>Ga0209656_10002023_pt1 | contig 13218 bp, 11 predicted proteins | sample BogFormECP12_OM2_FD_188239 | JGI IMG/M metagenome (GOLD analysis project Ga0209656, IMG submission 188239) | Bog forest soil microbial communities from Calvert Island, British Columbia, Canada - ECP12_OM2 (SPAdes) (version 2) | ecosystem: Environmental > Aquatic > Freshwater > Wetlands > Bog ... | reverse complement strand
CGGATTTCCGGCGACACCGGCATATGAACCGGGTAGATACGATCGAACTTCGAGAGGTCCGAATAATTGGCGAAAGGCAGGATCTCAACCCATTTCCATCCCTCGCCTCTCACTTCGTTAGCGAGGGCCTCAAGCTTCTCGGCCACCAACCGCTCCAGCAAAGCTGTGTCGGTCAAATACCCTTCATGTTGCGGCTGAAACAAATCGCGTTCGATCTGCCCTCCTGCCTGTGTATATGCCTCTACGCCGACAAGCAGCGCCCGGCGATCGCTGGACGCATCGACCTTGCTTTCCGTGAGAGAGCGCCTTAGAGCCTGGGGTTGCCTCTGCCAGTCCTGGGTGGAATCCCACACCCGTTCCTGGGCGGCGTGATCGTCGGTGATGGCCAGAGCCATCAACTGGTCGAGTGTAATCTCATCAGTCCGGTACGACTCGAACAGGCGCGGAGCGACATTGGCCAATTTGAGCCGTTGACGCACCGTGGTTGCGGTCACGCCGAAGCGAGCGGCGACTTCCTCAACTCCAATCCCTTCATTGACCAGAGCACGAAACGCTATGAACTGATCGGCGGGATGCATATTGGTGCGGATGACATTTTCCGCCAGGCTCGCTTCGGTACCTCCTTGTTCGTCCACGACGCGGCAGGGCACGTCGAAGTTTTTGGGAATGACCTTTTCCTTGGCCAGTTTGGTCAGCGCGGCAAAGCGCCGAGCGCCGGCGATCACTTTGTACTTCTCGTTCTTGGTCTGGGTCACAATGAGGTTGTGAAGCAGTCCATGGGCTTGGATCGAAGCAGCTAATTCGGCGATGGAGTCGCCTCCTGTCTTTCGGACATTCCTGTCCGATTTCGTCAACTTGTTGAGAGGGATATGCACTATCTCTGTTTGATTGGTCATGGTCCTAACTCATTGGTGGTTTAATGATGCGTCATTGACGCACGTTTGATGTAAAAAAAATCGACCACGGGCCATTGCTAGTTGTCGGCGCAGTGGCGCTAGAGCTTCGGTTCCGTGTTTTAGTGTTCATTGCTCCTCTAAGACAATAGTGCGTCATGCACGCACATGCAACACATAATATATCTTTGTTTATTTATGTTAGTCCTATCGGGTACTTTTCTCAATTTCCTGCATCTTCGCGAACACTCCGCGCTGCGCCATCTCCGAAGGGACGCGCCGCGCTTGTTCCCATTCTTGGAGAGTGCGTCGCGACACGCCGAGCTTGGCCGCCGACTCTTCTCGCGTCCATCCGCGCTCTGTCCTCCAGTTTAACAGGCGCACGGCGAACTCCTCTTTTTTAGAACGTGCTCCACTCATATCACTTCTAAGAGCATTCATTGCCGTTGCCTCCACTGCTGGTCAAGAAGCATTCCGCGCTGTTGGTATCGCGGAAGACGTTTGCATTCCTCGATCAGATGCAGGCACCTCCAACCATTTCATGCCATCGAGCAGGTTACCGGCCGCCTTCTTATTCACTCCTCCCCACTGCTTGAAGAAAAACGGAATGCCATGACACCGGCATTGTCTCTGGAGTGCCTGCACCCAATATTTCTTGATCGGTCTTGCTCCCGGTCCGCTTTCCCCGCCACAGATGACCCAATCAACGTAATCCAGGTAAGACACCAAATTGATGTCGCCCAGCAATGGTTCGGCGCTGACAAACGTGATGTTTTCCGCCAGCCGGATATCCGTCAGGTATTCAGCTCGCTCGTCCGGATCGAAGACATCGGCCAGAGACGCACAAAATACTTTGCGCCGTTCACCTGCCTCTTTTGCCGCTCGATCCCACACTAGCGGTTGGCGCCAGTTAGTTTCGCTGGTGCGTTGCCTTGGATTTCCACGGCCCCATGTGACTCGCTTCCAGCGAGTATCCATCAAGTTTTCGGCGTAGCAGTGGGCGCAGCCTGGTGAAATTTTGGTGCACCCCAGCCACGGATTCCACGTATGGTCACACCATTCTATCTTTGTGTTCTTACCCATCTCATCATCTCCTAAATCGCTCCATTATTGGCTGAGAAGCAACAATCCGATCCGTCCGCTCACGTAAACAAGAACGCGCACCAGACCGATAATGGCATATCTTCGCGCCTTCCTTACTTGTTCGTTCTCAGGATGGCGACTTCGCAACAACCGCATCACACTGACAAATGCCGCTACAATCATTATGCAATCGATGAGTGTGAGGGACTGATCCGCCATAAACATAGTGCTCCGTTCCAGGCTAAAACATTCCCCATGGTTACCATTGTGCGTTGTTTAATGAGCTGCACATAGGCAGCCGACAGTTCGATTAAAATTGCTCGCCGGCCCAACTCGAGCGCCACAGATTCTCAAGCACGGGGGGCCGTTTGCTTTAGCTAAGCTAACGGGTGAATTGCCATTTCTCCTGATTGGTATCCGTATCCGTCAGCTCTCTGGATGACACGACAGTGTTTATGACTGATATCCTGGACTCTTCCGGACTTCGTTTGAAGATTGAAAGATCCCCTGGCGCGAACACTGACCCTTCCAAAATGGGTTCCTCTTCGTTTTCCCTTCGGGACGATCGCCAGCACAATGTCACCGGTCTGAAATCCGTACGCTTTCTTCTTCCGGGTTAAGAAACCGATTGGCGCTCCGGATTTATTTACATTTGTTCGCTGATACGAGCCCCTTCCGCAGGCTTTGATGGCCAACACTGCGATCTTCCAACCTTCTAACGCCGGCGTGTTTCCAGTGCATGCCGCGTCCAGTGCATGAGTTTTGGGGATATTGAGTCGCATCCGGTTGAATTTCGTTTTGCCTCCAGTCGAGACTTCGACAGGAAGATCCGTATGAAAAAGTTCCTTGAGTATTCGCGTCCGCGTGGCGTTTACCGCCGCGGCGGCTGCGAGCGGTGTTTGAAGTTGGCTTGTGATGCGCTTCAGCCTTTCAGGATCTTGGACAAAGACTTCGATCGGCTGAGATCCTTTTCTCCGGTTGCACTCGTGGCAGGCCAGCGTCAGGTTGCTGACCCGATCCGATCCGGACCCGCTCCCTCCTCCCTTGGGCTGGATATGCTCAACCTCAAGAGGAACGTTTTGCGCATCGCAGTAGGCGCATTTGCGTCCCCATTTCTCGAGCAGGTATTCGCGCACTTCGCAGCCGTAGAGAGTCCCTTGCTGGTATTCAATACCGTTGACCTCCGGGTTCACGAGCAACTGGGTATCAAAACGAACCGTCTCAACGACAATCGCAGTTATCGGGCACCATCGACGGTAACGGCTCACCCAGGACATGACGTTGTCGACCCGTGATTGTAGGCTAGGCGGCAACCAGCCTTCAGGTCTGGTTCGCTGATCAAACCTTGCAGGCCGATACCGCGTCTTTCGGCTTCGTCTATTTCTCCTATACGCGGCACGCTTAGCCACGCTCTCTTTGATGGCTGCGCCTCGATGCGTCAGTTCGGACAAATGCAGGACATGGTGCACGCTGGGAGTAACGCGAACAATGGCTATCCCGGTCGTCTTAGCTCCTGGATCAAGTTTAATTGCGACAGGTTGCGTCTCGGATTCAATCGGGTCGTGCTTCAGTCTGATAACAAACGGGTAACGCCGCACAACGACAGCCTTACCCTTTGCGAGCAACTCTCTGGCTCTGGCTGCATGACAGGGCATTAGTGGCGTCCCGTCTTTTGATAACACAAAAACGCGGGTTACCCCGCTCTGCTCGGTTGGTGTCTTGCGACACTTCCCCGGTGACGGTCCAGCGGCTGCCGGACGCTCCCCTCGATCACGTTGAAAACCAGCCTGCTCGGCAACCGAGCGCGTCTCGATCGTGCAGGGCTTTACCTTTCCCTGGGCGTCAACCGAGACTTTCGGAGCAAGGGACTGAGGAAGTATCCCTTGGCGAGTCTTTGACTTAATTTTCAACGTAGATTGCATTGCTGCTTTCTTGATCTGGTCAATCTGGCTTGCTGGTGCTTTCGCACTCACAAGCCGCCTCCTTTAGGTGGCGGTAATTGACTTTGCCTGTCGTACCTGACCCGCCAAACGGATCGAGAATCACATCCCCTGGCCGCCTTCCGGCAAGGGCCGCTCATCTCGCGGCCTCCTTTCGTAGCTCAAGGATCAGCGGGCAGATATCACATGGTGCGTCCTCGTGATTCCACCCACCGGCAGCGTGACATTCCTCCAACGCCTCAGCGGCGCGGGTTATGAGAGATTGCAGCTCTTCAACGCGCTCTTCAGTCTGCTCCAAACGCTTTTCCAGAAGCAGTGATTGATCTGCGTCGGTCAACGATTGCCAGCACTCCCCACAGAATGGCCCAGCACCGCCCGGACTGTAGTATTGGTGATCGTCTATGCAATCGCAGGCGACACACGGTTTCAGTTGATCGCTCATTTCCCAAATTAGTGCGTCAATGACGCATTTACAAGAACTATTTTTATTTTAGTTGTTGTACTTGAGTCGCTCGCTTTTTTCGCTTTAGATGCCGATTCCCTTTGTCCGAACCTGTTCCTCCGTGCTCGCTCTTTTGATGGGTATCGAGGATCAGCTAAAACAAGGTCGTGAACCCTAGACTTTCATTCCAGCGCCCTCTTCCTCTTGGGCTCCTGATAAAAGACCATCATCACATTCCTCACCGCCAATGCTTGTACTTTGTCTGTCATGGAATGCTTTGGTTGCTGCTTCCTCGCAGCGAGCGTTAAACGCACGCCATTCCTCAGGATTGGCATAGAAATTTGTGTGGGAGATCCACGAGACCCTTTCTCCCCATACCGACACTACCCCTCCGCAACCAGCCGCCTTCTTGACTTCGATGGCTACTGGAAAGACTTCCATTGCCGCGTCGTTGATAGTGATTTCAGCGACCCCGTCGAACGCTCCAACGTTTTCCGCGTAATACTGCCACGGCCTATTCAAAATGGACACCTCTCCCGGGGAGACTGCTCTCTTTGCATCAATCGCCAAAGAGGGTTCTTTGATGATCTCTATGTGGCACCCCTTAATGAAAATACCGCATAGCTCGACTGTGAATCCTCCGTTAATGTGTGCTGTGACGCACCCTGCACCAAATGTCGTCGTGACATCCCCATATTTATAACCGCGATCAAACGCTAGCCCGTTATCATCCCGGTAAGCGGTACCGGCGCATGCGATTTGTGTTTTCATTCTTTACCGGCATTATTTCCACCACTTGATTGCTTCATCGAGCGTATCCGGTTGTCCTGCTCTGTTCCTCTCTTGTTTCCCTCAAGTGAAAATCAAGGATCTGCCGCAACTCCTCTTCACTCATATGCAGCGCATCTGCCACCTTCGGATCTGGATTCTCCGGATCGATGACCGCGGGCTTACCTTCGCTCTCCAGATAATACCACCAGGCAACGGCGTCTTCGCTTAACCCCGGCGCGCGATACAGAGCAGCATTTTCCCCGACCGCGCTCTGTGCGACCACCTGTGCTTTGGCCGGGTTCACAGCAATGAATTCTGAGTATGGATCAGCGGTTGTATAGACGCGATTCGGTTCGTTTTGTAATATCTGGTGTGCTCGCGCAAAGTCGACCTGAGCATCCGGTTCTCCCAGATCGCCGAGCACATATAGCGGCTCTCCATTTTTTCCCGCGTAGGCGACAGCCTCCGCGCCTTTTACCACGATGGAACCGCGTCTCACGACTGTCCAAGTGAGCCCTAACCCATAATCATCGACGCCCCTGTACGATTTCGCCATTGCGAGTCGCGCCTCCTCTTCGGTTTTGAAATCCCGATCCATGACGGAAGGATCGCGGAACGAGTTCACATACTCGAACGCTTCGAAGTCCTTCCCGTACTCGCGATTCTGGAGAGAAGTATATGGGTCCTCCCCTTCCAGATACTGAACATAACCGGTGACTTTGATACGATACATTGATGTGTCGTTTTGTAGTTAACGTCTTACCGCTTTCGCTTCCACTTCCCCTTCGGCTTTGTCAACGTGAGCGCAATGGCGCCGTCGTTTTTTTGAGCCGGATGCTTCTCTTCGAAAGCGAATGAAAAGTTCTTAGCTTTGGCATCGTAAACCAGGCGAGCGTCGAATGCTTTCCCTTCCTTGCTTTGAAACCCGGTGAGCAATTCAGAGCGACCGTTTTGAAACGCCTGAATAAACTCTTCCGGTTTCATGGAGCGCTTGGCTATGAGCTTCCAGCAACGAACGTCCGGCCATCCAGGAAACGTGAACCATTTCTCGGTAGCCAAGACCGGCTGGTCCGTTTTTGGACAGCGGATTTCCAGCGTTTGCGGAGGTATTCTGTCGGCAGCGGCAAAATCGAAATCGATCTTCTGCTTTTCCTGGTTAAAGACTAACGCTGCGCTAAAATGGCGCTTCTTCTCCTTGGAGTAGAACCCTTCGCGGACTGTTTTCTCGCCGGCTAAAATCTTGGCGTATTGCTCAGCGCTGATCGCCAGATTGCAAACAACCTTTGGCAAACGAACGTTGGGATATCCAGGGCTCTGATAACGAAATTCCCCTTCCAACAATGGGCCTTTGCCGGATGGACACTGCGCCGCCGTGGGTTTCATTGCCTCATCGGGGATCGCGTGTCTCAAAGTATTGAGATGCTGGCCAATGGTCTGACTGATACCGGCCACAAATTGTTGCGGCTTGACTGCTCCCTTTTCGATTTCACGGAAAGCGTCTTCCCATAGGGCCGTCTCCACCGGATCGGTGAGACGCGGCAGATGTGAATCGAGCCAGGCTATGAGATGCAGCCCTTTGGCCGTACAATGCAGGTATTTACCTTTGAGCAAGAGATACTGGCACCGCTGGGCTTTGAGTTCTTCGATGATGGCCGCTCGGGTTGCTACGGTTCCGATACCGGATGTTTCCTTAAGGCGCTTTTTGTGCTCCGGGTTGGTGACGAATTTGGCGACGCTCTTCATGTCTTCCAGGAGCGTTGCCTCGGTGTATGGCTTGGGCGGTGTCGTTTTTCTTGAGAACACATCCACCGATTCTGCCACCCCAGGCATCTGGTCCGGGATCGCGGGCAGTAACTTGTCCTGAAGTTCTTCGTCGTTTTGGAGATAAAGCGCTCGCCATCCTAATGATTTTGTGACCTGGCCTTTGGTTTGGAAGAGGATCTCGCCCGCCAAAAAACTCATCGCGGTTTCGTCGTACTCCCGCGCCGGCATCAGCGCGGCCACATACCGCTTGAGGATCAATTGGTAGAGCCTGGTTTCCTCAGCGCTGAAGCTTTCGAACTGCGGCCTGGTCGCCGTGGGAATGATCGCGTTGTGCTCTTCGACCTTCGAGGAATCAAATACAGACTTCCGGATAACCGGCTTTAGTTGAGCCAACGTGAGATCGCCGAGAACCGCGGCCGCGATAGCCAAAATTGCCGGAATGTCTTTTTTTTGCTCGTCGGGAAGATAGGCGCAATCCGATCGTGGATAAGTGATCGCTTTGCGGTCCTGATAAAGGCCTTGAGCAAGATCCAATGTCTGTTTCGCCGTCCATCCGAACAACGTGTTGCACCGTTTCTGAAGCTCGGTCAGATCAAATAGCTTCGGTGGCTCTTCCTTTTTCGGTTCAGTGTTTACCCCGATCGGCCCTCTGGCTCCCATTGCCGCAGCTTTAAGTTTTTCGGCGCTCCCCTTGTCAAAAATCCGTTCCTCCTCTTTCGGACGAAACGCCATTTCTACGGTTTGATCGTTCTCGGCCCGGATCGTGGCTCCGAGCTCGAAGAATTCCTGTGAAACAAACTTACGGATCGCTTCGTCCCGATCGTAGACAAGCTTGAGAGTGGGAGTCTTTACGCGCCCGATCGAATGCGTGTCACCGCTGTTGGTTTTCTGCCGGAAGCGCAGCGTTACAGCGCGGCTCATGTTCATTCCAACGAGCCAGTCTGACTGCTGACGAGCGAGTGCGGACTGGTAGAGCCCTTCAGTCTTGGAGCCTGGGAGGGGTGATTTTAGGGCTGCCAAGAGAGAGCTGTCATCCTGAGCCTGGCTCCATACACGCGCAATCGGACCTCTAAACGCGCAGTGGTGGAGGATTTCGCGGGCGATAAGCTCGCCTTCGCGGCCCGCATCGGTGGCGATCAGGACCGTGGATGCCTTTTGAAGCAGGCTGCTGATGACTTTGAACTGATCCTTGGTTCTCGGGTTAGGACTGACCTTGAAAACCTCAGGAATAATCGGCAGATCCTGCCATGACCAGTGCCGGTAACGAGGGTCATAGCTTTCCGGCTGGTCCTGTTGCAGCAAGTGTCCGATTGCCCATGTCACCACCTTCCCGCCATTGCAGACGATATAACCCTCGCGCTTCTCCTGAATACCAAGAAGGCGAGCCGTGTCGCGGCCGACCGCAGGTTTTTCGCATAAAATCAGGTCCATCAATATCAGGCCTTAGCCACAAACGAGAGTTCCTCCTCGGCGTTGACGGGGACCGCCTGAACGCCATCGGGAATGTCATCGGGATCAATCGAGAAGTTAAAAGTGCCGTCGCGCTCAATCCAAACGAACTTCGCGCCTTCACTCTGGCCAACGAACTCCGCGAATTCGATCAACAGCCGGGTCTGATAATTCTTGGCCGACAATTTCTCGATTGGATGGAATTGGGGATCTTCTCCTGGGTTAGAAAGATTATCGAAGAGTTCCACTCGCTCTCTGGCCAGGTTTTCTGAGGCGCCAAACGCCGCCATAAGGTCGTTGACCTGATCCTCGCCATAGAGCCTTCCTCCGTATCGGACGAACGTTTCCCGGCTAATCTCGGGTGGGGTATCCACAAGACTTCGTTCGCCTTGAGCGTCCAACTTCTTGGTCGCCACTTGTTCTTCGCGACGCACGATCTCGAGCTGCTCTCCAATCCCCAGGATCATTTCCTTGGATATCTCGCGCACTGTTCCCAAGTGCCGCTCAAGATCTGCTGGACTCGCGCCCCAGCTCTTGAGATACACCGCCGAGTATTCCATCGGGATACCGAACTGGCGACCAACGATATAGGCCGTGGCTTCGGCCATGTGCTCCATCGGCTTGGATTGCTCCTGTTTCTCCTTTTTGTCCTTGGAGGTCTTGATCAGATGATGACCGGCAAGCAGATGAGCGATTTCATGCAGCACGGTGGAACACTTTTCGGTCAAGCCCGTCCAACGCGCCAGATTGATCTTTGTCTCCGTCGTACCGTCCCTTTTCTTGTAGACGCCTGCTACACCTGTTTCGCCAACGCCTTTGGTGCCGGCGTCTGTCGTCACCTTGTGTCCTTTGGATTCGACAAAAAGGCTAGCCGCCTTGAGAAAACGATTACCCTCCTCCAGATCGATCTGCTTGCCCGGTAAATCCAATAGGGGGCCATCGGTATCTTTCCCGAGATCCAGAACGCAAGGAACGACCGTCCAACCAACTCTTGCGCCCTGGCGCGGCGGAGATGGATTAAACACTCCAAGCTTTTCTATTGCCGACTCAATGATGTTTTGGAAGCTCTCGGCAATCTGCTCATCGGCTACCTGCTCCGGGTAGTTAGCGGCTAGAAACGCCTCAAGAGAAACACTCAATTGCGTCTGGTCTTCAACGCGGCCGGCTGCTTCGTCCTCTGTTATTTTGTCCGAGTTTACAAGAAATTGGGCGTCTTCGCGGATCTCCTCGATCTTGAGAGCTTTCCACGTTTCATACTCGGGGATGATGTCTGTAACATCCCTGAGATCAACACTCGCTTCCTTCGCCCATTTGACCTGGCGCTCAACGGCAAGTTGGTGGCCGCGATGTTCCTGTCCCCCTTCGAAGACAGGAATCCAGATAGATGCCTTGCGCGCCCCGCGCTTCGGCACATGGCCCAACTCTTTTGCTTCGGACGCTGTGACAGCACGCTGGATATCGGGTTTTTGAACCCTGATCGCAAGGAGGTTACGGGAAGACCATCGTGTGACTTTACCGCTAAAGAAATCCAGCAGAGCACGCAGCTTGGTTGGATCCTCCTTTTTGATCTCCCCAATCAGTTCCTGAAAGTAATTGCCAACGGCCTCTTTGAGCGCGGCTTTGCGCTGTTTTTCAAGCGCATCGCGCGCAGGGATCGCGCTTTGGAACTGGTAATCCTCATTCATAGAAAATTAGGCGAGGAAACCCACTGCTTTAGCTACTGGGAGGAATCGCCGTAGGTTGTGGTGTGTATATGTGTAGCCATCGTCTGGCATGGCTCGACGGCAGCGCTTCCAGTTGATGCCCTGAATGGTACCGCTTCCGGTTTGAATGTTGAATGATCCGCTCGCTCTGACTGCGACTCTGCCCGTGTGCGTACCGGCATTCTTTCCGCTCGGTACAATCGCTCTGACCAAATCACCCGTCCTAAACCCGTGAACGGTTTTAGAGCGTGTCAGATAACCGCGGGGGAAACCTTGGCTGTCGAGCCGGGTCCGTTGGTAAGATCCGCGCCCTGTCGCTTTGATACGAAGTGTTTGCATGTCCCAAGCTTCCAAACGTGAGACGGTGCCAACACAAGCAGCATCCAGGCTGTGAGTTTTGGGTAGCCCGAGAGTTTGCCGATTAAACTTTGTGCGCCCACCCGAGCTGGTATAAAGCGGGAGCCCTGTTTCGCGCAACTTGCCAACAAGAGCGGTTCGGGTGCTATTGACTGCCGCTGCTGCATCCAGCGGCTTTTTGCTTTGAGCCAAGATCCGTTTGAGCTTCTCTGGTCTAGACGCCAGAAACAATTCGACAGGTTTACATCCTTTGGCCTCGTTGCACGCTCTGCATGCTAGCGTGAGATTCGATGTGCGATTGCTACCACCTCGCGCTCTGGGATGGATGTGATCGATTTCCAGCGGAATATTCTCACCGTCGCAGTAGGCGCATTTGCGATTCCATTTCTCGAGTAGATATTCGCGCTGTTCGTAGCCCGCAAGCGTCCCGTTCTGATAGCCCACGCCGCTGATCTCCTGGTTTTCCAGTTGCTGCATGTCGAAGCGAACAGCCTCGACAGAAATCGATCTAATTGGAGCCACTGCGCGATAGCGACGCACTAACGAGGTGACGTTCTCAAGTCTGGTTTGAAGTGATGGAGGTAACCACCCTTCGGGTCTAGTGCGGTTGTCAAACCGTGGTGCGCGGTATCGAAGGTTTGCAGTGCGCCGCCGACGCCTGAACATCACCCTTTGCGTCATGTGTTTCCGGATCGTTTGGCCCCGGTGACTCACTTCCGCAAGATGTAGAACAATCTGCTTGCTTGGGTCTTTCAGATTCTCGCGCACGATTGCCATGCCTGTCACTTTCGCGCCGGGATCCAGTTTTAGGGCAACAGGTTGAGTCTCGCCTTCGGTTCTGTCTACAAGGCGGATGGTGAACGGATACAGCTTATGAACTTTGGCTCGCCCTTTGTTGAGAAGGATTCGCGCCCTGGATGCTTTGCACGGCATTAGCGGCTTGCCGTTGCGTGCCAGAACAAAGACGCGGCTTACGCCGCTCACAGCGCCGGATTTCTCCTTTGCCGGTGACGGTGAAGGGTTGACATCCCCTCCACGCTCCCCTCGGACAGGTTGAACACCAGTGGGCTTGGGATTATTCCCCGTAGCTCGAGCAAACCCGTTTCGTGCTGACCTTTGCTTGTCTGCTGTTTGCTCTTCCAGGGTCCGGGATTGAGGAAGCGTCCCGGAGTGGGTCTGTTTACTTATGTTCAACGTAGTTACCTTCAATCGATTGTCAGTCTAGGGTTACTCGTCCTGGTCAACTGGCTTGCTCTCACAAGCCCACGACTTCGTACCTGCTTAGCGTTGGGCGCTAATCACATACACGACTTCAGTCGTGGGTCGTTGACTCGGATTTTTCTCCTTTTGGAGGAGGCTCATTTTCAAAGAGAGGTACGTCGTTAAGCCAATCTTCGGCTTCTTCCCGGCTAAACCCAGGGTCGATATCTTCATTGGATGGATTCCCAAGGGGGGGATTGTTATGGTCTGTCATAGTTAACACTGTGAGTCGTGTTTGTGCTCTTTTAGCAAAAGTTAGACCGATGCCGTCACTGATTCCTCGCTGAGGCGCGCTTTATTCCGCTGCAACACGTTCGACGGGCGCAACTCCTCGAAATGATGTGGAAACTCCATTTCAACAAACTCAAGAATGTCCTCGTTAAGATCGACCCATTTGCGGCCGCGAGTGACCGCTACGTATAACAGGTTTAATTCCTGTTCGTCGGGAAGTTGCAATTCTCCATTCTCATCACGCTCCATCTCAGAACCCAGCTTTGGGAAGTCGTCCAGAACTGTGACGTAGTCCCATTCAAGGCCTTTTGCCCGGTGCGCCGTGGAGAATGACGCGATCGCTTGGCTAGGGGCGCCGGAGCGCGACACTATCAAATCAAGGATTTCTGGCGTCTGATACCCGTGCTTTTCTACGAATTTGACTGCCGCGCCGAGTTCCTTGTCAACGGATTCAGCGTCCTGGTCGTTATCCCCGCCTTTGGCGTGTCGGAGGATTTCGGTCCAGTCTTTAAACCGTTTCACGGTTGGATCAGTCGCCAGGTGCCCTTGATTGGCAAAGTAGTAAAAAATCGATCGGATAAGATTGAGTTTGTAAGGAACGGTTGGGTCGTAACGATTGATCGCATTTGTACCTGCGAAATGAATGACTGAATGAGGATTGCCCGAAAGCGTGGACAGGGCCTCATCCATAAGCGTTGCGTTTGTGCGTGATAGATAGCACCTGGAGGCTTGGTTCGGGTTTGGCTCATCCTTGCCTCGCCCGATAATTTTAACCTTGTGCTGGCATCCCAACGAAAGAATTTTCGAGGCAACATCTGCCGCTCTCGGGCCGTAGCGGAACGATTTGGTCAGCGATCTTTTGATTCCATCGACCTGCGCTTGATCGATCTTTTCCCCAAGACGTGACATCATATTGACCGCGCCACGCCACTGATAGATTGACTGGCGCTCATCCCCTACTAACACCACGGCGTGTCTTTGCTCTTCAATGATTCGAGCCAGAATCGCTTCCACGGCCGGATTTGTGTCCTGAGATTCATCTAACAGAATCGCGTCGTACTCGTAAAATACTCGCGGTACTTTGCCGGATCGAAGGCACTCCAGTTGCCAGAGTTTGAGATAGCCATCATGACTCATGGGCACGGTGACATCATTTTTGTCACACATTTTGTGCCAGAGGGTCCGTGCTTTTTTTAGCACGGTAACTTGGTCCTCCACCGGCTTGTACTGTGCGTGCTCTGGCAGATGTGAAGTGGCGATCTCTGGATCCGCCGATTGGAGATACTTTGACACAGTTGCAATGGTCATGTGCGCCATCCAGGGCA
>Ga0209656_10002022_pt1 | contig 13229 bp, 15 predicted proteins | sample BogFormECP12_OM2_FD_188239 | JGI IMG/M metagenome (GOLD analysis project Ga0209656, IMG submission 188239) | Bog forest soil microbial communities from Calvert Island, British Columbia, Canada - ECP12_OM2 (SPAdes) (version 2) | ecosystem: Environmental > Aquatic > Freshwater > Wetlands > Bog ... | reverse complement strand
GACTCATAAAGTCGCCGTTGAACCCGATAATAATTGGCGAACGTGTCTGCTCTGCGGCATCAAGCACACCCTGAAGCGACTCGAAGTTCCAGCTTTCGAAATATCCAAGCGCGTATTTTTTCTCGAGGGCATCGTGAACCAAATCAAAAACGGGCTTAAGCGGCATTCGGGTATCCTTGCGGTTCGCAAATTGCGGCAATACTGAAAGCGGCTCCGACCTTTAGCAACTGCAATATGAGGCGTGTCGCTTTTGCTGTTGTAAGCGAAGGCTCTCACACAGAGGTCACAGAGGTCAGACAAGGTCACCAAGGTTTTTGAAGATTCTAAGAAATGGGATGGACTTGGAAATCGATCGGGCGGGACAACTTTCATATTTCCTTCGTGACCTCTGTGTGAATCTCGGTCACACGCGTTTTTCAGGAGAATCAACAAAACACCCTTTACGAAAAGTCCATCGCTGTCTACTAATCAAGATCGATTTGGACCGGCGCTCGAGCGGCACTTGGCCAGAATGGCGCGAAGATAACAGGGAATCCGTTTTGACGAGCGACCATGCATGATTCACAGTTCTTCCCCGTTCGCAGAAATCGGCGGCTCTATTCTAACTCGAATGTTCTGAAATATATCTTTATCTTACCGGCTGCGCTTTGGATCATTACATTTACGATATTCCCTTTCCTTTCAGCGATCCATTATACGTTTGTGAATTATGTTCTAGGCCGAGGAATCGTCGGATACGTTGGCTTCGATAATTACATTCAAGTGTTGCGGTCCGGCGCGTTCTGGTACTCTCTATTTATCACCAGTATCTATGTTTCGATCGTTGTGCCTTTGGAGCTTGTTCTGGGTTTTCTGCTCGCATGGTTTGTCACCCTGTGTCCACGTGAACACAATGTTTTCAGACCCATACTCACTGCCCCCCTTTTTACGATGGAAGTCGCGATTGGGTATCTCGGTATCACTTTGTTTACCTATCAGGGTGGCTTAATTGCCGAAGTTTGCGACTATTTAGGACTTCATATTCCATGGATGTCCACGGCTTACGGAGGCCTCGCTGCGGCAATGATCCTGGATATCTGGCGATGGACGCCATTCGTATTTTTAATTGCCCTCGCAGGCTTAACTGCCATCCCTGATGAGATGTATGAAGCAGCGCTTCTGGAAACATCTAACTACGGGCAATTGATGCTTTATATAGCATTGCCTTTGTCCTGGCCGGTTTTGAGCGTTGCGCTCCTTCTCCGGTTGATCGAGGCGTTAAAGACATTCGGCCTCCCCCTCGCGCTGACGGGCGGCGGCCCGGGAATCAGTACTCAACTCTTTAGCATCCTGAATTACTATACCACGATTCAATTTTTCGACTTTGGAAAGGGGTCGGCGATGGGGATCCTCTATCTACTTTTCGTATCCGTTGCAGTCGCCATTTTTTACAACACGTTGCGAAAAGGCTTCGAATAAAGTCCATATGAAACGAGTACTCTGGTTGGCGGCAAGCTGGCGGGTTCGGGCAACGACCTATATAGTCCTGATTATCGCTTCAATTTGGGTGTTGATCCCCTTTGTCTGGGCAGTCCAGAATTCTATTAATAATCTAACCGATACGTTTAACCCGTCTGCGATCATCCCATTTGTTAATTACCAACCAACACTCACTTCCTGGATTAAAGTGCTTGGCGATGAGGGTTCTATCCACGCGCTCCTGAGCAGCATTATTGTCAGTTCCGGGACAACAGTGTTGGTACTTCTTTTAGGTACGCCCGCCGCATACAGTTTGGCGCGATTTGATTTTCCTGTCAGGAGCAAAGAACTTAATTTCTGGTTTTTTTCTCAACGGGTCATGCCACCCGTCGTGGTCCTGGCACCGTTTTTTATCCTGCTCGTCCAATTGAAGCTTGTTGATACCTGGATCGGGTTGATCCTGATTTATACGACTTTCAATCTGACGTTCGGCATTGTAATTATGCGCGACGTGTTTCGTGACATCAGCAGGGATATCAGTGACGCAGCGAAAGTTGACGGAGCCAACGCGTGGCAAATATTTTCGCTAGTTGCGATTCCGCTCTCTTTGGACGGCCTGATTGTCACCGGAATCATCGTATTGTCTTTCTGTTGGAATGAAGCACTGTTTGCTGCAGCGCTCGCTCCGCAACACGCAGCAACGCTCGCTACGTTTATTCTTGCTTCACGGGGCACCCAAGGGGTGAATTTCAACATCGCGGCAGTTAATACGCTGATTGCCATCATGCCGCCGGTGCTGATGTCTCTGTTCGTGCACCGCTACCTCGCTAGAGGCTTGACGTTCGGTGCAGTCGGGACGTGAGTGGTGAGGTAAGAGGTAAGAGGTAAGAGGTAAGAGGTAAGAGGTAAGAGGTAAGAGGCGAGAGGTGGAACGGTGAACGTGGAACGCCGAACGCCGAACGCTGAACGCTGAACGCTGAACGCCGCTAGCTAGTTCCCCAGAACCGCTGCGGGTTCTTGTTGCGGCAAGAAACCATCCGAGTTCTCGATTGGCCGGCTGTTTCGCTCTTAGGACTTACTAACTTTATTAGACTGCACTGATCCAGTTTCTTAGGAGCTGAAACAACAGGCTCTGCTTGTCGTGTCCCAGAGCGCGTGCCAATAGCCAGTTGGCCAGCATCCGCTCGCCGTAACCACAAGTCCCTCGGTGACTTCCGGTTGATCGGCCAAGGGGCGAATCACCGCCTCACGCGCTAGTGCCCAATCCTCGTCGGAGGCAGATTGCCATTGGGAAGTGATGGCACAAAGTCAAAGCTGAACTCGCCACAAAAGTAGTACCGCAGTCTACGATTTAAGTACAGTGCAACAGTAGTCCACGATTTAAGTACAGTCCGGCAACTGGGCCAAGCAATTGTTGAGCCACTCTGGATTTGTTGTTCAATCTGATTGGCTATGCAAGTTTCAGACGGAAAATGAAAATAAACAGACCCTGGGTCTTATTGCTATTGCTGGGATTCACCTGCTTTGCCCTCTGCGGTTCATCGTTAGCGCAGGAACCGCAAGGGATTTTCTTACCGGAAAATAGTCGTCTCGTATGGGCGGTTGTTGGAGAAGGGGTTCACCCGCGGTCATGAAGGTCCCCCCCTGCTCCCGTCCGCGGGACGACGCGTCCCATCGTCGGCACGCCAACCCCCGGCAAGCCGCGGCTTGGCGGGGAGCGCCCTCACCCGAATGGGTAATACTATTTGGACCCTCATTCTGGTAATGCTCAGGCGCTAGTTTGGAAAGCGATCGACGCCTTTCGCACACCAACAGGCACTTTCTAACCTACGCTCACTATACTAACTAACTAACTTATGGCAGTGGACATATTTCCGGACATCGACGGCGTCAAGGGCGAGTCAAAGGACAAAACACACGCCAAGCAGATCGATGTGCTCTCCTGGTCCTGGGGGATGAGCAACAACGGCTCGGCCCACGTCGGCGGCGACGCCGGGGCGGCAAGGTCAATGTGCAGGACCTCAGGATCGTCAAGTACGCGCCTGGAAGAGGTCTGTGATCCCGAGGTGGCCCTCAAGCTGGCCTCGGCCCCGAAAGGCCTCTTGAGCCCGGGGGCGCTGTTGGCCCAGCGCTACCGGCTGCTTGAAGACCTGGGCGACAGCCCGCAGGGCCGGCGGTTCCTGGCCGAAGACCTTCGGCAACAGCGCGAGGTGAGCCTGCTGGCCTTAAGCCGGGAGTTTGCGTCCGATGGCCCGCAACTGGCGGCGCTCAAAGACGCGGTGGAGCGGGTGCGGCACGCCCCGCACTGGCGGCTGCGGGAGGTTTACGGATTAGAAACGGCCCCCGAGGGCAGCGTGCTGGTGGAAGAGCAAGCGAGGGGGCCGTCCTTACTGGAGGTGCTGCGGTGCCGCGGCACCCTACAGGCGCCAGAAGTGTTCCGGTTGGTGAGCCGGTTGGCGCCGCTGGTCGATCATGCCCGGATCCACGGCCTGGAGCAGGTGGAGCTTACCTTGCTGGGTATCCATTTGACCGACCCGGGCTCGAGCGGGAGCGGGACCCAATCGGCCCTTTTACAGCAACCGCTGACGGCGTGGCCGGGGCTGGAGCTGAAGGTTAACGCCATCGATTTTTCGTTCTCGTGTGCTCCTGCGAGCGGCGGCGCGGCGGCGGCGACGCAGGTCGGCAACGGCAAGGCGGGCAGCCCGCGCGGTGGTTACGCACGCTTGTTAGGCTTACTGGCCTACGAAGCGCTGGGCGGGCCGCGAGGCCGGGTGGAGGCGACGGGCCGGTACGCGCCGGTGGCGGCGTTAGGGGAAGAGGGCAACGCCGTGCTGCAGCGGGCCTTGGCCGATGAGTGGTCCTCCGGGGACGAGTTGGCCCAGCAGTTGGCGGCCGCGGCTGGCGAGGCCGAACCGGTGGCGCTCGCCTCCGGGGGTAGCGCAACGGGCCGAAGCCAGGAAGCGGACCCCCAAAGCGCGCCCGCGGACCCCTTGAAGAAACGCCGCTTATGGGAGGATCGTGCGCCGCGCCGGGCGCTTGCGCTCGGGTTGGTCGTTTTGGTCGGGCTCGGCGGCTATGCCTGGCACCGGGCGAACCGGCGTCCTCTTCCGGCAACAGAGGCGCGGTTCCGGTTGACAGCGGCACCGGGCGCGAGTTCGTCGGCCCCATCGGCCGCCGGGTCTGTAACGCCAGAGTGGGACACGGCTTCACCAATGGCCATCAGTGACCCGCAACCGGTGCCCCGTTCGAAGGAGGGGGAGGAGGATTGGGTCACGGTAGAGCAACCTGCCCCCTCACCCGTTCAGACCGACCCACCAACGCCTATCGCCTCGGCGGCACCGGCCTCAAGCGCCGCTTTAGCTAAAGCGGATTTGACCTTACCACCACCCGCCCCGAGCCCCGTTCCTTTGCCGGAGGAAACGCCTGTCGAAACAACGCTCCCCTCCGAAGGGGGCACTGACGTGGCCCCGGGGGCGGCGGGGCGGGAGGCGGACGGCGGGACGGTGACCGCCGACGGTGTTCAGGAGGGGGGCCGCGAGCGGCTGCAACGGGGCCCCGGGGTCGGCCACGCGCAGGATAACCCGTCCGGCGCCTTCACGGCGACTACCCTCGAGGCCAGGGTGCGATGGAGATACGTTGACAGACCCCGGCCGCCAGCGCGGCCCTCGTTTTGGCAGTGGCTGTTTGGGCACAAGGAAACCAAGAAAGCTAAGCCCGGCAAACCCCGGTACTAAGATGTCTAATAAAGGGGGAGTGAGCCTAAAGCCCCAAAAATTCCGTCACCCGAACACCAGTTACGCCTCGATCGCAGATTGCGACCGAACGTGAGGCCCGGTCGGAATCCATTCTCCCCGGGTCCGCCGCCTTACCATCGACCGGGGAAACCGCTGAAGCGTGAAGGCTGTCCTCGATACCTCCGTGCTGGTCGGCGCCTTCTACGGCGATCACCCCCGGCACCCGGCCCGCCTCGGGCGGCTGGAGGACGCCTTCAAAAAAACATACTTTCGTCCGGGGCGTTTTCAAACACCTGATCAGCAGTCGGGTTTCCATTCAGTCGACCCTGCCAAAGGCCGGTTTTGCCTATTTTGCTCGCCTCTGAGTACTTACGGCGGCCGAAACCCGGCAAGCGCACCGGGCAAAACGCGGCGGCCATGCGGAGCGGATCCGCTTGGATTGGGAGGACGCTGAGGGCCGCGTCGCCTTTGCACCCGCTGACCGGCTCAGCCCGGAAACGCTCGATTACTACTCCGTTAGGTTCGTCACGATAGCTTGAAAGCTGTTTCCACAACGCGTAGTAAATATAGCTCAGTATGAATATTATGACACGCAAGCCGAGACCTTTGCCCAAGGCCTCGCGTCGGCTGCTGGGCAACCAATACCCTCGACGCTCCGATACCCTGATGTGCAATCCAATCTAAAACGGTGCCTGAAATGCAAGGTCAACGGCCTAGGGTATTCATCAGTTATAGCCACGACTCGGCGGAACATCGGAAACGGGTGTTGTCCTTGGCCGAACGCCTCCGTGCCGATGGCGTCGACGCCCAAATCGACCAGTACGTTCAAGGGACGCCCCTAGAAGGCTGGCCCCGCTGGATGCGCAACCAACTGGCCAGTGCCAATTTCATCCTGCTGGTTTGCACCGAGACCTACTACCGGCGCTTCTGTGGCCAGGGAGGACCGGGCCAAGGCAGAGGGGTCGATTGGGAGGGGATGCTGGTGACGCTTGAGCTTTACCACGCTCAAAGTCGCACGGCAAAGTTCGTGCCCGTCGTTTTTGCCCCGGGCGAGGAGCGGTTTGTTCCCGAAGAGCTGTCTGGCCATACCCATTACCTGCTGACTTCCGAGGATCAGTATTTTCAACTCTATGCGTTTCTAACGGATCAGGCCGGGGTCGTCCCCGGAGAACTCGGGACCCTGAAGGCCTTGGCGCGGGAACCCGTGGCGCCCCTTAGGTTCGGGCGCGCCGCCCTGAGTAGGCCGTTAGCAAGCAAGCTTAGCGGAACGCTTGAGACCCCGGCTTACGATTTTAAGGGGTCTGCGCATCCCCTGGCCGCCATTCGCCACGGCCCTGCCGCCGCGCCGCGTGGCGAAACGAACGGCGGGGCCGTGGCCCAGGCGTCCTTGCAAACCGCAAGCGTCCCGTCTGCTCAGCCCGTAGCGGCGTCAAGACGCCGCCCGCTCCCCCTCGCGGCGATGGCGTTGGCGGCCCTGCTGTTCACGGGTTTAGTGGGCGGATCGCTGTGGTTCTTCGGCCCGGCATCGGTGGAACTGACCCGTGAAAATCTCCAGGCACCGCCCTCGCCGAAGCCGGCGACGGCTGCCGATTTGCGCCGGCCACTGAAAGCCGGCAGGCCTTGGACGAATAGCCTCGAGATGCGCTTCGTGCCGCTTGGCCGCATCGACATGGCCGTGTGGCAGACGCGCGTCCGCGATTTCGAGGCGTTCGTGAAGGCAACCGGGTATGATGCCGTCGGTGTGATGTCATCGGCCATTACGCGGGACGGGCTCAAGCTCACGACGATGAGCTGGAAGAATCCTGGATTTACGCAAACACCCGAGCACCCGGTCGTTGGGGTCAGTTGGGAGGACGCGGTCCAATTCTGCGCTTGGCTGACAAAAAGGGAACGGTCGCAGGGCATACTGACCGGCGCTCAAAATTATCGCCTGCCGACCGATCAGGAGTGGAGTGAAGCCGTAGGACTTGCGGACGCGCCGGGTGCGACCCCTGAAGCTCGCAGCGGAAAGGTTGATGCCGTTTACCCGTGGGGTCGCACCTTCCCGCCGCCCGTTGACGCGGCCAATTACGCAGGAAGCGAATCGAGCGCCGGCGCACCGGAGTGGTGGGCCGTCATCGCAGGTTTCCACGACGCGTTCCCGCGCACGGCGCCGGTGGCGGCCTTCAAACCAAACGCCTACGGTCTCTGCAGCGTCGGCGGCAACGTCTGGGAATGGTGCATGGACAAGTTCAACGATACGACGAACTGGCGCACGCTACGGGGCGGTTCCTGGGCCACCTCACGTGAGGAAGAGATGCTCTCGTCCTATCGCCGCGGTTATGAGCCATTTTCCCGTTGTGATGATGTTGGTTTCCGCTGCGTCATTACCGAAGGTGGTGGACCGGGATGAAACTGCTTAAAGTTAATCTCATTTTCATCCCCTTGCTTGCACTGTGCCTCGGTGCGGTCGGCTACGCCGCTAGAAAGATGCTGTTGGAAGATGCGCGCCAGCACGTACTCCAGAATGCACGGCTGCTGATGCAAACCGCTCTATCGAGCCGAAAGTACACCATCAAATACATCACGCCGCTGATTCTGCAATACGATTACAATGCGCAGAGTGGACTTTCGGAATTCCGAAAATCGATTGAAGAAATCCCGACGGCGCCTAGCCCGGAGGCTGCGAATAACCTTCCTGGAAGCCTAAAAAAAGGGTACCTCCTAGGCCAACAGCGCGCGCTCGACGAAGAGAAGCGGTTCCTCGAATCTTTAGAACGTAGGGCTGAGGAGTTCCGCCCTACTGGGTTCCACCCGCAAGCGGTATCGTTCTTCGCGGCGCTCGAGATCCTGGCCGATCTGCACGAAAGATATCCCGAATACTCCTACAGGGAAGCCACACTCAACCCGACCAACCTACGCGATCGCGCCAGCGATTGGGAGCGCTATGTGATCGATAAATTCCGTTCCGGCGCGGTGCAGAATGAAATTGTCGGTACGTTCGAGATGCCTTCAGGCGCATCGCTTTTTCTGGCTCAACCGATCAGCGTCAATAATGTGGGCTGCCTCGAGTGCCACAGCACGCCCGACAAGGCACCCCCGGAGATGGTTAGGCTTTACGGCACGACCCAAGGCTTTGGTTGGCACATGGACGAGATTGTCGGCGCACAAATCATGTCAATGCCGAAGGCGCTTCCTATGCAGATGGCCGAGGGCACCTTTCGCGCATTTGCCATCTGGCTGGCCGGTGCCTTTGCTGGAATCGTGCTTGTCGCAAACGCAAGCATCCTCATCGGGACTCGGGTGCAATCATAGGCGGCTCATGCGAGGAAACCAAACGGCTTTTGCCCGAAAAACTCACGCATTAGATAGCAAAGCGGCGTCTCTATAGTTAAGTCTTTGGTATCCAACAAGTTAAACTGACACAAAGGTAAATATTCGGTGAACGCGTCTGCAGAAAAAAACGGCTTAATGGGATTGTAAGCCCAAAACGCCGAGATTTTCTTCAGGCAATGTTCCATGACATTTCTCGACCTGATCCGATCCACAACGACTGGTCGGCCTTGTTCACTGTCAATTCCAACTGACTGAGTTGGACCTGACATCCCCGATTTCGAATCTCGAATGGCTGAGGCCGTCTATGCGATTGAGGACTTCCCCGACGACGACCTTCTTTGGCGAATCGAATGGATAGGCGGCGTTGGTTACAACACCAGTGTTCCGAGTGACCCACAAATCGAGATTTGCCTGGCGCAGCTCTCCGCCGGCGAACGGCCTTTACACAGAAAAACAGAAACGCGCTCGGAACGCTCATACGCCTCTAGCCACCGATAAATGGTGGCCGGATGCTTGCCCACGGCATCAGCAACCTCCTGAACTTTTTCAAGCGTTCGCTTGGTGCGCATGACTCGAAAATAATCTAGTTCTAGTGCGCGCTTTAAATGAAAACGACAGCTCCTGTAATACTCGTCTGAGATCGTTCGCGGAGTAACGCGATGGCAAAAAAGACAATCAGCTCTTTGACGATCGGCCTTGCGGTCGGGGTGTTAATATCCCGCTGCACTCGCGGAGCAACGCCGCCGTCTTGGCAGGTTTCGTGGGATTGGCGGTAGGGGTGATTTTTTTTCTGTATCAGTTCGCAGATCCCAAAGCGTTCGCCATTTGGGCTCTTACGATCATTATCGCGATGCTTGTCACTTTCGGGAAAGATCTGCTGCCTAAGGATATCTATTCCAGCAAGGAATGGAATGCATGGTGGTCGACACCGGGAAGGCCATCTTCTGCGGCGGCGGTTGGGTCGTGACTTTGGCCTTGGGATTGATTCTCACGCGAATTGCAGCAACTGGGCGAGTGCCTTTTGAGTGGGGACTTTTACGCCGAAAGCTTTGCAACGATATATTCGTAAGCTTGGACAGGCACCTCAAAGACAGTGCGGTCGAATCGCAACTGGCCGAGGTGTTAGATGGAAACGCGCGTCACCCGGTCACGGAACTTCTCTGTCACCGAATCGGGGAAAGTGGAGTCTCGGGATGCAAGGTTTTGATCACCGGCGCACCGGGGGCAGGCAAATCCGTTGCACTCAAGCAAACTGCGCGGGCGCTAGCTGCTGACGGTCGCAGCTGGCTTCCCCTGGGCATGCATGCGAACAGAGGTTCGTTAGGCGGCCGCCGTCCCATTCCGGTGCTCATCCACCTCGGTAGCGTACATGATGCAGATATTCTTGAAGTCGCGCGTAAGTGGCTGAGAGCCCAATCCCAGGCTCGCGAGATTTTAAGGGCAGAGCTTGACGCTCTGCTCGACAGCGGACGCGTCGTGCTGTTGTTGGATGCTTTTCGACGAAGCTGGCAATGGGTTTCCGGAAAAGCTCCGCTCAGATTTGGATTCGCTTCTCTGTCCGGTGCGGTCTTTCGCTGCTCTCCTTCTCGTAGACATGGCCGTCGTCTCCGATGTAGGCCACGTCTTGCAGGTTGTCGGTGCTGGAGACCCAGCTGGTAATGGCAACGTCACCCTGCCATCTACTACAGGGCGGTGCTCTGCTGATCTGGGTCAGATCATCGTAGTGCCAGGGTTGCTGGCCCACCGGCTTGTAGATCTCGTAGACATGGGCGTCGCCTCCGATGTAGGCCACGTGTTGCACGCTGTCGGTGCTGGAGACCCAGCTGGTGATGGCACCTTTTTGAGCATGATGCGCTCCGCTGATCTCGGTCAGTTCATCGTAAACCCACTTCCCACCGCTCTGATAAAGCTCATAGACTTCCCCCAACCCTCCAATGTAGCCGAGTGGGATCGGGGGGAGGGGCAAAAAATTGGGCCCCCAAAAAAAACTATGACAGGCGCGCTCATTTTGCGGCGGCAGACGTGCCATCTTTCGCCCCCGCCGTCGGGGTCACTCAAACGAAAAAGGCAAGGCTGCCATCATGCGATCTTTCTTTGCCGCTCCCTCAACGAACCGGCCCAATCTTTGAGCGTTTGAATGTCCTGCATGATCTCGTTCGGCGGCGGGGCTTCGGCGTTCCTGCCCCTCGATGGGTCATGAGCATCGACAACATCGCAGCACTTTTTGAAGCCTGCGCGAAAGGTGTCGCAATCGGACTCGTTCAAAACCATCAGCTTCTTAAGGTGTTTCGTGTCCATGTAGCTAGAGCTCGAATACCTTTGCCAGAAGTTCGTAAGACCGAAGCCGGTCGGCGTGGCCATGTACCATGGTCGTTATCATCAATTCATCAGTCCGAGTTCGCGCAATCAAGTCATCGAGCCGCTTCTTAACACCGGCTGGGCTGCCGGCGAAATAGACGCGCCGCGAAGCCCTGGCTAAGTCCCGCTCTGACGGCGTATAAGGATACGCAAGCGCCTCTTCGGGACTAGCCAACGGAGCCGGATGACCGGTCCGCAGGCGCACCCACGCTAGCTCCAGGGACGCAGCCAGGCGCTCGGATTCTTCGTTCGTATCGGCGCAAACCACGGAGGCTGCAACGATTGTCGTTGGACGGTTCATCCAAATGGATGCTTTAAAGTTGTCGCGATAAACTCCGGTCGCGGCTTCGGCGAGGTCCGGATTGATGTGATGCGCAAAGGCAAATCCCACTCCCAAATCAGCCGCGATTCGGGCACCGTCTTCGGTCGATCCGAGAATCCAGATCGGCGGCAGAGGAACATCCTTCGGAATCGCTTGAATCGACGCGAACGGATGCCGTTCCGGAAACCGACCAAGCCCAAAGCTGATCAATTCTTCAAGTTGCTCGGGAAAATCGTATGCTCCGAGCTTTTCCCTGGATCTTCGGAGCGCGAGTGCGGTGATTGAGTCGGAGCCGGGTGCACGGCCAACGCCCAGATCGATGCGTCCGGGATGCAGGGCTTCCAAGACGCGGAATGATTCCGCGATGCGGAGAGGCGCGTGGTTCGGCAGCATAATCCCGCCCGAACCGACGCGCATCCGGGAAGTGACCATCGCGACGTGAGCGATCATGATTTCTGGAGCGGTGCTGGCGACGCTTGGAATGTTGTGGTGTTCGGCCAACCAGTAGCGCACATAGCCGAGTCGATCAGCCAGGCGAGCCAAATCCAGGGTGTTGCGCAGCGCCTGGGCATCGCTTGAACCGGAAGCCACCGGTGAAAGATCCAGGACCGAAAGTGGAAATGTCATTCAGATAACGTATTACTGATCAACTGACCGTAAACTGATTCGTAATGTATGCGGGGACCCATCGACGTGCATGTTCATTTGTCCGGGAACGGCAAAGGGGGAATGGATTGTTGGCACCGGCATCGCTGGATAATGAGGCCATTCTTGCGGGCGGGAGCGCGTGATATCGGTCTGAAATGCGGGTTCGATGATCCCCACTTTGATCAAATATATTTGGATCAATTACTCGGCTGGGTCTCACAATCCTCACTCGAAGCCGCCGTTTTGCTTGCTTGCGATTGGGTACGCGACGATCAAGGAGTCGTAAGAAAGGATCTATCCGACCTTTTCGTGTCGAACGACGAGGTTTTTGCAGCGGTAAAACGGTCGCCCAAGTTGTTGGCCGGGGTATCGATCCACCCGGCTCGACCGGATGCCCTGGACGAACTCGAACGCCGGGCAGCCACGGGAGGCGTACTATTGAAACTTCTCCCATGCGTCCAAAACGTGGATTGTAATTTGCCAAAGTACAAATCGTTCTGGACCAAGTTAGCCGAACTTGGATTGCCCTTGCTGGCTCATACCGGGGGTGAATTCTTCGTGCGCAGTTGTCGAAACGATCTGAAATCGCCGGCTTGCCTGCGACTGCCGCTCGAATGCGGCGTCACCGTCATTGCGGCACACTGCAGCACCCGTGCCCTCCCCTGGGATGGCGATCACTTTCAAGAGTTTTTGCTGATGCGAAAAAAATTCCAGAATTTCTATGGCGATCTCTCCGCGCTTTCGCACATCACGCATTTAAAGTCACTCGAGCGCTTGCGGGATGAGCCAGAACGCCTGCTGCACGGGACAGATTATCCGGTCGTCACAGCAGTTTTTCCCTCCTGGCTGAAAGGCTGGATAGATAGAGAAACAATGCAGCGTCTGCGAACGATCAGTAATCCTCTTGAGAAGAAGATCGAGCTAACAAAGGCCCTAGGATTCCCAGAACGCGTGTTTACCGATTTCTGGGGTTTAATTCCCAACTTGTAAGCGAAGCAGCTTTCTAGCCCGCAATGAGCTCGTCGATTCTTAGAGCACGTGATTTTTGCGGGCTAGACGCCGCTTTTTAGCCTAAACTCCGAAATTGAGGACTCGTCCTCGTGCTCGTCGTCGTCCTTCGTCCTCGAGAAACCCGATGTTTAACCATCAGACTAACTGGACAAAATAATTGCGGGACAATGGGGCTCTCTTCGCTGGAGAAAACGCCGACTGATCGAGGACGAGGACGACGACGAGCACGAGGATCCAAACTTCGGAGTTTAGGTTTAGAAAAAGGTGTCTGGGGGGAATCATGGTTATCTCGTACGCTCATTGGTCGACATGTTTAAGATGCGACCTGAGCCACAAACGACTTCGACCGGTCAGACGGTCGGCCAGAGGAGTTTTCCTCCGCT
>Ga0209656_10002021_pt1 | contig 13229 bp, 8 predicted proteins | sample BogFormECP12_OM2_FD_188239 | JGI IMG/M metagenome (GOLD analysis project Ga0209656, IMG submission 188239) | Bog forest soil microbial communities from Calvert Island, British Columbia, Canada - ECP12_OM2 (SPAdes) (version 2) | ecosystem: Environmental > Aquatic > Freshwater > Wetlands > Bog ... | reverse complement strand
CCAGAGCTACGTCATTCCTTATCCTTACTACAACTCGTTCTACGGCTATTACCCGACCGTTTACCGGCAGGTCTATTCTCCGGACTATCTGCGCGAAGACCGGACGGTGCGGATCGAAACCAACCTGTACGCCACCGCCGCGCCCGAGGGCGAACTCGTCTGGACGGGCATCAGCGACTCCTTCAATCCGAGCTCGGCGGCGAAGGCCATCGACGCCGTCGTCAAAGTGGTGGTGAAGGATCTGGAGAAAGAGGGGATTTTATAAGGTTGGCGCGGCAGGTTCGATGCAATCAGGAGAGTAGGTCGACAACATGCGGGCCAGCAGGAGCACCAACGGTTTCCAGGCTGTACCGAGCCCTCGCAGCCAATTGTAGTGGTCCAATCTTCTGCACAAACCAGGCGTGTGCGATGCGATCCATTCCTGCTCCGATGAGTGGGGAAGCGCTCATAAGATTCGACTGAAGGCTCACTGCATCGACCTTTCCGCCGTGCAGAACTAGGTTGCGGTTCTTGTACATGCGAACCAAGGTTGCAGATATGTGATTTTGGATGTCTCGAAGCACCTCGTACGGATTCGCCAGGAGCTTCTGTACTCTCGCTTCGGCGGCCATGTCGGACGCATTCGTCAAGTTTAACGGTACTGCAGCTGCTATCGCATCAGAAACGATCTTAGCCCGATCACGATTTGTAGCACAGGCAGCGAGTTGTGGCGCTAGACGATGGCCAGACTGTTCAATCTTGAACGATAAGCCCGTCAGTTCCGCCCGGGTGATCGAGCACGCTACCAATGTCGCGAGCCTATCGCCAGCTACTACGTCAGGATCTCCCGGCCCACTTAGCAGCGCTTCGATCGCGGCCCACCCGGCACCTACGGCAATGCTCGGCGGGGCCGAGTTCAACGTGCCAATTAGCTGCAGTGCGGCATCCACTATGCTCGTAGCTTCGAGGACGTAGAGCTTGTCCTCGCGATGAAGAGCATGAACTTCAATTCGCCGTGAATCTCTGCGAAACGGGAACGATCGCGGTGGCGTTCTCCGGGTATCGTCCTCAACCCACGCAGTCGGAACCGGTTGAAGCTTCCGATCTGCACCGAGGGAGACTCTCGAAGAGAGCTGATCGACGGTGTCGACGGTAGCCTGAACCGCAGTCCACGCATCTCGGGCAGAAATTCGGAATAAAAGGGCACCGTTTTGGATTAGGCCCTTCAAGCCGAAGCCACGGGAGGTGAGCCATAACGCGACGTCCTGGGCCGGTACATAATTGGCCGGTAGTCCGGCTTTGCTTGGGGGAACACCGTCAAATGCAACGAGAACACTGAATTCTGTTTGAGGCTGTTTCACCATTGCGAGCGCATTCGCCGCAAGGTCGGAGAGACTGTTTGCGCCCGCCGCATTTTGACTTTGGAATTTACACCAGCGATGGAGGTAGTTTGGGTGAAAGCCAGCATCAAGCAAATGTGAAGCAATCGCCCTCGCGGTCCTCTCCGCGTCTGGATGATCGCCCTTTGCAAGGGACTCCGCCCAGTTTTGTAGATAGCTTGCCTCGATAGCTTCAGCCGCTATTTTGACGGTCCAATAGTCAGCTCCGTCCGGCACGATGTTCTTCTTGCCGAGAGCTTGCTGCAGCGCACGTTTGGCTTCTTTGCCCCCAATGCCAGGGTCGACAACCGCGAGCAAGGTCGCCGATTGGACCGCAGACGCCATAGTGCTTTCGTTGAGGACACCAGCCCTGACAGCGTGACTTGCCTCGATAACTTCTTTCAGTGCGAGCAATACGCTGGGACACCACAGTCGTCGGTACCATGGCGTCGAGCTTGCAAAGAAATCCAGAAGTCTCGCGATTACGCGCTTTCCAAACGGGTCGACAATCGGCATGGAGTTGAAGTATATTAGTAACAGGACGAAAAGTCCGGGATCTATCCCGAGGGTGTTTCCGCAGCCGTCGAGCAATCGACCGGAAGGAAGCACCCTCTTTCACTTTGCGTTATATTACTGGCAGTCATGCATTTGAGCACCAAAACTGCAAGCCGTCCGCGGGTTCAGTTGCGCTTGCACCCGAAGCTAAGAGACATTTGGCCCCCAGAACCGGGCGGAGCGTTCTCACCCGGTGCAGAATTCCCGCTGGGCGGGGAGGACGTTTTGCAGCAGGTTTTTTATTACGCGCCGGTCAGCCATGCCCGGGCCAGCGTATCACTCAAGACAACATACAAGGGGCAGCCTCACACCCGTGATCTGCTCTTGGCCGACGTCGAGTTCGCGGAGAAACTGGCATCCCGTTTGAGGCAAGAGGTGGGACGCACAATCACTGACCTTGGCCAGGTGGAGATTGATTTCTGAAGGGGATGAAAATATAAGTTTCCGGGGCTGCGCAGACTTTATTTCTCCAACTCCGCGGTGAGTTTAATCTCGCCGCCGCTGACCTTCAGCTTTCGTTCCCACGGCTGGTAGCCGGACTTCTTGACGATCACTACATGGTCGCCGGGAGGCAGCTCGACCACAGAGGGCGTGTTGCCAACAAAGCTGCCGTCAATTTCTATATCAGCGCCGTCCGGCGTCGAAGCCACGCTGACCTTGGGAATAGACGCGCTCTTGCTCGGCGGATCAGCAGCAGGAGCAACCGCTGGGGTGGGAGCGGCCGGCTTAGTGGCAGCGGCCCGAATCTGCGCTGCGTGGGCTGACCAATCCTTCACGATTCCTTCGCACGCATCCTGAACTGAGCCGCCCAGCGATAGCGTGGAGTGGCTGATAACCACGTCGCCCGATGCCTTCTGGAAAACTGCGACCTTATTCTTGTGTCGCAGAACGCTCTTACCGCCCTCGTGATCGAGGAGCACGATGTAGTCGGCAAGATCCTGCCTGTTGTTCACCGTGACCTGCGGGCAACGCTCGCCAAAGGTCTTGATAATTTCAGCCGTTTGCGGACGCGCACCTCCCTGGGTATGTGCGCCCCAACTTCCATTGGAACCTCCTCCGGACCCGGACATCTCCCACGATTGGCTATCAGTTATGAAGACGTGCGGCTTGTCAGTTGTGGAAGGTGGCGCGGTGGGATGATCTTGAGCGAATGCGGCAATAGAAACGATAAGACAGAGCACAGCAAGGCCAGATGCTTTCACTGCGTACTCCTTGATTGTTATGACAAGTTAAACAGAGTGTATGCCTAATTGTTACGATTCCGAAGCAATTTCCGAGCAAGAATAGGGGTCCCCTTCGGCAAGCTCAGGGCAAGCTTTCGACTCCGGTTCGGTCGCCGCGGCGACCGACCTCCGCTCAGGATGACAAATCAAAAGCAGGTCCCATTCGACAAGCTCAGGGCAGGCTCTCCGCTCGCCCGCCGCCGCGGCTCGGTCGGGATGACAACCGCTTTCGCGAAAGGCGAAAAGCGAAGAGCGAAGAGCGAAAGGCGAAGACCGGCATCTCTCACTTGTCACCAAGCCGGTTGACCTACGTCACAGCTTTCCTGGTGGGACTGCGCTACAAAGAAAGCAGGAAACTGGGACCCTCTTGCAGGCACGCTGGCCGGCCAAGGGGGCCCTGTAGCGCCCCCACCCCGTGGGGAGAAGGGTCGCGCAAGATGGCTACCGCACAGCTCACACCCGTTGGGGTGGGCATCCACAATGTGCTCGTCGCGACGGATTTTTCACGTTGCTCCACCATGGCCCTCAGCTTCGGACTGGAATTGGCGCATGGATACCAGGCGAATGCCTACGTCGCGTATGTGCTGCCGATCGATCAGTTCATGGTTGCCGGTCCAGACGCGTACGAGGCCGCCAAAGATGTGGCCCGCCGCGACCTGATGGAACTGCGCCACGAGTTGCGAAAGAAGCACTCGTACATCGAGGGCGAAGACTATCACCTGTTCCTGCTGGAAGGCGAAGTTGCGGAGTCGATTCTCGACTTTGCCCGGCAAAAGGAAATTGACGTGATTGTTGTCGGCACGCATGGCCGCGGTGGTCTGGGCCGGGCGCTGATGGGCTCCGTCGCCGAGCAGGTTTTCCGGCAATCGCCGGCGCCGGTGCTGACGCTGGGGCCTCACCTGCAGCGCATCGCGCACGCCGGAGCGTTCAGGAACATACTCGTGCCCGTGGATTTCTCGCCTGCCTCGGAGCGGGCAGCGCACTACGCAATCGCGATGGCCAGGGAGCACGGCTCGGCATTGACCATGCTGCACGTCATTGAGCGCTGGCCAACCCAGGCCCAGGCTGAGCGGACGCGGGTGACGCAGGCGCTCAGGGAGAAGGTCGAGGACCTCATTGCCGATGAGGTTACAGGACTGCGATGCAACGTCCGCATCGAAGTGGGACGAGTGGTGGAAACCGTTCTTTATACCGCTAACGGGATCGAGGCCGATCTGGTGGTGCTGGGCGTGCGCCCGCGCACTGTGCTGCTAAACCGGCTGATGTGGCCACATGCCTACGAGATTGTGCGCGAGGCCGCGTGTCCCGTGCTAACGGTCCGCGGCGAGATTGGAGGATGAAACTGCAGATGAAGTGCCGGGGGGCGAGATTTTGACAAATTGAGTCGTGCCGGAATTACAAGCTATTGGCAACGCACGATGATTCCATGCAAGGGCTGCTCTTTGATAAATCTGTGCCTCAAACCCAACCCAGCCCCCCACTACTTCTCACATTTTTCTGTTTCTGTAAAACTCTTAACGACAACAGTTTGTTTCCAAGCCTCGATCTGCTCGCGCGCGTCTTTCACGAGTTTCGCGAAACGCCGCGCCAGTTCTCGAATCCGTTCCGACTGTCGCCGCTCGATCGCCTCGGTTGGAATCAATTCGGTGCCGACCCCGATCGCAACAGCACCCGACAAGATGAAACCAGCAGCCGTCTGCTGGTTTACTCCGCCTGCCGCGATCAAAGGGACCTGCGGCAAAGCGGTGTTCAGCGCCTTGATGTACCTGTCGCCTCCGACTGGACCGCAGGGGAAGACTTTGACAAAATCACCGCCTGCGCTCCATGCCTCGACCACCTCAGTCGGTGTCAGCGCTCCCGGCAGCACCGCGATGTTTGCCTTGGCAACGAATTCCACAAGCGTGGGATTAAAGGCTGGGGCGGTTATGAAGCATGCTCCCGCGTCAATACACTTCTGTGCGGTTTCAGTATCAAGAACCGTACCTGCCCCCACTACGAGCTTTGCCTTGGAACGCACGAGGTGTGAAATCAACTCCACGGCTCCCGGCACAGTCATGGTGATCTCTACAATCGGTATCCCGCCGCGCGTGACGGCTTCGGCTGCGAAGTGTGCGTCGTCGCCGGACGAAACCCTGATCGCCGGAATGACGGCTATTTTCCTGATATGGGCGCAAACCTCATCTTTTTTCATGTCTCAGACCTCCTTCGCCAGATTACCGGGCGCAACCTGTCGTCCAACAGCGATTCTCACACGGGTTCGTTGACCTCAGCGGCTGGCAGATGGTCATCGGGGCGGGCGAACCATGTGTACAAGGTCGGCAGCAGAATCACGCTGATTATAAGGTCAGCGATGAGCCCCCCGACAATGACAATCGCAAACGGCCTCTGCGAATCAGATCCGATGCCGTGCGAGAGCGCTGCCGGCAGCAGACCCAAGGTCGCAACCAGCATGGTCATGGTGATGGGCCGAAGTCGCAGAACTGCGCCTTCCACCGCCGCCTCCTCAATGTCGTAACCGCGAGCCCGCAGCTGATTGATATATTCAACCATGATGACCCCGATTTGCACCGATACCCCGAAGAGCGCCAGGAAGCCGACGCCCGACGACACACTGAAGTGCGTGTGCGAAACCAGGAGCGCCAGCAGTCCGCCGATCGGCGCCATGGCGATGTTGGTCAGGATCAGCAGCGACCATTTCACAGACTTGAACATCGTGTACAGGATGACGTAGATGAAAAGGATCGTCAGCGGCAATACAAACAGCAAGCGCCGCTGCGAGCGCTTCGCGCTTTCGTATTCGCCAGCCCAATCGATGGTGTAGCCGATAGGCAGCTTGACCGAGGCATTGACCTTCTTCATTGCTTCTTCGACGGTACTGCCCAAATCTCTACCACGCACGCTGAACTTGACGGCAATGTATCGCGAATTCGCCTCACGATAGATTTCCGATCCGCCATCCACCACATCTACTTTCGTGAGCTGCGCCAGCGAAACCCGCTCACCCGAGGGAGCGAGCAAACGGATCTTCTCAATAGCTTCCTTCGTGTCTCGATAGGGCGGCAGGTAACGGAGTACCAGATCGTATCGCTGTTCTCCCAGCAGCACCTGGCTGAGGGCGTTACCTCCCACCGCAGTCTGAATTGCATCCTGGATGTCAGAGACATTGATCGCATAGCGCGAAGCCTGATTGCGGTCCACCGTGAAGTTGAGATTGGGCTGGCCAACAACCCGAAACACCCCCAAGTCCTGCACGCCTTGAACGTTCTGCATGACGGCGACGATTTCGTCCGCCTTGCCTTCGAGTGTTTTCAGGTCGTCTCCGTAAATCTTGACTGCCAGTTCCCCCTTCACGCCGCTCACCGCCTCTTCCACGTTGTCCGAAATCGGCTGCGAGAAGTTCCAGATGACTCCGGGAATCTTTTCCAGTTCGCGGTCCATCGCAGCAATCAGGCGTTCTTTGTCCTGATGGAAGACCGGACGCCACTTTTCCTTGGGCAGCAGGTCGACAAAGTATTCGGTATTGAAGAAGCCTGTCGAGTCAGTACCGTCATCGGGGCGTCCTACCTGGGTCACCACCCGCGGGACTTCCGGAAACGAAGCCAGCACGGCACGCGCCTTGTCCACCACCCTCAAACCTTCAGTCGGTCCAGTGCTGGGCGCGAGGGTCCCACGTACCCAGATGGCGCCTTCATCCAAGTGGGGCAGAAACTCGGAGCCAATCGCTCCGCTGAATGCCAAAAGCATCGCCAGCGCGAGTGCAACCACGGCTGCCCCAACGGTCAGCGGACGATGACGAATGGCCCAGTGGAGAGAAGTCCTGTAGTGGTTGGTCAGAAATGCCATCACCGGGTTCTGCCACTGCTCGGCGCCTTTGCGGAAGAACAGGGTCGCCAGGGCGGGTGCTATCAGCATCGAGAAGACCAGAGCGCCAAGCAGTGCGAAGGCCACGGTCCATGCCATGGGCTTGAACAGTTTTCCTTCCACCTGCTGCAGCGTAAAAATTGGAAGATACGCTGTAATAATGATGGCAATCGCGTAAAACACCGGTCGTTGCACTTCATGTGCAGCTTCGCGAATCCGCTCCATCAGCGGACGCGGCGCTTCATCGGGGCGGTTCAGATGGCGCACGATGTTCTCCACCATCACCACAGAGCCATCCACCACCATGCCGAAGTCAAGTGCACCCAGCGAAAGCAGGTTTGCCGAAATATGCCTCAGATCCAGACAGATGGAGGCAAACAACAATGCAAAGGGAATCGTCAACGAAACGATGAGTGCGCCGCGAACATTGCCCAGCAACAGGAAAAGGACAATGACGACCAGGATCATTCCTTCCGCGAGATTATGGAGGACGGTGTGGGTGGTGTAATCCACCAGGTCGTCGCGGTCGAGATAAGGAACGATTTTTACTCCGGGTGGAAGTATGTGGTCGTTGAGCCGCTGGACCATGGCGTGGACGCCCTCCAGCATCTGCGCTGTGTCCGCTCCTTTGCGGAGAAAAACAATACCTTCGACCACGTCGTTATCGTCCTCGACCACTGCGTCGGACCGATGGACCGCTTTCCCAATCTGACCGAGACGAATCTTCGGCCCTTGCGTGACCACGGCCACGTCCTTGATCCGTATGGGAGTGCCGTTTTGCGCCTTAATCACGGTCTCCTCGATGTCATTTATATTCTTGACCAATCCCACGGCCCGCACATTGATCTGTTGCGCTCCCTCTTCAATGAAACTCCCGCCGCCGTTAGCGTTGCTGTTGGTGAGTTGCTGCTCAATTTGCGCCAGACTGAGACCGTAAGAGATCAACTTCTCAGGGTCCACGCGAATCTGGTACTCCTTCGTGATCCCGCCGAAGGATGAGTCGTCCACCACATCGGGGACCGACTTGATGTACTTGCTGATGACCCAATCCTGCAGAGACTTCAGCTCCATCACGTCGTACGCCGGGTTCGTGCTCTTCAGCGTGTACCAATAGACTTGGCCCACGGGACTGTAATCGGGGCCGATTTGGGGGGTCACTCCCGCCGGAAGTGTGACTTGCGAAAGGCGTTCAAATGCTTTCTGGCGGTCCCAGTCATTGTTGGACGTGTCGTCGAAAATCAGGTTCACCACCGACAATCCCGCAAGCGAAACGGACCGCAAATGCACAAGGTGCGGAATTCCGTTCATCTGGATTTCGATGGGTATGGTGACCTGCTGCTCGACTTCTTCCGCGGCCCTGCCTGGCCATTGAGTGATGATCTGCACCCAGGTGTTCGCTACGTCGGGGTAAGCCTCGACTGGCAGGTTGTGAAAAGCGACCAATCCCCAGATAAAGAGGAATATCGCCAGCCCTAGGATGACAAAGCGGTTGTTGAGGGCGAAATCGACCAGGGCGTTAATCATCACTGTTCCGCCGTGTTCTGGAATTCAAGTGCGTTACCGACCACTTGCTGACCGGGCGTAATTCCGGAAATGATCTCCTGCATTCCGCCCGGCAGCATGTTTCCACCCACGACTTCCGTTCGTCGAAATTGATTGCCCTTTACCGGAACGTACACCCAGTCACGATCATGCAGGTGCAGGACTGCGGTGGCAGGCACGGCCGCTCTCTTCTCTTTTTCTCGACCGCGAAAGGTCGCCGTCACGAACATCCCAGGACGCATCAGGCCGGGGTTGTGCATTTCAATGCGTACCTTGGCGGTGCGAATGTTCGGATCCAGGATGGGACCAATGTTGCTAATCGTCCCCGTGAACACCTGGCCTGGATATGCATTCAGACGAATATCGGCCTTGTCTCCAAGCCGCACATTGCTGAGATCGTTTTCATATACATCACACAGGATCCACACGTCACTCAGGTCGGAGATGGTAAACGGATTCGCTGAGCCCAGCCCTGCCACTCCCGCCGCGTTGGTAACCTGCTGATCGGTGATGAAGCCGGAGATGGGAGCGCGAATCTCAACAATGCCGGTCGGGTGATCTAGGTTTGCATTGCCCAGCACACGAAGCTTTTCGGCGGTGGTCTGGACATCAACCTTGGCTTTGTCCTCCGTGTCCTGCGCGACCTGGAGATCGTTCTGGGAAATTGCACCCCTGTCATAAAGGAGTTTCGCGCGCTCCAACTGCGTGCGCGCCAACTGTTCATCAGCCTTTGCCTTTTGGTAATCGGAGAAGGCGCCCGAAATATCCGCACTCTGCACCTTCAGCAGGACTTGCCCTTTCTTGACAGTGTCTCCCAGGCGGGCGCCGATTTCGACTACCCGGCCCGTCGCCAGGGAAATAACGGGAACGGCCCGCGAGATGTCCGGATTGACCGTCCCAGTGACCTTCAGTTCCGGGCTCGCAAGGTGCTCCGTCGCCTGCGTCAACTGAAACCTCTCGGGCTGATCAACTTGAAACAGATTGCGGTCCTCTACCTTTTCAAGCTTGAGTGGAGGCGGCGCCTCCGCTGCTGGATTGCTCTTGCCGCCACTACAGGCAGTACTGCCCACGCACAAAGCCATCGACACGGCGAGTCCTGCTAATTCCGCGCGCTTCATGGGATCACCTCACGTCCTACGGCAAAATTCAGTTGGCTCGCGGCATTCAGATAAGAACCAATCAAGTTGACGTAATTGACCTGTACGCTTCGGTAATCCGCTTGAGCGTTCAGGAAATCAAGAAGCGATGCTGCACCATGTTGGTATGAAAACGCAATTGTGTCTCGAACCCGGGCTGCCTGTTTCAGATAACGATCTTTGTAGGGTTGGAGTAGAATGACCGCGCCCTTGACCGTGGCATAGGCGGAATCCACATCGCTGAAAACCTGCGCTCGTGCAGCCTGCAACAGTTTTCCGTTACGGTCGATATCGAGTTGTGTCCTGAGCTTCTCGCCCTGGTTGCGATCGAAGATGCGCAGCGGAAAACTTACGTTAAACCCAAAGTATTGGTCGATTGGAGGATTGCGTCCGACGTCGAAGCCAAAAGTGGGATCGGTCGATCCGTTGGCGACGGCGAGCCGGTGGTTGGTGTTCGCCAAATCGATGGATTGCAATGCAGCTTTCAAGTCCGGCCGCGTGTCGAGGGCCATCTGACGAACGTCGTCGAGAACCGGAAGTTGCGCTGAGAAATCAAAAGGACCCGTGACATCAAACTGGTCGACCGGGATCCGCTCGTTCAGGAGTGCCAGAAGTTGAATCTTCGCCGTGCGCAGATTGACTTCGGCGGTCTGTAAGTCGGATTCGTACTGAACCCGCTGGAGTTCGAGGCGGTCCAAGTCAACCTGGGCAATCGCCCCCTGTTTGTAGCGCTCGCGATTCACGTCGAGCACGTGGTCGTAATACGAAAGATTCTCTTTCGCGAGGTCAAGGATGGCCTTCTCTTGCAGCGTCTGCACGAAGGCCATGCGCAGGTTGAAGATTAAAGTCCTTTCCAGATCCGACTGGCCGGACACGGCCACCTTAGTCGCGTCCTGCGCGCTCTCCAGGCGCAATTCTCGTTTGTGCTGGCGTTCGTGCAGGTAGCTAATGCTCGCCACTGATAGGAGATAGGCAAATGAACCATGTGGGGGGCCACCATTGAAAGGATCTATCTGATCGGCGAGCAGCCCCGCAGTCGGGTTGGGACGCAGATAGGCTGTTATCTCTTGAGCTCGTGACTCGCTGACGCCAATCTGTCCCGCCTTCAGCGTGGGATTCGCTGCCTCAAACTTGGTCCGAACGTCCTGCCAAGTGAGAGCTTGCTGGCCAAAGCCACGTGTCATCAGAGTTACGACAAGGAACAGCCCCAGGCACAAATGTTTCAAGGGCCCCTGCATTAATCCTCCTTAGCGGAATGGGTCTGGCCCGTTACAGCTTTGCGCGCGTCTGCTGGACGCCAACAGATGCCTTCGACCGGACCTCTTCAGGCCGACAGTCTGCTCATATGGCGAAAGGCTTCAAAAGAAAGGCTGACCGGAGAGAAACTACACTCCTAACGTTACAAAACTGTTACAGACCACCTTGGAGATCGGTCGCAGCGTTATTCAGTTCACGGACTGGCAGGGTAGCGCCAAATTGGTTGGGCATGTAGAGTTTGGCCCCTTGATTTCCGGCGGCGTGCTAGTCACGCCTTTCCCGGCAACCCCTGTCGCGCGGGCGCTTCGGCCTGAAATCTGCTTGCCCTTCAAACGCGGTACAAAAACCGCTAAGGGGTTTCCGCAAGCTTACCCGTGCCTGCCCTCAAGGTGTTTCCTCCACGCTCTCACAGAGTCAAACGCACGAGCGAGTTCGCTGACAGCGCCTCATCGCAATGGCGGACGTAACTGACGATTATTCCATTCTTAAGGACGTGATTAACCGAAGTTTCTCCGTACATTCATCTTCCCGCCATCTTCGTGGCGTGAGATGAGGTAGAGAGGTGAGTTCAGTTTCCGTCGTCGAGCGCCCAGGTCACCCTCGGGCTGCAATCCCGCAGCCAATCAGTAAGGCCCACGCGCAGGCATGACCTGCGAACGGGCGGTAGTTATTTGACTGTTCCTAAGCGATTGCATTTCGTTCAACCCTTTACTGTTTTGCCGAAACTGATCGGCAGGAGGCCTTGCCATGAATCAGCGTTTTTCTAAACAACTGTGGATGCAGCTGATGCTTCTGACATTTCTGGCTGCGATAACATTGCCCGTTCTGGCGCAACAGACGGAATTTCAGAATAGTTGGGGCACATTTGTCGCTCCTGTCTACAACACCTCGGAGTCCGGTGCTTATGCCGGCGCCGAGTTGTTTACCGGTCCCAAGAAGTTCGGCAGCTATTTCGCCGGCGTCCTCCCGAACGGGACAATGTCCATTCCCGCCGGGACTGTAGCTCAAATCGGCATGAACCCTCTGGGTGCGGCGTTGACCCCGGATGGCAAGTATCTCATCACCAGCAATGATGATGAGCGCGAAGACAAGTACACGTCCTTCCAGAGCACGATCAACCTGGGCGGCTACACGCTGTCGGTTGTCGATACCGGCACGCTGACTGTGGTTTCTCAGATCAATGAGGTGGGCAAGTTCTTCGTTGGAATGCAGGCGACCGGTACCGGGCCCTACACGGTCTGGGTTTCCGGCGGTGCTGACCAGGACGTAAAGCTGTTCACCGTACAGACAAACGGCATGATCAGTGCGAACGGCCACATCGTCGTCTCGCCCATCACGCCGTCAAGCAGCGGCTATGTTTCTAACTATGTTCCTGACCCATACTTCAACACAAAACAGGGAAACGGTTTTTTGCCCCCGGTTCCCAGTGGGTTCAATCGTACCGCTGGGGCGCAGATTACGTTTCCGGCAGGCTCGGCACTCAGCCCCGACGGCAAGTTCCTGTATGTGGCCTGCAATGGCGACAACAGCGTGGCGGTGATTGATACCACCAAGCAAGCGGTCGTTCAGCAGGTTGCAGTGGGTTATTTCCCATACGGAGTAGTGGTTAGCCAGGACGGGAGCACGGTTCTGGTGTCAAACTGGGGGGTGACCCAATACCAATTCAATAATCCCGGATATAGCAACAGCGGACAGCTGAATTCCCTGCCTCCCATCGCGAACAACGAAGTTTACGGCTACTTCGTACCGGTAACCAACACCGGCCCCAATCCCAAGACCTCCTCTGTTTCCGTTCTTTCGGCCCCAGGCGGAGATGGCTCCAAGCTGAGCCTCCTCGGCTCCACGTACCTGGGACATACGCTGGATGCGCATTTAGTGGTCGGCGACACCCACCCCTCCGCGATGGCCATCGTAAGTGGCGGCGGAAAGCAATACGTGTATGTCACGAAGTCCAATGTTGATGCGATAGCCGTCCTGGATACCCAGGGCAACCAGATCATCGAGAAACAGATACCGCTGATTCCTTCACCTAACGCCGGGGCGAGGACCGTCCACGGAACCTACCCCAACGCGATTGTGGTTTCCCCGGACAACACACGCGCCTATGTGGCTGAGGCCGGCATCGGTTCGGTTGCGGTTCTGGATACGACCAACCCAACGGCGCCGGTTCTCATTGGCCGGATCCCGACCAACTGGTACCCGACCGGAGTTGTCTTGAGCGCCGACGGGAACTCGCTTTACGTGCTAAATGCCAAGGGAATCGGCGAGGACATCAATCCCAACACAAATCCCGGCAA
>Ga0209656_10002020_pt1 | contig 13231 bp, 10 predicted proteins | sample BogFormECP12_OM2_FD_188239 | JGI IMG/M metagenome (GOLD analysis project Ga0209656, IMG submission 188239) | Bog forest soil microbial communities from Calvert Island, British Columbia, Canada - ECP12_OM2 (SPAdes) (version 2) | ecosystem: Environmental > Aquatic > Freshwater > Wetlands > Bog ... | reverse complement strand
CGGCGGGCCGGGTAGCGGGGCAGACTTCCGGCTGGGGAACAGGAAGGGACGCTGAACATGTGGATGTTTCTCACCAGGCGGCTGCGCACCTGGGTGCTGCTGGCCATCGCCTTGCCGCTGGCCCGGATAGCTGTCCATCGCCTGGCACACGCCGCCGAACGCCGCGGCCCCTCGACCCGCACGGCCCGGGCGCTTCGCCAGGCCGACTCGGCGGTGACCGCGGCTTCCCGGCAGGCCTCCCGCCGGGCTAAGCGCTGAGACCGCCGCCGGGCCGGACCGCCGCACGCCGTCAGAGGCTGGCCACGTCGGCTTGCTTGGCGCGGACGGCCTCGGCAGCGGTGCGCAGGCCGGCTAGTTCGGCCTCAGTCAGGTCGCGCTCGACCACCCGGCGGATGCCGGTCGCGCCGATCTCGGCCTCTACGCCCAGGTAGACCCCGGAGATCCCGTACTGGCCGTCGACCCACGCGCACACCGGCATGATCGCGCCCGAGTCCTCCGCCACCGCGCGGGCCATCCGGGCCGCGGCGGCCGACGGGGCATAGTAGGCCGAGCCGGTCTTCAGCAGCGCGACGATCTCGCCGCCGCCGTTCCTGGTCCGGTTGACCAGCGCCTCGATCTCCTCGGCGGGCAGCAGGCTGGCCAGCGGCTGGCCGTTCACCGTGCAGGCCGACGGCACCGGCACCATCGTGTCGCCGTGCGAGCCGAGCGTCAGCGTCCGCACCGCCCCGACCGGGACCGCCAGCTTCGCGGCCACGAAGTAGCTGAACCTGGCGGTGTCCAGCATGCCCGCCTGGCCCATGACCCGGTGCGACGGGAAGCCGGACACCTTGGCGGCCAGCGCAGTCATCTCGTCCAGCGGGTTAGACACCATGATCAGCACCGCGTCGGGCGCGTACTTGGCGACGTTCTCCACCACGTTCCTGACGATCTTGGCGTTGACCTCGATCAGGTCCATCCGGCTCATGCCGGGCTTGCGCGCCAGCCCCGCGGTGACGACCACGATGCCCGAGCCGCCGATCACCTCGTAGCCCTCGCCCGCCTGGCCGGTGGTCTGCCCGGTCACCTTGGTCTCGAACCCCTCGACCGGCCGCGACTGGTTCATGTCCAGGGCCAGCCCCTCCGGCTTGCCCTCGATGATGTCAGTGAGCACGACCTCATCGAAAATGTCGTACTCGGCCAGCCGCTGGGCCGTGGTGGAGCCGTAAAAGCCCGCGCCGACGACGGTTACTTTCCCCCGCCGGGGGGTTAGGGGGGGCTGCCCCCCCTGGCTAGTACTGCGAGACATGTTTTCCCGGAACTCCTTCGCCGTGAATGCTTGTCAGCGGACCGGGGCAAGCACCACGGCCCGTTCGGGATGAATGGCTTTTGATTGTTACTTGCCCATGGCCTTACGCAGATTGTTGTCGAGCGCCGCGAGGAATTCCTGAGTGGTTAGGAATGGTGTGTCGCGGCCGACAAGCAAGGCGAGGTCCTTGGTCATCTGGCCACCCTCGATAGTCTGCACGCAGACCTCCTCCAGCGTGCGGGCGAACCCGGTGACGTCGGGCGTGCCGTCGAGCTTGCCGCGGTGGGCCAGGCCCCGGGTCCAGGCGAAGATCGACGCGACCGGGTTGGTCGACGTGGGCTTGCCCTGCTGGTGCTGGCGGTAATGCCTGGTCACGGTGCCGTGGGCGGCTTCGGCCTCGACGGTGCGGCCGTCCGGCGTCATCAGCACGCTGGTCATCAGGCCGAGCGAGCCGAAGCCCTGCGCTACCACGTCGGACTCCACGTCGCCGTCGTAGTTCTTGCAGGCCCAGACGATGCCGCCCTCCCACTTGAGCACCTGAGCGACCATATCGTCGATCAGCCGGTGCTCATAAGTGATTCCGGCCGCCTCGAATTCGGCCTTGAATTCGGACTCGAAGGTCTCCGCGAAGATATCCTTGAACCGCCCGTCGTAAGCCTTGAGAATCGTGTTCTTGGTGGACAGGTAGAGCGGCATCTTGCGGACCAGGGCGTAGCGCATCGTGGCCCGGGAGAAATCGCGGATCGAGTCGTCGAAGTTGTACATCGCCATGGCGACGCCGCCGCCGGTGAAGCGCGCGACTTCCATCTCGATGGGCTGCCCGCCTTGGCCGGCACTGTCTGCGTCGGGGACGTAGGTAATCGTCACCGTGCCCGGGCCGGGCACCACGAAGTCGCTGGCCTTGTACTGGTCGGCGTGCGCGTGCCGGCCGATGATGATCGGCTTGGTCCAGCTCGGCACCAGCCGGGGGATGTTCGAGATCACGATCGGCTCGCGGAAGATGACGCCGCCCAAGATGTTGCGGATGGTGCCGTTCGGCGAGCGCCACATCTTCTTCAGCCCGAACTCGGTCACCCGTGCCTCGTCCGGCGTGATCGTCGCGCACTTCACGCCGACGCCGTGGCGTTGGATGGCGTGCGCCGCATCGATCGTCACCTGGTCGTCGGTCGCGTCGCGGTGCTGGATGGACAGGTCGTAATAGTCGAGCTCGATATCCAGGTAGGGCAGTATCAGCTCGTCCTTGATGTACTGCCAGATGATGCGCGTCATCTCGTCACCGTCGAGTTCGACGACGGGGTTCGCTACCTTGATCTTGGACATGGTCTTCTCAGGTTCCCTTCATCGGTTTGCTGCTTATGGCAGCATCAGCGCGACCGCAAGTACCGCGGCGCCGAACAGGGCGAACGTCAGCACGTCGGAGGCTTTTCGCCGGGTCGACAGCAAGCCCGCATAGCGCGGCGGCAAGATCAGCCGGGCCAGCCCCGCGGCGAGCAGCGAGCAGCCCACCAGCCCAGCTCCCCGGCCCGCGTACCGCGAGCCCTGCCAGGCGACGAACATGCCGAGCGCGGCGCCCGCCAGCACGATCAGGTAGGGCAGCCAGGCTAGCCCGCTGGCCACGGCATCGCCGCGATCCCTGGCCGAGTTGCGATCCCTGGCCGAGTTGCGATCCCTGGCCGGGCGGGGTTCCCGGGAGCGGGCGGCCCGGTGGCCGGCCGCGGCCCGGGGCGCGGCCGGCGCGTTGGCCCAGGGCGCGGCCGGCGCGTTGGTCCGGGGTGCGGCCGGCGCGTTGGTCCGGGGTGCGTTGACTCGGGGGCGGGTGGCGGGCGGGGCATCATGGTGGACGGGGGGCGGTGGCGCGGCATCGAACGGCGGTGGCCCATCGAACTGCGGTGGCGCGGCATCGAACGGCGGTGGCGCGACGCCATCCAGTGGTGGCGCAGCGTTACCCGCCGGCGCCAATCCCCTGCCCGAGCCAGCGTTCGCCGGCCTATTCGCCATGCATGTGCCTCCCGGCTTTCCGCTGCGAAGTTTACCGGTGCCAGGCCTTGTCGTTACTACGGTGTACCACGTTGCGACAGATAATCTCACGGTAGGACCCGTGACACGGGGGGTAACCCAGTGGTAAGACCTTACTCACGGCTCCGATAGAAGGGAGGATCCGCGGTGGAGACACCGTTCCTCCGCATCGAGGAAAGCGGCGAAGTCTTTCCGCTGCGCGACGTGGTGACAACCGTTGGCCGCGGCCAGGGCGCCGACATCCGCCTGGAAGATCCGAGCGTTTCCCGGCTACACGCCGAACTCGTACGCCGCGGGCCCTACGTCTACGTCGTCGACTTGGGTTTATCACGGAACGGAACCAGGGTTAACGGGCGGCCCATCACGCGACGCGTCCTTGACGAGGGCGACGTGCTCAGTTTCGGCGCGGCCCGCTGCCGGATCGGCGGGATCCAGCAGGAAGAGATCACCGCGGAGGCCGAGCTACGCCGTTCGGCCGTGCCCGAGCTCACCCGCCGTGAGCTTGACGTGCTGACCTCGTTGTGCCGGCCGGCGCTCTCCGACGAGGCCTTCGCCACCCCCGCCACGGCGCACGATATCGCCGCCGACCTGGTGGTGACCGAGGCGGCGGTCAAGCAGCACCTGCTCAGGCTTTACCAGAAATTCCGGATCCCCGAGGGCCCGAACCGGCGCACCCGGCTGGCCAACGAGGTCGTGGCGCTCGGCCTAGTCAAGCCGATGCCGCTCAAGCCGATGCCGCTCAAGCCGATGCCGCTCAAGCCGACGCCGCTCAAGCCGAGGCCGCCGGCCGAGGCCGACGATCAGTTAAGCGTGAACGTTCCTGAGCAGCCAGTGCGAGGCCGACGTTATCAGGCTGTGCAGGCCGGGTAGGTGCCCGGGGATGTGCAGAGTCATCGCGGGCCAGTAGTACGGGGTCTGCGACGAGGCGAACATGACGGCGGCGATCGCGAGCGCCCACACAGCTATCGCGATCGCCGCAGCCGACGCCGGTGTCCGCGCCACGGCGCCGGCCATCCGGTTCAGCTGCCGCCGTGGCCGGCCCGAGCCCGGGCCGAGGCCGTACCAGGCCACCACGGCCGCGGCCGCGTACGCTCCGGCCAGCGACATGTTCATGCTGCGCGAGAACACGACCGCGAGACCGTAGACGGCCGCGCCGACGATGACCGCGAGCGGCGCCATCAGGATCTCGGTGAGCAGCGCCCTGGCCACCGCAAGCGGCGCCGTGACCAGCACGACCAGCAGGTCGCTGGCCTGCGGCCCGCGCACCGACCTGCGTACCGCCAGCTTGCTCTGCGCCCGGTCCGCGGCCCGGAGCAGGGTGATCACGGCCAGCGAGGCGAGCAGCCCGGCCACGGGCAGCACCACGGTCAGCGCCACGGCCGCGACCATGAGGGCGAGGCCGGCCATGGTATTCGGGCGCGACTGGGGGCGCGGACCGGGCACGGCGGGCTTGGGGCCTTGGGGTCCCCAGGGGCCGGCCTGGCCCTGGCGGTCCGGGGCCGAGGGCGGCCAGGCTGGGGACGGCTTCTGTTTCTGGGATCTCTGGGATTGCGGCGGCGCGTAGCTGACGGGCGGCAGCAGGTCGGCGACGTCCCGGGCCGCCTGCTTGGGTGCCTTGGGCGCCTGCTGAGCGGCGTACGGGACGGCGGGTGCTGGCGGGGCAGGTGCGTAAGGCCCGCGGGGCGCCCGGGACTCGCCAGCCGCCCGGGACTCGCCAGCCGCCCGGGACTCGCCAGCCGCCCGGGACTCGCCAGCCGCCCGGGGCTCGCCAGCCGCCCGGGGCTCGCCGGCCGCCCGGGACTCGCCCGGTGTCCCGGTCAGCGGGAACGGCGAGCCGGTGTAGGTGGCCGTCGGGGCAGGCCCCGCCGCCGACATGTCGAGCGCGCTGGCCTGGGCGCTGAGCCAGCCGGCCGACGGGCGGTGCGAGGGATCCCTGGCCAGCGCCGCGGAGATCAGCGGCACGAGCGGCGCGGGAACACCGGTCAGGTCCGCGCGGCCCGAGATGATGCGGTAGAAGATCGTCTCGTAGGAGCCGCCGCCGAACGGCAGGTGGCCGGTCGCCGCGAACGCCATCGTCGAGCCCCATGAGTGCACGTCCGACGCGGGGCTGCTCGGCTGGCCCTCGATCACCTCGGGGGCGAGATAGCCCGGCGTGCCCATCACCAGACCCGTCTGAGTCAGCCGGGTGGCGTCACCGGTCTGGGCGATGCCGAAGTCGATCACGATGGGGCGGTCGTCGGTGAGCATCACGTTGCCCGGCTTTAGGTCGCGGTGCACCACGCCCGCCACGTGGATCGCGGTCAGGGCCTCGGCCATGCCGTAGGCCAGCCTGCGCAGGCCCTGCCCGGACAGCGGGCCGCGGGCGCGCACCATCTCCTCCAGCGTGGGCCCGGCCACGAAGCGCGTGACGATGTACGGGTACTCGCCGGTCACGTCGGCGTCCAGGACCTCGGCAACGTACGGGCTGCGGACCCGGCGCATCGTCTCGACCTCGCGGGCCAGCCGCCGGCGTGCGTTCGCCCCCTCGGTGCCGTCCGGATGGAGCACCTTGACCGCCACCGGGCGGCCTTCCGGATCGCGGGCGAGGTGCACTACCCCCATGCCGCCTTCCCCGAGGCGGTCCTGAAGGCGGTACGGGCCGAGAGTCCTCGGCAGGTTGTCCGTCGCAGGCATCGCGGATTCCAGAGTACGAAACAGATCGCGTGTTGTGGAGCAAACGAGATGTTGCCTATCGGTAACGGCTCGGACGCCTGCGGGGCTGGCAGACCGCGGGACGGCGGACCGCAGCAAGCGGCGGCAGACCACGGCCAGGGGCGGGCAGACCGCAGCCAGGGCCGAGCGCACTAGAATCACGAGCATCTCTACCTGTTGGGGCTGACCGATGACTGAGCATGATGATGCGCTCTCGCTGGACATGGTGACCGCCGCGCTGCGCGCCGACAGCACCGACGTGGCGATCTACGCTCGGGTGCTGGCGCAGTCCCTGGGTGAGGCGCTGCCCGGCGACTGCGTGACGGTTGAGCGGGACCGGACCATGTCCGACCGGATGCGCGGCCGCCCCGGCGAGATCGCCAAGATCGTGGCCCGGCTCGGCGAACTGCAGATGACGCTGGCCGTGCGCAACGGCCAGCCGGTCGCCGAGGTCTGCCGCGCGGTGCGCGGCGTGGTGCTGTCCCGGCAGACCGTGCCTATCGGGGAATGGGCCGCGACGCTGGCCGGGGCGCTGGTCAGCTACGCCGAGCAGAACGCCCAGGCCGCCCAGGCCCTCCGCAAGCTAGTCGCCGGAAGCTGAGCGCAGGGTCGCCGACCGCGGAGCCCGCGGGTTGCGCATGAATGTGGCAGCCTGCCCGAGAGAGCGGGTAGAGTGCCGCATCCATGCGGTTCAGCGGCCGGTGAAGGTGGCTTTGCCTGGGCCGTTTTCCAGGAAGCTGCGCATGCCGGCCCGTTGGTCCTCGGTGCCGAACAGGGCGGCGAACTGCACCCGCTCGATCTCCAGGCCGGTGGCCAGGTCCACGTCGAGGCCGTGGTCGATGGCCTGCTTGGCCGCGCGCAGCGCCAGGGCGGGACCGGCCGCGTACCGCTTCACCATGTCCTGCGCCGCCTGGTAGACCGAATCATCCGGCGCCACCAGGTCGACCAGGCCGATCGCGTGCGCCTCGGCGGACTTGAGCATCCGGCCGCTGAACACGATGTCCTTGGCCCTGGCCGGGCCCACCAGGCGGGGCAGCCGCTGCGTCCCGCCGGCCCCGGGGATGATGCCGAGCAGGATTTCGGGTTGGCCGAGGCGGGCGCTCTCGCCCGCGACCCGGAAGTCCGCAGCCAGCGCGAGCTCGAGCCCGCCGCCCAGGGCGTACCCGGTGATGGCGGCCACCGCCGGCTTGGGAATGCCCGCGACCAGCCCCATGGCCGCCTGCAGCCGACCCGAGCGGAGGGCCATCTCGGAGTAGCTCGCCTCGGCCATCTGCTTGATGTCGGCGCCGCCCGCGAAGACTTTCTCGCCGCCGTAGATGATCACCGCGCGGATCTCGTCCGATTCCGAGGCCACCTGGGCGGCGTCCGCGAGCTCGCTGGTCAGCTGGTCGTTCAGCGCGTTGATCGGCGGCCGGTTCAGCAGGATCGTGCCGATGCCGTCCGCGATCTCCAGCTTGATGAACTCACCCATGACTGACTGACCCCTTCCTGGCCGAGGCTGATTACGGACCAAGGCTAGATGACGGACCGAGGCTGATGGCGGCTGGGGCTCAGCGCAGGTCGCCGTTGGTCATGCCGGCCGGCGCCTGCGGGTAGGTCACCAGCCCGAGTTCGGCGCGGCTGTCGAGCAGCGGATGGTTCGGCAGTACCCGCACCGTGTATCCGAACGGTCCGGGCTGATCGAGCGGCACCCCACCGGAATACCGCACCAGGCCGTTAGCCGCCCCGGCCGCAGAAGCACCGGCTGCCCCGGTCGGGCCAGCCGCGGCCGGGCTGGCCGCTGCAGCGCCGACCGCTACGAGGGAATACTCCTCGGCCGCCAGCGCGGCGTAGGCCGGCGAGGCGATCTCGTCGGTGTCGTCGGGCCGCCCGTACACGACTTCCACCATCACGTCGTCCGGGGTGAGCGTGCCGAGCGCCACCGAGACCCGAACGGTCAGCGCCGACCCCAGGGCCTGCCCGTCGGCTTCGGTCTCCACGTGCTCGATCCGCACCTGCGGCCAGGCCTGCACCACGCGATGCTTCCAGGCCGCAAACTCCCGCGCGGGCGCGAACCCGCCCCCCGCGTCGGCCAGGTTACGGGAGGCCGCCGCGGCCGGCACGTACAGGGACGACACGTACTCCCTGACCATCCGCTCGGCCTGCACCTTCGGCCCGAGCGAGCGGAACGTGTGCCTGATCCGCTCGACCCAGCCCTGCGGGACCCCGTCCGAGTCCCGCTCGTAGAACAGCGGCGCCACCGACTTGCCGAGGAGCTCGTACAACGCGGTAGCTTCGAGCTCGTCGCGCCGCACCGGGTCGGATACGCCGTCCGCGGACGGTATCTCCCAGCCGTTCCCGCCGTCGTACCACTCGTCCCACCAGCCGTCCCGCACCGAGACGTTGAGCCCGCCGTTCAGCGCGGACTTCATGCCGGAGGTGCCGCAGGCCTCAAGCGGCCGCAGCGGGTTGTTCAGCCACACGTCACAGCCCTGCACCAGGGCGTGCGCCATGGCCATGTCGTAGTCGGGCAGGAACACGATCCGGCGCCGCACGTTCGGGGAGTCGCTGAACCGGACCATCTGCTGGATCAGGCCCTTGCCGCCCTCGTCGGCCGGATGGGCCTTGCCCGCGACCACGATCTGCAGCGGCTGCGACGGGTCGTTCAGCAGCCGGCTGAGCTGGACGGGATCGTTCAGCATCAGCGTCAGCCGTTTGTAAGACGGAACCCGCCGGGCGAACCCGATCGTCAGCACGTTCTCGTCGAGCACGTCGTCGATCCAGGTCAGCTCGGCCCCCGACGCGCCGCGCTGCCGCCAGGAGGCGCGCAGCCTGCGCCGGGTCTCCGCCACCAGCCGCGCGCGCAGCACGTGCCTGGCCTCCCACAGCTCGTCGGCCGGGGCGGCCGCGGCCCGGCCCCAGTCCCAGCCGCTCGCCTTGCCCGGCGCCGTGCCGGTCAGGAACTTGATCTCCGGCGCCACCCAGGTGGGGGTGTGCACGCCGTTGGTGACCGAGCCGATGGGCACCTCGCGGGTGTCGAAGCCGGGCCACAGGCCGGCGAACATCTCCCGGCTCACCTGCCCGTGCAGCAGCGAGACGCCGTTGACTCGCTGGGCCAGGCGCATGCCCATCACGGCCATGTTGAACACGTCGCGGTCGCCGCCCGGGTAGGTCTCCGCGCCGAGCGCGAGCACCTGGTCGATGGGCAGCAGCGGGTCGTCGGCGAAGTGCTCCCGGATCAGGCTGCGCTCGAACCTGTCGATGCCCGCGGCGACCGGCGTGTGCGTGGTGAACACGGTGCCTGCCCGGCAGACCTCGATGGCCTCGTCGAAGCTCAGCCCCTGCTCGACGTACTCGCGGATCCGCTCCAGGCCGAGGAAGCCGGCGTGCCCTTCGTTGGTGTGGAACACCTCGGGCGAAGGGTACCCGCGCAGCGCACAGAACGCGCGGACCGCCCGCACCCCGCCCACGCCGAGCAGCAGTTCCTGGCGGAGCCGGTGGTCGCTGCCGCCGCCGTACAGCCGGTCGGTGACCTCGCGCAGGTCGGCCTCGTTCTCTTCCACGTAGGAGTCGAGCAGCAGCAGCGGGACCCGCCCGACCTGGGCCGCCCAGACCTGGGCGGATAGCTGCCGGCCCGCGGTCAGGCCGACCGTGACGTGGACCGGGGCGCCGGCGGCGTCGCGGAGCAGCTCGAGCGGCAGCCCGTTCGGGTCGTCGGAGGGGTAACGCTCGGCCTGCCAGCCGTCCGCGGACAGCGACTGGGTGAAGTAACCGTGCCGGTAGAGCAGGCCGACCGCGATCAGCGGCACGCCCAGGTCGCTCGCCGACTTCAGGTGGTCGCCGGCCAGGATGCCCAGGCCGCCCGAATACTGCGGCAGCGCCGCGGTGATGCCGTACTCGGGCGAGAAGTACGCGATCGCGGCGGGTCCCGGCTGGCCGGGTCTCGCCCCAGAGAGCCCGTAGACCCCAGAGAGCCCGGAGTGGCCGTCCGGGCTCTCTTCGGCGACCGACGCGTACCAGCGCGGCTCGGACATGTACTGGTGCAGGTCCCGCTCGGCCTCGTCGAGCCGGGCGAGGAACTCCTCGTCGGCCGCGAGCGCGGCGATCTTGGCCGACGGTAGCGCGCTGAGCATCGCGATCGGATCGCCGCCTGACGCCTGGAAGGCGGCGGGATCGATCGACGCGAAAAGGTCAGCGGTCGGGCCGTGCCAGGACCAGCGAAGGTTCAGCATCAGGCCGTGCAGCGCGGCCAGCGGCTCGGGCAGGGTAACGCGGACGGTAAACCGGCGAATCGCTCTCACGGGCAGACCTTAATGGGTCCGCGCCCGCAACGCGGAATGATCCGCCGACTGCGGATCGCGCATTAATGGTACAGCCAGGGAAAAGAAATTCAAATTATGCCAAACGAGGTGGGCTAATGCCCAACATTCAGGTTCAACCGAAGGCTCAGCTACGTCGCGAAATTTAACGGGCACCCACGCTGGCATGTTCTCGACCTCGGTCGGTAGCGTAGCTGGGGTGATTGGACGAATCCCGATCCTTGATGTCGAGCCGGCGGTGGAGTGCGGGCGCCGCCCTGCGAGCGCGGTGGCTGGCGAGACCTTCGAGGTCAGCGCCACCATTTTCCGTGAGGGGCACGGCATCATCAACGCCGGCGTGGTGCTGCGCGACCCGGAACGCAAGGCGAGCCCGCTCGCAAGAATGCGCGAGCTTGCGCCGGGCATCGACCGCTGGGGCGCGGACGTGACCGTGACCAAACAGGGCCTGTGGCGCTTCCACGTCGAGGCCTGGGCGGACCCGATCGCCAGCTGGCACCATGACGCGGTCATCAAGATACCGGCCGGTCAGGACGTGGAGCTGATGCTCACCGAGGGCGCACTGCTGTTCGAACGCGCCGCGCGGCGGATCCCCCAGCCCCCCGGGGCGAGCCGCCCGGCCGCGGCCCGCACCGCGCTGCGCGCGCTGGTGGCGCGGCTGCGCGACCGCGGGCTGACCCCCTGGGACCGGCTCGCCGCGACCGAAGACCCCCAGATCACCGCCATCCTGGCCACCTGGCCGCTGCGCGAGCTGGTCACCAGGTCCAGGCCACTGACGGTCCAGGTGGACCGGGAGCGGGCCCTGTACGGCTCGTGGTACGAGTTCTTCCCGCGCTCCGAAGGGGTCCAGATTGACCCAATGGGGCGCCGGGCGCCGGTCTCGGGCACGCTGCGCACCGCGGCCAAGCGGCTCGACGCGATCGCCGCCATGGGCTTTGACGTGGTGTACCTGCCGCCGGTACATCCCATCGGGACCACGTTCAGGAAGGGCAGGAACAACACGCTGCACCCGGTCGAAGGCGATCCGGGCTCGCCGTGGGCGATCGGGTCCCCGGACGGCGGGCACGACGCGCTGCACCCGGACCTGGGCACGATGGACGACTTCGACGCCTTTGTCGGCCGGACCCGCGAGCTGGGCATGGAAGTCGCGCTGGACCTGGCGCTGCAGGCCTCGCCGGACCATCCGTGGGTGAAGGAGCACCCGGCGTGGTTCAGCAGGCGGGCGGACGGGACCATCGCGTACGCCGAGAACCCGCCCAAGAAATACCAGGACATCTACCCGCTGAACTTCGACAACGACCCCGCGGGCATTTACGCGGAGGTACTGCGGATCGTCCGGCTGTGGATGGACCACGGCGTGCGGATCTTCCGCGTCGACAACCCGCACACCAAGCCGCTGCGGTTCTGGGAGTGGCTGTTCGCCCAGATCCGGTCCACCGACCCCGACGTGCTGTTCCTGGCCGAGGCGTTCACCCGCCCAGCCATGATGCACACCCTGGCCAAGATCGGCTTCCAGCAGTCCTACACGTACTTCACCTGGCGTAACGGGGTCTGGGAGCTGACCGAGTACATGCGCGAGCTGTCGGGCGAGGCAGCCGCTTACATGCGGCCCAACTTCTTCACCAATACCCCGGACATCCTGAACGAGTACCTACAGCACGGCGGGGTCCCAGCGTTCAAGATCCGGGCCGTCCTCGCGGCCATGCTTTCCCCGACATGGGGTATTTACTCTGGATACGAGCTATGCGAGAACGTACCGCTGAGGCCGGGCAGCGAGGAATACATGGATTCGGAGAAGTACCAGTACCGTCCGCGCGACTGGGAGGCAGCCGCCAGGGACGGTTACGGCATCGCCGATTACATCACCGAACTCAACCGGATCAGGCGCGCCCACCCAGCCCTGCACAGGCTGCGCAATCTTCGCTTCCACGGTGTTGACCAGCCGGCACTTATGTGTTTTTCCAAGCGCGTGGAGAGTGTTGCTGGACGCGCCGGGAGTCTCCGGGACGATACGGTACTGGTGGTCGCGAACCTCGACCCGCACCAGACCAGGGAAGCTACGGTCTGGCTTGATATGCCCGCGCTCGGCGTGGACCGCGAGTTCATCGTGACGGACGAGCTAACCGGCGAGTCCTACCGGTGGGGGCATGCTAATTACGTCCGCCTTGACCCGGCGACGCGGCCTGCCCATATCTTCACCGTTACCCCCAGCTCGTAAGACTCGGCTTGGCATAAAGCACGAACCAGTAAGACCCAGGAGATCTTGCCGTGACAGAACATCACGAGGCCATCGCGGACTCTTTCGACGCGGACCAGCCACATGACCCGGAGTGGTACAAGCGCGCGGTGTTCTATGAGGTCCTGGTCCGGGGTTTCAAGGATTCGACTGGTGACGGCACCGGTGACCTGCGCGGTTTGACGTCCCGGCTGGACTACCTGGAATGGCTCGGCATCGACTGCATCTGGCTGCTGCCCATTTACACCTCGCCGCTTCGTGACGGCGGGTACGACATCTCCGACTTCACCTCCGTGCTCGACGAGTACGGGAACATCGGCGATTTCGTCACGCTCGTCGACGAGGCGCACAAGCGGGGTATCCGGGTCATCGCCGATCTGGTCATGAACCACACCAGCGATCAGCATCCCTGGTTCCAGGCATCCCGGAGCAATCCGGACGGCCCGTTCGGCGATTTCTACGTGTGGTCGGACACCGATGACAAGTACTCCGGAGCCCGGGTTATCTTCGTCGACACCGAGCAGTCCAACTGGACCTTCGACCCGGTCCGCGGTCAGTATTTCTGGCACCGGTTCTTCTCTCACCAGCCGGACCTGAACTTCGAGAACCCCAGGGTCCAGGACGCGATGATCGAGGTGCTGCGGTTCTGGCTGGACCTCGGCATCGACGGCTTCCGGCTCGACGCCGTGCCCTACCTGTACGAGCGGG
>Ga0209656_10002018_pt1 | contig 13237 bp, 13 predicted proteins | sample BogFormECP12_OM2_FD_188239 | JGI IMG/M metagenome (GOLD analysis project Ga0209656, IMG submission 188239) | Bog forest soil microbial communities from Calvert Island, British Columbia, Canada - ECP12_OM2 (SPAdes) (version 2) | ecosystem: Environmental > Aquatic > Freshwater > Wetlands > Bog ... | reverse complement strand
CGGGGTCAGACGCTTCGCAGATGCTGCTGGTGCGCGACATCGCCATGCCGTTGAACTTCACGGGCAAGCAGCGGCGCAATGAGTCGTTCGCGACGGCGTCGTATCCGCAGACGCGGATGGGCATGGCCGCGCAGATGCGGCAGGCGTTCACCGACGCGCAGGGCTACGCGCAAAAGTGGGAAGACTACAACAACAAGAAGAAGGCGGCAGCGAAAGCTGGGGATGCTCCGCCTTCGCCTCCGTCGCGGGACCTGAAGCTGGAGGCGCTGCTTCCCTACCTCGAGGGCAAAAAGCCGGTCATCGTGAAGGCGGAAGAGCCGGGGGACCTGGAGACCGCGTATGCGCTGGCTCAGGAGTTCAAGCTGCGGATGATCCTGAACGGGCTGACGCAATCACAGGGGATCTTCGACAAGGTTGCGAGCTGGAAGCTGCCAGTGATCGTGGGATCGATTTACGACGATCCGAAGGCGTGGGAGCGATATGACGCGGTTTACAAAGTGCCGGGCGAGTTGTCGAAGCGGGGCGTGAAGATCGCCTTCGCGTCGTTCGATGCGCACCAGGTGCGGAACCTGCCGTACGCCGCGGGATTTGCGGTGGCGTTTGGGCTGCCGTATGACGAGGCCATGAAGGCATTGACGCTGTATCCGGCGCAGATCTGGGGCGTTGACGACCAACTGGGATCGCTGGATGTCGGCAAGACGGCCAATGTCGTGGTGGCCAACGGCGATCCGCTGGACGTAACGACCGACGTGAAGCACGTGTTCATCCAAGGGCGGGAGATTCCGATGGTGAACCGGCAGACGGAGTTGCGGGATAGGTATCAGAACAAGCCGTAGGGTGCTGGTTCGACTCGGGGTGACTGCTTCGGAAGGGGCGTCGCGAGGTAGGGGTCCCTCGACTCCGGCGGCAAGTCCGCCTCCGCTCGGGATGACAAATCAAGAGAGTGAGCGGCGACTCCGGTCGGGATGACAGAACAAGGCCGATGCCGCCCCAGATGACGATCCGGTGAATTGGGGCGGTCTCGTCCGCCCTGTGACAACTTGCGTTGACCTTGCCAAAGAACACCGTTTAGGATGAATCGGGCATCTTATATATCCCAGTGCCCGGGAGGCCTGCTGTCACGAGGCCGGCTCGGGTATATTTGTCTTTCTTTACAGGGATTCCCACGAGCAATTAGACTGACGAGTTTGCGTTGCGCCAGGCGCGCAACAGGAGAAGGTTCGATGGCATCAGTAGAAGAACGGGTAAAGCAGATCATCGTGGAGCAGTTGGGGGTGGATGAGGCGGAAGTAACACCCAAGGCTTCGTTCGTGGACGACCTGGGCGCCGACTCACTGGACACGGTGGAACTGGTGATGGCCTTCGAAGAGGCCTTTGACGTCGAGATTCCGGACGAGGACGCGGAGAAGATCCGGACGGTCCAGGACGCGGTTTCCTACATCGACGCGCACGCCAAAGCGAAGTCGTAAGGCATCCAAATCAGGCAGGCGGTGGGCAGGGCGCTGGTTTTGCGGCGACGCGAAAGGAGCTTGCAGATCATATGGCATCCGTAGATGAGAAAGTAAAGCAGATCATCGTGGAACAACTGGGCGTGGACGAAGGCGAGGTCACGGCCAATGCGTCGTTTGTGGACGACCTGGGCGCCGACTCGCTGGACACGGTGGAACTGGTGATGGCCTTCGAGGAGGCCTTCGAAATCGAGATCCCTGACGAGGAGGCGGAGAAAATCCGCACCGTAAAGGACGCTGTCGATTACATCAACGCCCACTCGAAAGGAAAGTAGCTTGACTCGTCGCGTAGTCGTCACGGGAGTCGGGCTCATCTGCGGGGTCGGCAACAAAGCGGAAGAGGTGTGGCAGGCCCTGCTGGCCGGCAAGAGCGGCGTCGAACAGATTACTGGCTTTGACGCGTCGCAGTTCGCCTGCAAGATCGCGGCGGAAGTCAAGAACTTCGATCCCCTGCAATTCATCGACAAGAAAGAGTCGCGCAAGATGGCGCGGTTCATTCACCTGGCCATTGCGGCGGCCGACGAGGCGCTGCAGATGGCCAATTACAAGGTCGAAACGGAAGAGCAGGCGGAGCGCACGGGAGTCGATATCGGCTCGGGCATCGGCGGATTCGACATTATCGAGCGCGAACACTACAACCTGATTAACGGCGGCCCGCGCAAGATCTCTCCTTTCTTTATTCCTGCGGCGATCGTGAACCTGGCGGCGGGACAAGTAAGCATCCGGCACAATGCCAAGGGCCCGAACGAGGCTACCTGCACGGCCTGCACCACCAGCGCACACTCGATTGGCGACGCCGCCCGCATAATTAAGTATGGCGATGCGGACGTGATGATCGCGGGCGGATCGGAAGCCGCCATCACGCCGATGGGCGTGGGCGGGTTCGCCGCCATGCGAGCGCTTTCGACGCGCAATGACGATCCTCACCACGCCAGCCGTCCGTGGGACAAGGACCGCGATGGCTTCGTGATCGGCGAGGGCGCGGGCATCCTGATCCTGGAAGAGTTGGAGCACGCCAAGAAACGTGGCGCCAAGATTATTGCCGAGGTGTCAGGCTACGGCATGGGCGCGGACGCCAACCACATTACGCAGCCGGCAGAGAATGGCGAGGGCGGGTTCCGCGTAATGCGCAATGCCATGCGCGACGCGGGCATTACGCCGGAGGTCGTGGGCTACGTGAATGCCCACGGGACATCGACTCCGCTCGGCGATGAGTTGGAGGCGATGGCGATCAAACGCGCGTTTGGCGACCACGCTTACAAGATGCTGGTGAGTTCGACCAAGTCGATGACCGGACATTTACTAGGTGGGGCGGGCGGCTTGGAAGCGGGCATTACGGTGCTGGCGCTGCGCGACCAGATTGTGCCACCAACCATGAACCTGGAGAATCCCGGGGAGGGTTGCGACCTGGACTTTGTGCCGAATGCTCCGCGCAAGGTCAGCATGGAGTACGCCATGTCGAATTCGTTCGGATTCGGGGGCACGAACGGGTGTCTTGTATTTCGGCGGTGGACGGAGTAGAGTCCCCGCCAGTGTTTCTGGTGTGAAGAGGCGGTGCGCTCTTGCGTACTGCCTCTTGTTGCGTGAGGGCGACTATTCCGCGGGCGGCTCCCAGAGCTCGATGCGGTTGCCTTCCGGATCGGTGATCCAGGCAAACTTGCCGTAGTCGTGTTCTTCGACCTTGGGATCGACGTCGACTCCTTCGTCTTTCAAGGCTTGCAGAAGTTCGGCGAGATTCTCCACACGGAAGTTCATCATGAAGGGCGCGGGGCTGGGGTCGAAGTACTTCGTGGTTTGGGGAAAGATCGACCAGACGGTCATACCGGTCTTTTCGGGATCGGCGGCATCGCGCCAGAGAAACATCGCGCCCTGGCCGGGCGCGCCCTCGATGCCGAGGTGTTTCTGATACCAGTCGTACATTGCCTTGGGATCTTTCGCCTTGAAGAACAGACCGCCGAGTCCGGTCACACGTTTCATGAAGCCTCCTCTATTTGTGTTCGGATTTTATATGGGCAGGGCGGTTGCGCGAAAGAGCCGGCAGGTCTATTTTGATGGCAGCAGCGGGGTAGCGCGATGTTCAGTCTCAGTATCGTTCTTGTCGTTGCGGGCCTGATGTTTGGCGGAGCCACTGCATTGATCGGCTTTGTCGGTCTGCTGGGAGCATGGTTTCACCGCTCGCTAGGCTCGCCACTGCCGCTTCCTACTTTGCGGCGGCGAGAAGAGCGGCGCATCACGATGTGGGTGGGCGTGGCCGGATTCTTAATCTGGGGAAGCGTATTCCTGATCAGCTTGCGGATGACGCGGTAGTCCGCCATTTGCAAAGTCGAAATCACGGCGGGAACAGGGGTCCTTCGACTTCGCTCCCTGCGGTCGCTGCGCTCAGGATGACAGGCCAAGGAGTGGTTCAGAACAGCGCGGGCTGCGAGCTTGCGTCGCGTTTGCCGGCGAGCGCGTTCATGTGCGCGACGTATTTGTCGGCGTCAAACTTCTTGCGCGCAGCGTCGCCTGACATCCAGCGAATGGTGCCGAAAATGGGCCGCTCGAACCATGGGCGATCGAACTTGCCGCCCATTGCCCATGCCACTCCGGCGTATCCGTCGGGATCGCGACCGTCGAGAAAATACTTGTCGTTCAGGTAGAGCGCGGTCTGCCAGGCGACGGCGGGCGAGGGACTCCACTCCAGGATTTTCTTGGCCCAGTACATGCGCATGTAGTTGTGCATCGATCCGGAATGCAGCATTTGAAGCTGCGCGGCATTCCAGAGGTCGTCGTGGGTCTCGGCGGCTTCGAACTGCTCGCGCGTGTAAAGGATGGGGCGGGGATCTTGGGCGTGCGCAGCCAGCGTTTTGTGCGCCCAGTCGGGCGCGCACTCAATGGAGTCGTACAGCGGGTTGAAGTGCACGAAGTTGATGGATAGTTCGCGCCAAGTAAAAAACTGGTTGATGAAGTCGTCTTTGGCGGTCTGGGAAGCTTTTGCCGTTTGTACCGCGTTCATGACGGTGTGAGGGCCGATGTGGCCGAAGTGGAGATAAGGCGAGAGGCGACTAGTGCCGTCGATCTCGGGCTTGCCGTGAGTCTCGGGATAATGCGCGAGTTTGCTTCGCACAAATTCGTCGAGCAGACGCAGGGCTTCGGTCGTGCCACCGCAGAAGGAATCCACCGGCTTTACCGAGCGGTCGAGGTCGTTCCATCCCTCGGTGATGTCGATGGAGCCGTCGTCGGGGAGAGACGCAAGGCCGCGAGGCTTTTCCCATTCGAACTTGGCTTGGGGATTTCCGGAGCGCGCGAGGAACTGCTTCAAGCGCTGCTGCAGGCGCGGTCGGATGATGCGCGCGGCGTACTGCTCTTTCTCCAGCAGTTTCGACGGGACGATCACGTCCGCGTCTATCGTCCACAGCGGCACGGTAAGTTTCTTCGCCGCTGACTCGCGCCAGGCTCGGGGCTCGCGCAAGGGGTTCTCGTCGCCGATCACAATCGAGGCCTGCACCTCGTCGCAAAACTTCAGTAGCGAGTGCTCGGGGTAAACACGCAGTACGAAGCCGATGCCTCGCTTGCGAGCGCGCTCGGCGATATGGGGGATGCCTTGCGCGAGAAATGCATAGTGCCGCAGGTTGGCGTGCGGATAGAACGGCACGGGTGCGAAGAAGATAACGACCGGCTGATGCAGCGCATTGGCGACCTCGACCGCTGTGTCGAGCGCGGGATTGTCGAGGGCCCGCTGGGCGCGTTGCATCCAGTAGACGACGCAGCGGCCTCGAGGGTCGGGCGCGCCGGGGCGCCGGATGGTCACGCGGGGGTTGGCGGAGAGGGTCGCGAGCGTGGTCATGAGGCTGTAGTTGGATGCTAGCAGGATGCAGGGCAGTATCGCGGTTATAGGGGTCCGTCGACTCTGGCGGCAGGGCTCCGCTCAGGATGACAACTGATTGAGGACCTCGTCGGACACGGCGGCGACCTCTATTGCGGGCTTCACGTCGTGCACGCGGACGATGTGGGCGCCTGCCAAAATGCTGGCGACCATGGCGGCCAGCGATCCATAGAGACGGTCGGCGGGCGGTGCGTCTTCCCCGCCCCGCCGCTTTCCGATGGTGCGTCCGATGAACGACTTGCGCGAAGTGCCTGCGAGCAGGGGAAAACCGAGTTGCTGCAGGCGATCGAGGTGCGCCAGCAGCGGATAGTTCTCGTCGAACTTCTTACCGAAACCGAAGCCAGGATCGAGCACGATATGCTCGCGCGCAACGCCATGATCGAGAGCAAGCTGCACGCGGTCGGCGAGATCGCGGATCACGAGCTTAGCGATGTCTGCATCAGCCGGCAGATGGCGCCACTCGGTAGGCCTGCCGCGAGTATGCATCAATACGACGCCACAGCGCAGTTCAGCGCACGTGCTCGCCATGGCGGCGTCCCACTGAAATGCGCTCACATCGTTCACGATCTCGGCACCGGCTTCAACAGCGCGGCGGGCTACGCTGGATTTGTAGGTATCGGCAGAGACGATGGCTTCTGGCCGCGCCTTCAGCACACCTTCGATCACCGGCATGACGCGCCGCAACTCTTCGTCCTCGGAGACGACTGGCTTGTCGCGGCGTTCGTCGGACAACACAAACGTGCCGGGGCGGGTCGATTCGCCTCCGATGTCAAGGATGTCGGCGCCTTCGTCGAGCAACTGCAGCGCGTGGGCGATGGCTGCTTGCGGCTCGAAGAATCTCCCGCCTTCGGAAAACGAGTCGGGCGTGACGTTGACTACGCCCATGATGAACGTACGCGTGCCGAGGTCGATCGAGCGCGAGCGAAGTTGCCAGCGGTGGGGAGCTCGCATGTTGCGATTGTAATGTGCGGGGGCGCGGGACGAGTGTTACCCAAGACTGAAGCGGCTGCTCGCGCAGGCGGACAACAGCCGAAGTTGTCATGAGGATAGGGTCCTTCCTTCGACTTCGCTCCCTTCGGTCGCTCCGCTCAGGATGACAAAACGTGTTAGGTGCCACCTCGCCTCCATGCTCACTGAGAAGCGCCATCGGTTGGGTGCTAGAATTCGACTGTGGTGTAGCAGTCCTATGTACCGGGTCCGCCATCTCGTTCGCATCTTGCTATTGCTGTCGCTGGCAGCGCAGGTCTTCGCCGCCGACAACGCCAAATCCCCACACAAGAAACCTGAAGAGAACAAGAAGCTCAGTCAGTCGATCGAACAGATCCTTAGCGATCCCGAGGTGGCGCGCGGGTTCTGGGGCATCGACGTGGTTTCGCTCGAAAGCGGCAACCGGATTTTCGGTCTGAACGAGAACAAGCTGTTCACGCCGGCTTCAAACACCAAGCTGTTTACGACGGCGGCTGTGTTCGCGTTGATCGGCCCGGACTATCGCTTCAAGACCACGGTGGAAAGCCTGGGCACGGTGGACAAGTACGGCCGACTGAACTCAGACCTGGTGGTGGTGGGACGCGGCGATCCCAACCTCTCGGGACGTACCCTGCCGTACTATCTGCACACTGAGCGCAAGGCGCTGCCCATCCAGGTGCTGATCGATCTCGCCGACCAGTTGGTGCAGAAGGGTTTGAAGTACGTTGACGGCGACGTGGTGGCCGATGATTCGTACTACGTTTTTGAGCGCTACGGCGAAGGTTGGTCACAGGACGACCTGGTGTGGGAGTGGGGCGCGCCAGTGTCAGCGCTCACCGTCAATGACAATGTGCTGTTCGTGAACATCATGCCTGCGGACCGCCCGGGCGAGCGGGCGTTTCTAAACATCACGCCGTTCCCCGAGTACTACCGCATCGACAACCGGGTGATGACCACGCCGCAGGGCACCGGGCCGCGCAAGATCTACATCAACCGCGAGCCGGGATCGAACCAGATCACGTTCTGGGGCAACATGCCGCAAGACGATGCCGGGGCGGGCGAGTCGCTGGCCATCGAAGACCCGGCCGATTTCACCGCGAAGCTGTTTCGCGAATTGTTGGAGCAACGCGGAGTAACGGTGTACGGGCGTCCGCGTACCCGGCACACCGAGTTGGCGTCGATGCAGACCTTCACGGTCACCAGCATCGCCTCAGGTGGTGGAGGCGAGATGGCGGGGCATCCGAATCCAGCGCCGTTGGTGCTAGCCAGCCACGAGTCGGTGGTGTTGTCGGACGACCTGCGGGTGATTAACAAGGTCAGCCAGAACCTGCATGCCGAACTGATGCTGCGGCTGCTGGGCAAAGAGAAAGGCACGTCAGGGTCGATAGCAGGCGGACTCGAAGTACTGCGCGGGTTCCTGACTTCTGCGGGCATCAAGCCCGATCAGTTTGTGTTCTATGACGGCTCGGGGCTGTCGCGCGAAAACCTGGTGAGTCCTGAGGCAGTGGTCGAACTATTGCGATACGCCCAGCAACAGCCGTGGGGCAAATTGTATGAAGACACGTTCCCGGTCGCGGGTGTGGATGGATCGCTGAGCGACCGGTTGAAGACTGCTCCGGAGAAAGGCGTGGTACATGCCAAGACGGGTTCGCTGGGACATGTGAATGCACTGTCGGGCTATGCGACCACAGCGAAAGGCGAGCGGATAGCTTTCTCCATCCTGTGCAACAACCACAATCTCACCAGCAAGAAGGCCATCGAGACAATCGACCAGATCGTGGAAAAGATCGTAGCCGACGGCAATTAGCCGGAGAATCTTCCGGCGAGTCCAAGCACAAAATCAGGGCCGCATGTTCCTAGCGTTGTCGGGCGGCGCGGGCGCGTCCAGTGGCAATGGCGCGCTCGGGTCCGGTGCCGGTGGGAGGCTTGCGTTCGCCCTCGACTAGTTGCTTCAGGATCACGGCATGGTTGTGCTCTGTGTCTCTTGACGCGTAGAGCAGAGTCAGGCCGCCTCGTTTGCGGGCGAGGTCATGCAGTTGTTGCAGAGCCGAGTGGGCCTCCCCTGTCGTGAGTTCGGAGAGGTATTGCTTGCGGAACTTGCTCCACTGAGGAGGGTGGGCGTGGAACCACTGGCGAAGTTCATGCGAAGGCGCGACCTCTTTCAGCCAGACATCAAGGGCCGCATCGTCCTTCGTTAGACCGCGGGGCCACAAGCGATCTACCAGCACGCGGGCGCCGTCGCGGGACGAAGGCGCATCATAAACGCGTTTAAGATGGACCGTCATGCGAGGTGTATTCTAACTCTTTGTCGGATTCAACATCGGCGCGCTCGTTGGCCGATCTTACGGAGAAGGTTGGGTTGATCAGCAAGGCGGTGAGCCGTTCCATCCTGGTAGCTCTCAAACTAATGTTGCTGGCTGCGTTGGCTGGCTGCGATTCCGAGCCGCGCAAGAGCGATGCAGAGCTGGGCCTGAACGCGCAACAGGCGCGCGGCCGGCGAGTGTACGACGTGCGTTGCGCCGAATGTCATTACGCCTACAGTAAGCGCGATTTGCGCGGCCCCAGCATGCACGGGCTGTTCAAGAAGCAGTACATGACGAGCGGCATTCCGGCGAATGACGAGCGGGTGATCGACATCATCGAGATGGGGCGCGCCAAGATGCCGGGATTCCAGAACAAACTCTCGGTGGACCAGATCGCCGACCTGGTAGCGTACCTGCACACGCTGTAGCCGCGGGTGTGACTCGCATTCAGACCGGGGCATCGTACAATAGATACGTCGCATGGCCAGCGCTCCCGAACTCATCCAGATCGACATTGCCCCGCGCAAACCGGCCCCCAAACCGGAGTGGCTGAAGGCGCGCGCGCCCATGGGCGAGAACTACCACAACCTGAAAACACTGGCGCGCCAGCTCGACCTGCACACGGTGTGCGAGTCGGCGCACTGCCCTAATATTGGCGAGTGCTGGAACCATCACACCGCGACTTTCATGCTGCTGGGCAACCTGTGCACCCGGCGCTGCGGATTTTGCGCAGTGCCCAAGGGGCGTCCCGAGGCCATCGACTTTGGGGAGCCAGCTCGGGTAGCCGAAGCAGTCGAAAAGCTGGGCCTGAAGTTCGCCGTCGTCACCAGCGTGAATCGCGATGACGACAATGTCGGTGGAGCGAGGGTCTTTGCCAGCACCATCACCGAAATTCGCAAGCGCATGCCCGACTGCCGGGTGGAAGTGCTGATCCCCGACTTTCAGGGACTGGAAGAGCCGTTACAGATCGTGATGGACGCCCGGCCGAACATCCTGAACCACAATACCGAGACCGTGCCGCGCTTGTATCGTGTGGCCCGCTCGGGCGCACGCTATGAGCGAACGCTGCGGTTGCTGGAACGGGCCAAGGAGATGGAGCCTGCGATACCTACGAAGACTGGAGTAATGGTCGGCCTGGGCGAGAGCACCGACGAATTGCTCCAGGTATTCCGTGATTTGGCGGCGCGCAGAGTGGACATCATGACGATAGGGCAGTATCTACGACCGTCGAAAGACCATCTGCCGGTGGCGCGGCTCTACCCGCCTGACGAGTTCCGCATGCTGAAAGAAGAATCGATGAAGATGGGATTCAAGCACGTGGAGTCGGGTCCTCTGGTTCGGTCGAGCTATCACGCGCACGAGCAGGCGGATGCCGGCACTTGCGCGCGGGTCGTATAGCTGGCGGGATTGTCTCCCTTTTTCGTCCGACCTATAACGCGCTTCACATCGTTTGTGCCCTCCCGCGCGATTCGCTAAAGTGGAATGACGCGGCGCAATCCAGCGAGCCGTTAGCCGCGAGTCGAGGAATCATGCGGTCTTACATCCTGTCACTCCCTTCCAAGATGCAACCGGTGTTTATCGTTGGGGCGACGGTGTGTGCTGCGTTCGTGGTTTCGTTTCTCACCCGCATGTTCTTCAGCGAGCAGCAACTGGCGCTGGACAATGGCTTGACGACCTCCGTCTACGGGACGCTGGGCACGACCTACGCGGTGCTGATTGCCTTCGTGGTTTCGGGTGTGTGGCAGAGCTTCAGCGATGCCAGTCGCGCGGTCAAGCGCGAGGCTAACGCCCTAACCGACTTGACGTTCTTGATCGGAAGCTTTTCTGCGCAAAAAACCAGACAGATCCGCGAATCGGCAAGGGCTTACGCAAAAGGTGTGGTTGAGCGCTGGGACTTACTGGCGCTGGCGGCCCGTAACAACACATCTGCCGAGGAGATCAATCTGGACACATCTTGCGCGCTGGTTGCGGCGATCCTGACGATCAAGCCCGAAGATGCCCGCGAGGTGGAACTCTACGGGCAAGCACTCGACCTGATGGGAATCTGGCTGGACGCGCGTCGTAGCCGGCTCCGCAGCGCCGAGGGAAACACCGCGGGCGCGCTGTGGGGTTTGCTGATTGCCGGGGCGTTCGTGCTGTTCGCCTTCCACGGAATGTTCGTCACCCATGCGTGGGCAGTCTGGGCGGTTTTGTTGCTGGGGTTCTCCTTTGTTCTGGGCCTCGCCTTTTATCTGATCTTCTCGCTCGACAGCCCATTTACCGGACGGCTCAGCGCGGGACCGGCGCCCTTTCTCTGGCTGCTCAAGGAGTTCGAGCGGTCGGACGGACTGGGCTTCTCGCCGGACTGATTTCGGCGCCAGAAAAAGCTAAATTCAAGCAACCAGCATGAATTATCTTGGCTACGACGTGAGCCACGAACGTTGGAGGATAGCATGAGCGCACGCCTGTTCGCCGGACTCGCCATTGGAGTCGGCGCCGGAATATTGGCTGGAATGATTGGCATAGGTGGCGGCCTGGTGATCGTGCCTGCGCTGGTGTACTTCTTCAAGATGGAGCAGCACACCGCCCAAGGGACCTCGCTCGCCATTCTGCTGCCGCCCTCGGGACTGTTTGCCTTCATCGAGTATTACAAGGCGGGGCACGTTGATGTGGGCCTCGCGATCATGATCGCAATCGGCGTGCTGGCGGGAGGATACTTTGGAGGAAGCTCGGCGCAACAGCTCTCCGGGCCGATGCTGCGCAAATTGTTTGCGGTGATGATGGCGATTATTGCGGTGAAGATGTTTTTTCAGAAGTAAGGTGTCCGCGACCCCAATCGACGGTAAAGTAGTCGAGCCCACGTAAACGTTTGGAGCTAGAATAGCGACATGAAACAGGATGTGACCGAGTTACTGAAGAAGACTCTTGAGCTTCCGAGTGAGGCGCGCGCCGCTTTGGCAAGTTCCCTCCTCGAGACTCTTGACAACCAAGTGGACGCAGCTGCGGAAGAAGAGTGGAAACAGGAAATTGCGCGGCGGATAGCGGAGTTGGACTCGGGCAAGGTCAAGCCTATCCCATGGGCGGATGCCCGGCGCGAAATCTCTGCGATCCTCCATGGCCTCTAAGCCCCTGGAGATCCACCCGGCCGCACTGAAGAATTAAAGTCTGCTGTGACTTGGTATCTTGAGCGAAGTGAAAGTGCAGCCCTCAGATCAGTGACGTCGATCAGGCCATGGACCTCGTGCAAGCCTCTCCACAGCGATGGCCGGCCGGTGGGGACCAGACACGAAGGTTCGTGCTACGCCGTTTCCCATTCGCAATCATCTACCGCGAGATGGAGAGGGTCGTCCAGGTGTTGGCGATTGCGCACGGGCACCGACGCCCGGGTTACTGGAAGGATCGCCGGTGAACCTTCACTCGGAGATAAATCTGGTCATCTGCCGCAGCACCGACGCCGGCGCCTGGACTTCGAGCTCGACGTAGCCGTCGCGATATTCGCGCGACATTACAACAGACTTTGCATCCAGAGTGGATAATGCCTTGCCCTCCGATTGCGGGACCAGGAGCCGCACTTGGCGGACCGGGTCCTGCTCGATCAGCTCATCGATACGCTGCAGGAGCTTGTCCATTCCGATGCCCTTGGCGGCTGACACGTGGACGACGTCGCCGGTGTCGATCAGGCTCTCGCGTTTAAGTTCGGGCAGCAAGTCGAGCTTGTTCATCACGAAAAGACGCGGCTTGTCGTTGGCCTCAAGCTCGCGCAAGACGTCTTCCACCTGGGACTGCTGTTCAGCGGCGGCCGGGCTGGTTACATCGGCGACCTGCAATAACAATGTTGCGCGCTGAACTTCCTCAAGCGTGGCGCGAAACGCGGACACCAGCGTATGCGGAAGGTTCCGAATGAATCCCACAGTGTCAGATACCAGAACCTCGCGCTTGGAAGGCAGCTTGATGTGCCGCAATGTGGGATCAAGAGTGGCAAACATGCGCGCGCTTTCCAGCACACCGGCGCGAGTGAGAGCGTTAAACAGCGTGGACTTGCCGGCATTTGTGTAGCCCACGAGTGCGACGACGGCAACCGGCACGGACTCGCGCCGCTGGCGCTGCTGGCCGCGAATACGGCGCACGTTTTCCAGTTGCTGCTTGACGTGACGGACGCGGCGATAAATGCGCCGGCGATCGGTTTCGAGCTGGGTTTCGCCAGGTCCGCGGGTGCCGATACCACCACCGAGTTGCGACATTTCGATGCCGCGCCCGGCCAGGCGCGGGAGCATGTATTCAAGCTGCGCCAGTTCCACCTGCAACTGGCCTTCACGAGTGCGCGCGTGGCGGGCAAAGATGTCGAGGATGAGCTGGGTCCGGTCGATGACGCGGATGTGCAGCTCGCGCTCCAGGTTGCGCTGCTGCGACGGCGTAAGTTCGTGATCGAAGATGACCAGGTCGGGCGCCGCAGAGGCGACCGCGCCGTGCAACTCCTCGACCTTCCCGCTGCCAATCAGGGTGGCGGAATCGGGGCGCTGGCGGCGCTGGTGAAATTCGCCGGCAATGCTGGCTCCGGCGCTGAGCGCAAGCTCGCGTAGTTCGGCCATCGATTCGTCTGCGGAAAAGGAGCGAGG
>Ga0209656_10002017_pt1 | contig 13243 bp, 11 predicted proteins | sample BogFormECP12_OM2_FD_188239 | JGI IMG/M metagenome (GOLD analysis project Ga0209656, IMG submission 188239) | Bog forest soil microbial communities from Calvert Island, British Columbia, Canada - ECP12_OM2 (SPAdes) (version 2) | ecosystem: Environmental > Aquatic > Freshwater > Wetlands > Bog ... | reverse complement strand
GGTGGCGAGCGGCGGCAGGGTCAGGGTGGCTGACGCCGGAAAGCCGTGCGAGGACCGCGCGTGCGCGGTCACGCCGCCGAAATTGCCCGTGTTGGTTCCCCCATAGGCAGCCGCGTCGCTATTGATGGCCTCGCGCCAATGGCCTTCGTACGGCAGTCCGATGCGATAGTTGAGACGCGGTTCGGGCGTGAAATTGCAGACCACCGCGACCGGAGGGTCGTTCGCCGCGCCGCGGCGCAGGAAGGCGAGCACCGACTGCGTGTCGTCGTTGACAACGATCCAGCGGAAGCCCTCCGGCTCGCAATCGCGCGCGCAAAGCGCCGGCGTTTGACGATAAAATCGGTTGAGGTCGCGGATCAGCGCCTGCACGCCCTGATGCGGCCAGTGGTCGAGCAGCCACCAGGGAAGCGACTCGCTGGCATTCCATTCGCTCGTCTGCCCGAAGTCCTGGCCCATGAACAGGAGCTTCTTTCCAGGATGGCCCCACATGAAGCCATAAAAGGCGCGCGCGTTGGCGAAGCGGCGCCATTCGTCGCCGGGAAACTTGGAGACGACCGAGCCTTTGCCGTGAACGACTTCGTCGTGCGAGATCGGCAGGACGAAATTCTCGCTGAATGCGTAGAGGAGTCCGAACGTCATCTTGTCGTGGCTCCAGCGGCGATAGATCGGATCCAGCGACATGTAATCGAGCGTGTCGTGCATCCAGCCCATGTTCCATTTGAAACCGAAGCCAAGACCGCCATGGTCCGTCGGGCGTGAGACGCCGGGGAAGGCCGTCGATTCCTCAGCGATTGTTACGGCGCCCGGAAAGCCGCCGTAAACGAGCTCGTTGGCCCGGCGCAGAAAGGCGATCGCCTCGCGGTTTTCCCTGCTGCCGTCGGCGTTGGGCAGCCATTCGCCTTCGCGCCGCGAGTAGTCGAGATAGAGCATCGAGGCGACGGCGTCGACGCGCAGGCCGTCGATATGGAAGCGGTCGACCCAGTAGAGGGCGTTGCAGTAGAGAAAATTCGCGACCTCATGCCGGCCGAAGTTGTAGATCGCGGTGTTCCAGTCGGGATGGAAGCCCTTGCGCGGATCGGCATGCTCGTAGAGCGCGGTGCCGTCGAAGCGCGCAAGTCCATGCGCATCGGTGGGAAAATGCGCAGGGGCCCAGTCCAGGATCACGCCGAGCCCCGCCGCATGGGCGCGGTCGACGAAACGGGCAAAGCCCGCGGGCTCGCCGAATCGGCGCGTCGGCGCAAAGAGGCCGATCGGCTGGTAGCCCCAGGATTCGTCGAGCGGATGCTCGCTGACCGGCAGGAGCTCGATGTGCGTGTATCCCATGTCGCTCGCATAGGGAATCAACTGATCCGCCAACTCGACGTAAGTGAGAAAGGTTCCGTCCTCGTGCCGCCGCCACGAGCCGAGATGGACCTCGTAGATGGACATGGGCTTCCGGCGCGGTTCCCCGTCGCCGCGCCTGGCCATGTATTCGGCGTCTGTCCAGACGAAGTCGGCGCTGTCAGCGACCACCGACGCGGTGGAGGGCCTCAGCTCCGCCTCGAATCCGAATGGATCGGCCTTCAGCGGCAGGAGCACGCCGTCAGGACCGGCGAGCTCGTATTTATAGACGGCTCCGGCCTCGAGGTGAGGGACGAAGATCTCCCAGAGGCCGCTGTCGATGCGCTTGCGCATCTGGCAGCGGCGTCCGTCCCAGCGGTTGAAATCACCGACCACGGAGGCGCGCGAGGCGTTCGGCGCCCAGAGCGCGAACAAGACCCCGTCGACGCCCTCGTGTTGGGCGAGCTGCGCGCCGAGCCGCCGGTAGAGCTGGCGGTGGGAGCCCTCGCGCAGCAAATAATCGTCGAGCGGCCCGAGAGCCGGACCGAACGCATAGGAATCGATATAGGACGACGTTCCCGACATCGTCTCGACCTCGACCCGGTAGACGGGGCGCTCTTTGGCCGAGGGGATCAGCGCCTCGAAGAAGTCATCCCTGCGGCGGGGCAGCTCCGCGAGCAGCTTGCCCTCGCGGGTCAAGGCGCGGACGCGAACGGCGTCGGGCGCAAGAACGCGAATAACCCAGCCGTCGGCGGTCTTGTGCGGACCGAGCACGGCGAACGGATCGCCGCAGCGCGCCGCCTGGATTGCGGCGACGTCGGCGTCTCGCGCGCGCCAAGCCTCCATGTGTGTCCTCCCGGTCGGCGACTCAGGTCAGCGGCGTAAACGGCGCGTTCCAGATCTCCGACGCGTATTCGGCGATGGTGCGGTCGGATGAGAACCATCCGACATTGGCGGTATTGAGGATGCTCGAGCGCATCCAGGCCTTCCGGTTCCGCCAAACTTCGTCGATCCGCATCTGGGTTGTCCAGTAGGCGTCGAAATCGGCGCAAACCATGAAATAGTCGTGATGCGTCAGCGTATCGACGAGGCCGTGGTAGCGTCCGGCGTCGTCGTTCGAGAAGACCCCGGATGCGATCTCGTCGAGCGCTTCTCTGAGGACCGGGGAGGCGGCAATGCGGGCGGTCGAGTCGATGCCCTGGGCGCGGGTCGATTCCACTTCGGCGGCAGTCAGGCCGAAGATGAAGATGTTGTCGGCGCCCACGAGATCGCGCATCTCGACGTTCGCTCCGTCGAGCGTGCCGATCGTCAGCGCGCCGTTGAGGGCCATCTTCATGTTGCCTGTCCCCGAGGCCTCCATCCCGGCGGTCGAGATTTGCTCCGAAAGATCGACGGCCGGAATGATCGTCTCCGCGAGCGAGACATTGTAGTTGGGCAGGAATACGACTTTCAAAAGCCCGCGCACCGTCGGGTCCGAGTTGACGACGCGGGCGACGTCGATCGCAAGCTTGATAATGAGCTTAGCCTGCGTGTAGCTCGCGGCCGCCTTGCCGGCGAAAACCTTCACCCGCGGCGCGAATTCGATGGTCGGATTGGCGCGAATGGCGTTGTAGCGCCCCACGGTTTCGAGAATGTTGAGGAGCTGCCGCTTGTATTCGTGGATGCGCTTGACCTGTACGTCGAACATTGCTTCGGGATCGATGCGCTGGCCGAGCTGGGTCGCGACATGGCGCGTGAGCGACGCCTTGGCGGCGCGTCGCGAGGAAGCGACGCGTTCCTGCATCGAGGCGTCATCGGCGTAAGCGGCGAGGCCCTTCAGCGCTTCGGGAGAATCGAGGGCGCGATCGCCGAGGGTGGAGCGGATGAGCCCGGCAAGCCCGGGATTGCACTCGATCAGCCAGCGGCGGAAGGTGATGCCATTGGTCTTGTTGACGATGCGGCCCGGATAGACGGCGTTGAGACTATGAAACACGGTCTTGCGCATGAGGTCCGTGTGCAGCGCCGACACGCCGTTGATCTTGTGCGATCCGATGAAGGCGAGATTCCCCATGCGCACGCGCCGCCCCGCCTGCTCGTCAATCAGCGAGAGGGAGCTCAGGAGGCCCGGATCGATGAAGCCGCGCCGTCGCGCGCTGTCGAGATGGGCCGCGTTGATGAGATAGATGATCTGCATGTGGCGCGGCAGCAGACGCTCCATCAGCGGCACCGGCCAGCTCTCCAGAGCCTCGGGCAGCAGAGTGTGGTTGGTGTAGGAGAAGGTCGCCTGCGCGATCGCCCAGGCGTCGTCCCATTCGAGGCCATTGAGGTCGATCAGAATGCGCATCAGCTCGGCGATCGCGATCGCCGGATGGGTGTCGTTGAGCTGGACGGCAGCGTGTTCTCCGAGCGTCCGAACGTCTTTGTACTGTTTGATGTGGCGGCGAATGAGGTCAAGCAGGGAAGCGGAGGCAAAGAAATATTCCTGCCGCAGGCGCAGCTCCTGCCCGGCGGGGGTGGCGTCGCTTGGATAGAGCACCTTGGAGATCGCCTCGGCCCTCACTGTGTCGGACAGCGCGCCGACGAAATCGCCGGCGTTGAAGGCGTCGAGCTTGAACGGATCCGGCGCGCGCGCCGACCAAAGGCGGAGCGTATTCACGTGATTGCCGCGCCAGCCGACAATCGGCGTGTCATAGGCGACCGCCTCGACCGTTTCGGCGGGGTGCCAGATATGGCGCGTACGCTCGTCGTCGCCCTGCACCATTTCGACCGAGCCGCCGAAGCCGATCGCATAACTGTATTCCGGCCGCTCGAACTCCCACGGATTGCCGTGGATCAGCCAATCCTCGGGCGCTTCCTGCTGCCATCCGCCCCGGATGATCTGCCGGAAGAGCCCGTTGTCGTAACGGATGCCATAGCCGTGCGCGGCGATTCTGAGCGTCGCCATGCTGTCCATGAAACAGGCGGCGAGACGTCCGAGGCCGCCGTTGCCGAGTGCTGCGTCCGGCTCGATCCGGCGCAATTCGGCGAGGCTCACGCCGAGTTCCTTTAGCGCCTCCTCCATCGGCTCGGCGATCCCGACATTCGTCATCGCATCGAACAGCAGGCGGCCGATCAGGAATTCGAGCGAAAGATAGTACACCCGCTTGCGCCCGTCGGTGTAGGCGGCGTCGGTCGAGTCCATCCAGCGCTCGACAATGATGTCGCGGGTGGCGAAGGCGACCGCGAGAAACCAGTCGCGTGGACTCGCGGCCTCGGGAATCTTGCCGACCGAGTAGGTCAGCTTCGCCAGCACCGCAGCCTTGAGTTCCGAGGCTGTTTGGGCTCCCCCTCCGCTTTTTTTGGTGATCTTAACGTCGTCCGCTCTCAGATCGTCCATGGGTTCTCCCCCGTGGTTTCGGCCGAGGTCGCCGTCGCTCGCCTCGGCGCATCTTGTAACATGGCTGCCGCCCGCGACAATCGGCGTTCCTCCGGCTCCGCGGAGCGTGGGCGAAGGATCACGGGGTCGTGCTGGCCGGCGGCTTGGCCTCGCGGATCTGGCTTTGAAGCGCGTTGAGCTCGGCCGCCGCGGCATTGATCTGGTTCTGCAGCGTCTCGAGCTGTTTCTGGGCGGCGGCCGTCTGGTTCTGGGCGTCGGCGAGAGCGGCGCGCGCCGCGGCGACCTGTCCCTGGAGCCTGACTGCTTCCGCGGACAAGGCCTGATCCTGGCTTTGCAAGCCAGCCATCCGGTCGTTTTCGTCCTTGAGTCTGGCGTCGACCGCCTGAAGATCGCGTGACTTGGCGCTTGCCTCTTCCTGCGCGCCGGATATCGCAAGCTTCGCGTCGCTGATCTGCTTGGTGAGGTCGGCGAGCTCGTTCTGCGCCGAGGCGCGCGCGGCGGCGGCATCCGACAGCGTCTTCTCCGCTTGCGCCGCCTGAGCCTTAAGGTCGGCCGCCGTTCCTGCCTGCTTCTGCAAGTTTTGCAAGTCCGCGGCCAGGGACTCGCGCGCCTTTTCGGCGGCATTGAGTGAATCGGTCATCTGGGAGCGGGTCTGCGCATCCTGCGACCAGAGGAAGGCCGCGAGCGCCCAGCCGATAATCGCCAGGCCCGCCAACGCCAGGGGAACCGGCCGGCGGAATTCCTCTCCCGCGTCGTCAGCCATGCCAATTCTCCGGTTCCCGAGCGCCTCTTTGCAATGTCACAAAAGCTCGTGGCCGTCGATATTGAGCGCGCGGAGGCGGCGCGCCAAGTGGAAAAAAAGCCGCAAGATGAATGAACTCGTCCCGCCGTGCGCTCTTGGCCGGCGCCGATGGGCAAAGCGCCCGCGCGGCTATCCGGACCCCTTGACAGCCCGTTCATCGAGCAGGCGAATTTTCCGTTTGTCAAATTTTGTCGGCGCGGGCTATTGTCGTTGGCAGAACCAGGGACTCAACCGCGAACTTTGCGGCGGATCGCGCGAGGCGCTTTTGGAAAGTGGTTTTCGGAGGCTCGATGTGATGGGGGGATGGCTGTTTGCGACCCGGGCGGGCGTTGCCGCGCTCGGCACCGGCGCGATCGTCGGCGCGGCGAGGGCTGAGGCCATCCTAGGCGCTCCTGTATCCGGCCAGATCGGCTTCCTGCCGGCAAACACGATCGTGCAGTCCGACATCGAATGGTTTCACAACGACATTCTTCTGCCGATCACGATCGCCATTTCGCTCTTGGTGCTGGCGCTTCTGGCCTATGTCGTCTACCGCTTCAACGAGCAGGCCAATCCGGTCGCCTCGAGAAACGCGCATAACACCCCGCTCGAAATCGCCTGGACCGTCCTGCCGGCGCTCGTTCTCGTCGTGATCGCCGTTCCTTCGTTCCGTCTGTTGGCGCAGCAGCTGATCATCCCCGCGCCGGACATGACGCTGAAGGTGACCGCCTCTCAATGGCACTGGAACTACGGTTATCCAAAATCCGACGGCGGCTTCTCGTTCGATTCCCTCATCAAAGACGACAAGGATCTCAAGCCGGGCGACATCCGTCTTCTCTCCGTCGACAACGCGGCCTATGTGCCCGTCGGAAAGGTCGTTGAAGTCGACGTGGTCTCGCAGGACGTGATCCACTCGTTTTCAGTTCCCTCATTCGGCGTCAAGATCGATGCCATCCCGGGCCGCCTCAACAAGGCCTGGTTCAAGGCCGACCACGAGGGCGTCTTTTACGGGCAATGCTCCAACATCTGTGGAATCGACCACGCCTTCATGCCGGTCGAGATTCATGTCGTCAGCCAGGACGCCTATCAAGCGTGGCTCGAGGGGGCCAGGAAGCAGTTCGCCGGGGCCGACGGCGTCAACGTCGCGCAGACGGCCCTTGTCAGACCCTGACGGCTCTATCGCCGTCGCAACGAAGCAAGTTTTGGAGCCGACAGCATGACGTCAGTCAGCGATTTCACCCATGCGGAAGCGCATGGTCACGACGACCACGACGCCCATGACCATCCGACCGGGTGGCGTCGGTACGCGTACTCGACCAATCACAAGGACATTGGCACGCTCTATCTGGTTTTGGCAATTTGCGCCGGCGTGCTCGGCATGCTGCTCTCGATCGCGATCCGTGCGGAGTTGATGTTCCCGGGAGCCCATGTCTTTCCGGTGCTCTCGGCGATCTTGAACGGCGACGGTTCGGCTGACGCGGGCAAGAACCTCTACAACGTTTTCTTTACCAGCCACGCGCTCATCATGATCTTCTTCATGGTGATGCCCGCGATGATGGGCGGCTTCGGCAACTGGATGGTGCCGCTCCTGATCGGCGCGCCGGACATGGCGTTCCCGCGCATGAACAACCTGTCGTTCTGGATGCTGGCGGCCTCGTTCCTGCTCCTTATGTCGTCCCTGTTCGTCGAGGGATCGCCCGGCATGAAGGGCTTCGGCGGCGGCTGGGTCCTCTACCCGCCCTTCTCCTCCAACGCCGGTGCGCCGGGTCCGGCGGTGGATTTCGTCATTCTGTCGATGCATCTGGCCGGAGTGTCATCGATTCTCGGCTCGATCAATTTCATCGCCACGATCTTCAACATGCGCGCGCCCGGCATGACGATGTTCCGCATGCCGCTGTTCGTCTGGTCGGTGCTGGTGACCGCGTTTCTCCTGTTGCTCGCGCTGCCGGTTCTGGCCGGCGCGCTGACGATGCTCCTGACGGACCGCAATTTCCACACGACCTTCTTCGAGCCTTCGGGCGGCGGCGACCCGATTCTCTTCCAGCATCTCTTCTGGTTCTTCGGTCACCCCGAGGTCTACATTCTCATCATTCCGGGGTTCGGGATCATCAGTCAGATCGTCGCCACCTTCGCCAAGAAGCCGGTGTTCGGCTATGTCGGCATGGTCTATGCCATGCTCGCGATCGCGCTGCTCGGCTTCGCCGTCTGGGCGCACCACATGTTCACCACCGGCATGTCGCTCGCCACGCAGCGCTACTATGTGCTCGCCACCATGGTGATCGCAGTGCCTACGGGCGTTAAGGTGTTCTCCTGGATCGCCACCATGTGGGGCGGCTCGCTGTCCCTTCGCCCGCCGATGCTGTGGGCGATCGGCTTCATCTTCGTCTTCACGGTCGGCGGCGTCACCGGGGTCGTGCTCGCCAACGCCGCCATCGACCGCTATGTCCACGACACCTACTACGTCGTCGCTCACTTCCACTACACGATGTCGCTCGGCGCCGTGTTCTCGATCTTCGCCGGCTTCTACTACTGGTTCCCGAAGATGACCGGCTATATGTACGACGAGGCCAAGGCGAAGTGGCATTTCTGGCTAACGTTCATCGGCATCAATCTGACGTTCTTCCCGCAGCACTTCCTCGGCTTCGCCGGGATGCCGCGCCGCGTCGTCGACTACACCGACGCCTATTGGATGTGGAATTTCGTGTCGTCGATCGGGGCCTATATTTCGGGGGTGGGCACGCTCGTGTTCCTCTATGTCATCTATGAGATGTTCGCAGCGAAGCGCGCCGCGGGGAACAATCCCTGGGGTCCCGGCGCGACGACGCTCGAATGGACGCTGCCGTCACCGCCGCCGTTCCACCAGTTTCTCACGCCGCCGCATATTCCGGGCTACGACGAGCACGGAGCGGAGGAAGTCGTCGCGGGGCATGGGAGCGCTGCATGAGCGTTTCTGGGGACGAGACGGCTCGGCGCAACGGGCGGTTGGCCCTGGGCGGCGTGGCGCTCGTGCTCGCGATGATCGGCCTCACCTATGCGGCCGTGCCCTTCTACACTGCGTTTTGCCGTGCGACCGGGTACGAGGGCACGCCGCAAATCGCGAAATCTGACGCCGGTTCGCAGGGGCGGCGAACTCTGCGGGTGGCCTTCGACGCCAATGTCGCGCCAGGGCTCGCCTGGAGCTTCGAGCCGGAAACCGACGCAGTCGTGGTGCGCACGGGGCGGACCGCGACCGTATTCTTTCGCGCCCGCAACCTCAGCGACAAGCCGACCGCGGCCAATGCCGTCTTCAACGTGACGCCGGAAGTGTCGGGCGCCTGGTTCGACAAGATTCAGTGCTTCTGTTTCAGCGAGCAGCATCTGGGGCCGCATGAGAGCGCCGAATGGCCAGTGGTGTTCTTTCTCGACCCGAAACTCGAGACGGACGAATCGATGGCCAGGGTAGATTCGATCACGCTCTCCTACACGCTTTTTGCGGCGCCCCAGCCCCAAAATACCGTCACAAGCCCGCCGGCGCCAGTCCGTCCGGCCGGATGACCATATAGCCGGACAATCAAGGAGTGAGCCATGACTGACGCCGCGATGCCCGTCCGGCAAGGGTTTCATCTCGTCGAGCCGAGTCCCTGGCCGATCGTGGGGGCGGCCTTCGCCTTCCTCACGGCGCTCGGCCTGATTCTGTTCATGAAGGATCTTGCGATTGCGGGGTTCAGGCCGGGCCCGGGCGTGCTTCTGATCGGCATCGCCGGGATCCTGTTCACCATGGCCGGCTGGTGGCGCGATGTGATCCTCGAGGCGCAGGGCGGCTATCACAATCCGGTCGTCCGCCACGGCTTGGCGCTCGGGATGCTTCTCTTCATCGCCTCCGAGGTGATGTTCTTCGTTGCCTGGTTTTGGGCGTTCTTTTGGTCATCGATCGGCGCGGGCGATCCCGAGGTCTATGGCCGCTTCGACTTCACCGCCGGCATTTGGCCGCCGAAGGGCGTCGAGGTGCTCGATCCCCTGAAGCTGCCGCTGATGAACACTTTCGTGCTCGTGACCTCGAGCTTCGCTGTCAACGTCGCCCACGACAATCTGAGGGAAGGCGACCGTCAGGGGTTCAAGAATTTTCTCGCGCTCGGGATCGGGCTCGGCGTGCTGTTCGTCATCACCCAAGCCTACGAGTACATTCATGCGCCGTTCGCCTTCAAGAACTCGATCTACGGCGCGACCTTCTTCATGGCGACCGGCTTTCACGGCGCCCACGTGATCATCGGCGTCATTTTCCTATTCGTCTGCCTCGCTCGGGCCTGGGCCGGCCAGTTCACGCCGCGCCAGCACTCCGGTTTCCAGTTCGCAGCCTGGTACTGGCATTTCGTCGACGTCGTCTGGATTTTCCTCTTCAGCTGCATCTACATCTGGGGCTCGTGGGGCGCGTCGATCGAAGGCGCGGTCGGGGGCGGCTAAAGGCCCCCGATGACGGAGCCCTTGAAGGACGTCCAGGCCGGCATGACCGGCCGCGCCGAGGCCATCGTGACGCGAGACTTGACCGTCGGCGCCCATGTCGAGGGAATGCCTCTCGTCTACGCCACGCCGATGATTATCATGTTGATGGAAGTCGCCTCCGGGTCGGCGGTGAGGGGCCATCTGCCGCCGGGCTGGGTGACGGTCGGAGCCGAGGTCAATGTCCGCCATCTTGCGCCGACGCCTGTCGGCCGGACGGTTGTGGCGACCGCGCGCGTCGTCGAGGTCGAGGGCCGCAGCGTGCTTTTTGCTGTCGACGCGCATGACGGCGAGCGCAAGATCGGCGAGGGGACGCACCGACGCGGCGCGGTCAATCTGGAGGGCTTCGTCAGGCGCTTCGGCGTCTGAAGGTCGCGATCACAAAAGACGCGACGGATCGGTGTCCGCAGGCACGGTCCGAATCAACTGCGTTGGAGGCAGGTCGGCGGCTTCCAGCGCCCGCCGCGCGGCGTCGAGCATCGTCCGCTGGACCGCACTGATCCCCTGGGGCGCCGCCCAGAAACGGCACGTCGCGAGCGGCGTGCCGGCATTCACGTTGTCAACGAACACTTCCGGCGGCGGACTTGTATGCACGCCCGGATGTTCGCTGATCGCCTTCAGAAGAATCGCTTTCGCGCGGTCCGTGTCGTCGCCGGGGGCGAAGCCGACGTTGAAGCTAACGAGCCTTCCCGTGTTGCGGGAGTGGTTCCGCAGCGGAAACGTCCAGATCGAGGAGTTCGGCGCAAACACGAAGAGGCCGTCGAGCGTCTCCGCGATCGTTCATGCGAGCTCGGAGACGCTGTCGAGAAAGGTCGGGACGGCGGACATGACGTTTTGTCCCACAGCTCAGCGATCGTGCACAAATCCAGGGGAGAAAAGGCGTCTTTTCTCATTCGGCTCGAAACCGCGCAGCAATCTGCTATGAATGCGCAAGCGAGAGCCATGAGGCCGGAGCAAAATCAGGGGCGAGGAGGGAACGACCAATGTTGGAACGAATGCAAGACGCGCCTGCGCAAACCATTGCTCTGCGTGCGACCGGCACGATTATGGCGCGGGACGTCGAGGCGGCGATCGAGGCGGCGCTGGGTTCATCGGACGCCTCGACCGGCCTCGTCATCGTCGTTGACCGGGATTTCGACGGCTATTTCGCCGAACTTGCGCGGGGGCTCGCGAGCGCCGCCCTGGCGCACAAGTCACTCGTCAAGCTCGCCGTCGTCACCGACACGGACCGCATGGACGAAGCCAAACTTAGTGGCTTCGACGTGTCCGCGGTTACGATCCGGCTCTTCGCGACGGCCGACCAGAAGGCGGCGCTCGACTGGGCGGCGGCAGCGCGGCGCGGGGAGTAAATCCGTCGACGGCTCAAGCCCATTGAGGGCTCGGGAGCCGAAATTGTCCGCCTTGAACGGCGTTCATGACTTCCTTTGTGGGCCATCGCCCTGAGCGTATTCCTGCACGCGCTGCGCAAGATCGGCTAAATCCCGGAAGAGCTGATCGAGGGCGAAACCGAGCGCAAACAGGCGCTCGACCTCGTCGGTTGAAAGAGCGCGCGTCAGACCCTCGCTGCGGAGCGCGGCGACCTCGGAGTCGAAGGCCGTCAGAGCGGCATCTGCTGGTGCGGGCGGCGGCGGACCGCGACGTTCCACCAACGCTGTCGCGCTCTCGCGCAGAAATTCGTTTGCCGTCGCGCTGACGCGATCGATGAGCGGACCGAGACGCTGCGCGAAAGCCTTGGGAAGCGGCATGGCCGCCGCGCGGCCAAGGATGACGAGATCGTGTCGGAGCCTCAGCAAAGTCCGCGAAAGCGGCGCCGCGTCTGGATCGCGCGTGAGGGAGACGATGCGCTCGCGCTTCGCCTCGGCGGCGAGCGCTTGAAACGCGGTCACCGACCTGCCCAGATCGTTCTGCATGCGCGCGATGTCCGCCGCGTCAAAATTCCGCTCAATCCCAGCCAGCAGTTTGGGGAGGATGTCCGCCATCTTTCTAAGATTTTGGGCCGCGGCCTCCAGTCCTAGTCTATGCGCTCGCTCGGGGAACACCAGAACCGAGACGGCCATCGCGACTGCGCCGCCAAGGGCGACTTCCAACACCCGAACAACCGCCGAATCGATCGGGCTTTCGCCAAGCTCGCCCCCGATCAGCAGAACGAGCACCGCGGAAAACGGCGCGACGCGAAAGCTCGGATGGATTGACGACGCAAGCGCCAGCGGCGCGACTGCGAGCGCAAGTACGACCGCCTGTGAAATCGCAGTCGTGTGAGGAACGAGCACGCCGATCGCCGCGGCGTAAACGGCCCCGCTGAGAGTCCCTACGACATATTCGATCGTCGCTCGAAGTGATCCGCCGACGCTGACCTGCGTTAGGACCACCGCGGTCAGCACCGCCCACAATCCGTGCAACGGAAAGTTGAAACTCCGGGCGACCATAAGAGCCAATAGGCGGGCAACCGTCGTGCGCAGGCAGAAGCGCAATTGCGCTCTGTAAGCGCGGATCAGATCGCGAACCCAGGATCGACTGAGGTTCACGGCTTCAGCCGCCAGCCCGTGCGGAAGATCCAGATGAGAACCGCAAGGCACGCTGCGATGAACAGCGTCGTGAAGCCGACACTCGCCTCGACGCTGACGTCGCCCTGACCGTAGAAGCTCCAGCGGAAGCCGCTGACGAGATAGACCACCGGATTGAACAGGCTCGCAGTCCGCCAGAACGGCGGCAGCATGTCGATCGAATAGAAGGCGCCGCCGAGAAAGGTGAGCGGCGTGACGACGAGGGCCGGGATCACTGCGAGCTGCTCGAAGTTTTTCGCCCAGATGCCGATGATGAAGCCGAAAAGGCTGAAGGCGACCGAGGTCAGGATAAGGAACGCGGCCATCCAAAGCGGATGCTCAATGCGGACGGGTACGAACAACGTTGCAGTGGCGAGGATGACCAGCCCGATGCCGATGGATTTGGTCGCCGCCGCGCCGACATAGGCGACGACGGCTTCGATCGCGGACAGCGGCGCGGAGAGGACCTCGAAGATCGCTCCGGTGAACTTGGGGAAGTAGATGCCGATCGAGGCGTTCGAGATGCTTTGCGTGAGGAGCGACAGCATGATGAGCCCCGGCACGATGAAGGCGCCATAGCTGACCCCGCCGACTTCCCGCATGCGCGAGCCGATCGCGCTGCCGAAGACCACAAAATAGAGGGCGGTGGTGATGACCGGCGTCGCCACGCTCTGCCAGATCGTCCTCACAGTGCGCGACAGTTCATAGCGGTAGAGCGCCCACACGCCTCCGAGATTGATTCTACTCATGCCGCGCGTCCGACGAGAT
>Ga0209656_10002016_pt1 | contig 13246 bp, 13 predicted proteins | sample BogFormECP12_OM2_FD_188239 | JGI IMG/M metagenome (GOLD analysis project Ga0209656, IMG submission 188239) | Bog forest soil microbial communities from Calvert Island, British Columbia, Canada - ECP12_OM2 (SPAdes) (version 2) | ecosystem: Environmental > Aquatic > Freshwater > Wetlands > Bog ... | reverse complement strand
GCCTGCCCTGGCGTGGCCTGCCCTGGCGTGGCCTGCCCTGGCGTGGCCTGCCCTGGCGTGGCCTGCCCTGGCGTGGCCTGCCCTGGCGTGGCCTGCCCTGGCGTGGCCTGTCCTGGCGTGGCCTGTCCTGGCGTGGCCTGTCCTGGCGTGGCCTGCGGGGCGGCCGAGTCACTGTTGAGCGCGTGCTGGCCAGGCACGCCCGCTGCCACCGCCGCCTCGGCCTGTTCCGCGTCCAGGGCCTGACCCTGCTGCGCGTCCGTCCGGGCAGGGTCAGCAGCTCTCGTGCCGGTCGTGATCACCTCACCGGCCACTCGCGCTCCTCACATCTGCCAAGCCATCAGTGTACTTGGACGACTTAAACGCCTGACGGCATGCGTGCGATTCCCGGCCGGCCTGACCCGGGCCGGCCTAGACAGTGAGCAGGGCGCTGACCGGCAGGTCGGGCAGCTTGGCGCGGCCGTTCAGGAAGGACAGCTCGAGGAGCACGCCGAGACCGGTCACCTGGGCGCCGGTACGGTGTACCAGGTCAGCGGTCGCCCGGGCGGTGCCGCCGGTGGCCAGCACGTCGTCGATGACCAAGACGCGGTCGCCGGATGCGAACGCGTCGGTCAGCACCTCGATGGTCGCGGTGCCGTACTCAAGGTCGTAGTCCTGCGCGAACGTGACGCCGGGCAGCTTGCCCTTCTTGCGGATCGGCACGAAGCCGGCGCCCAGGCGGCACGCCACCGGGGCGGCCAGGATGAAGCCACGCGCCTCGATGCCCGCCACCTTGTCCACCGGCCCGTACACCGCGGCCAGCGCGTCCACCACCGCGCTGAACGCCTGCCCGTCGGCGAGCAGCGGGGTGATGTCCTTGAAGACCACGCCGCGCTGGGGGTAGTCCGGGATGTCACGGACCAGGGTCGTGATGAGCTGGGCCAGCTCATCACCGGCCTGAGCGGTCATCGGCTAGCGCCGCTTCTTCTTGCCGGCCGGGTTCCTGGGACGGTGCCGCGCCGAGCTTCCGCCGCTCCGGCGCGGCTGCTGCCGCGGCCCCGGACGGGCGGCGCCCGGCGTGCCGCCGCTGGCCGACGCGCCTGGGGTCCGCGACGCGGTGGCGGTCAGCTCGTCCGCGGTCAGTTCGTCCGCAGGCGGGGCGGTCTCGTCGGTGAAGTCGGCGTCGTCCGGCTCCTCCTCGGCGAGCTGTGCGGGCGAGAGCTCGGCGGCTGCCGCGCCGGGACGGGTCCGGGTCCCGGACTGCGCTTTCGCCACGGCCCGTTTGGCCGCGCGGCCGCCGGAGGCGCGCATGGCCACCCGCTTGGCCAGCGCCCGGTACTGCGGCTCGCGCTCCTTCAGGTCGGCCAGCACCGGGGTGGCGATGAAGATCGAGGAGTACGTACCGGACAGCATGCCGACGAACAGCACGAGCGCGAGTTCCTCGAGCTCGTTGTTGGCGCCGAGCAGGGCGGTCGCGACGATCAGGATTGCGGCGACAGGCAGCAGCGCGATCACCGAGGTGTTGATCGATCTCACCAGGGTCTGGTTCAGGGCCAGGTTCGCCGCCTGGCTGTAGGTGGCCCGGGCCCCGCCGAGCAGGCCGGCCGTGTTCTCCCGTACCTTGTCGAACACCACCACGGTGTCGTACAGCGAGTAGCCGAGGATGGTCAGCAGGCCGATGACGGTCGCGGGGCTGACCTGGAAACCGGCCAGCGCGTAGACACCAGTGGCGATCACCAGATCGTGCAGCAGGGCGATGAACGCCGCTATGGCCATCTTCCACTCGAAGGCGATCGACAGGTAGAGCACGATCACGATCAGGAAGGCGATCAGCGCCTCCAGCGCCTTGCCGGTGATCTGGCTGCCCCAGCTCGGGCCGACGGTGGTGACGCTGATGTTATTCGTGTTCACGCCGAGCTTGCTGGACAGCGTGTTCTCGAGATTGACGGTCTCCGCGCCGGTCAGCGCCTTGGTCTGAACCTGCCAGCCGCTCGTCTGACCGTGAACCTGCTGCACGATCGCGCCGCTAATACCGCCGTCGCTGACGGTGTTCTGCACCTGGCTGAGCGACGCGGAAGGGGCGGGGAAGGTGAAGACCGCCCCGCCCTTGAACTCGACGCTGAAGTCCAGGCCGCGGACCAGCAGCGCCACGATGCTGATGACCAGGATCAACCCGGAAATCGCGTACCACAGGCGCTGCCTGCCGACGAAGTTGATCGATACCTCGCCACGGTAAAGCTTGCCGCCTATCTGACCCAGCCGCGACATCATGAACCCCCCGTGTTTCCAGACGCCGGGCTGCGCGTTGCGGGATCAGGTCTGCGCCTGACCTGGTTGCGGCGAACCGAGGACCGCCACGGCGTCTTGGCGCCGAGCCGGGCCGGGTCGAGGCCGGACAGCGGGTGGCCGCCACCGAAGAACTTCGTCCCGGCCAGGATCGTCACCATCGGCTTGGTGAACAGGAACACCACCACGATGTCGATCAGCGTGGTCAGGCCGAGGGTGTAGGCGAAGCCCTTGACCTCGCCGATGGCGAAGTAATACAGCAGCAGCGCGGCGAGGAAGGACACCGTATCGGAGACCAGGATCGTGCGCCGGGCGCGCTTCCAGCCTGATTCGACCGCCGGGCGCAATTGCTTGCCCTCGCGCACCTCGTCGCGCAATCGCTCGAAGTAGACGACGAACGAGTCCGCGGTGATGCCGATGGCCACGATCAGGCCGGCGATCCCGGACAGCTCGAGCTTGAAGTTCTGGTACTTGGAAAGCAGGACGACCGCAAGGAACGTGATGAGCGCCGCGATAGCCAGGCTGGACACGGACACGATGCCGAGGCCGCGGTAGTAGAGGAAGGAGTACACCACCACGAGGAGCAACCCGATACCTGCCGCGATCAGGCCGGCCTCCAGCTGGTTCCGGCCCACCTGGGCCGAGACCGAGGTCACGTAGAGGGGCTTGAGGTCCAGCGGCACTGAGCCGTACTTCAGCTCGTTCTGCAGCTGCGTGGCGCTGGCCTGGGTGAAGTTGCCGGTGATCTGGGCGTTCCCGCCGGGGATGGCGCTCTGGATCTGAGGCGACGTCACGACGTTGCCGTCCAGGGCGACCGCCAGCTGGTTAAGGACGCCGGAGTTCTGGTCGCCGGCCTGATAGGCCGAGTAGTACTTGGTGTACATCTCGGAGGTGAGCGTGCTGAAGGCCGCGGCGCCCTTGCTGTTCAGCGTCAGGTTGACCTGCCACTCGTTGGAGGTCGTGGACAGCGCCGCGGTGGCCGAGGTGACCTCCGTGCCCTGGACCTTGGACACGTCCAGCAGGTACTTGCCCCACTGGCCGCTTCCATTGGTGCCGCAGGCCACCACCTGCTCGTCCGGGTTGTTGTAGGGGGTGGTGCTGGCGTAACCAGCCGTGGTCTTCCAGGCGTCGGTATCGCCTGGCGGGCAGGTCAGCTTGGGGTCGTTGAAGAGGGCGAGCGCGCTCTTGCTGGTGACCAGGCACGGGTTCCCGGCCGTGTTGGTGCCCAGGACCGGGCTGTTCTTGGTGCACGCCGAGACCGATGAGGTAGCGGTCGAGCTAGCACTGGGGCTCGCGCTCGGGCTCGCGCTCGCACGGGGGGACGCGCTGGCCTTGGCGCTGGCAGACGCGCTCGGCGAGGCGCTGGCCGCGACGTCCGGGACGATCTTGGCAGAGGTCTTCGCCGTGCTGGTCGCGCCGGCGGTCGGGCTCGTGCTCGCCGACGGGCTGGTGCTGGCCGAGGGACTGGCGCTGGCCGAGGGACTGGCGCTCGCCGCGGGGGCCGGGGTCGCGCTGGTTGCGCTGTAGGGCTGGTACAGCAGCACCTGGCGGAACATCAGCAGGGCGGTCTGGCTCACCAGCTGGATCGTCTGCTTCGATCCCGCGCCCGGCACTGTCACGACCAGGAGGTCGGTGCCCTGCGGCTGGACCTGGGCACCGGAGTTACCCGTACCGTTGACTCGCGACTCGATGACGTCGACCGCTGCGCTCATCGAAGCGGTCGATGGGGGCTTGCCGGACAGCGTCTGGGCCTGCAGGGTCACCTGGGTTCCGCTGGACAGGTCAAGGCCGAGTCCGACCTTGAACTGCTGCTGCCACTGGGACGGGCTGAACAGCTTTCCGCCGAGGATGCCGAGCAGCATGGCCAGGATGAGCACGAGCAAGAGCGCGAGCGCCCGCCCCGGATGCGGGACGGTTCTTGATGGGGCTGCCACTTCCCTGCCTGTCTAAGATCGGTCGTTCCCCGAGAATCCTCGTGACGGCCGACGACTCAGTTGTTCTTGTCGGACTTGGCCAGATCGTCGTGAGAGTCCGCGAGACCGTCTTCCGATGACTTAACGTCGTCGGTACCCGCATGGGTTCCGGGAGTCTCGTCGTCGTCGGCGTCGTCGTGGTAGGAGCTCCGCTCGTCGTACGGCTCGGCCTCGCCATCGGTGTAGGTCTCGGCCTCGTCAGCCTCGCCTGGGGCGATGACCTCCATGATGGCGCGCTTGAGGTAGCGGACCTCGATGCCGGGGGCAACCTCGAGCACGACGTCGTCGCCGTCGACCGCGGTCACCGTGGCGTACATGCCGGCCGTGGTGCGGACCCGGGCGCCGGGGGTGACGGTGTTCTGCTTCTGCGCGGCCTGCTGCTGGCGGCGCCGCTGCGGCCTGATCATCAGGAAGTAGAAGCCGACGAAGACCAGCACGATCAGGATCGGGAACGTCAGCGCGCTGCTTGATGACTTGGTTGCCGCATCCGCGGCTGCAATTACAGTCCCCATGGCCATGACCGGGGCATCCTTCCAGTTGGTTCCGCGAGCGTGGTCGTGGCGGAGGCCAACGACCAACTGCCGAAGTTTAGCCGCGCTTTAACCGCGCACCAACAGGCTACGAGTTTTTAGGAGTGATCGTGACCTCGGCGCGATCTTGTTTTTAGGAGTGATCGTGACCTCGGCGCGATCTTGCTCGCGGCGAGCGGCACCGGCCTTTCTCAGTCGAACAGGGAAGGGAGTTCGGCGAGTGACGGGGGAGGCTCCAGACCCAGATGAGCCCATCCGGCGGCCGTGGCCACGCGGCCGCGCGGGGTCCGCGCTAGCAGGCCGCGCCGGACGAGGAACGGCTCCGCGACCACCTCGACGGTCTCCGCCTCTTCGCCCAGGGCCACCGCCAACGTGGACAGGCCGACCGGGCCGCCGCCGAACCGGCGGACCACCGCCTCGAGCACGCCGCGGTCGAGCCGGTCTAGGCCGTGCTCGTCCACCTCGTAGAGCTCAAGCGCGGTCCGGGTGAGATCCGCGGTGACCACCCCGTCGGCACGGACTTCGGCGTAGTCGCGCACCCGGCGCAGCAGCCGGTTGGCGATCCGCGGCGTCCCGCGCGACCGGGTGGAAAGCTCTGCCGCGCCCTCGTCGTTGAGCGTCACCCCGAGCAACCCCGCCGACCGGCGGATGATGACCTCGAGCTCGTCGGGCTGGTAGAAGTCCAGGTGGGCGGTGAAGCCGAACCTGTCCCGGAGCGGAGCGGGCAGCAACCCGGCCCGGGTGGTCGCCCCGACCAGCGTGAACGGCGCGATGTCCAGCGGGATCGCGGTCGCGCCCGGCCCCTTGCCGATCACCACGTCGACGCGGAAGTCCTCCATGGCCAGGTAGAGCATCTCCTCGGCGGGCCGGGCCAGGCGGTGGATCTCGTCGATGAAGAGCACCTCGCCCTCGCCGAGCGTGGACAGCACCGCCGCCAGATCACCGGACCGCTCGATCGCCGGGCCGCTGGTGATGCGCAGCGGCGCGCCGAGCTCGGCGGCGACGATCATCGCCATCGTGGTCTTGCCCAGCCCTGGCGGGCCCGCCAGCAGCACGTGGTCCGGCGGCCGTCCGCGCCGCAGGGCACTCTGCAGGATCAGCGACAGCTGCTCGCGCACCCGCGCCTGGCCGACGAACTCGGTGAGCCGCTTGGGCCGCAGCGCGCCCTCGATCGCTCGCTCGTCCGCGTCGGCCAGCGGGGACACCACCCCTTCGTGTTCGCCCCCGCTATCCTGGTCGTTGGGGTAGTTGGGATCATTGGGACGGGCCCGGCGCGCGGCGAGCTCGGCTTCTTCAGCCCGGCGGAGGGCTCCGTCCTCGGTCATCACCACTACCGCTTACTCAGCTTGCGCAGGGCGGCCCGCAGTACCGTGGCCACGTCCACCGCGTCACCGTTGGAGCCGCCGATCACGCCCTCGTCTTCGAGCGCCGCGATCGCCTGCTCCGCGTCCCTGGCCGGCCAGCCCAGGTTCACCAGGCCGGACTGCACCTGGTCCCGCCACGAGGGGGCCCGCTGGGCCGCCCGCGGCAGCAGGCCGTCGCCGCCGTCGCCCGGCGGCCCGAGCCGGTCCTTCATCTCCAGCACGATGCGCTGCGCACCTTTCCTGCCGACGCCGGGGACCATGGTCAGCGCGCCGAGATCCTCGGTCGAGACGGCACGGCGCAGCGCGTCCGGCGTGTGCACGGCCAGCATGGCCAGGGCCAGCCTCGGCCCGACGCCGCTGGCTGTCTGCAGCAGCTCGAAGACGTTCCGCTCGTCGTCCGAGCAGAAACCGTACAGGGTGAGCGAGTCCTCCCTGACCACTAGCGACGTGGCCACCTGGGCGGATTCCCCCGGCCTGAGCGTGGCCAGCGTGCCCGGGGTGCACTGCACCCGCATTCCCACGCCGCCGACCTCGATGACGGCACCGTCCGGCGCGACGCCGGCCACCGTTCCGCGCAAATGAGCGATCACTACGCGCTCCCTTCTCCGCCGAGCGCGGCGGCCAGCCGCAGCCTGGTGCCGCCACCGCGCCAGATATGACAGATCGCCAGCGCCAGCGCGTCGGCGGCGTCGGCCGGGCGCGGCGGATCCGTGACCCGCAGCAGGCGGGTCACCATCGCCGTGACCTGAACCTTGTCCGCTCGCCCGCTCCCGGTGACGGCCGCCTTGACCTCGCTGGGCGTGTACAGCGCCACCGGCAGGCCACGGCGCGCCGCGCAGACGATCGCGACCGCACCGGCCTGCGCGGTGCCCATCACGGTGCGTACGTTCTGCTGGCTGAAGACCCGCTCAACGGCCACCGCGTCGGGCCGGCTGGCGTCCAGCCAGGCCTCGACCTGGGTCTCGATCGCCAGCAGCCGCGCCGCGATGTCCTTGTCGGCCGACGTCTTGATGACCCCGACCCGGACCATGGTCAGCGCCCGGCCGGGCGCCCCCTCTACCACCCCAACGCCGCACCTGGTCAACCCGGGGTCGACGCCGAGCACCCGGATCGGGTGCCGCGCGAATGTCAGGCTCACCAGGCGCTCTCCGTCTAGGTCCGCGAACATCTGTTCGCCTTGAACCTACCGGTCCCCGCCCGGTGCGACGCGCACCCCGGCGGCGTGTCGCGCCAGGCGAGTTCGGGGGATGGCAAGGCGTCTTGGGGGGACTTGTCCCCCCCAAGGGGGGTCTGGGGGATGGGTCCCCCCAGGAGCGGGGGGGTCTGGGGGGGTCGTCCCCCCGGCTAGCACTAGAAGCCGTCCAGCATGAACGGGGTCGCGGCGAACGCGCCGTCCAGGGCGACGTCGGCAGCCGGGCTGCCGCCGTCGGCCAGGCCGGCCCGGCGCAGAGTGGCGACCGGCGTGCCCGCGTACAGCGCGGCCAGGCCCCGGGCGCTCAGCGCGAGCGGCGTCTGCCCGCCGGAAGACGCAGGGGCGGCGGGAGGGGAACCGGGCTCCGTTCGGTATCGCCAAAGGCGGCCGGCGCCGGCCCGGACCGTCAGCTCCCAGCGGCCCGAGTTTGCCGCCAGCAGGTCATCGGTGATCTGCAGCGGTACGGCGAGGTCCGTCGCGGGGAAGCCGCGGGCGGCAATGGCGGCGGGCGCGTCGAGCAGGCGGAGCATCCAGCTTTCCCGCTCGGCGATGTTCGCGTCCTGCTCGCGCAGCATCCACCACAGGGGGTCGGACGGGCCGACCTGCGCGCGCACGGTCTGGGCCACCGAGGAGTTGGACGCGACCACGGCCCACAGCGCCGCAGTGGTCGCGGCCGAGGCCGCCACCACCCGATCGACGAAGATTTCGTCGTTGCCACGCTGCCAGCGGTAGCCGAGGAACCCGTCCTGGGCCAGGTAGGCGTAGCGATCGGAGTCGGCGTACCGGCCAGGGCGGGTCAGCCAGCGGCGCATCGTGGCCTCGTCCCAGGTGATCGGGCCGCAGTCGCGGGCCTCGCCGTGGGCGCGGCCGATGACCTCGAGCGCCTCGGCCGCGTCGTCCGGGCCTGGGCGCGTGATCCCGGCGGCCTTCACGTCCGGCCTGGCCAGTGCGAACAGCGCCCGCGCGGGCATTACCGCCTCGTGCAGATGCCCGGCGATCTCCCAGCCGAGCGACCGGTAGATCGTCATCGTGGCCGGGTACAGGACCGACACCGGGTAGCCGCGTTCTGCCATGTGCTCGGCGAGCGCGGTCATCACGGCACGGCCGACGCCCTGGCCGCGGTACTCGGGGGCGACCTGGACGCCCGCCACCCCGGCCATGGGGACCGGCCTTCCGTGCCACCACTGGCGCAGATCGTGGTATAGCGCGCTGCCGACGAGCTGGCCCCCGTCGAAGGCACCCAGGCACCGGCCGGCGACCATGGCCGGCTCGATGGTCGTCCGGAGCCGCGTCTCGTCCGACGGCCCGAACGAGCGCATGGTCAGGTCCAGATAGGAGTCCCAGCCGCGGTCGGGCGTGAGTGGACGGATGATCACGTCAGCGGTCAGCCGAGCTTCTCCATGATGTCGTCGGCGACCGAGTAGTTGGCGTACACGTCCTGCACGTCGTCGGAGTCCTCGAGCGCTTCGATCAGCCGGAACACCCGCCGTGCATGCTCCTCGTCCAGGTCCACCTCGACGGTGGGCAGGAACGCGGTGTCCGCGGAGTCGTAGTCGATCCCGGCGTCCTGCAGCGCCTTGCGCGCCACCACCAGGTCGGTCGGCTCGGAGACCACCTCAAAGGACTCGCCGAGGTCGTTGACCTCCTCGGCGCCCGCGTCGAGCACGGCCGTCAGCACGTCGTCCTCGGTGACGCCGTCCTTCTCCACCACGATGACGCCCTTGCGGTGGAACAGGTAGGACACCGAGCCCGGGTCGGCCATGGAGCCGCCGTTGCGGCTGAACGCGGTGCGCACATCCGAAGCGGCCCGGTTCCTGTTGTCGGTCAGGCACTGCACGAGCACCGCGACGCCGCCGGGGCCGTAGCCCTCATAGGTGATGTTCTCGTACTGCGCGCCGCCGGCCTCGGCGCCGCTGCCGCGGCGGACGGCCCGGTCGATGTTGTCGTTCGGGACCGAGCTCTTCTTGGCCTTCTGGATCGCGTCGTACAGCGTGGGGTTGCCTGCCGGGTCTCCCCCGCCGGTACGCGCGGCGACCTCGACGTTCTTGATCAGCTTGGCGAACAGCTTGCCGCGCTTAGCGTCGACCACCGCCTTCTTGTGCTTGGTGGTGGCCCACTTGGAGTGGCCGCTCATGTGTTGTCCTTCACAATGTCTACGAATAGCTGATGAATGCGCCGGTCCGGGGTCAGTTCGGGGTGGAAGGCCGTGGCCAGCAGTGGCCCTTGCCGGACCGCGACGATCCTACCCGTGCCCTGGTCGGTTCCCAGAATGGCGACGCCCGTGCCGGTCTGCTCGACCCAGGGCGCCCGGATGAAGACCGCGCGGAGCGGGTCTTCGTGGTCGTCGAGCCCGGTGAGCGCGATATCGCGCTCGAAGGAGTCAACCTGCCGGCCGAATGCGTTCCTGCGGACGGTCATGTCGATGCCGCCGTAGGTCTGCTGGCCGCCCACGCCATCGGTCAGCCGGTCCGCGAGCATGATCATCCCGGCGCAGGATCCGAACGCGGGCAGGCCGGAGGCGATGAGCTTGCGCAGCGGCTCCAGCATGTCGAAGGCGACGGAGAGCCGCCACAGGGTGGTCGACTCCCCGCCGGGAATGACCAGCCCGTCGATTCGATGGAGTTCCTCCGGGCGGCGCACCGGCGCGGGTTGGCCGCCGACCGCCTCGAGCGCGCGCACATGCTCGGGTACGTCGCCCTGAAGGGCGAGCACGCCGATGACCGGCTTCATCGTTCCTCCAGCTTCCACGACGGGTCGGGACAACTCAAAGCTGAGGCCAGCGCAGCCTCATAGCACGGGGATTACTAAGTTAAACGCTGAGGCAGACGCCTGTCTTCCCCGGCCAACCGCTGGAGCCATACCAATCGGACAATCCGGACGCCAATTGGCGCTCGACAATCATTGTGTGCATTTACCCCCGGCATTCGGGGGGTAAATGCACACGATCATCCACGTGGCCCTCCGGCGCGGCGCGGCAGTTACTTCAGGGGCGGCGGGGGTCACCAGCCGCGGGCGGCGTAGTGCTGGTCGGCGGGGAGGGAGTCCAGGTTGATGCCGACCATGGCTTCGCCGAGGCCGCGGGAAACCTTGGCGACGACGTCCGGGTCGTCGTGGAAGGTGGTGGCCTTCACGATCGCGGCGGCGCGCTTGGCCGGGTCGCCGGCCTTGAAGATGCCCGAGCCGACGAATACGCCCTCGGCGCCGAGCTGCATCATCAGCGCGGCGTCGGCGGGGGTCGCGATCCCGCCCGCGGTGAACAGCACGACCGGGAGCCGGCCGGCCCGCGCCACCTCGGCGACCAGCTCGTACGGCGCGCCGAGGTCCTTGGCCGCGGTGAACAGCTCTTCTTCGGGCAGTCCGGACAGGCGCGCGATCTCCGACCGGATCGAGCGCATGTGCCTGGTCGCCTCGACCACGTTGCCGGTGCCGGCCTCGCCCTTGGACCGGATCATCGCGGCGCCCTCGGCGATCCGGCGCAGCGCCTCGCCTAGGTTGGTGGCGCCGCACACGAACGGCACGGTGAACTTCCACTTGTCGACGTGATGCGCCTCGTCGGCGGGGGTGAGCACCTCGGACTCGTCGATGTAGTCGACCCCGATGGCCTGCAGCACCTGCGCCTCGGCGAAGTGGCCGATCCGGCACTTGGCCATGACGGGAATGGACACCGCCGCGATGATGCCGTCGATCATGTCGGGGTCGCTCATCCTGGCCACCCCGCCCTGCGCGCGGATGTCGGCAGGCACGCGCTCAAGCGCCATCACGGCGACCGCGCCGGCGTCCTCGGCGATCTTGGCCTGGTCGGGCGTGACCACGTCCATGATCACGCCACCCTTGAGCATCTCGGCCATGCCGCGCTTCACCCGGGCGGTGCCCGTGGCCGGCCGCTCAGTGCTGACAGTGGACACGTTGACAGTGGACACTCGGAACCTCGCTTGATCATCGTGACTACTTATGAACATCGTATGGCCACCAGGCCAGGAGGTCGTCTCGGGCAGGGCCGGGCGGGGCTAGAGGCCGAGGGCGACGCCGCTTTTCTCGGCGACCAGGGAGTCGTCCATCTCGAAGAACTCGGGGGCCTTGGCCTTGCCGGACAGGCGCAGCACCCGGGCCAGCGGGCGCCGCCTGGCCTCCCGGGTCGCCGCGACCATGTCGTTGTAGAACTTGCGGGCCAGGAAGACCTGGTGCGCGGCCGACTCGACCTCGGCGAGAAGTTCGTCGGCGCCTTCCTTGCCGATCAGCGAGGACCGGAAGCCGGGCTGGCTGAACGCGGCGCGCAGCGCCCGGGTCAGATCGCTCTCGGCCAGGTCACGCGGGCGGTCGCCACCGCGCGTGCCGTGCACCGCGGCGGCCAGCAGGAGGCTGGTGGCCGGGTCGAGCAGCCCGGAGGTGGCCAGCTCCAGGGCCACCGAACTACGGCGCAGCAGGGTCACGTCCAAGGCGGTGCGGGCCATCTCGACCCGGGCGTGCAGGCGGTCGATCCGCCCCGCGCGCCAGGACACGTACACCCCGGTGAAGAGCGCCAGCGCCACCACGATGACGATGTCGGTGATCATGGCTAGCCGTCCTGGGCGAAGTCGCCGCCGGGCGCGGTGACAGAGGGCTGGGTGCTGCCTAGGACGACGGTCTCGTAAACGCTGAACACGGCGCGGGCGACGAGCGACCAGTCGTAGTCGGCCACCGCGGCCAGCGCCGCGGCGGAAAGCTCGGCCCGGCGGGAGGCGTCGTCGAGCAGCCGGCCGGCCGCCCGGGCCAGGTCGGCTGGGTCCCCGGCGGCGAACAGCTCCCCCGCCTCACCGCCCCGCAGTACCTGCTGGAACGCGTCGATGTCGCTGGCCACGATGGGCACGCCCGCCGCCATCGCCTCGGCGGTCACGATGCCAAACGACTCGCCGCCCGTGTTCGGCGAGCAGAACACGCCGACCGAGTGCAGCACGCGGACCTTGTCTTCCTCGCTGACCTGCCCGAGCAGCACGACCCGGTCGCGCAGTCGGGCGGGCACCCGGTGCAGCACCTCCTCGGCGTCCGCAGCCGGGCCCGCGATGAGCAGCCGCAGGCCGGGGCGGGCCGCCCCGAGGATCTCGAACGCCTTGAGCAGCACGGACAAGCCCTTGCGCGGCTCGTCAAGACGGCCGAGGAAGCCGATCGCGCCGCCCGGTCCCGGCCAGCCCGGCAGCGGATCCGCCTTACGGTAGCGGCGGGTGGCTACGCCGTTCGGGATGACTACCGCGTCACCGCCGATGTGCTCGACCAGCGTGGTGCGGGCCGCCTCGGACACCGCGATCCGGCCGTTGATCTTCTCCATCCCGGTGCGTACCACCGGGTAGGTGACCAGCAGGATGCGGGATCGCGGGATCGCGGTGTGCACGGTGGCGACGATCGGCCCGCTGGCCACCCAGCAGGCCAGCAGCGACAGGCTCGGGATCTCGGGCTCGTGCACGTGCAGCACGTCGAACCCGCCCTCCTTGATCCAGCGCCGCACCCGGCTCACCGACAGGAAGCCGAACGACAGCCGCGCCACCGACCCGTTGTAAGGCACCGGCACGGCCCGCCCGGCCCCGACCACGTAGCGCGGCAGCGGCGTGTCGTCGTCCGCCGGGGAGATCACCGAGACCTCGTGGCCCTGGTCGATCAGCGCCTCGGCCAGATCCCTGATGTGCTGCTGGACGCCGCCCGGCACATCCCAGGAGTACGGGCAGGTGATCCCGATCTTCATGACCCGCCCTCCGTCGTCTCGGGGGGACGATCCCCCCCAGACCCCCCCTGCTTCTGGGGGGACTGCCCGTCCCCCCAGACCCCCCAGGCCGGGTCCAGGTCGGCCGTGAAGACTCGCTGCAGCATGTGCCAGTCCTGCGGGTGCTCGGCGATCGCCTCGGTGAACCGGTCGGCTAGCTGCTGGCTCATGACCGCGACCTTCTCGGCGCGGGT
>Ga0209656_10002015_pt1 | contig 13247 bp, 11 predicted proteins | sample BogFormECP12_OM2_FD_188239 | JGI IMG/M metagenome (GOLD analysis project Ga0209656, IMG submission 188239) | Bog forest soil microbial communities from Calvert Island, British Columbia, Canada - ECP12_OM2 (SPAdes) (version 2) | ecosystem: Environmental > Aquatic > Freshwater > Wetlands > Bog ... | reverse complement strand
AGGATGGCCGAGATCAGCGTGCCCGCGTGGCCGATACCGATCCACCACACGAAGTTGATGATCGCGAAGCCCCAGGCCACCGGAACCTCGATGCCCCAGATGCCGACACCCCTTAGGAACAGGTAGGTGACCGCCATACCGAGTATCGCCAACAGCCCCATGCCCACAGCCAGTCCCGCCAGCCAGCCCAGTCCGATAGGCCGCTTCAGGACGATGTCGGTGATTGTGTCCGTCACCGAGTCGAACGTCTGACCCGGTGCTAATACCGGCGGCTCATCCAGCAATGCCACGTTCTTTTCGTCTACTCCCGCCATCTAGCTCCGCTCCGACTTTTCAAGTTCAGGATTGGGGTTCAACACCACCGCCATGTACGTGGTGCGAGGACGCGTATTCAAATCGTCCAGCAGACCGTAATTACGCTGATCGGCCCGCAGTTTCGATACCCGGCTCTCCGGATCGTTCAGGTTGCCAAAAGTAATCGCTCCCGCCGGGCATGCCTGCTGACAGGCGGTGATGATCTCGCCGTCTTTCACCTTGCGGTTTTCTTTCTCCGCGGTGATGCGTCCGTGCGTGATGCGCTGGATGCAGTACGTGCACTTCTCCATCACGCCGCGGCTGCGAATGCTCACTTCCGGGTTCCGCATCATCTTGTACTGCGGCGTCTCCCAGTCCTGCCACAGCAGGAAGTTGAACCGCCGCACCTTGTAAGGACAGTTGTTCGAGCAGTAGCGGGTCCCGACGCAGCGGTTGTACACCATGTCGTTCAGGCCTTCGGTCGAGTGCACCGTCGCTCCCACCGGACACACCACTTCGCATGGAGCGTTCTCGCACTGCTGGCACGGAATCGGCTGGTAATACGCCGACGGATTCTCCGCCCCGCCCTCGTAGTAAACATCCACGCGCAGCCAGTTCATGTGACGGCCGCGCATCACCTGCTCCTTGCCCACCACCGGAATGTTGTTCTCTGCCTGGCAAGCCACCACGCACGTCTTGCAGCCAATGCAGGAGTTCATGTCAATCGCCATGCCCCACTTGGCTTCCGTGTACTGGTACAGCGGGCCGCCTCCAACCGTGGAGTACAACGAGAACTCCGGCGACGGCGCTTCAATCCCTTCGCGCGCGAAGTTCGGGTTCTTCAGGAAGTCTTCCAGCGTCGCCTTGCGGACGATGTGCCGGTCTGTCATGTCCTCCGCGCCCGGAATTCCCGACTGGTCGATGTACTGCCAGCCCTGCGGATTGGCGAAACCGTAACTGTCGCCGACCTTCGTGACCTTGCCGCTCGTGAAGTAAGGTGCGTCGCTGCTGCGCAATGCGTAGGCGTTGAATCCCACGTCCGTTCCTACGCGTCCGCTCTTGCTGCGGCCGTATCCCAGGAACACCGTGACCGCATCGTCCGGATGTCCCGGTGTACGCCACAGTCCGCCTTTTACCTTGCGGCCGTTCACCTCAATCTCAACGATGTCTTCGGTGTTGAGCCCGAGCCTTTCGGCAGTCTTCACGCTTATCTGCACGGCATTGTCCCAGCAGACCTGCGTCATCGGCTTGGGAGTCTCCTGCAGCCACGCGTTGTTCGAAAACGTCCCGTCGTAAATCGTGGGATCGCGCCGGAACATCACTTCCATTGTCCCTGTGCTGCTCGCACTCGCAGCCGGAACGCTGGCCTTGCCCGCCACTGCTTTCGGCGCGGACGTAGTGCCCGCGACGAATCCGTCATTCAGCGCCTTGCGCCACGACGTCTCGAAGTCGCCCGCCATCTTGCCTTGCCAGTACTTGCGGACAATCTCGTAGCCCGTGGTGGACCCCGGCCCGATCAGCGCCTCCATGAACTCGTACTCGCTCTTGCCGTCGTACAGCGGAGCGATCAACGGTTGCACAATCGTCGCCGTCCCATCGATCGTACGCACGTCACCCCACTGCTCCAGGTAGTGCGTAGCATTGATGTGCCAATGCACGAAGTCGGTCGTCTCGTTCTGATAGGCGCTGTGCTGTACCCGCAATTGCACCTTGCCCATCGCGTCCCCGAATTTCAGGTCCGCGGGCGCGTCATACACCGGGCTGCCGCCGACGATCATCAGCAGGTCAACCTTGCCCCCGTTCATGTCGTCGACCAATTCCTTCAGTGCCGCTGTCTGGTCTTGCGGCTTGGCTTCCACCGGATCGGTATAGAACACCGTCGTACCCACCGCGCCCAGCGCCTGGTTCATGGCGTGCGCCAGAGCATGTACCGCAGGAGGCTGGTTGTCTCCCGGGATCACCACCGCCGCGCCTTTATGCGCCTGCAGGTCCTTCACCAATGCAGCCACAAACTTCTGCTGCTCTGGCTTCGCTGTCCCACTGCCGACACCCAATCCCGCTGCGATGGCCCGCGCCACCTGCTCCACTTCCGATGCCCGCACCGGAAGCCGATGGTCTGCCTTGCCGCCTGTGTTGGTCGGAGTGCTCTCCACCATGTAGAAGCGCGACATCTTCTCTTTGAGGTCAGGATTGCGCCGGCCGGCAAACTGCCGCGCATACAGCAGGAACCCCGGATATCCACTGGACAGAAAATCGCCATCCAGCGAAAGGATCGTGTCTGCCTTGTCGAGGTTGTAGCGCGTTTCGACGTACTGCCCGAACGCCGTTTGCGCGCCCGCGCGAGCATTGTCGCGGTTTAGCGGGTCGTACTGCACCCACTTCGCCCGCGGATACATCGTCAGCACGGCATTGATCTGCGCCGCCAATGTCGGCGAACTCACGGTGCGCGTCAGGATCCGCAATCCTGCACCCTGCATCGCCTTCTGCGAGTTCAACGGCCCTTTGATCGCCGTCGCGTAATCGCTCCATGACCGTATGTCGCCGGTGTACGACACCACCTGCGAGCGGTCAGGATCGTACATGTCGAGAATCGAGGCCTGCGCGTAAACATCACTGCCAATCCCCGCCGGATGATCTGGATTGCCCTCAACTTTGGTCGGCCGTCCCTCGTGGCTCTCCACCAGCACCGGGGTTGCGTACCCTCCAAACGGCATCGCGCTGGCAAAAAACAGCGGCAATCCCAGCGTGATCGGCTCCGGCTGCCGCACGTACGGGACGATGGGCTCCAGCGGCTGCTTGACGCATGCCGACAACCCGGCCAGCGCCATCGAAGCCGTCATCAGCTTCATGAAGTCGCGGCGCGACGCTCCCTCCGGCCATACCGACGCCTGCCGGGGAAACTCGCGGTGCACCATTTCGAAGAATCCCTCGGTCTGGGACAGCTCTTCCAGGCTCCGCCAGTACTGTGGGCCGCTCTTGGTTCGCGCCAGCTGGTCGCGAACTTCCGCCAGCTCCAGCTTGCTGGGACAGACCGCCTCGGACTTGTTTTGGCCCTCTTTATCCATCTTCTCGTCGGTTCCGGTACGAATCTCTTTGCTCTTCAGGAGCTTTGCGTCAGGGCACGACTTCAGTCGTGCCGTTGATCCCTCTATAGTCTTGACTCGCCGAGCGGACTTTAGTCCGCGAGGCACGCGCATCCAGCAACCGCCCCTAGCGGTGGCAGGTGTTACAGCTCGTTATGTCCTGCACGGTGCGAACGTTGTATTGCGTCTTCAACGCTGACCCCAGCGCCAACTGGTCGGTGTACTCCGTGCCATCAGCCAGCATCACGGGATGCAGTTCCGACGGCTGCTCGTAATTCATATTGAAGACTTGGTCCTTAGGCCTCAGGAACTTCTCCGGCGCGCGGTGACATTCCAGGCACCACTCCATGCGCATCGACGACGCCTGATACGTCAGCGGCATCTTGTTCACCGGCCCGTGGCAGCTCAGGCAACCCACGCCCTTGTTCACGTGGATGCTGTGATTGAAATAAACGTAGTCAGGCAGGTAGTTCACCTTGGTCCACATCAGCGAGTTACCCGTCCGATAGCTCTCCCGCACCGGCTCCAGCAGCGGAGCGTTCGTCCAGATCTGCGAGTGGCAGTTCATGCAGGTCTTAGTAGGAGGGATCCCAGCATAACTCGACTGCTCCACCGAGGTGTGGCAGTAACGGCAATCGATCCCCAGCCCGGCATTGTGATGCTGGTGACTGAACGGCACCGGCTGCGCCTGGTGCACTCCTTCATAGGTAACGTACGGAGCCCGCTGGGTTTCCCATGCCACGGTCAGGAGCACGGTTACCACGATCACCACCGCGAGAATCGACAGCCGCGAAAGGCTATTCGCACTTCGATGAAAAATTTGTGCCATGTACGAAGCTTTCCAGTGTTGCGGGTAAGGAGCCGATTTCCCCGTTCGGCGCCGGGCTCGTGCAGTTCTGTAGTTTAAGTACTAATCGGGTGTGACCCATATCACCCAAGTGCGTGATTATAACAAGTCAGGTTAACAGCTTTGCAAGCACTCATTTCGACCTGCGCCTGAGCGGCTTTCTGCTCGTGCAAATCCGCGCGCTAGTTGGCGTTCTTGTGTTGAAAATCACAACAGCGGAGGCGTCCGACAGCGTGCTTTGAAGGGGCGCGGCATCTCGAAACTTCTTTCACTCGTTTTCACTCGCTCTCCAGAATCACAACCGCCATCGCCGTCTGCTTCGTGTGGGTGATCGACAGCTGCGCCCGAACTCCGCCCAGCTTGGCGAAAAAATCTCCGGCCTTCCCGTGGAACATCAGCGTCGGTCTTCCCCCGGGCAGTCGTCGCACTTCAATGTCCTGCCATCGCACGCCCCGGCTCCATCCCGTCCCGATGGCCTTCATGCCGGCCTCTTTGGCCGCAAACCTGGCGGCATAGCGCTCCGCCTTGTTGGCCTTCGATTCGCAATACCGGATCTCGTCCGCCGTGAAAACGCGCTCCGTAAAGCGCCTCCCAAACCGCGCAATCGACTGTGCGATGCGGTCCACCTCCGCAATATCGATACCCGTCCCGACGATCATTGCACCACCATACAGCATTCCGGTAGCACCGTTCGCAGCCTGAAAATGGTACTACTACCAGTCACATGAGCCGTTGTAATCATCTGATTCTGAAATGGTTTAATGACGGATGGCATCGCCTGCCCAGTCATCGCATCACAAAAGTGTTTGGCCTTTTGCACTGGCTTTGTTATGATTAGTTTGCTCGATTGATCGACGTTGTACGCACCGCAGCATCCCTGCCTGCACCACAATCCGGTCGAATTGTAGCTACATCAATTTGAAGGAAACAAGCATCACCATGGAACAAGGAACAGTTAAGTGGTTCAATGACGCGAAGGGCTACGGCTTCATTAGCCGTCAGAACGGCGAAGACGTATTCGTTCACTACTCTGCCATCCAGGCAGGCGGTTTCCGCAGCCTCCAGGAAGGTCAGACCGTTCAGTTCAACGTAGTTAAGGGACCGAAGGGCTGGCAGGCCGAAAACGTACAGGCGGTCTAATTACTCGAGCGCAAGTTCGGTTTAAGAAGCGGTCCGCTCCGGCGGGCCGCTTTCTTTTGGTATGTCCTCGAAGCACGCCGATATCCAATTCCTGTTCGCTAAGGTCCAACCCTCGTGTGCTTTAGCTAGTTGCTAATTGCTGGTTGCTTCTTCACACCCCTGCCGCCGCCATCCCGGTGTAGTACCGCTGCGTTCGTGGCAGTTTCGAGGCATACCCCAATAGAAAGAAGAACAAGGTCGAGACTAGGCACACTGCCAGCCTTGTCCGCGCCAGCGGCAGCGGATCCAGTCCCATATACTTGCCCATCCGCCACGCCGCCCAGTTAATTACCTGCGTCGGTACCACCGTCCAGATCGCGATGTAGAACCACGCCCGTTCCGCGCCCTCGCCGAATGTATCGCGTTTGGCCCGTGGCGTCAGGTTCAGCGCCGTCCCCAACACCACCGCCAGGGCCAGCGGATAGTAGCCGTACTTGTACATGTCCTTCAGCATCCACGTGCCTGTTACTGAGGCTGCCACCAACCCCGCGACGTTCAGCGCAAACGGTACCAGGATGTCGATCCACGCTGCCGTGTAACAGACCACGCGGTAAGGCAGGTTTGGCTGATGCACGCCGTAGTAATGGATATACGGCCGCTCCTCGCACCCCGGCATCCGCCCCAGCCAACCGCGCCAGAACACCACCGCCATGACAATCGCCAGCCAGATCCAATGCCGCCGGTCCGCCCCATGCGTGTAAAGGTCATAGGTGAGCGGCCACCCTGGCAGTACCCAGAACACCCAGATCCAGATAGGAGTATGCAGAACGCGGTAGTATCCCTTGTTGCGTTCGCGAAAGACGGCTCGTTTCATGAGTACTTCGAGGATAGCTGTTCATGGGTGCCCCACACAATCCCGCTGTTGGATTATGTGGGATCAAGCGCTGCGTTAATGGCCTTCCTCACTCTGCACGATCGTCCCTTGGTGGAAGACGATCTTCCAGTCCGCCGCAACGCGCTGCCAGATGGTCGCCCGGCGGGTCTTGCGTTCACCCTGAAACAAAGTGTAGGTCAGCAGGTAAACCTCTTCCGCCAGCTTACGACAGTGAAAATCCGTCGCTTCCAGGGTGCCTTCGACGTATTCGCCCGTGTAGCGCCGTTCCAACTCGTCCAGTACGGATTCGCGGCTGTATCTCCGCCCTGATGCGCCCACCTCCCAGAAGTCGGGCGTCATCATGTTGTCGAAATCGGCCCGCGTGGCTCCAAACTCGGGGTGGTGGAAGATCGGCTCTCGCGCTCGCAGTTCTCCAAGGACGCCGTCTAAGGCTGGATCGGTAACCAGCGTCGGTTCTGTGTAAGGAAACATCAGGTAATTCTAGTAGAGGCGGCCGGCCATCCTCCCCCTTGTCGACCTGTTATCTCGGCGTTAGGGTGGCCAATAACATTCGCATCACAACAGCCTTCCGCCGTCGTAAACCAGCTTCCCATCCATCAAGCGCGCTTCGGCCATCACTTGATGAGTGCGCACCGGCCGCTTCTCATCGTCGATATGCAAAACGGTGTGCTCGTGCGCGGTGAGGTAGTCACTCACTAGCATGCGATGGCACTGGAAATACACCCGCTCGGCGCAGATGATTGCGATCTTTTCGCGCTCGGCCACCTCCACCAGCTGCGAAATACCGGCGGCAAACTCCGAAGTCAGCATGTAATCCGCATAATTGCGGAAGGACTCGTTGCGCAGGCTCGTATTTGGCGAATCGTCGCGGGTCTTCTTTCGTCGCCCGCCCAACTCTTTCATCCACACATACCTGATACCGGCCTCTGGCAATTCCAGCTCCAACGATTGGCGATTGAAATGCGGCAGCCGCCGCGACATCGGGAACGACCGGATGTCCACCAGCGTCTTGATTCCATGCCCTCGCAATGCCGCCACGAGTTCGTCCAACGTGCGGGTCGAATGTCCAATGGTGTAAACCGTGGCCACGATGTTCCTGCCAGTTACCAGTTACCAGTCGCCGAAAGCCTGAGCTAGTCGCTAGTCGCTAGTCGCTAACTGCTAGTTGCTAACGCTACCAGCGCTTCCACAATCGCCTCATCCTGCCCCGGCGTCACCGTCCGCAGATCCAGCAGCACCCGTCCCTCCTCTACTCTCCCGATGACCGGCGTCTCCCACTCCCGCAGCTTCCGCGCAATTTCATCCGGCCCCATCTCCGCCGACGACACCGCCAGCGCCCGCGTCGGCAGCGTTGCTCCCGGAGCCGACCCGCCTCCAATTACCGACCGCGTCTCCACCACTTCCACTTTCAGCCGCGGCGCACTGATATGCAGCTTGCGCATCATGTGTTCGGCTCGCTCGTCGATCTGCTCCTCCGTCAGCCGCATCATGCGCAGCGCCGGCAACGAGTCGTAGTCCTCGCGCAGATACGCCAGCAGCGTGGCTTCCAGCACGGCGTAAAACATCTTGTCCACCCGTAGCGCGCGAAACAGCGGATTCCCCTGCACCTTCCCCACCAACTCGCGGCTGCCCGTGATCAGCCCCGCCTGCGGACCTCCCAGCAGCTTGTCGCCGCTGAACGTCACCACGTCCACACCTGCGCGCAGGCTGGCCGCGATCGTCGGCTCGCCGCGCACTCCAACGGATGGCAGGTCGAAAATATCGCCGCTCCCCAAATCCTCCATCAGCGGAATCCCCCGGCCTCGCGCCAGTGCCGCCAACTCTTCCAGCGATGGCTGCTCCGTAAACCCCGTAATCTCGAAGTTCGACCGATGCACCCTTAGCAGCAGCTTAGTCCGCTCGTTGATCGCTTGCGCGTAATCTGCGATGCGCGTCCGGTTGGTCGTCCCCACCTCGCGCAGCGCCGCGCCCGATTTCGCCATTACATCCGGAATCCGGAACGACCCGCCAATCTCCACCAACTCGCCGCGCGACACGATGACCTCGCCGCCCTCGGCCAGCGCATTCAGAGTGAGCAGCACCGCGGCCGCATTGTTGTTGACCACGATGGTCGCAACCTCGCGCCCGATCTCACCGAAAATCTTCGCAAACAGTCGATCGACGTGGACATCGCGCTTCCCACGATCACCCGTCGCCAGGTCGAGCTCAATATTCGAGTACCCCTGCGCTACTTCGACCACATGCCGCAAAGCCTCGCGACTCAATGGCGCACGTCCCAGGTTGGTATGCAGAATCACGCCCGTCGCATTGATCACTGGACGCAGCGAATACGCACGTGATTCGCGCAGTCGCCGCTCGATCTTGTCTGCAGCTGTCTCGATAGCGGCTCGTAGCTGTGCCTCATCCAAGTTGCCCGTCGCAACTTCGGCGCGCAGTTTGCTTAGATACTCGCGCGCTGCGGCGACCGTCGCACCGTGGCCCTCACGCGCGACCAATACGTGCATATCCTCGCCGCGCAGCAACTCGTCCATCGCCGGCAGCAGCCGAAACAATTCGGATTTATTTGAGGTATTCAAGGCTATCCAGTTTGCGGGTTGCGAGCTCGACATGCAAGCAGCCGCTGCCCGTCTTAGCTAATTGCTAGCCGCCAGTTGCCAGTTGCTCTTCTCTAGCCACCACCCACTAGCCACTTCCTCACCCCACTTCCACCAACCCGTACCTTCGATTCCAATGCGCGCGCAAGTGCATCACCGCGTTTGCGATCTCCTGCTTCGAGATCTGCTCATTCGGGCCTTCCATCACTGTGCGCGCTTCGTTCCGCGCCAGTTCCAGAATGTCGCGATCGCGCAGCAAATTCGCCACGCGAAAGTTTGGCATGCCCGCCTGCTTGGTACCAAAAAACTCTCCCGGACCACGCTGCTGCAAATCCAACTCGGCAATCTCGAAGCCGTCCTGCGTGCGCGCCATTGCTTCCAGCCGTTCCTGCGCCTCAGGCGATACCTTCCCCCCGGTCATCAGCACGCAATACGACTGCGCCGCACCTCTCCCAATCCTTCCCCGCAGCTGATGCAGTTGTGACAGCCCGAATCGTTCCGCGTGCTCCACGACCATCACCGTTGCATTGGGAACGTCCACGCCGACCTCGATCACCGTCGTCGCCACCAGCACATCAATCGCACCTCGCTGAAAGCTCGCCATGGTCGCATCTTTTTCGTCGGCATTCATCCGCCCGTGCAGCAGTCCCACACGCAGCCCCGCCAATTCGCGCTTGCGCAACTGCTCATGCATCTTGATGGCGGCCTTGAGCTCACCCGCCACTGGGGTCCCCGGCAAGCGCCGGTTTTGCGCTTGCTGGGGTGTAGGCATTGCCCCTTCTTCAATCACCGGATACACCACGTACGCCTGCCGTCCCGCCTTCACCTGCTTGCGCACAAAGTCCCACACCTGCTCCGCGGCATCATCGCCCACGCGCCGCGTCTTGATCGGCGTGCGCCCCGGCGGAAGCTCGTCCAACACGCTGATATCGAGGTCGCCATACAGCGTCAGTGCCAGCGTTCGCGGAATCGGCGTCGCCGTCATCACCAGCACATCAGGCTCGGCGCCTCCCGGTTTCTTCATCAGCCGGAAGCGCTGCATCACGCCGAACCTATGCTGCTCGTCCACGATCACCAGCCCAAGCTTGTCGAACTCCACCGACTCCTGGATCAGCGCGTGCGTGCCGATCACCAATTGCGCATTCCCCTGCGCGATGTGGCGCCGCGTATGTTTCTTGCGGCTCGACTCCTGTGACCCCGTCAGCAGCACGATGCGATACCCCGCCTGCTCCAGAATCCGCCGCGCCGACAAATAATGCTGCGTCGCCAGAATCTCCGTCGGCGCCATCAGAGCCACTTGATATCCGTTCTCGATGGCGATTACCGCCGCCTCGAACGCCACAATTGTCTTGCCCGACCCCACATCGCCCTGCAGTAGCCGTCGCATCGGCGCATGCTCTTTCATGTCATCGACAATCTCTTTCAGAACCCGCTTCTGCGCGTTCGTCGGATGAAACGGCAATATGTGCTTCACCGCCGCGCGTACCTGGTCGTTGATCTGGAAGCTCACGCCCGTCTGCGCACGCATCTTGCGCCGCTTCAACTCCACTCCGAGCTCCAGAAAGAACAACTCCTCGAAGATCAGCCGGAACAGCGCGGGCGTACGTGCTGACTGTAGCTTTCCCAGGCTCTCACCAACCTCCGGCCAGTGCGCCTGCCAGAAAGCAGTCTTGCGATCGATCAGCCCCATGCGCCCGCGCACCACCCGCGGTATCGCGTCGGCCACATCCTGATCGAGCTGTTCCAGCATCCCGTGAATGATGCGGCGAAACCAGCGTGCGGTCAGCTTGCCTTTGCCCGCGGTTTCATAGATGGGAACGATCCGCCCCATTTCCAGCGTCTGCCACTTGCGCTCTTCTTCGTTAGCCGGCTTTCCGCCTTCTGTCGGATCGTACAGAATCTCGAACTGCGGCTGCATGATCTGCAACCGGTCCCCGCCCCGCGTCGATGCCTCCACTTTGCCGTACAACGCCACCAGTTGCCCGGCGCGAAACTTGTCTTGCAGGTAGGTCGCATTGAACCAGATGCACTTCAGCGTGCCCCGTCCCTCGCCCACTGTCATTTCAAAGATCGGCATGCGACGGGTGCGGAACAGCCCGAACCCGCGCACCGAAGCAATCACGCTCGCCATCTCTCCCGCACGCAACTCGCCGATGCCCCGCGGATTCAGCCGATCTTCATAGCGAAAAGGCAGGTAATACAGCAGGTCCTCGACTGTGCTGATCCCCTTTTCCAACAGCATTTCGGCGATCCGCGGGCCGATGCCCTTCACGTACTGAACGCTGGTCGAAAGATCAAGCACAGTGCGATGGTAAATCAGTGGATAGTGGATATTGGTTGTACCATTTAGGTCAAATCACTGGCGGGAGCTGCTGAGTGCCCCATGCTATCGCCCGTATTTGGCGATGGCATGGGAGCCATCACGGTGGACCCTCAGGCTGGCTAACGATCATTCATTGAGTTGCGTCGTGCCGGCCCAGTCGCGCGCCCTATACTTTTCATGAATGCGCGCCCGCCTCCTCAAGCAATCCGCCGCCGTCATCTTCGGCAGCCTGCTCTATTTCTTCGTCCTCATGCCGCACCTCCCACCGGCCGCGCGTCACGAACCTTACCACCTCGACTGGGGCCTGCTCATCGATGCCTGGGTGTGCCTCGCCCTCTACGGTCTCATCGAACTCGTCTTCCGCCGCAAACCATAGCCCCATCGAAATCTAGCCACTGACCACTAGCCACCAAGAAACTCGGGGAGCCCGCAGGCTCCCCGTCGTTTTCTAAACTCAGATTCCGCTCAGAAGTGATTAGAGTCCGTCCCCTTGAAAATCTCCTGCCACTCGCGCTTTTCTTTTTCCATATCTTGCTTGAACTGCTCCATCTGCTTCTGGAATTCCGGAGTCATCTCTTTCACTGTTTTCTGCATATCGCGCGCCATCGCAGCCAGTTCCTTGGCCGTCGGCTTCATGCTGTCGGCCATCTGCATGGCATCTTTCTCCATTTGCGGAGCCATCTTCTCCAGTTCCTTGCGTACCCCTTCGGTTTGCTTGCGCATCTCCTCTGCCTGTTTACGCAGTTCTTCGGCCTGCTTCTTCATCGCCGGAGTCGCAGCCTTCATCGCAGCATCGGCTTGTTTCCTCATCTCCTCAGCCTGCTTCTTCAAATCCGGGACCGCATTCTTCGAGGCCTCGCGTGCCTGCTGATTGATCTCGTCGATCTCGTGTTGATCGAGTTGCGCCAGTGTCTCCATCTCCTGCGCTTTCTTAGCGAATTCATTACCGAACTGCTGCATCTCCTGACTGAATCCTTCCCAATCCTCACCTCTCAGCTCCGAAGTGTTGGCCGGGAGGTTCATCTCCAGGTTCTGTTCTTTCTTCTCGCGCACCACCGAAATCGTTACTTTGCCGCTATGCGTTTTCAGCGCCCGCCGCCAGTCCGCCATGTCGTGCACCGTCTCGTTATTGACCCGCACGATCACATCTCCTGCCTTCAATCCCGCCGCCGCGCCCGGACTCCCTTTCTCCACCGAGCGCACCAGCACGCCACGGTTCTGCGGAACGCCGAAAAAGTCGCACAACTGCGGGCTCAGCGGCTCCACCACGATTCCTTGTCTGGCCGACATCGACGTGAAGCTCGGTACATCGATGTCCGGATACATTCGCGGCGGAAGTGGCGCCACCGGAGGAGCGAACGCCATTCCCGGCATGGGAGCTGGGGCTTTGGGCATACCCGCCATTTGTTTCCAGTCGCCCAGCGTAACGTTCATCTCTTTGCTTTGTCCGTCGCGAACCACGGTCATCGGGACTGTCGTGCCCGGTGCAGTGGAATGAATCAGGCCAGCGAATTGATCCGGCCCTTCCACCGGTTTGCCGTTGAACGCGACCACGATATCTCCGCGTTTCAGCCCGGCGCGGCAAGCCGGCCCGTCCTGGTCCACGCCCTTGATGACCGCGCCGCTGCCGTCCTTCAGGTGCAGCGCAGAAGCAACTTCGGGCGAAACGCTCTCCACCATCACGCCCATATAGGCAACCGAGTGGTTATCGCCCGCGGGCCACGGTGCCGCTCCGGCCGCTGGCAAAACGCTCGTCAGGGCCGCCGTCACCACCGCGAATAGAAATAGTTGCGCAACTTTATGAGTGGCCATGTTCCAACCTCGCCCTACTGCAAACGCCGGATGTCGATCTGCCCGATGGTGGTGCGCACCCGCAGGATCGGCCCGCCGCCGTTCAATTGCCCCTCGGCGTACATCGACTTCGGGCCGTAATTCGAGCCCTCCGAAGTGATCGCCAGCCCGGGAAACGCCGACGTGATGCCCTTCCCGTTGGCCATCTCCGTGGAGGCGTGCACATTCACACCCAGATTGCCCGGCAAATAAACAATGATGTTGCCCGCCGCGGTATGCAGCATGGAGTCCTTGAATTTAT
>Ga0209656_10002013_pt1 | contig 13255 bp, 12 predicted proteins | sample BogFormECP12_OM2_FD_188239 | JGI IMG/M metagenome (GOLD analysis project Ga0209656, IMG submission 188239) | Bog forest soil microbial communities from Calvert Island, British Columbia, Canada - ECP12_OM2 (SPAdes) (version 2) | ecosystem: Environmental > Aquatic > Freshwater > Wetlands > Bog ... | reverse complement strand
TAAACCAATGATGAACTATCGCAATTCTCATGTCTTGCAAGTTAACTGCGTTGTCAGTCGTAGATCCAATGACCATGATCCACCCCTTCGATCAAATCAGCATCGGGAGCATAAATTTCTCCGATCCGCCCTGAGAAACCATGGGTCAGTTTCACAATCGTTTTTGTGCGGCCGCCAGTGCGTAAATCTCACTATCCGGAACTAGATGACAATTGTCGAAAATCCCCTTAATACTTGAATCAAAAATTGCTCGCATTTTGAAATGGCTTCCTTCGGCCATCAAAACTCGCTTACCCAATAGGAGTGCTCCGATCGCGATGTGGAGGCGGTCGGTCGCTATCTCCGAAAACTGATCGATCAAGCGCAGAAATACGAGGGGATCACTGCTGTGAGTGCCCGAAGCGCTGATGTCCACATTGCAGCTTAAGGCCGCGAAGCCATGCTCTCGCGCCTCATTATCCGTGCGGAAGGCCAACCCTAGCGCCCGGTTAGGAGCAACCCGACCAGCGAGAAGCCGCTCCGGCGCCAGAAGAGCCAAGTAAAATGCCATATCGTGGCAAAATTTCGCGTGCGGCACAACCTTCCAGCTCTCGAATCGATCTCGAACGAAGACAGGAATGTCACGTGGAAGCCCAAAATGCTGGAAGGTTGTCGGAAGTATAAAAATATTTCTGTTTGCAGCAAATTGCCTATGAACGTTCCTTAGGCCCACTGTGCAAAGGTCGGACCAGGCTCCGCTGCCGCTATAGACAAATAGGTGCCGATGCGTCAGCCGATCAAGCACGCCCACTCCAAATGCTGCTGCCTTATGCGTTCGCTTAGCCATGTCAAATTCGCGGTATCGCAAGCCTATCTCTTCAAAGAAGTGAAGCGTACCGCATCGGATTAGGCAGTCTCCGTAGTTTCCGTCGTTCTGAAGGAAAATCACTTCACGACCATCTGCCGCCTTTAAAAGTGCTTCCGCTAACTCGTCGAAGGGCCGGCGCAGTTCTTCAAATGCAGACAGACCGGCGGGAGTAATGTACACGATTGAAACTTGTAAGTTTAACTGCTTAGTTAGTCAGCCATTGGTCGCGTGCTTAAGGATGCGCCAGGTATCCGATGCAGCGCTCTCCCAGGTATAGAGGGCCGCGCGGTGCAATCCTCGTTCGACCAGCGACGCTCGTGGCGCACCATCAAGCCGCAAGAGCCATTCCAACTTTCGCGAAAGATCTTCCGGACTGAACGCGTCAAAATACATGGCTGTTCCGCCGGCTACCTCACGGTGAGGGGGTATATCGGAGACGGCAACCGGACAGCCGCAAGCCATTGCCTCGAGCGGAGGCAGGCCGAAGCCTTCATAGATAGAGGGATAGACAAATCCCGCCGCGCCAGAATACAGAACTGGTAAGACGTTGTCCTCGACGGAGCCGAGCAGGCGAACTCCTTCCGGTATGGAATCGAACTCGAATCTGGAAAACGGACGACCGGTCCCTCCCACCACCGCCAACGTTGCTCCGTCAAAACCGCCCAACCGCCAGGCCTCAAGTAGCATTCTCAGATTTTTCCGAGGCTCCAGTGAACCGACGAACAGGATATATGGAGGGTTGAGTTGAAAATCTGCTCTTATCTTTTTGATAGTCTTCGGATCCGCAGGGCGAAAGCGCTGGTCAACTCCGTTGTATACAACGTGAATGCGGTCTGGTTCTACACCGGTGAACCGGACGATCCGTTCCTTTGAAAAATGAGAAACAGTGATAATCGCCCGCACTTTGCGAATAAGACGCGGCAGTAAAGCTCCGTACCATAGCGCGAACTTGCGTTCAAACCATTCCGGATGATCGAGAGTGGCAAGGTCATGCACCGTCAGTACTTGGCGGCTAACCCCAATAGGGCCGGTATTGCCGGGGCTCCACAGCAGCCGACGCTGAAGCTTAGTAGGAAGATAAAGCTGCTCCCAGAGATGCCCTTTCATCCCCTGCAATGCCCGTGACGGCTTTACCGATTCCAACTCTGAAGGCATGTGAGGCAAAAGGCTGAGAAGATACCTTTGAACCCCAGTGATGCGGTATCCGAGCGTGCGTAGATTGACACATGGTTCCAACGTCATGATATGCGAGATGGTGCACTAGTCCACGTCTGGGTTAGCAGGCTTTTAACTGTGGTAATGTTAGCTCAGGACGATTGAAGTTCCGTATCGCGACTCAAACTTACAAAAATTCTTTTATTCATCAAAGATCAAGGATTCGCCTGGGAGAAGATCGTCCGCAGATGATGTCGACAAGAGCAAGCAGATTGCCTTGAATCTGTCCCCAGGGATCCCCTTGTAATTGACCGGAGAGGGCGTTGCCTAAATTTATACAAAGTCGCTTCAAGGCGATGATCAGCAGGAAACGGACATAACTCCATGGGGCGGCAACGTGGCACACGCCTTTATGGAGAAAATACCAGTTGTTCGCGATCATGGCGTATCCATATCGTTTGCCGGAAATACGCGCGGCTTGCGTCTGCAAATGGACCCCGACCGCGTTGGACAGCCGCCCGACCCGCCCGAACTCCTTGAGGCGCAGCGATAAATCATAATCTTCGCCGTAACTGTAGAGGGGCAGATTTTCGTCGAACAATGTCTCCCGCAAGGGGCCGGATCGGACGACCGCGTTGCAGGCATAGAGAACGTGATGAGGCCCCCTATCCTGGAGGGAGGGACCGCTCGTCCAGATCGTGTCCCGTTCCAGGAGTGCGCGGGCCGCCTTCCGAGAGATGTTCCCATCGGCAAGCATAATGCCGGAAATCGCCACCACATCGGATTTTTCTTCGAGGAAGCTAACCGCGTTTTCGAGATAGGTGGGATGAATCTCCATGTCGTCATCGAAAAACGCAACGTATCGCACATTGGCAGGCATCTGGCGAATCGCGGTGTTGCGCTGCGCGCTTCCTCCGGATGGTCCGAGAAGTACGGTTACTCCTTCCGCAGAGTTACCCGCCGGAGCATCATTAAGGGAACTCACGCTCACATAAACATGAGCCGCTGGCCGGGTTTGTCGCCTGATGGATTGAAGTGTTTCAGCCAGAACTTGAGGGCGCCCCTTTGTTGCGATGATGATGCCTATTTCAACACCTTCCATCCGTTCTCCTTTACGCTCCATCAGCCGCCGTTCTTATTTTCCTGGACGCACCGCGGCGATGACGGAGCGTCGCTTTGCAGGTCGCCACTGTTGTTGTGACCACAAGCCGGACACCCGGCCCGCCGCAATCGCCAGGTGGTACGCGGCCTTACGGGCTCGCAAAGTGACCAGAGATAGCAATGCGCCGGCAACAGGTCGCAGGATCACAGAGAGATTATAAGAAAATGGGTAGTGATGTTCAGATAGCACTTTGCCCATGCCGACACCGTAATGGAAGGCCTTGGTACAATGCCGGCGATTGTATAATATTGGATTCGGATGAAAAACGACCAAGTTGGGCAGGTACTGGATATTGAATCCTGATTGGACTGCCCGAATCAGATAGTCAGTCTCTTCGCCGGAGACGAAGCGGGTCCGTGCTCCCAATCCTAACTCTTCATCAAACGATCCTACCGCCGCACAAACTGATGACCGCAGAAAGATCGTATAGGAAATCCCTTTCCTCCAAACGTTCTTGAGATCGACCTGACTCTGGTGGCGGCTGAACGAGCCTCCAGAAGGTCGTCCGCGCTCGTCTTCCGAACGTCCAGTAAAACCGTCGACCAAAGGATGGCGCTGAAACTCGGAGACGACCCGCGCCAGCAGGCCCTCAGGATACCAGCAGTCATCATCTGGAAAAGCGATAATGCCGCCAGTGGCCGACGCTATCCCCACGTTGCGCGCGCGGGATAGGCCTGCTTCCGACCGCAGATGGACGATGGGGAAAGGAAGGTTAGATTGTGATAATGTGGCCGCCAATCGATCATCTTCATTTTGGTCCACGACAATCAGTTCCAGATGGCTGGACCCCTGTCGAGTCAAGGATCGAAGGAATCTTTGAATCTCCGCCACGCGAGCCTTCGTTGCTAAAACTAACGAAACCTTCATTGCGGAAGGAATCGATTCCTGAGAGCGAGTGGTTGACACCTCATCCACAGATTTACCTTCCCTGGCTTGAAGAAACTTCTCATTTTTGTGGAGCAACGATCTTTCATTCACGTTTTACCATCGTACACGGGGTCGCCGGCAGGGGGGACCCGGACGGGAGCCTCGTCCTTACCCAGTGAGCGCAGGAGTTCCGATAGTTTCATATTGAGCTGCCTTTCTCTCGCTCCTTTGCTGATCAAGCCGCCAGTAAGCCAGGCCCAGGAACATCCATGTCGTAGGCAAGAAAAGCTCCGATACTGAAATGTAAAATAGGAAGAATAGCGTCGCGACTCCCACCTTAAGAGCGAGACCTCCATGTTCTGGCCGTAATAATATTACGGGTTTCAAAAACGCATAACAGTACACCAGCATGCCGATCCACCCCGTATTGACCTGAACTGCATAATATACCCCTCCATAATAGTAGCCAAAACCTATCCCGAAAAGACGGTTCATGAACGTGAACGTTTGCGCGGTGTCGCTTAACGCTTGGTAGCTATCCCGCCGGGTTTCGCCGGAGTTATTCTCCCCATTCAGCTTAGAGGTGAACATTTGATCATAGGTTTCTGGATAAGCATAATAGAGGATCGCGAACGCCGCGGCGAACAAAAGAATAGTAATCGCAATTGATGCGTTCAATTTTCTTTGAAAAAGACTATAGATAAGCAAAGCAAACGGCAATGCAGCGAAAGCCGAACTGGAGGTGGAGAAAACTATACAAAAAAGAAGCGCGGCAGAGAGCCATTTCCGTTTGTATTGCAAAGCAAGAAACATATATGGGATAACCCCGGCCGAAAAAAATGAAGGCTCCCCAAAGGTGGATTTTATGCGTAATAAGCTGAGAGATCCCAATTGGATTACCTGTGACCAGCTCCCTGTGTGTAAATCCGCTCCGGTTGTCCGATTCACAATAAAATCCCCCGGCCGCTGGAATACTAAAAAGAAAAGCCATTCATAAATCCCGTAGAGAGCCAGAAACCAGCCGCCCCACAGAACATAGCGCATCCACTCGGCGCGGAAGAAGAAGCGAAAGAACAAAGCGATACCAAGGCAAGCAGCCAGATAGAGAGTCTGCGTAAAAAGTGCCGAGCGGAACACCACCCGCGTGTCGCCGGGATTGATCAGTGACATGTCTCCAAAGTCGCGCCTGTTTGAGAGGAGGTGTCCCAGTTGGCTTCCGCAAAACAGCAGAAGCCAGATTCCCGCCACCAGGAGAGCGACCGTAAAATAACGGGTTCGCTGAAAGTTTAATTGTCCGCCGTCGCGGCTCATAATCACAAAGAATGCCGAAACAAATGCCAGCATATACGCAGGTACGGTCCCTTGCATGGAGGGGATGAGCACAAACGAGGTGACCGGCATCACGGTGCACCAGAGCGGCATAAACCAGCTTGGCAGGCCTTTCATTGGACTGAAGAACAGCTTGATTCTGTTCCTTGAGTAGGCAAGGGAAGCTTTTTCCAAGCTCGAAACTGCGTGATGGACAATGGGCGACGCAGACTACGCCAACCGATCGCCCGGACAAAAGCCTCCAGCCATCCCAGGAGTAGGCTGCCCCGATGAAGATTCCACTTCGCATCCCTGAGGATCCGCAGGCAGTTCAGGGCACGGAGAATGGAAAAAGGAAAGGGGAAATAAAGCAACCCGACAATTGCCTCATTGCGGATGTAATAACGGGCCGCTTTAGCCGAATTCCGCGCCACGACACTCCGGTTATGGCGGATGACGACTGGCGGATATGCGTAGGTGCTGGAGCCTTGGAGTAAAGCCTTAAGGCAATAATCAATTTCCTCGCCAAAATAATGCAAGCGCTCCAGGTAACCGCCCAACTCGAGAAACTGCTTCCGTCGCAGCAGATGTCCACAGCCGATAAAATACCGAACGGGGAACGGCTCCTCTAGCGTTTCGGCGCGTGGAATACTTTCATTCCGCTGCAGGATATGCAATGCCAGAGCGGCGACAGACGGGTGATTCTCAAGCCAGATGACTGCATCGCTAATGTCACCGGCCACCGGAAACGAGTCGTCATCCAGGCTTAAGTAATAGGTCGAACTTAGCATCTGCGCCAAACGATTTCGCTGAACCACTAATCCAAGAGAGCAATCCACTCTCTCAAAACGGACTTTCGGGAAGGCAGCGCGGAGGGCTTTCGGCAATGGCTGTTGGGAGCCGTCATCAATGACAATGGTCTCGATATCTTCGTAGCCTTTCTTCCTCAACTCGGACAGAGTCACCGCAAGAACGTCCCAGCGATCTCTCGTGGTGATGCCGATGCCCACTTGGCTTAGTTTCACTGTTGGTAGACGCGTGATGCTCATCGTCGGGAAACCGCCGGAACTCTGTCATTTCCTCTACCAGGTGGACGGCCGCTAATGAAGGCACGCGCAACGTATTCAAGACCAGCCGCAATTTCCAGAGTCGACGTTCTCCAGGAATGGTATCGCCGCGTGAGCAACCAATTCTTAACATAGACTTGACGCATGCCTCGGTTAAGTATGCACTTCGCATAATAGGCTCCACGGCCCCGGTCGTATGACCGCATCAGGTGCCATTCGTCATTTGCTGTTTTTCGCCCATGATGATGGTGAACGAGCGGCGCCGGATCGTATGCACCGGTCCATCCGGCGGCCGAAATTCGCGCAAGCAATTCCGCTTCCTCTCCGGTGAAGAGGGCACCTGCCCCGAACCATGGATCGAAGCCGCCGACTTCGGTAAGAGCCGCTCGACGAAAGGCGAGGTTTGCACCTTGAACTACGCCTGGTCGAATAAAACTGTTGGGCGGAAAAGACTGCCGCGTCAAAGATTCTTGAATAGTAATTCTGCGATCGCTCGGGTCATACAATAGAATCCGCCCTCCGACAAAACCCAGTTTTGGATCTTTGGAGAAACAATCGAATACGGCGTCGGGAAAATCTTTCGCCGGGTAACAGTCATCGTCGATGTATGCAACGATGTCAGAGTTTGCCGATTGCCAGCCGGCATTTCGAGCGTAGGACACTCCTCGGCCCGGTTTGCAGATTAGCCGGACAGAATGATCACAAGCCGCGGCAAATTGCCGTACAATTGCACCTGTCTCATCTGTCGATCCATTGTCTGCGACAATTAGCTCCCAAGCCAATCGCGATCGGATCGCCAAAACCCTTTTAAGCGTTTGAGCGAGTTGGGCGGCACGGTTGCGGGTGCAAATTATTAAAGAAAAATCGTATACACTGTCGATCATCGATGTCTGTCAATTGCCGTTATGTTCGCCCAGCGCTCGCTCGATCTCACGATGAACAATGCTCGCGAACTTCTCGTAAGAAAACTCCCGCTGAACCACTTCTCGGCCGCGTGCGGCAAGCGCCAGCCTTCGGGCGTGATTATTAATCAATTCGATACATTTCTCCGCGAAATCTTCTGGATTAGCTGCCACGAGCAGAGAATCACCCGCTTGTAGGCTATCCTTGTATCCCCGATGGCCGGTGACTGTCGCGACGCAGGTTCGCCCAAAAGCCAGGCTCTCCAGGACCTTGATATTAGTCCCTCCCCCCGCCCAAAGCGGACAAAGGGTAAACCAGCTTCGATCGTAAACGACAGCCAGATCATCGACAAACCCCAGTACCTTGACGCCGGGGACCGCTTGCCAACGCTCCGCGGCCGCCGGGTCGTTCTTGCCCGCGAGCCAATACTCCGCCGTCGGACAGGCAGCTCGAACCTTTGGCCACCCCTCGCGAATGAATCGATCAATTCCATCGTGATTTGGGAGCCAAGAAAGAACACCGACAGTGAGAATAATCGGACTTGATGACCTCGAACCGTTCAGCGGAGACAGGAGCGTTGGTAAATTGTAGGGTATGTTTGGGAGTATCGCAGCATTTCGGGTGACCACGTGCTGGGTATCCTCCGCTTTCGTCACCCAAAGCCCACGAAACTGTGGGACCCATTTCTGAAAAGCCGCTTTGATCTGCGAAGACTGTGCAGAATACAGAAGTCTCTCCCAACGAGGGCGTGTTATATCTTGAGCTCTTTGCGCGAAGAGATCGAAATCAACATCGTCGATGTCTAGCAAGCAGGGCATCCGTCCGACTAAGCCTGTCTTCACAATCGGTTTGAGATATCTTCCGACAGCCAGGAGATATTTGTCGCGAGCAAGAACACCTGAAAGACTGCGGCGTACCCGGCCGTCGATACCATAATCCCAATTCCGGGGAAGCGCGACGCGCAGCACACGTTCGGCCGCGAGGCTAAGCGTTGATTTTTTCAGAATACGGCAGAGCGAGTAGGCTGTTGACTGCCACGGAAACCTCCCGATAAAATTCATCGAACTCGGGATGGAAGCCCCCGTTACGCCAATCTGAAATGCCAGATCGTGGCAGAGAATCAAATCTACCGGGGCAATTTCACTCAGCGCCTTCAATAAAAGATGTGTTCTCTGATAGGAACCACAGTCTGGCGGAAAAGGAGGAAACGGCGAGACTAACAAGATCCGCTTATTATGTAGCGAATTGGTCTTCGTCATGCGTGCAGGATGAGATCGCTGGTGTGTCGGCACGACTTCCTGGTCGTTTGTAAGTCTAATGGCCCTCATAGATGAATGAAATATCACTGCCGTAGAAAAGAAGCTTCTGCGAAGAAACCGCTATGGGTTATTCCAGACGGGGCGCACGATTAGCTGTCAACGACATTTTGTCCGAGCAAACCGAGGTCTCGAAGGCGCTTATATCCCTGGATCTCGCCCCTTATTTTGGAAAGAGCCAGGCGAAAATGCAGCGAAAAACCTGACGCCACATAGCGGATCCAAAACAATAGATACTTCAATTTCAGGATTCGAAGCCTTTCGAGAGAAAGATTACCTTTGTCGAGTCCGTAGAGCGACGAGAGAAGAACCTGGGATTCGGCTTTACCTTCGACTAAACGACTCATGTATTGCAGAGTCGTGCGTCGTTCTGGAATGAGATGTGTGATCTTCAACCCTGTGAAGACAGCGGTCCCGTTTCCGAGGATGCAGGTGAGTAGCGCAATATCTGTGTCTCCACCGGAAGCTAGAGACTGTCCCGATCTATCTAAAGACCGGCGGACATTATCCTTTTGGCATAGGCTTGCGTATCGGACGGCCACCGACTTACGCAGACACATCCCCAGTCCCCACGGTAGAGAATGATTCAGTGCAGGGATATTGGCCCACAGATCGCGATCAAGGCGACGTATTGCGAGTGCACTGTCATAAGCGGCCAGCCATTCCGGAGGAGGTTTCTCGTATGCAGGTTCAATGTGACCCGCACCCCAGCAGGCCAAATCCGGCCGGGATTTGCTAATGGCCATTGCTATCTCGAGATAGGAAGCTTCCAAGATACTGTCGTCATCAACAAAGATGAGCAGTTGGCCTTGTGCCTCTTGAATGCCACGGAGGCGCGCAGGAGTAAGGCCAAGAACTTCCTCTTTAACGTGGCGGGCGTTTGGATGCCAGGTTAGGCTGACCGAGGCGGCGACCGGCGAACGCGATGCATTGTCGATTAACAGCAATTCCCATTCAGCCATCGGCAACGTCTGTATGCGCAGCGCATCCAACGTGCGAGAAAGATACTCCGGTCGCGGATTGTGCGTGCAGATAATGATGCTAAGTTTCATTGTTCTCAGCCGATGAGGATGAATAGCTTTCGTCCGTGGTACCGAGGACCCTGACGACTGCCCTCTCGACCTGGGCAACCGAGATTGATGTTAGGCACTTCAAGCCGATAGGGCACGGCTCGCGTAGCCAGCAAGCGGCGCAGGGTAGATTTGAGGAGAGGAAAACGTTGGTCGTGTTCTTCACTCCCGGAAGGTGCTCATATCCCCGTGGGCCCTCGTAGCCGCCGCAGATCGTCACTGAGGGGGTTCCGACGCTCACCGCGATGTGCATAGGCCCCGAGACAGGTCCGATATACAGGTCGGAGGCTGCGACGATCGCTGCAAGCTGCTCCAACGATGTCTTGCCCCGCATATCGACGTAGTTGGGACTGGCGATAGCTCCGAGCGCCGCGTTTTCCTGGCCGATCTCGATCATCGTGGCGTTGCGCGCCAGCGAGGTGATCAACGCGATCCAGTTTTCGTCAGGCCAGTTCTTGTTTGGTGTCCAACCGCCACTGCGGCGCAGGAAGACCATGCGTGGGCTGGGTAGATGTGCCAACGACTGCTTGTAGCTGTCGACCAGATCGCCGCGAGTGATGCAATCCGGGCGAGTATCGGTAACCTTGAGGCCGACCGTGTCGCCGATGATCCGCGACAGATGCACTTCGGGCGGCACAGCTTCCTCGTAGGACAAATAGTGGGCGCCAGCGGGTTTCTGCTCGTACGGCAGTACCTCGTCGATGTAGGGCAAGCCGTTCACCAGCGGCCCGTATTTCGTATAGAAGCGGATGTAGCAGTGCGGGTTGCGGCGCTTCAGCTCGCGCAGCACCGGCGTGCACATCAGCACGTCGCCAAGAGCGGAGTCGCGCGCCAGCTCGATGGTCGCACGGTTCCACGGGTGCTTCAGCGGATTGGGGTGACGCAGCAAGCGAGCGATCGGGCCGGATCGCCGCAAAAGCGGCCGGCCGATCATTATCCTGATTTTGTACCTGGCCCTATTAATGCGTTTCAACAGCAGGAAGAAGCGATCTCGAAATCCGAACACTTTTACGGGATCGGGCCTCTGACTTAGTTTAGACGACAACACTTAATGCCCCCGATTTAGCTTCAAGAAATCATTGCGCGAATCAGGCGTTACCGCGGCTCTCGAAAAAGAAATCCCAGCGAGACAAGTTCAGCAATGCGCTCGTTATGGCAGGCAAACAAATTGAGCTGTGGGCGCATTAGAAATCGCGTCACTTCGTCAACTGGGAAAAGCATGGTGGGAGGATAACTGTTACCTTGTAACAGCTCATCCAGTGAGTCACCATAGCTTGTCGGCAGCGGTTCGGTTGGATCGCCAAAGGCAAGTGTTGGATTGAACACGCGGTACCCTGCTGCGTGCAGTAGTCGCAAGGAGGAGCGCGTATTTTCAGGTTCCCTAAAGTTCAGAAAGCTTTCGAAAACGATAAACGGCCTGTGCTCGCGCAATAGTTGCGCCGAACCTTCGAGAATCGCGGTTTCCATGCCTTCGGCGTCTATCTTGATAATTGTCGGCCATGGCAGATCAAAGCCATCGAGAGACTGGACTGGGACGACGATTCCCGTGCCATTTTCTCGAAGGCAGCCGAGACCAGACTTGTAGGAGTCAGCTAGTTCAAGCCTCAACTCGCCTTTGACGCGCCCCACTCCGTAGTTGAGTGGAGTAACGCGGCCCTTCAGACCAGCCTGGGTTATACAATTAACCAGATCTTCGAATACCGCCGGATTGGGCTCGAAAGCATAAATTGGCCCAGAAAATTCTGGGACAGCAGCGATTAAGAGGGAGAAGTATCCCCAATTGGCGCCGACGTCGTAAAAGACACCTGCGCCCCGTGCCAATCTTTCTAGGAGAATACCGGTTTCCAATTCGTAGCCGCAATTGTAATCGTAAAGTGCATGATACTGCGCGTTGCGACCGTTGAATTTGATTTCGGTGGTCGTCCCAGCCCTGCGGTAAGCAAATCGTCCCTCGGATTTGATCAATGCACAGCCGAATGCCCACCGGCTGAGGCGTGCGCCGGCCGCTAATCCCCAACGACTCAACCGCATGCGCTCCAGGCGTTTGCTGAGTCGAACATTGTCGGGAAGCTTTTCTAAGTGAAATGCCTGGCTCATAAAGTAGAAGCAAGAGAAAAGGCGATCTCTGAGTCTAGGTTTTCGAGTGCAAAGCGGCTCTCAGGAATGCATGCTGCTGCAGTGGTATCGGCAAATTGTTCAGCGGATTTTTCATTCGAAATAACTTCAAAAACCGCCGCGTCGGCTACAAAATCCTCCTCGCCCGATTCCGATTTTATACCGATATTAATCGAGTAATTCGCGGGAACAAGCCGTAGATTTGGAATGCACACGCGGATCTTGTATTGACCGGGCTCAAAATAGGGAGATGAATGCCCAACCTCCGCCCGGGCTGAGGCGATTTCAAAGCCCGACGAACTGAAAATAGCGTACGCAAAAGAGAGGGTGGAAATCCTCGATTTCACCAAAACCACGCACGCGAAATCGAGGGCGGAACCAAATGGATAGGTCCAATAGGTCCCGCCGTCAATTAGGCAGATAATCTCCCGCGCAATAACCTTTTGGCGCACCCAGTTTGGGCGCTGGTGTTCAAATAGAAAAATCGCGCGACTATCCGCTCTCCGTTGTCGACTGTAAGCGTGGATGATGCCCGCAGGAGGACCAGTCTCCCTCACGGAACCTGCGTTTAACCACAATACTCGACTGCATAGTCTCAGGATCGAATCCAAGTTATGGCTCACGAACAGGACGGTGCGCCCCTCTTGTCCTGCAACGTCATGCATCTTCCCGAGACACTTCTTCTGAAATTCCGCGTCGCCCACTGCGAGCACTTCATCTACGATCAAAATTTCAGGCTCCAAATGGGCAGCGATGGCGAAGGCGAGCCGTACATACATGCCGCTGCTATAGCGTTTTACCGGCGTATCGAGGAATTTTTCGATCTCAGCGAACGCGACGATCTCGTCGAACTTGGCCTTGATCTCGGCGCGGTTCATCCCAAGGATCGAACCGTTAAGATAAATGTTCTCGCGTCCGGTCAGTTCCGGGTGAAAGCCGGTACCGACTTCAAGCAAGCTGGCCACGCGACCTTTGATGCGGATTCGCCCTTCGGTTGGTTCCGTAATCCTGCTCAGAATCTTCAGAATGGTTGACTTACCCGCGCCATTTCGCCCAATGATGCCGAGCACGTCCCCCTGTTCGACTTCAAACGACACGTCTTTGAGAGCCCAGAAATTCTCAACAGATTTGTTGGAAGAAAGACAAGTGGAAAGGTGGGGATGCGATCGATTCCGCCCGCCCCACGCCAGCATTTTCTCACCAATTACTTTAATTGGAGCCACTGCCTGTCGTGCGATTACGTCGCGGAGAGTAGTGTATCGCTCGCGCTTCCCCTGGTGGTTCAGGGTGTAGCGTTTGCCGACGTTTTCGACGGAGATCGCTGTCTCAGACATAAAAGTGCGGATTGCGGATTAGCGACGTGATTTGGCAGTGCGGCCGCTGCTCACCACAAATATTGCAAGCAGTTCTCGAACTTCACTTAGCAATTCTTCTGTTGAACTCGA
>Ga0209656_10002012_pt1 | contig 13262 bp, 11 predicted proteins | sample BogFormECP12_OM2_FD_188239 | JGI IMG/M metagenome (GOLD analysis project Ga0209656, IMG submission 188239) | Bog forest soil microbial communities from Calvert Island, British Columbia, Canada - ECP12_OM2 (SPAdes) (version 2) | ecosystem: Environmental > Aquatic > Freshwater > Wetlands > Bog ... | reverse complement strand
GCACAAACCACGAACAAATCGGAGATTTCTTTCGATACTTCGCGGTTCTGCACAACAAGAGAATCCGCCGGTGGCCGTTGGCGACATATTCATCCGCAAAACTGCTAACTCCGACAGGCTGCTAGGAGCCCGTTGGCCTGGAACACCTGCTCGAGCCATCGCCGCATCTCGACCGACGGCGCCGGAAGCACCCATTTGTAGCGGGCAAGATCCTCCATCGTCACCTTGCGGCCGCACAGAGGGTGCCCGTGCGGCGCGACCGCGACGACCTCGTCGGCGCCGAACACGCGAACGGCGAATTCCTTTTCCTCGCCTTTCAGGACCGGACCGACGGCCACGTCGATCTCGCCGTTGCGCAACGCGGCGCGGAGCACGTCGTTCATGCCGATCAGGATTTCCACCGTCACGCCCGGCGCGCGATTGATCAGCGCGCGGGTGATCTGGGGCAGCAGGTATTCGGCCATCGTCGCGCCCGCGCCGATCCGAACGTGCCCGGCCACTCCCTTTGCGAAGTCGGTGACCTCCCTGAGCGCCTCGTTGAGCGCAAGCCGCAGCCGGCTACCGCGCGAAAGCAGCACCTCGCCGACCGTCGTGAGCTGCAATCCGCGTCCGCTCCGCGTGAACAGCTCCGCGCCGATCTCGTCTTCGAGACGCCGGATGCACTTGGTCAGCGCAGGCTGCGTGCGCCCGAGCTGTTCCGCTGCGCGGCCCAGATGCCCAGTCTCCGCGATCGTCTCGAAATACAAGATGTCGCGGATGTCCAACGTATTCCCCCGGGTTATCGATCCCTGAATATTAGAGATTGGACTGCCTTACCAGGGAGTATTAGGTCGCCGTAGCAGCGACGTGCGCCGGCGTCAGAGCTCGCCGGCTCCACGTTTTCACCGTGAGGCGACGATGAACCTTCCACTCGCCGGCGTGCGTGTGCTCGACCTTTCGAACGTGCTGGCCGGCCCGTTCTGCGGCTACCACCTCGCGCGGCTCGGCGCCGAGGTGATCAAGGTCGAAAATCCCAAAGGCGGCGATCTCGCGCGCCGTCTGGGTGCCGATGCGGCGATGGCGCAGCGGCTGATGGGGCTGTCGTTCGTCGCCGTGAACGCAGGGAAGCAGTCGGTTGCGATCGATCTCAAATCGCCCGAAGGCAAGGAGATCTTCCTCCGCCTCGCGGAGCGCGCCGATGTGGTGCTGGAGAACTTCCGGCCAGGGGTGATGGACCGGCTCGGCCTCGGCTACGACGCGCTCAGGCAACGCAACCCGCGCCTGGTCTACTGCGCCATTTCGGGCTTCGGCCAGGACGGTCCGTGGGCCGGACGCGCCGCCTACGACCAGATCGTCCAAGGCCTGTCCGGGGCGATGAGCGTCACGGGCGACGCGCGCACGGCGCCGTTGCGCTCCGGCTTTCCCATCTGCGACACCATCGGCGGCATCACCGCCGCCTTCGCCATCGCGGCCGCGCTCGTCGATCAGCGCACGACGGGACACGGAAGGCGCATCGACGTCTCGCTCCTCGAAGCCACGATGGCGGCGATGGGCTGGGTGGTTTCCAACCATCTCAACGCCAACGTCACGCCCGAGCCGATGGGCAACGAGAACTTCACGGCGGCGCCTTCCGGCACGTTCGAAACCGGATCCGGCCTGCTCAACATCGCGGCCAACGAGCAGAAGCAGTTCGAAACCCTCTGCGACCTCGTCGGCCGCGCTGACCTGAAGACGAACCCGTGGTTCGCCGACCGGCAGTCGCGCAAGACGCACCGTGCCGCCTTGAAGGCCGAGCTGGAGCTGGCGCTCAAGGCCAGGACTGCGGCCGAGTGGGAGGCTTTGTTCAACGAAGCGGGCGTCCCTTCCGGCTGCGTCCTGACGGTGCCGGAAATCCTCAAGGAAGCGCAGCTCCGCGAGCGCGGGTTCGTCGAGACGCTGGACGCGATGGTGACCGGGGACCAGCCCATGCGCGTCACACGCCCGGGTTTCCTGCTCGACGTCGCGTATCCGCAGCCCGATCCGCCGCCGGGCCTCGGCCACCACACGGAGCACTGGCTCGCCGCTATCGGCTACCGCCCGGACGAGATCGCGGCTTTGCGCGCGCGCGGCGTGGTCACGTCCGACAACAAGCCGACGGTGAAGGAGACGCAGAAGATGCCGGACCTGAAGGCCCGCGCCGAGGCATCCAGCACCTAGGCGGTCCTGCGCGGCCTAGCTGAGGAACTGCAGCACGAAACCCCGAGGTCTCAGGACATCAGCGGGAGACATACGATGACCGACGCGAACCCGGCCGATCTGATCGAGAAGGCAACCGACTGGTGGTCCACCGCGATCATCGACATGAAGCCGGGCATCATCCGCTTCCGCGGATATCCGATCGAGCAGCTCATCGGAAACATCAGCTTCCCACAGATGATCTGGCTCATGCTGCGCGGTGAGCTGCCATCCGCCGAGCAGGGCGCGCTGCTCGAAGCAGCCTTGGTCGCCGCCGTCGACCACGGCCCGCAGGCGCCGTCCATCGCCATCGGCCGCATAGCCGTCACCTGCGGCCTGCCGCTGAACGGCGCGATGGCCTCCGCCATCAACGTGCTGGACGACGTGCACGGCGGCGCCGGCGAGCAATGCATGGAGCTGTATGACGACATCGACCGCCGCATCCGCGAAGGCGCGGAACTCGCCGCGGCAGTCAGCGAGGGCGTCGATTGCTTCACCGTAGCGCACGGCAAGATCATCCCCGGCTTCGGCCATCGCTTCCATCCCATCGACCCCCGCGCACCGCGTCTGCTCGGCCTCGTCGATGCCGCGCGTGCCAAGGGCACGGTTTCCGGCCGCTGCGCCGATATCGGCCGCGGCGTCGAGGTGGAGATGGAGCGCCGCAAGGGCCGCCGCATTCCGATGAACATCGACGGCGCGACGGCCGTCATCTACGCCGAGCTCGGTTTCTCGCCGCCGCTCGGCCGCGGTCTGTTCATCCTCTCGCGTTCGGTCGGCATCCTCGCGCACGCCTGGGAGCAGACGCAGCAGGGCGGCCGCATCAAGGGCCCGATGCCGCCGAGCATCCCGTATCGCTACACCGGCCAGCCCGAACGCCCGTACGCGCCGTGACCGGCCCCAACTACCTCGCGGTGCGGCAGGATTGGCTCGACCGGCTGGTCGAGCCCGCATCGGAACCCGACCTGCCGATCTTCGACGCGCATCACCACCTCTGGGACCGGCCCGGCTGGCGCTATCTGTTCGACGAGCTGCTCGCCGACATCAGCACCTCCGGCCACCGCATCGTCGCCACCGCCTTCATGCAATGCCAGGCGATGTACCGCGCCGACGGCCCGCCCGCGCTGCGCCCCGTCGGCGAAACCGAGTTCGCCAACGGCATCGCCGCAATGGCCGCGAGCGGACGCTACGGCGAGACCCGCGTCTGCGCCGCCATCATCGGCCACGCCGACCTGCGGCTCGGCGCTGGGGTCAAGGACGTCCTGTACGCCCACCTCAAGGCCGGCGGCGGACGCTTCCGCGGCGTCCGCCACATCACGACCTGGGACGCCGACAGCAGCCTGACGAACCCGCTCAGCGCCGGCCCGGCACGCATGCTGGCCGACTCCCGTTTCCGCGAAGGCTTCGCCTGCCTCGCCCCGCTCGGCCTGCTGTTCGAGGCCTGGCTGTTCCATCCGCAACTTCCGGAGCTGGCCGATCTTTCGCACGCCTTCCCGCAAACCACGATCGTGCTCAACCACTGCGGCGGCATCCTCGGCATCGGCCCCTACGCGGGCCGCCGGGCGGACATCCTCGCCGAGTGGTCGCGCGACATCCGCGCGCTCGCCCGGCATGACAACGTGAACGTCAAGATCGGCGGCCTGGGCATGCGGATCAACGGCTTCGGTTTCGAACGCGGCGACGACCCGCCCAGCTCCGAGCACCTCGCCGCGGCCTGGCGCCCCTACGTCGAGACCTGCATCGAAGCCTTCGGTCCGGACCGTTGCCTGTTCGAAAGGAACTTCCCGGTCGACAAGGGCTCGTACAGCTACGGCGCCTGCTGGAACGCGTTCAAGCGGCTGACCCGGGCGGCGAGCCCGTCGGACCGCAACGCCCTGTTTCGCGGCACTGCCGAGCGCCTCTACGGGGTCGACAGCTTCACGCACGCGTCGGATCGCATCAGGACAACGCACTAACCGGACGCATTCGATGAATGCGAGGAGGAAACGACATGACTGATATGCCCCTCTACGCCGACGCTCCGCTCGAAGTCGCGGCAGCGCCGCCGGCCGTGACGGCCGGAACCATCAACGCGCGGCTCGACCGGCTGCCCGCCACGCGTCACATCTGGATCATGGTCGTGCTGCTGTCGCTCGGCGGCTGGTTCGAGTTCTACGACCTGTTCTTCACCGCCTATGTCGGCCCGGGACTGGTGAAAAGCGGCATCCTCGCGCAGACGACCGGCTCATTCTTCGGCTTCTCCGGCCTGGGCGCCTTCATCGCCGCGACCTTCGCCGGGCTTTTCATCGGCACCTTGGCGTTCGGCTCCCTTGCCGACAGGTTCGGCCGCCGGCGCATCTTCACGCTGTCGCTGCTCTGGTACTCGGCCGCCACCATCGTCGTGGCAACCCAGACGACCGCCACCGGACTCAATCTTTGGCGGCTGATCAGCGGCGTCGGCATCGGCGTGCAGCTCGTGACCATCGACTCCTTCCTGGCCGAGCTGGTGCCCGCGCACATCCGCGGACGCGCCTTCGCCTTCAACCAGCTCGTGTCGTACAGCGTCGTCCCCGTCGTGGCGCTGCTGTCCTGGCTCCTCGTGCCCACAACGCCGTTCGGCTACGACGGCTGGCGGTTCGTGGTCCTGATCGGCGCGGCGGGGGCGGTCGCCGTGTGGTTCATCCGCATCGCGGTGCCCGAGAGCCCGCGCTGGCTCGGGCAGCAAGGCCGGCTCGAAGAGGCTGACCGCATCACGTCGCGGATCGAGGCGCAGGTCGCCGCCGACCTCGGCGCGCCGCTGCCGCCGCCGCGTCCGGCCGTCGAGCCGGTCCCCGCGCCGCGGCCGCGTTTTGCCGACATCTGGACGCCGGAATATCGCGGCCGGACCATCATGATGATGGTGTTCAACTTCTTCCAGACGATCGGCTACTACGGTTTCGCGAGCTGGGTGCCGACATTGCTCGTCGCCCGCGGCATCACCGTCACGCACAGCCTGCTCTATTCGTTCATCATCGCCATCGCCAATCCGATCGGACCGCTGCTGGCGGTGCCGATCGCCGACAAGATCGAGCGCAAATGGGTGATCGTGTTCGGCGCGACGGGGATCGCGGCCTTCGGCCTGGCCTTCTCGCAGGTCGACGGCATGGTTCCGCTGATCTGCTGCGGCGTGGGGATCACGCTGTGCAGCAACATCATGTCGTTCGGCTTCCATGCTTATCAGCCGGAGCTGTTCCCCACCCGGGTGCGGGCGATGGCCGTCGGCTTCGTCTATTCGATGAGCCGGCTGGGGGCGATGTTCTCAGGCTTCCTGATCGCCTTCGCTCTGCGTGAGTTCGGCACCACGGGGGTGTTCACTCTGATCGTGGGCTGCATGGCGATGGTGGTGCTCTCGATCGGCGGCTTCGGCCCGCGGACGAGGGGGATGCAGCTCGAAGCGATCACGCATTGAGTGTCCCTCATATTCCGCCGGCAGCGGCCTTCTTTCCCCCCGGATTTCGTTGCCGCTTCGGAACGGGTGAGGCGCGGAAGCCTTGGACCAGGAACGCGATCAGATGATCCGCCATCGTGCCGGTCGCTGCTGGCGGCGTTGCCGCGGAGAGCGGCGAACCGGGCGTTGCGGACGGGACGGCGAGGGCAACCATCAAGCTGCCGCCCATCCAGTAGTATCGCCAGACCACTTCATGAGGCGCCAGATGCGGCAGCACGCGTAGCAAGGCAGCGACGAACTCTTCGCGGACCTGGGCGTAATAGCGGGCCAGCTTCTCGTTGACTTCGGGCATCGCAAGAACCCTGCCCAACGAGTACTGCACCACGATCGCGCGGGCGCTCGCGCTTGCAGCGTCGGTCAGGCGCAAGGCCGGCAGGACGTAGGCCGCGACGATGTCCTCCAGCGGGGGCGCGCCGTTCGCGCGGGCCACGCAGTCCGCCAGCCGCGTCAGCCGCTCCTCGTTCAGCGGGATGATGCGGCGCAGGAACATCTCCTCGAACAGGTTCTCCTTGGAGCCGAAGTAGTAATTGACCGCCGCAACGTTCACCTGCGCGGCGGCGGCGATCGAGCGCAAGGTCACCGCCGCGGGCCCCTCGCGCGCGAACAAATCCTCGGCGGTATCAAGAATCCGTGAGCGCGCCCGTTCGCCGGGCGCGCCGGACACCGCGAGCTTTTTCGGCCTGGCGATCTGATTCATGCTTGGGTCCTTGCAGATGGATGCAGGCATCCATTCGACCCTTGCTAGCACGGGCTGGCGAGGATATCAATGGTTCGATTGATTTAAACGAGTGATTGACTTTTCCCGTGGGTCGCGTCAATAACGGCGCCACAAGGCCGGCCGGCGCGCTCCCGTGCGCCGAGCAGGCCAAGGGGAGGAGACCGCCGTGTCGCAATCGGCAGAACGACCGCAGAGCATCGCCGACCTGCCTGCGCAGCGGCCCGGCGATCCGCTGACGGACGCACAGGCGCGCGGCCGGTTCTTCAACACGGGAAACGCCTTCAACGTGGCGCTGCCGCCGGTGCCGGACCACCTGTTCACGGCCGAGCCGGCGGCAGCACTCGATCCCGAGGCGCCGACCGGCCTGTTCGCCTGCGACCTGTCGCAGGAACTGGCCTGTCCGTTCCCCGCGACGACGCCGCTGGTTCTGGCCCGCTACGCGCGCATTCGCACCGGCGAGACGCTGACGACCGAATTCGCCGCCAGCGGCATCATCTGCTACGTCATCCAAGGCAGCGGGACGACCGCGACCGGCAGCGAGCGGATCGCCTGGAACGCCGGCGATCTGTTCATCCTGCCCGGCGGCCCCGCCTACACCCACACCGCCGACGACGACGCGGTGCTGTGGATCGTGACCAACGAGCCGCTGCTCGCCTTCGAGCGGCTGCGCCCGCCGGCCGACGGCGATGCGCCGACCGAGATGGTGCATTTCACCGCCGACGAGATCGACCGCCAGATCGCCTTCATCTACGACATCGGCCGCAGCGAGGAGATCGCCGGCTCGGCGCTGATGTTCTCGTCGGCGGAACAGGAAGCCAGCCGCAACATCATGCCCACGCTGACGGTGGCGATGAACTCGCTGCCGGGCGGCAAGTCGCAGCGGCCGCACATCCACAACTCGGTCGCGGTCAGCCTGATCATCAAGGGCTCGCGCTGCTACTCGGTGATGAACGGCCGCCGCAAGGACTGGTCGCAGTGGGCGACCAGCATCACGCCGCCGACCGCCGTGCACTCGCACCACAACGGCGGCAACGAGCAGGCCATGTTCCTGATCGTGCAGGACGGCGGCATCTACTACCACACGCGCGCGATGGGCTTCGAGTTCGCCGAACATCCCGAGTGAGCCGTCAACAGGCCACTCGCCAAGTCAAATCAAACAAGGGGAACGCCATGTCTGCCAGTGCCCAAATCAAGACCTCTCGCCTGACCGTCCGCAAGCTGCATCCGGCGCTCGGCGCCGAGGTGCGCGGCGTGGACATGCGCCAGCCGCTCGACGCGGACACGTTCCGCGAGCTGCACGACATCTGGATGGAGCATATCGTCCTGGTGTTCCCGGAGCAGCACATCACGGACGCCGAGCATGTCGCCTTCACACGCGGCTTCGGCGAGCCGGAGATCTTCCACCAGAAGATCATCCGCTCGGAGCGCGTGAAGGAGATCTTCCGCGTCTCCAACGTCGACGAGGACGGCAACCTGATGCCGCCGGACCATCCGGTCGCGCAGCAGGTGGCGCTGGCGCAGTCATGGCACACCGACAGCAGCTACCGCGCGATCCCCTGCGCGGGTGCGCTGCTGCACGGCGTCGAGACGAGCCGCACCGGCGGCGAGACCCAGTTCACCAACATGTATCTGGTCTATGACGCGCTGCCGGAGGCGCTGAAGCGCCAGATCGAGGGGCGCAAGGCGCAGCACAACTTCGCCTTCCTGCACACGCAGGCGAACCTCAAGCCGCTGACCGAGGAAGAGAAGGCGGCGATGCCCGCGATCTGGCAGCCGATGGTGCGCAAGCATCCGGTGACCGGGCGCAAGTCGCTGTATATCAGCCCGCTCTACAACGACGAGGTGGAGGGCATGAGCACCGACGAGGGACGGCGGCTGATCGCGGAGCTGACGCGGATCGCGGAGGAGCCGCGCTTCGTCTACACCCACCGCTGGGAGCCGGACGACGTCCTGATGTGGGACAACCGCTGCACCATGCACCAGGTGACGCCGTTCGATCCGCGCGAGCGCCGCGTGATGCATCGGACGACCATCGTGGGAACCGAGCCGGTCATCCCCGCCTGACCTCGGGAGCGACGACGATGCATGCCGATCCGCGACCGGTCTTCCGGCCGCCCAGTCCGAATCCGGCCTGGCTGGCGCAGTATCGCGAGGACGCGCTCGATCCGGCGCTGCCCATCGTCGATCCGCACCACCATCTGTGGGAGCGCGACGGCGAGCAGTACTATCTCGACGCGCTGCTCGCCGACCTCGAGACCGGCCACAACGTCGTCGCCACCGTGTTCGTGCAGTGCATGTGGGCGTATCGCACCAGCGGTCCGGAGGCACTGCGTCCGGTCGGCGAGACGGAGTTCGTCGCCGGCATCGCGGACGAGGCGGAGCGCCGCCGCACGCGGACGCGGGTGTGCGCAGGCATCGTCGGGCATGCCGACCTGTGCCTGGGCGGCGGCGTCGAGGAGGTGCTGGCCGCGCATGTCGCGGCGGCGGGCGGCCGGTTCCGCGGCATTCGCCATCTGACCGCCCGCAGCGAGGACTTCATCGCCAGCATCGCCGTGACGCCGCCGGCCAGGCTGATGGCCGAGCCGGCGTTCCGCGACGGCTTCGCGCGGCTCGGGAGTTTCGGCCTCAGCTTCGATGCCTGGCTGTACCACACGCAGATCGCCGAGCTGACCGACCTTGCGCGCGCCTATCCGGACACGCCCATCGTGCTCGATCACGTCGGCGGCCCGATGGGCATCGGGCCTTACGAGGGCAGGCGCGACGCCGTGTTCGCCGACTGGCGGCGCGACATGAAGCGGCTCGCGACGTGCCCGAACGTGACCGTGAAGCTCGGCGGGCTGGCGATGCTGGTGGCGGGCTTCGGCTTCCACCAGCGCCCGGTGCCGCCGTCGTCGCAGGAACTCGCCGCCGCATGGCGGCCGTACATGGACGCGTGCATCGAGGACTTCGGCGCGTCGCGGTGCATGTTCGAAAGCAACTTCCCGGTCGACAAGGCCATGTGCAGCTACGCCGTGCTGTGGAACGCGTTCAAGCGCATCGCCGCCGGCGCGTCGCCGGCCGAGAAGGCGCTGCTGTTCCATGACGTGGCCGCGAGGGTCTACCGCCTGTGACGCGGGACGCCGTCCCGCACTGACGCGAACGAACACAGGCGACGGGGAGAACCCGCTCGCCGGAACGGATGGGAGAGAGATGAGCAGGATCACGCGACGCGCCCTGATCGGCGCGCTGGCTGCGGCGCCGCTGGCGAAGCCGGCGATCATTCGTGCGCAGACCAACTCGACGCCGATCAAGATCGGCCTGTTGAGCGATGTCGGCGGCCCGTACAAGGAAGTCGGCGGCCCCGGCAGCAAGCTCGCCGCGGAAATGGCGGTGCAGGATTTCGGCGGCCTGCTGCTCGACCGCGCGGTCGAGGTCATCCAGGGCGACGACCAGAACAAGCCGGACATCGCCGGCACGCTGGCGCGCCAGTGGATCGACGACCAGGGGGTCACCGTGCTCGCCGACGGCGCGTCGTCCTCGGCCGGGCTGGCGATCCAGCAGATCGCGCTGGAGAAGAAGCGCATCTACCTGATGAGCACGCCGACCTCGACGGCGCTGATCGGCAAGCAATGCTCGCCGTACGGCTTCCAGTTCGTCTGCGACACCTACGCGCTGGCCAAGGCGGTCGGCGGCGCGCTGTCCAAGGCCGGCGGCGACACGTGGTTCTTCATCACCGCCGACTACGAGTTCGGCTCCTCGCTGCAGAAGAACACGGAGCAATTCATCAAGGAGGCGGGGGGCAAGGTGCTCGGCGGCGTCAAGGCACCGCTCGGCACCGCCGACTTCTCCAGCTATCTGCTGCAAGCCCAGGCCTCGGGCGCCAAGGTCATCGGCCTGGCGAACGCGGGCACCGACCTGCAGAACTGCATCAAGCAAGCGGCCGAGTTCGGCATCGTCAAGGGCGGCCAGCGTCTCGCCACCCTGCTGATGATGGTGCCCGACGTGGTGTCGCTGGGGCAGGACGTCTGTCACGGCCTGGTGCTGACAAACTCGTTCTACTGGGATCAGTCGCCGCAGACGCGCGAATGGACCACGCGCTACGTGGCGAAGATGGGCAAGCCGCCGACCGAGTACAACGCCGGCGCGTATGCCGCGGTGCTGCACTGGCTGAAGGCGGCCAAGGCCGCCGGCACGCTGGACGCCGACGCGACGGCCGCCAAGATGCGCGCGATGCCGCTGGACGACTTCTACAACAGCAACGTCCGCATCATGGCGAACGGGTGCGTGCCGCACACGATGTATCTGTGGGAGGTCAAGCCGGCGTCGGAGGCGACGCATCGCTGGGATCTGTACAAGCAGATCGGCACGATGCCGACGCCCGAGGCTTATCCGCCGGTGGGTCTGTTCGGCTGCCAGCTCAGTCCGGCGTAGCAGGGGCGACGACGATGAGGGCGCCATTCAGCCGGACGCTGGCCGACCTGTTGTTCGAACAGGCGGAGCGTCATCCCGATGCGCCGGCCGTGATCGGGGGCGATCGCGCACTCTCGTACGCCGAGCTTGCGCAGCGCGCAGGTCGGGTCGCCGCGGGCCTGCGCGCGCGGGGCGTGCGGCGCGGCGACCGCGTCGGCCTGCTGGTCAACAACCGGCCCGAATGGCTGGAGGTGTTCTTCGGCACGACGATGTTGGGCGCCGTCGTGGTCGCGTTCAGCACGTGGTCGAAGCGCGACGAACTCGGCTGGCTGCTTGCGGACTCGGAGGTCGAGCTGCTGCTCGCGCTCGACCGTTTCGGCGAACAGCACTTTGCCGCCGACCTGCACGCGCTGATCCCCGAGACGAATTCCGGCGCATCCTGGCAGTCCGCGTCGTATCCGCGTCTGCGCGAGGTCGTGCTGCTGGGCGGCGCGGACCCGGCCTTCACGTCCTATGCCGACCTGGCCGTGGCCCCGATCGGCCCGCTGCCGCCCGGCGAAGGGCCGAGTGCGGCGGACGACGCGGTGATGATCTACACCTCGGGCTCGAGCAGCCGGCCGAAGTCGGTGCCGCTGACGCACTACGGCATCATCGAGAACGGCTTCAACATCGGCGAGCGCCAAGGCTACGGGCGGGACGACCGCGTGCTGCTGGCGCCGCCGCTGTTCTGGTCCTTCGGCTGCGCCAATGCGATGTCGGCGACGCTGACCCATGGGGCGGCACTGGTGCTGCCGCCGAAGTTCGACGCGGGCGAGGCGATCGCGCTGATCGAGCGCCACGGCTGCACCGCGCTCTACACGCTGCCGTCGATCACCGCCGCGATCGTCTCGCACCCGGAGTTCCGGCCGGAGCGTGTGCGCACGCTGCGCACCGGGCTGACCATCGGCACGCCGCAGGACCTGATGATGGCGGCGACCACGCTCGGCGCGCACGAGATCTGCAACGTCTATGGGCAGACCGAGAGCTACGGGAATTGCTGCGTCACGCCGCATGACTGGAAGCTGGAGAAGCGCGCGCACTGCCAGGGCCCGCCGCTGCCGGGCGTGCAGCTGCGCATCGTGCATCCGGAGACGGGCGCGGTGCTGCCGCCCGGCGAGGTCGGGCTGATCGAGGTGCGCGGCTACGTCATGCGCGGCTATCTCGGCAGCAGCGCCAGCCAGAACGCGGACGCGCTGACGAGCGACGGATTCTTCCGCACCGGCGACAGCGGCGAGCTGACGGAGAAAGGCGAGCTGGTGTTCGCCGGTCGCGTGTCGGAGATGATCAAGAAGGGCGGCATCAACATATCCCCGGCGGAGGTCGAGGACGTGCTGCTGCGCCATCCCGCCGTCGCGCAGGTCGGCGTCTGCGGCGTTCCCGACGCGCAGCAGGGCGAGCTGCTCGCCGCCTTCGTCGTGCCGAGGCCCGGCTACAAGCCGACGCCGGAAGAACTTGTGGCGCACTGCCGCATGGCGGCCTCGCGCTACAAGGTGCCTGACTTCATCGAGATCCGTGCCACGCTGCCGGTGACCGCGACCGGCAAGCTGATGCGGCGCGACCTCAAGCAGATCGCCGCCGGCCTGCGTCGCGACGCCGGTGCGCGCGCATGAGCAAGGACGCATGGGGTCGCTGGGGTGCGGAGGACGAACGCGGCGCGCCCAACCTGATCGGCCGCGACGAGGTGCGCCGCGCGGCGGGCCTGGTGCGCACCGGCGAACTCGTCGAACTCGCCCAGCCGCTCTCGCCGCGCACGCCGGTGCCGAAGCACCGCGCCGGGGTGCAGCACTTCATGGGGCGCGACGGCGGCGACTACGCGGCCGGCGCGAAGCGTCCCGGCGGGTTCCAGTTCGCCGAGGACACCGTGGTGATGCCGCTGCACATCGGCACGCATATCGACGCGCTGTGCCACGCCTGGTGTGACGACTGCCTGTATAACGGCTTCCCCGGGAAGAGCACCCGGAGCACCACCGGCGCGTTGCGCTGCGGCGCCGAGAAGATCGGGCCGATCGTGACGCGCGGCGTGCTGCTCGACATCGTGCGGCTGCGCGGCGCCCCGCTTGGCGCCAGCGAGTCGATCGGCCGGTCGGATCTGGTGAACGCCGCCGAGGCGGCGTCGGTGGCGATCGAGCCTGGCGACGCCGTGCTGATCCGCACCGGCTGGCTCGAGAGCCAGCCTGCATCCGACGTGTCGTTCGACGAGGAGCCCGGCATCGACGTCGACGCGGCGCTGTGGCTCGCCGAGCGCGGTGTCGCGATGGTGGGCGCGGACAATTTCGCCATCGAGGCGATTCCGTTTCCCGACGGCACCGTGTTTCCCGTGCATCAGCGATTGATCCGGGATTACGGCATCCCCTTGATGGAAGCTAGGGTATGCTCACATCTCGTGTCGCGTACGGATTGGTATCAGAAAACGTTTGCGAGCATACGACGCGGTACGATTCGGTTCTCTTCGGCAACCGG
>Ga0209656_10002011_pt1 | contig 13267 bp, 15 predicted proteins | sample BogFormECP12_OM2_FD_188239 | JGI IMG/M metagenome (GOLD analysis project Ga0209656, IMG submission 188239) | Bog forest soil microbial communities from Calvert Island, British Columbia, Canada - ECP12_OM2 (SPAdes) (version 2) | ecosystem: Environmental > Aquatic > Freshwater > Wetlands > Bog ... | reverse complement strand
GCGCGGGCAACCTCGTGGGCGTCGGGGTGCTAGGAGAGACCAGCCTCAAAGCGCTTTCCGAGATCGTCGCGCAGTCAGGAAAGCTTTAATATCCGCTGGCATCTACCAGTCGCAACGGCATCAGCTAATCAAATCGGCAAAACCAGGGGCTTCTTCGCCAAGATGCAGGCTAGCGCGTATTGTCGGGGTTTGCAGGCTCCGGATCGATGGGCCTGATTTCGGAGAACATGCCGCGGTCCAGACAGGGGTTGCCTTTGGCGATCTGCGCGGCTTCGTCGAGGCTGTTAGCGAGAATGAACCAGTAACCGGCGATCGCTTCCTTCGATTCGCCAAAAGGGCCGTCCATTATCACATTCTGCCTCCCGATCGTCTTACCTTCATACTTGAGCCGCTGCCCGCGCTTCATTTTGCCCTCATCAACTAAACGCTCATACCAAGCATAGAATTCATCGATTGTGTTCTGTATTTCCTTCCGCGAGAGCGTTGTGTCCCACTGTCCGCGGACAATGACAAGGTATTCGTTTGAAGAAGTTCGTTCGGTCATGATGGTTTTTTATCAGGAATACTCCAGAATTCGGTACGCCAAAAGCTAAAGTGGATCAACGATGTTTCCTGGCCGGCGTTTCGTCATTTGCGACGTCGCGCGAACTCGCCGACTACGTATTAGATATTCTCCAGCAGCTGGGCGACGTATTTTGACTTATGAGCCGTCTCGGATTTCTTTGTTTTGCTTTTCTCCTTTTTGCGCTTCCGGCGCTTCGCGCCGAGAAAATCGATAATCGCAATTTCGCCATCGACAACTGCTACCCGACGCCAAACGAGATCCAATTGGCCGAGCGGCGTGCCCAAAATTACTGGGCGAAGCACGCAGCCCGTTTCGGATCAAACCCTGTTTACCTCGCCGTGGTAACCTCGAAAATTTTTCCAGTCGAGGTCCAGAACCTTTGGTCGAAACTGATAAACTCGGAGACAACGGCGAGTTTTTTTTCTGAGGGACCTGATAAGCAGACCTACAGCAGCCTTCAGCTAATTGGTATTATGATATTCGACACTCGTACGGGCCGCATCGTGGGTAATCGTGGGTTTATTTCCGTCGATACGCCGCCGCTTGGGCATGTTGCGCGCTTTGACGATTACATCGCTCGTTACATCGGATTCGGTAATTGGGGTTAACTGCTATATTACTCGAAAGGAGTATAGCAACGAGACGATTTTCGGCCTAATATCGCTCGTGTCAGTGCGAACATTTTTGGTGCGATTTCCTGCTGCCTGATGTCGTGATTCCAGAGGCGCCGCCCTGTGCAGGATCTCTCTCGATTCTAAGGGGCGGCGAATGCTTGCGAATTGAACCTGGAAAATCCGCAAGCGCTTTGTGGATAGTCCCTCTGTCAGCATAGAAAACATCAAAAACTGCAGGGTCGCCGCGAAAGGCGATCTCTTATCAAATGGCCGAACCTGAGCTCGACAAAACAGATGGCCGGCTTATTCCGGCAACCGCGACCTTGGTCGCGACGAATTCGACTTCACAGGCTTCCAACACCAATGCGGAGCCTGTAAGCGAAGACAAAGTGGCGCACGACGCCCTGATCAAGGCAGCAACCTGCCTGGAACCTCGTGTCTACTTCACCGAAACCCTGAACGACGCGCAGCGGTTGCTCAAATATGCAGCTGAAACAGGCACAGACGTCAATGACGACGTTCGAAATCACATCTTGCAGGGGATGACGGTCGGTAGCAACGGATGGAGCGAGGAGATGGCTGCAAATCTGCTCGCTGCGGCCACGAAGCTGGCCGCGCAGCTCAAACCTGTTACCCCAGAGAGCCTCAAGTGGTACGAAAAGGCTCGCGGCACGGTTCATACCTACTTGTGGGTGGCCATTTGTCTGGCTGCGATCATTGGTCCGTTTTCGGTGGCCAGCTTCGTCGCCTCTGCCATCTCTGCTGCCATTCGCACAGATATTGTCACAGGCAACGAACTGGCTGTGAAGCTCAGGGTGCAACTTGGACCTCCGCCGGCGTTAGTTCAGCCGACCCCCTCAGCGGCGGGTGCTTCTTCCGCGCCCGCACCCACGAACTCGACTGTGTCCGCCTCCGCTGCTCCGCCGGGTCTGAACTTGAGCGACGTGATTACGGACCTTCAGCAGTTTGCGTCCATTAATCGCTCAATTGACGCGCGCGCCCGGCAATTGAATGTCCTGCTTCTGCATACGGTTCGAGATCCTTTCGCCGACATCAGAAGGGACCCGAAGAAAGTACACGCGACGTTCCAATTGCCGGACGGATTGCCCAACCTGGCTGAGGCTGCGGAATTGAGCACAAGAACCTATAAGGATGTGCGATATTTTGCCCAGAACCTACTCGATGAAGTGTCATTTTATTATGGCGCCTTTGCTACGTGCGTTCTCCCGGTTCTTTATGCTCTTTGGGGGACTTGCGCCTATTTATTGCGCTCATTTGAGCAGGAAATGGGTACAAGGACATTCATACCTTCTGAGACAAATCTAGCCCGGTTCCTCATCGCCGGCATCGGGGGCGCCGTTGTTGGGCTGTTTAATAACTTCACCATTACGCAAGGAGCATCGATCCCTCCACTCGCCATCGCTTTTCTGGTCGGGTATGCGGTGGACGTGTTCTTCGCATTCCTGGAAAGTCTGCTCCAGACCTTTACCAGGAGCGTTTCCGGGCTGTCCCCAACGCCGGCAACCGGGGCCAAAGCGCAGCCCAAATAGCGGTTCGACGCGCCTGCAACATCAATGCAAAAGCCCATCAGCAAAAGGCGTCGCTATGTTTGGCTGAACTCGGGCACGCGGACGGATTGATCCGCGAACATGAAAGTAATCTGCCTTCGAATACGCGGACAGGAAATTACTCAGTTTCTGTGATATTCTAGGTCAACCAAGAGTTTCTTCGAACTTCGCGCACCGTTTAGCGTTCCCCTATGACTTCCAGATACTACCTTGCGTCGACATACATCTTCCAGTTCGGATTGGGATCCGCTCTCCAAAGAACGACGATTTTGCATTTAAACGTGCGACCAATTGAGGGGGGTCAAATGGTCTACAATTCAAGTGCAAAAGTCTACGATTTACCTGCAGTTTGCTTTGCAATTAAATCGTAGACTACGAGGGAGAGACGCCCATTTCTGGTCTACGATTTAACTGCAATCGACAGCCGACGTGAAAATCGGCGCTGTTAAACACAGTCGGGATTGCACCAAAGTTGCGTCAGAACCGATTTAAGTACAGGGCGACAGTTGTCGCGTTCGCAGGGCACATGCAACATCGCTCAGGAGACGTGAGCGCAGAAGATCAAAGCCAGGATTCACGGCCATAATCGCATTGCGGAGATGTTGAGCTCGTACCTGATCTTGCTTTTGCGATAAATCGAGGACTGCGCGGCAAGGGCGAAGCGAGCTATTCCACCGCGGCGATTTGTCCCATCGCAACGGACGGGCGTCCTTCGCCAAGATTGTCTTCTGAAGCAGTCCGCCGTCGCGGTAAACTTCTAAGTCGACCGCTTTGTTAAAACGAGCTGACCTGCTCGGATCACCGATAAATAGGACGTCTCGTCGCTTAGAGGTGATGCGGGGTAGATTGCCATCGCGGACGTGCGCGTTTTTAATTGCCCGCTGCAGGGTCGCCTTATCTGTCACAAACTCGTTTACTGGCACATCGCGTTCACGCTCCGCCTTAACAAGATGTTTGATGGTAAGACTGCCGAAAATACACCATCGTCTCTCGCTGTGCGGGACATGGAAAACCGCTGTATTGCGACGAGTCTTCCAGAATAGTGCCCAAAACAGCAGGATGTCTTCGGGCTCAACAGATAGCAGGGCCTTGGCTCGCCAGTTGTGGCAGTTGTCGCCATAAGTAAAATTCCGCCAATCCGGATCAGGATGGGTTCTCAGAGACTTCGGGTCACACACAAAAGGCCATGCCTCCCGATCATAAGTTGCGGAGCAGTCGTCGTCCGGAAAAGGAAACAACATGAACTCCCCATCCGGGAGGTCATTGAGTGTCTGAGTTCCATCGATTTACCAAGGTGGGCCGCTGGTCCGTCCACTAAGCGATTGTACTCTTTGATGATCTCGGATTTGTCCGTTGGTATGGATGAGCGAAGGCGAAGAAGTTAAGCAACGACGGCGACGTGGCAGCCAGGAGATCCGGCGACTAGTGGCAGAGTTTGGGACCAGCGGTTTGCGACCCAGCGAGTTTTGTCGAATGCACGGGCTGACGCATGGAACGCTGCAGCGGGGGCTCAGATCTGCGTAAGGGCTTTGAAGGGCTCTTCGGCCTGGTGAAGGATCGGCTGGAGCTTGAACCCTTGAGCGGAAACCGCGACCTCGCTACCTTATGGCCTGTTAATCGGTTAAATAATAAAAGTCTGGCTCATCCTGCAGCCCAGTCTGCTGCATTACAGGTCGTATCGTTGCAGTGAATTTGTGCAGCGCCGCTAAATCCTGCGCACCATGTAACGTCCAGACCTCATTTGGCTTGTCCACGCTGTACAGGACCATTGTATCGGTGAGTCCTGCCTCTGCACGCTTGGGTGCGTATTCAGCATATGCCGCGTGCCAATTTGCTACGTCAGTTACTGTTCGTCGTACTAATGCGTAATTCATTTTGATCGTTCCAAGTTTTCCTGGCGAGCATGGCCCTTCGGGCCTCTCCCCAAGCCCACACGCCCTACTACGCCAAGGCTTCGTAGGGCAAGCCCACACCGCGTCCTTTGTGGTTGCGGCTACGCTGCTTAACAGCCCTCGGCCCCTTACACCAACACCAGCAATGCAAGCCCATACACGACCGCACCGACCACAAAACTCATGACCGTAAATCCCATCACGCGCCGCAGGCTTATCCCTGCAATCGCTAGTACAGGCAATGCCCAGAACGGCTGGATCATGTTAGTGACTTGCTCACCCATCGCGACCGCCATCGCAGTCGCGGCCTGAGACGTATGGAGCTGAGCGGCCGCCGGAACCGCGAATGGGCCTTGCACTGCCCAATGCCCGCCTCCGCTCGGAATGAACAGACTGATAATCATCGAAGCAATAAAGTTCCAGAACGGTAATGTGTGAGCATTCGAAAATGCGACGAAAGCCTTGGAGATGACATCTGCCAGGCCGGTGGCCGTCATGATACCCATGATGCCTCCGTAGAGTGGGTACTGAAGGATCAACGGTCCGGTAACACGTGCCGCATTGTTGATGGCTTCGACGTACGCAATTGGCCTCCAGTGCAATAGCAGCCCGGCGATGAAGAACAGAAAAATAACGGAGTTGATGTCGAGATTGAATCCCGATTTCGCCCAGGTGATGCCAAGCGCGGCGACGCCGGCAATGACAACTATTAGATTCAATACCCAGGCTTTTTCGAGCCGGCGCGCCAGAGTCGGCGACTCGTTGGCCTTAGACGCTCGTGCCTGATCTTCCGCGATCAGCCGTGCAGAGTCAGCTGCCACCGTGTCCATTTCCGCGGGTTGGATCGCGCAGTACAAAATCGGAATGAGAACTGCCAACACAAGCACCGGAACGAGGTTAAACGGCGCAAAAACAGTTTCATTTAGAGGCAGCAATTTACCTGTCACCTTTTGGACAACGTTGAGAGCGGAGCCCGGGGTTGCCTGAGCTAACGCAATCGAACTCGACAGACCGCTGGCCCAGATGATCCACCCGGAGTAAGCAGCCGCGACGAGCCAGCCAAAATCAATCCTGATTCTTTTGGCGATTTCGCGTGCCAAAAGCCCCGCCACTACGAGCCCGCAACCCCAGTTCACAAAGGAAGTCACCATCACTGCGATGACGAGCACGACGACTGCGCGCTTCGGCGTCGTCGCAATCCCCGCCAATCTGTCCAGAAATCGCTTCACCGGAGGGGAATTCGACAGTGCGTATCCGGTAACTAAGACCAGTACCATCTGGAATGCGAATGCCAGTATGGTGAACAGTCCGTTATACCATCCGGTAAGAATCATGTCGGCCGACCCTTTCGGCGCAAGAACCCCCGCCAACAGTGCGGTGAGTATTGTGAGTGCTACAGCGAAAATGTACGGATCGGGCGTGATTCGTTCGAAAAGGAAGAGGAAGAACGAAGTTATCGACGCAAGGAGCGTTCGCGGTTTGGACTCCGATGAAGTAGAACGAGCACCGGAGTTCGGAGCAACATTTGGAGTCGGCATAGGAATTAACGTCAAACGAACGTCAACGAACGTCAACGAACGCCTGCGTTAGACTGTATCGCACTGGCACTTCGAGGCCACCTGCTATTAGCGGCTGCGGTTTAATCGCGACGGCGATTGCGTTCGGGGGGTGTTGCATAAGTCAGAGTAGCCGCGCCGCCAAGGGAAAATCCTATAACCGCTGCCTTGCCAGGGAGTGCGTGAATCGATTGTCGTGCGCGCACAATGACACCTCTCAAGAGAGCCTCGCCTACACCTTCTCTCCAGAAAGAACATTCGTGGTCCGACACAATTTATTTTCAACGGCATCCACCACGGTGTTGTCTAATAATCAAGGAAAAGACGTTACTATGAGAGTTGCGACTAAATTAGCGGTCGCGGTGGTTATAATTGGGCTATGTGCAAAACTAAGCGCTCAGCAAGCGACTGTGATTATTGATCTTACCGAGCAGACGGCTTATTTGCTCGAGAATGGCCGGGTCGCTTTCGTTTCGCCGATTGCTTCGGGTAAAGAGGGTTGGGGAACCCCGATCGGGAGCTTCAGGGTCATGAGCAAAGATTTGAACCACCAGTCCGGAAACTTCGGTCTGGTCGTCGACTCTTACGGCAGAATAGTCAATCCAAACGCGACTCCGGGCTCATACGTCCCCCCAGGGTGTCACTACATGCCTGCTCCGATGCCGTACTACATGGAATTCCGCAAATACGTCGGGATGCATGCGGGTTATCTGCCTGGCTACCCGGCATCGCACGGTTGTGTTCGGATGCCCAGAGACCTTGCTGCTGAATTTTTTGCCCGTGTGCAGATCGGTACACCGGTGAAAGTGATCGGGAGCGCCAGAAATGTAACACGTCTCAGGAGAGCGATTCCAATCGTTCAGCCTGGCAATTCCAGGTATGCCGCAGCCTTTTCTGGTCCGGCGAAGATGTCTGGGAATGCCAGAAATTTAGCGCAAGTCAGGAGAGCGATTCCAGTCGTGCAGCCTGGTCGTTCCAGGTATGCCACAGTCTTTTTTAAATCCCCCGTACGCACCGAACGGCCGCCGGGAATTCATTAACAGGGGCTTTAGCCCTGAGATTGCATGACGGTTCGACGTCATGCCCGGAAGAGCCGCTCTGGTCGTCCTCGACTTTCTTGGACGCGTGAAATGCACCGATCGTCAGCAACGTTCAAAGATCGAGAACGACGACGACGACGATTGAGGAGGCAAGCTATACCGCGCTAACCACATACTCCGAACTAGGCCGGATGAGAAGTTCACCCGGCGCAAGCTGCTTGGGAAGGGTGAAGCGTATCTTTGGAGTTCGAGTAGAGAAAGTCGGGCTAGGCTCCCGCACGCCGCTGTTCACTTTCTCGGATCATCTCGGTCAAGTCCGCAACCGGGCGAATCTCGAAGGGGCCCGCCTTCACACCGGGATGCTTCGACATTAGCTGGATTGCGTGATTCAGGTCTGTGGCTTCGAGCACGAGGATTCCGCCCAACTGCTCTTTCGTCTCGGCATAGGGGCCATCGGTGGTGGACACCTTGCCGTTCTGCCATCGCAGCGTGATGGCGTTCCGAGCGCTTTGGAGCGCTTCCCCGCCGGCAAAGTGACCGTTCTTCCGCAACACTTCGTCGTAGGCAAAGCACTCATCCAACATGGCGTTGCGCTCGCTTTCGGACATTGTGTCCCACTTCTTCTCTTCGATGTATCCAAGGCAGAAGTATCTCATATTTCTCTCCTGATTTGCGGCTTCAATTGCGGCTAAAGTCCTCAGGCTCGAACACCTGCCGAATCTCGATCTCTGCCTCCTCGCCAGGCATGGGATTGGGACAGCGCTTGACCCATTCGATCGCCTCTTCCAGCGACGCGCACTTCCATAGCCAGAAACCCGCGACCAGCTCCTTTGTCTCGGCGAATGGCCCGTCGATCACCATGAGCTTCTCCCCCGCGAACTTTACCCGCGCCCCCTTCGAACTTGCCTGCAGGCCTTCGCCCCCGAGCAGCACGCCGGCTTTGATCAGCTCTTCGTTGAACTTTCCCATCTCGGCGAGGAGCTCCTCGCTCGGTAGGGCGCCGGCCTCTGAGGACTTGGTGGCTTTGACTATTACCATGAATCGCACTTTTTTCTCCTTGTGTTGGTTTGTTGGAATTGTTCTTTCACCACCTAGTCGTTCGGTGATGCTGCAAATCGACAACGAAACTGCATCTCAGATTAACTGAGCCAATCGCCGCTCGAGAAACCGCCGCTCCGGCTCCTGACGCGCGAGGCTGAGCGCCATTTCGTAGGAAGCTCGAGCGTCCACCGTTCTCCCCAGTCGCCGGCACAAGTCCGCCCGCGCCGCGTGCGCCAAGTGATAATCGGCTAGATCGCCGCGGGCGAGGATGGCGTCGATCAGCGCCAGACCCGCATCAGGGCCATCGCGCATCGCCACCGCGACGGCGTGATTCAACTCCACCACGGGCGACGGTTCCACACGCACCAGCACGCCGTATAGTCGGGCAATCTGCGCCCAGTCCGTGGCCGCAGCGTTGGGCGCTTGGGCATGCACGGCCGCGATTGCCGCCTGAAGCGTGTATGGATCTAACCTGCGCGACGACAGCGCCCTCTCCACCAACGCCTTTCCTTCCGCAATCTGATCGCGATTCCAGAGCGCGCGGTCCTGGTCTTCGAGCAAGATCAGGTCGCCCGTCAACGAGGTCCGCGCGGCGCGACGCGATTCCTGCAGCAGCATCAACGCAAGGAGTCCTAACACCTCCGGCTCCGGTAACAACTCGGCCAGCAGCCGCCCAAGACGGATCGCCTCGCCCGAGAGATCGGAACGCGTGACCGACTCGCCCGACGAGGCGAAGTATCCCTCGTTAAACACCAGGTAAATCACCTGGAGCACCGCGTTCAAGCGGTCCGGTAGCTCCGCAGGCGACGGCACCTGATACGGAATTCCCGCATCGCGGACCTTCGCTTTCGCGCGCACGATGCGCTGAGCCAGCGCGGACGGAAGGGTGAGGAACGCGCGCGCAATCTCCTCGGTCGTCAGGCCGCAGACCTCCCGCAGCGTCAGTGCCACGCGGGCTTCCGGCGCCAGCGCAGGATGACAGCAGGTGAAGATCAGCCGAAGCCGGTCGTCCTCGATGCTCTCGTCGTCAAAGGTCGCGGCGTCGCGGGTCTCGGCTCCGAATTGCTCAGCGATAGCCGCCTGCGACGCATCGAACCGGGCGCGCCGTCGCATCGCGTCGATGGCCTTGAATCGGCCCGCCGAAACGAGCCACGCGCGCGGATTCGCGGGCACGCCCTCCTTCGGCCATCGCTCGAGCGCAGCACTGAAGGCGTCGTGTAGCGCGTCCTCGGCAAGTTCGAAGTCGCCGAGCAGGCGGATCAGGGTCGCAAAGATCCGCCGCGACTCCGAGCGATAAACGGCATCCACTTTCTCCCGCACTTGTTCAGCAGTATGCTCTGTCATGACGACAGCACTTTCCCATCGGTGGCGATGGTCTTCCAATTGCGCGTGGTGTCATACACCCACTTTCACGGCTCTGAAGAACACAAGGCTGCCGGCGTGGAGATTCTCCGAGTATGATTGTAGTGAGCCCTATAAAGGCGTTACGGAAACAGCGCATGCTTTGTAGGAAGGCTGCCGTGAGTAGGGATCAAAAGCAGGGAACGTGAGTTCGTTTGCAACCCAATAATGCATCGGAATAAATAGTTGCTTAACTTGGACCGTATTCGTAATAAACACTGTTGCGATCGCCTGTCCCCGCCTGGACGCGACAATGGCCTTTTGATTGGCCCTTATGCCGAGACGCTCAGCGTCGAGTGGATTCATCTCGACATAAATATGGTCTGGATACAGCTTTTTCAGCACGGCAGATTTTCCAGTGCGCGTCTGCGTGTGCCATTGGGACGAGGTGCCGCGCCCTGTTAGCAGCACGAACGGGTATTGCTCGTCGATAGGCTCCGGCACGTCGCGGGGAGCCTCAAACAGGAACCTCGCTTTCTGGTCCGAATGATAAAATAGTACGTCGTCAAATAAACGTCTCTCTTGTTCAACGGAGATCTTTGATTCCTGTGATGGATCACGACTTCTTGTGGAAGCGTCCTCGCGAATATCCCGCAACGGCCACTGAATTCCCCCAGCCTCATCGATCATCTGGTAATCGCGAATGCCCGTGATCTCGCAAGGCTGACCACGCGATAGCTCTTTCATAATCTGGAAGACCGATTCCGGTGAAGACCATCTTTCGAACATTTTCCCGCAGCCCCAATATTGAGCGACGAGTTTGAAAATATTGAAATCCGATAATGCTTGGCCCGGTGCTCGCGAAACCTTTTTGACCAGTCCGATTCGTCGCTCGGAGTTAACAGTACTCCGATCGCGAATTGTTCTGGATTTTAAAGAATGGAATTCGTCTGAGCGGAATGCCTGCGTTTGGAAGAGTCGAATCCGACGAACATATCTGGAATTTGGCGCATTATGTAAGGACACTCCGGGGCGGCACCCGTCCGGCGAGAGGAGGAGCCGCGGATTAAAGGCGCAATTGTTAGACTCCGGTGCCTCTATGACCGTGAATCTCGTCTCTTATCGAACCCTCGGCATCCGCCCTCCTACGCACTCAAGACCGAATCATCGTAAGAATCATCTTGGAGCGCTGCAGCGCCTTGAGCGCGTGCGGCTGCTGCGCAGGCATAAGAATCATCTCGCCGCCTTGCACGCGATGCAGCTTGCCGGCGATAGTGATTTCGACTTCGCCTTCCAGCACCTGGACCACCGCATCGAACGGCGCTGTGTGTTCGCTCATGCCTTGTCCTTCATCGAAAGAAAAGACCGTGACAGTGCCGGTCGGCTTCTTCATGATTTCGCGACTCACAATCGAGCCGGCCTGGTAACTCACTAGGTCGGCAACTTTAGCCGCTTCCGCTTCTAGTACTTTGCGTTTCGTATCTTGCATAATTTCTGCTTTTCGCTACATCGACCTCCGTCAAATCAAGGTTTTTGCGCGATAATCGTGACGGCGCGGAGGTGGGAGCCATGATTGCGAAAAGCTTTTTTCATAGCGAAAACACGCGCTCGCGCCTCGCCATCGCCGAGGAGCCTGCCGGCAATCAGGAGAACGCGACCCAATCCCTCGTCCTGGATCAAGCGAGGAACTTCAAGCAGATGCATGGGCGCTGTGGCACTATGTGTTATCCTAAAGTTATGTTCAGCGAGGAGTGCGTGCCACTCCGCAATGGTTAGAGGCCGTGCGCCGACATGGATTGTGCCGGTGAGGTCGTTTTCGATAAGCTCGCGCGTTTCCCGCGGGAGATCGTCCGGCACAAGGCAGAGTTCGTGAATGCCGTACCGGCCTCCGGGGCGCAACAGGCGCGATGCTTCGGCGATTATCATTGCCTTTTGACGATCGCTTTGCATCGTCAACATGGCCTCACCATAAACCACGCTCGCCTGTGCCGTCGCGATGCCAGTCTGTTCTGCACTGGCGATGAGGCAGTTTCGCCCGAGGCCTCGAAGATACCGCCGGACAATCTTAGCGGCATTTTCATTGCGTTCGATGCCGACGTAGGAATGCGGTCTCCGGGCCAGGGTCAGCCGGGCGGTGACGCCGAGACCGGGTCCGAATTCGACCACGTCGTCGTCGGGTTGGATGCTTAAGCCCTCAAGCATACACCGGGTAAGCTCGAGACCGCCGGGTCGGAGTACGCGCTTGCCGAGTCGCGACAGGAGCCAATGCCCAGGCACCTTGATGGCATCGAGGTGCTCTCCCGGCAAGGATCTGGCTGATTTCATGGTTCTCATCCGTTGCCTGCTTTATGGCCACGCGGCCTTTAGCCTCCGCTGGATTTTCATGTACGACTCCTTCAAACCGCAATAAAACGAGGAACGCTCAACCCGCCGCATCCGGACGACGAGCTTCTTGGTTTCCCAATTCTGCTCGTTAGTGGAATTAAAATCAAGTGAAAGATTCATATTATATACATATATTCCCAGACTTGCTTTAAAGCAATATTTCCTGTACATGTTATTTAGCTTTTTTCCTATGCGCCTCACGTTCTCCACCGATTATGCCCTGCGTCTATTGATGCTGGTTGGACTCGAACCGGACCGTCTCGTGACCATCGAAGAAGTCGCGGATTGCTTCGGTATTTCGAAAAACCACCTGATGAAAGTAGCGTATCGGCTCGGGCAGGCCGAGTACCTGGAAACCGTGCGAGGCCGCAACGGAGGGTTGCGCTTGGGAAAGGCGCCCGACCAGATCGTGGTCGGGGAAGTCGTCCGCAAGATGGAACCGGACTTCGCGGTGGTCGAATGCCAGAATCCGGCGGGCTACTGCAAGATCGCGCCCGGTTGTACGCTGCGCTCCGCAATGAGAGAAGCTGTCCAGGCTTTTCTTGAGAAACTCGATCAATACACCCTCGAGGACCTGCTCCGGCCGAAAGCTAAACTGCGGCGCTTACTCGGCGTCAATCACGAGAGAGCGGTTGCCTAGGCTAGAGAAGAGTCGGGGATTCAATTAAATAGGTAAGTGCAACGCAGGAGCAACAGGAACTGCGTAGCGCACAAATAAATTCCAATAAACATGTATTGTAAATATTGCTTTTAGGCGTTTGCTCTATACATATTTATTACATGAATGTTTAGGCTGAGGCAGATAGCCCAGCGGTGCGCGAACTTGCCTTGCTGGAGCCGGCTTATCGGTTAGCGGTAGCGATTTTTCGTGATAGCATGCGCCGTCGTGCTCGGCGCGCGGCGAACGGATAGCCTCGACGCAATCGCCAAAGAATTGACCGAGCGCGGCGGCGAAGTCCTCACGCTTGCAACCGATGTGACCAAACGGGAAAAGAGCTGACCTTCGAAGGTCCCTACAGTCGGGTCGGAACAGATCACGTGGCTTCCGCGCGAGACTTTCTCTGTGCGAATGTGCCCACGATTGTACTGCAACCCACGGTGAACTTTCGGCAAGGGTTTCGTCAGGGCGCTCTGACGGTGTCCTTCATATTTTGTTCGATTGCGTGGCGGATCTCAAGTGACCGGTCCGCCCCTATCCTCGAACAGAAATCAGTTGCCACATCGTAATCGAGCCATATGTAGAGTTCGATTCTCTCGCTCGACTT
>Ga0209656_10002009_pt1 | contig 13269 bp, 16 predicted proteins | sample BogFormECP12_OM2_FD_188239 | JGI IMG/M metagenome (GOLD analysis project Ga0209656, IMG submission 188239) | Bog forest soil microbial communities from Calvert Island, British Columbia, Canada - ECP12_OM2 (SPAdes) (version 2) | ecosystem: Environmental > Aquatic > Freshwater > Wetlands > Bog ... | reverse complement strand
AGGCTCAGCGCAGCGGCAGCATCGTCAATATATCGTCAATATATCGTCGACCTATGGTCACGACGGCGCCGGCGGTGCATCCATCTATTCCGCCAGCAAGCACGCGGTCGAGGGGCTCACCAGATCCGCGGCGCTCGAGGTCGCGGCCTCGGGCGTTCGTGTCAATGCGGTAGCACCAGGGCCGACCGATACCGAGATGCTCAACCGCTTCACCGGTAACGCTGAAAGAAAAGCCGGCCTCGTCTCAACCGTGCCGTTCCAGCGCTTGGGGAAGCCCGATGAGGTCGCCAGCGCCATCGTCTTCCTTGCTTCCAGCAAGTCGTCTTTCACCACCGGCCAAGTGCTTTCCGTCGACGGCGGGAAGTCGGCGGGGTAGCTGGTAAACCCGTCGATCGCATCACGCGAGACGAGGAGATCAGAATGACAAGCCGATCCGAGATCGAACGAGACAAGGCCATCGTCGACGCCTTCTATCAGGCAGGCATCGAAGGCCACCTCACAAGCTTCGCGCAGTATCTGGATCCCGACTTCAAGGTAACCGCGCCCAATTATCTTCCCTGGGGCGGAAGACATTCGGGTGCGGCGTTCTTCCGAGACGAAATACTGCCCAACCTCCCCGATGTGTTCGACTTCGCGCGATTCAGCTACGACAGCGTTATCGCTGAGGGCGGACGCGTCGCCGCGGTGATCAACATGGGCGTTACCGGCACCGAAGCAATAATCAAAATCGTCGACGTTTGGACCGTCCGAGACGGCAAGGTCACGTCGATCTGGGTCGCCTATTTCGAGCTCCAGGCGCTGCTCGACAAACTCGGCATCGTCCACCAACTCACCCGCTGACGGATCGCCGGTCTTTTGAGGCAGCGTCAGCGCAAAAGACCGAACCGAGCACATTTCAGATGTTGAACCATACCCATCAGACCACGCCGACGCTATCCCTCGGAGCCTGGACGGGCACCGTCGGCCCTAACTAACCAGGAGGTGAAGCCATGGAACAGACAGTCCTGCCAGCATCGAAGCCGATCAAGATTCCCGGACCGGAACATCCGATCACGATTGAACGCAGTCCCGCCCGGATCGCGGTCTCGGTCGCGGGGCGGATCGTTGCCGACACGCGAGAAGCGTTGACCCTCCGCGAAGCGGCCTATCCGGCGGTCCAGTACATCCCGCGCAAGGATGTCGACATGGCGCTCCTCGAGCGGACGGATCACGCCACCTACTGCCCATACAAGGGGGATTGCAGCTATTTCAGCATTCCGCTCGGCGGGAACCGTTCGACGAACGCCGTGTGGAGCTACGAGGCCCCATACGCTCCCGTGATGCCCATCAAAGATTATCTCGCCTTCTATCCCGACCGCGTCGACGCGATCGAAGAACGACCAGAGGCCTGATCGCCTCTCCCCCCTGGTCTTTCCGGGCCTCGCTATTAGGCTGCAAGGCCCGGACCTAGTCCAGCGAGCGTCGCGCAAGCGCCTGCGTGAGCGGACGCCTGCGCGTTCGCGTTAGCTCTCCGATGGCGGCTCGAAGCTCTGAACCGCCAAGCCAATTTCCCGGAGGACCGCAACCGATGACTGAGCTTGCACACCCGTATCTGTTCACGCCGGTGCAGATCGGACCAATCTCGCTAAAGCACCGCGTCGTGATGGCCCCCCTCACACGTTCGCGATCCGAGCAGCCGGGGGACATCCCCGGTGCTCTGATGCTCGAGTATTACGCGCAACGAGCTTCCGACGGCGGCTTCATCGTCTCCGAGGGAACCTCGGTATCGCTGACGGGTCGCGGGTGGCTTGGAGCACCCGGTCTGTACTCGGACCAACAGGTCGAAGGATGGAAGAAGATCACAGCGGCCGTCCACGCGAAGGGCGGCTACATGTTCCCGCAGCTGTGGCATACCGGACGCTCTTCGCGCGTCGAGATGACGGGTGGCCAAGCGCCTGTTTCGGCTTCTGTCAATCCATCCTACTGGGAGGATACCTCGCATGTCGTTTCCGCGCCCAGCGGTTGGATCCCGCCCTCACCGCATCGGGCCCTCGATATCGCCGAAATTCCGGGCATCATCGAGGACTACCGCAAAGCCGCGGAGCGGGCGAAGGCTGCAGGATTCGATGGTGTCGAACTGCATGCCGCCAACGGTTATCTGCCCGATCAGTTTCTTCAGGACGGCAGCAACAAGCGCACCGACGGCTATGGCGGTTCCATCGAAAACCGCTCACGCTTCCTGCTGGAACTCGTGGAAGCAATGGCGTCAGTGTGGGGAGGCGATCGCGTCGGCGTGCGGATCGGGCCGAGCGGAACCTGGAACGGGATGTCGGACAGCAATCCGCAGACGCTGTTTTCTTACGTTACCGAGCAGTTGAACCGGTTTGGACTCGCCTATCTCTACATCTTCGAGCCGCGCGTGAAAGGCAACGTGCTGATCGGCGAGGGGCAGGCCCCTGTGGCATCCGAGCAACTGCGGAAGATCTTCAAAGGCAAGATCATCGCGGCTGGCGGCTTCGAACCGGATAGCGCCGAGGCGATCGTCGCGAATGGTGATGCCGATCTGGTTACGTTTGGGCGCTATTTCGTCTCGAACCCTGATCTGCCCGAGCGCATCAAGCTGGGATTACCGCTCAACGATTACGACCGCGACACGTTCTACACCTTCGATGCTCACGGTTACACAGACTACCCGTTCTACGACCTGTGCGCCGCCGCATAGCCTATTACTGTGACGGGGCCGGCTCTTCGGCCGCTTCCGAGACGATCGTCCGCAGGACCTCCCGCTAACCTCGCCTTCGAGCCGGGAGTGCGGCTTGCGCCGGGCCCTCTGCCGCCGCACCTTAGGATGACAGGAAAGAGCGGGGAGCTTGGGTGATGCGGGTTGGGATTCATCTGCCGCATGTCGGGCGCAAAGCTGGGCCGGAGGCGATCCGGCGCGCCGCGATCCAAGCCGAGGAGCTGGGCTTCGCCGATGCCTGGACGAGCGAGCACATCATCATCCCGAGAGGCGCGCCCTACCCGCCCTCGGCAGCGTTCTACGATCCGGTCCTGACCCTGACCTGGGCGGCGGCCTTCACCGAGAGGATCGGGCTCGGCACCAGCGTCCTGGTCTTGCCAATGCGTCACCCATTACCGCTCGCCAAGGAGCTGGCGACGTTGCAGAACCTGTCCGAAGGACGGCTGATCCTCGGCGCCGGCGTCGGCTGGATGGCGGCCGAGTTCGCCGCACTCGGCGTGCCGTTCCGCGAGCGTGGGCGGCGCATGGACGAGGGCATCGCGATGATGCTGGCGGTGTGGGGTGAGGACCCGGTCAGCTTTGCGACGCGCCACATCCCCTCGGTCATCGAGGACATGCGCATGCTGCCGCAGCCAATCAAACCGATCCCGATCTGGATCGGAGGCAGCTCAGAGGCCGCACTCGCCCGCGCCCTGCGCCTCGACGGCTGGCACGGCTCGCGGCTGTCGCCCGCCGACACCGCGCCGATCGTTCGTCGGCTGCGGGAAAAGCGGCCGGAGCCCGAATTCACGATCTCGCTGCGCAGCGGCTGGGACGGCAAGGACGACGGCGCGCTCGGCGCCCGGCTCGCCGCCTATCGCGAGGCCGGTGTAGAGCATGTCCTGGTCGAGCCCGCCGAACGCGCGCTCGACGAATGGCTGCGCGCCGTCGAGCGGGTCGCCCGCGCTGTCGAGTCAATCTAAATTTCACCAATGAGACCGTGAGAAGCAATAAATTTTTGCAATGATGGGTAATCTGGGCAAAGGAGTAAGCACGATCTTTGCGCCCAAGCATTATTCTTCTCGCTGTCTCACCGTCTCTGTGGTGATCCTGTAGGGCAAGGAGCGAGACGATGAAATTGGCCATGACCCTGAAGTTTTCGCCGGCCGCGGGCGTCGATATGGATCTCGTCTGGGAGGCGGAACGGCTCGGCTACGAGGCGGTATGGTGTGGCGAGGCCTATGGCACCGATGCGGTGACCCCGGTCGCCTGGGTGTTGGCGCAGACCAAGACGATCAAGGCCGGCACCAGCATCATGCAGATGCCGGCGCGCACGCCTACCTGTGCCGCGATGACCGCGATGACCTTGCAGGCCATGTCCGGCAATCGATTTCTCTGCGGCATCGGCCCGTCGGGCCCGCAGGTCGTCGAGGGCTGGCACGGCGTGCCGTTCGGCAAACCGCTGTTACGCACTCGGGAATACATTGCGATTATCCGCCAGATCCTCGAGCGCAAGGCGCCGCTCGAATTTCACGGCGAGCATTATCAGATCCCCTACAACGGGCCGGGTGCAACCGGGCTCGGCAAGCCGCTGCGCAGCATCATTCACGGCGATCCCAATCTGAAGATCTACACCGCGGCGATCGCGCCGGCCGGGCTGAGGACTGCGGGCGAGGTGGCGGACGGCACCTTGCCAATCTTCATGTCGCCCGAGCAGCCGCAGACGATCACCACCCCGGTGCTGGAGGGTATGGCGAAAGCCGGCGCCGGCAAGACCCTCGCCGATTTCGATCTTGCGCCCTATGTGCGGATCAGCATGGGCGAGGATCTCGCGGCCTGCCGCGATGCGGTCCGGCCCCAGCTCGCCCTTTACATCGGCGGGATGGGGGCGCGGTCGAAGAACTATTACAACGACTTGATCAAGCGGCTCGACTACGAGGCAGCGGCCGTCAAGATCCAGGACCTTTTCCTCGCGGGCCGGCGCAAGGAAGCCGAGGCGGCGGTCCCCGACGCACTGATCGACGAGATCTCACTGGTGGGGCCGGAGGAGCGGATCCGCGATCGGCTGCAGGTCTGGAAAGGACTCGCGAAGGACCAGCAGATCGGCACACTGGTGTTGACCGGCGCTACGCTGAAAGCGTTGCGAGTCGTCGCCGAAGCGGTGTTGTGAGACCCGCAACGCGGGGCCATCACGGTAGGGTCAGGATGCCGGCTTGCGACCCCGGCGCAGGCGGCTGCGCCGCGCCATAGCTCGGGTTCAGCAATAGGTTGCTGACGCCGGCGGTGGCAACGATCGCGGTCGGGCAGTTGAAATAAGGCGACACAAAGGTGTTGCGGTTTGCGTAGGGCGAGTTGATCGTCAGCCCGACCTCGGCGACCTCGAGATCGATTGCCTGAATGGTGTTGGCGAAGGTGTAGCCGTTGGTTATCAACATCGCCGTTCCGTTCGTCGCCGAACCGGCGCCCGAGATGCGCGAGAATTGCACCTGATCTAGTCTCAGTCCGGTGTTGCCTGCCGACACCGCGACGGTAAAGATGTCCGAGTTCAAGACATAATTGAACCGTGCGCCGAGCCCAGGGCCGCTGTTGTTCAGGATCAGATGATCGATTTTCGCCGAGTTATGGGCGTCCGAGAAATCGTTCATCCCGAACCGAACCACCGCCGCGGCCGTATTGGCGTTGACGAAAAGGGTGCCCTGGATATGGAAATAGAAGCAGGCCTTGGGATTGTCCGGCGTGCCGCCGCTGCATTGTATCCCGATCGCCCGCTGGCCGGTGCCCGTCGCATCAACAACCGCACCGTCGGAAATGATCTGAAAGCCGGTAGTGGCGAGCGGCGCGTAGTCGATGACGAGCTCCCGGTCGAGCGTGTAGGTGCCTGCTGGCAGCCATAGCGGCTCGTTGGCGGCGATCGCCGCCTCGGTGGCGTCCTGCAGATCGGCATAGCAGCGCGCATCGATCCGGTCAGCCGGGTTGCAATCGGCGCGGGTCGGGGATGCTGTTATCCCCAGCAGAATCGCCGCAAGGATGGCGGCCTGGACCGTTGCGGCTGCCTTGATCGTAGCGTCGGGGCGAGAATGCCTCGCCGATGTCGTCTTCATGGTTACCCCCTTTTTGAGGAAAATTTACCAATGGCACAACCCAACATAGTTAATAGTGTATGCCGGCGGGTTTTGCAAGCGATACGTGCTGATTTTAACCAAAGGTGAGTGTCGTATATATCTGAGATTGTACCGTCCATATGTGAGGTAGCTCACACCGAAGCGCCGACGTCGAGGCAGGCTACGCTTCGGGTGGAATTTCACGCGAGGCGACCACATAAGGCTGGCTTTGAATCGAGGAAGCACCGATGACCGAATTCCTTGCCGCAGTTGCCGACACGATCGGCCGTGACGGCTTCGCTTTTGTGCGGGCTCCGGAAATGCATGCGGCATTGGAGATCGCCGGGTTGCGCGATTGGGGATCGTTCGCGGCCAGCTGGGATGATCTCGGGATCGACGCCTTCATGGCCGATGGCGGTCGCTACCGCCGCCGCCGCTTTGCCGCCTTTCGCGCCTCGTCGTCAGGGATCGTGCGCAAGCCGCATCAGCCGCACTATCAGAGCCGGGACTACAACCCGCTCAACGGCGGGATCGAACGTTGGTTCGAACCGGTGACCGAGCCGGTCGGTCGTCACCCGGCGCTGATCGCGATCCTGCACACGAGCCAAAAGTTGTTCGACCGGATGACACCGGCGGAGGTTCGGCCGCCGGCCTGGCATGTCGAGCTGCATCAGTTTCGCATCGAGACGCGGCCAGGCCAGGAGGGCCGGCCGACCCCGGAAGGCATGCATCGCGACGGGGTCGACTGGGTGCTGGTGCTGATGGTCCGCCGCGAGAACGTCGCGAGCGGTGAAACCACGATCTACGATCTGGTCAAGCGCCCGCTAGGCAGCTTTACCCTGACCGCACCGCTCGACTCAGCTTTGGTCGACGACAGCCGGGTCTATCACGGCGTAACCGCCGTCACGCCGCTCGATCCGCGGCTTCCGGCCCACCGCGACGTGTTGGTGGTGACATTCCGGCGAGAGTAGCCGCTCGGCGGAGCGCGGAGCGTGGGCGGCGGTCAGGTCGCCGCGAACCGCACCGCGGCGATCGGCGGCAACCGCGCCTCGGGCATCGTCCAGGAGTCGCCACCGTCCTCGGAGAGCCACAGCCCGCCGCTGGTCGAGCCGAAGGCGAGCCGCTCGCCGCTCGCGTCGACCGCGAGCGCGTGGCGCCACACCAGATCGTAAGCGTGGTGCTGCGGCAGGCCCTTCCTCAGCACCTCGAAACTGCGGCCGCCGTCGCGGGTACGCGCCACGACGACCTTGCCGTCGACCGGGATGCGCCGCTCGTCCTTGACGGCCGGGACGAACCAGGCGGTGTTCGGGTCGCGCGGGTGGGCGGCCACGGCAAAGCCGAATTTCGACGGGCGGATCGCCGTCAGTTCATGCCAGGTGGCGCCCATATCCTCCGAACGGAAGACACCGTTGTGGTGCTGGCACCAGACGATTTCGGGATAGGCGCCACAGCGCGCCAAGCGGTGGACGTCCTGAGCGATCGGCTCCTCGCGCCGCTCCGGCGGCATGTATTCGGCGTACATGCCGCGGTTGATATTGCGCCACGAAGCGCCGGTGTCGGCGCTCGCCCACACGCCCCCGGTCGACACCCCGATGCGAATGTCGCCGGGATTTCGCGGGTCGATCAGCACGGTGTCGATGCCGGGCTGCTCGCCGCCGGCGACCCCCGACCATTGCCGGCGCTCGGGCATCCGCCACAACGCCTCGACTAGCGCCCAGGACTGCCCGCCGTCGTCGGAGCGGAAGAGCCCGCCGGGCATCGTGCCGGCCCAGAGGCGCCCGGCGACGCCGCCCGGCTCGATCACCCAGATCTTGCCGAGCGACCAGGGATGGGGATCGTCGGCGGCGTCGGCCGGCTTTGGCGGAAACGCCGGTGCGGCCAGCTCGTGCCACATGCCCGCAGGGTCGCGGCGCCACAGCTTGGCCCCGAAATGGCCGAGATCGAGGGCCGCATAGACTGTGCCGTCGGCATCGGCCAGCACCGCCGAGACCGGGTCGCCCAGGAACTGCACGTCGGCCACCTGCCAGGTGCCATGCTCGCGCACCAGCTCGAAGAGACCCTTGCGGGTTGCGACATGGAACCGATCTGCCATCTCTTCCTCCCTCAACCGCCGGACAACGCCTGGAGCACATAGATCTCGTCGCGCGGGCCGACCGGGTCGGTCAGCCCGACGCGGTCGCCGACCAGCCGATCATTGACATAGACGGCGACATGCCGGCGCAGGGTACCCTGGTCGTCGAGCACATATCCGCGCAATGCGGGCCGCGACGCAAATACGGCGGCGAGTGCCGCGCCAACCGTGTCGCCCTCCACCGTGGCGGTGGGCGCGGTAAGGAAGCGCTCCAGCGCGCGGGTGAACGAGACCGTCGGCATGATCACGCTGCCGCGTTTACCCAGGCGTCCGCCAAATGTTCGATGAACCGCTCGAGGCATCCCGTCCAGCCGCCCCGGTGCAAATCACGTGCCGCGACCGATTGGAAGGGGGCCTGATGCAGGGTGAGCCGGGTCTTGCCGTCGAGATCGGCGAAGGTCACCGTGACCAAGGTTTCGGGGGCGGAATTGCCCCCGGCGTCTTCCGAGAGATAGGTGAAGACGAGCCGCTCCGGCTCGACGATCTCGCGGTAGACGCCGCACTTGCGATGCTCGCTCCCATCGGGCGCGCGCATAGCGCGGAACCAAGTGCCGCCGGGCCGGACATCCATCCGACCCGAAATCGTCGTGAAGCCGCGCGGACCCCACCAACGCACAAGGTGCTCGGGCTCGGTCCACGCCTTGAACACGAGCCGGCGCGGCGCATCGAAGACCCGGGTGATGACCAGCTCTCGCCCCGCGGCGGCGGTGGCGGCGTCAGTTGTTGCAGCCATCTTTTTTCTCCCCGGTTTGCAGATCGGCCAGATATTCGTCCAGGCGAGCAAAGCTGTCGTCCCAGAAATGGCGATAGTGCTCCAGCCAGTCGGCGGCGTCCTTGAGCGGTCCCACCTCGAGCCGGCAGGGCCGCCACTGCGCCTTGCGGCCGCGCGCGATGAGCCCGGCGCGCTCCAGCACCTTGAGGTGCTTGGAGACCGCGGGAAGGCTCATCGCGAAGGGCTCGGCGAGCTCGGTGACCGAAGCCTCGCCCCGGATGAGGCGGGCAAGGATCGCCCGCCGAGTGGGATCGGCAAGGGCCGCGTAGGTGGTGCTGAGGCGATCCGATAACATGCCGCGACAAACCGTTCGGTTAAGTAACCGTATGGGCAAATATATCGGCTACGCATGGGTGTCAAGGGACGGCGGCGGCAAAGGCGACGTTGACCCGGAACCCGGCCGAGGTCGGCCGTTCGGCGCTGGGTTATCAGGACAGGGCCGTTTAGACTGTTCGGCAATGATCAACCGCCGTGACCTGTTCCCGCCGATCGAGCCTCACCGCACGGGCGCTCTGCGGCTCGATACGCGCCACACGATGTACTGGGAGCAATCGGGGAACCCGGGCGGCGCGCCAGCGCTGTTTCTGCATGGCGGCCCCGGCGCTGGCGCCACCCCTGTTCACCGGCGGTTTTTCGATCCTGATTATTGGCGGATCGTGATCTTCGATCAGCGCGGCGCCGGCCGCTCGACGCCGCTCGGCGAGATCGTCGACAATTCGCCGGCTCATCTGGTGGCCGACATCGAGCGCCTGCGCACCCTGCTCGGCATCGAGCGATGGCTCGTCTTTGGGGGCTCCTGGGGCTCGACCCTGGCGCTCGATTATGCCGAGACCTACCCTGCGCGCTGCACCGGGCTCATCCTGCGCGGGATTTTTCTCTGCCGGAAGGACGAGGTCGAGTGGTTTCTCTACGGTGCGCGCCGGGTTTTTCCGGAGGCTTGGCGCGCCTTTTCGGGGTTCCTGCCCGAGGACGAACGGGGCGATATACTCGCCGCCTACTGCCGTCGCCTACTCGACCCCGACCCCGGCATCCACATGAGGGCGGCACGTGCCTGGAGCGTCTATGAGGGGGCCTGCTCGACATTGCTGCCGAGTTCCGAAACCGTGGCGGCCTTTGGCGAGGAACGTCTGGCGCTGGGTCTGGCGCGAATCGAAGCCCATTTCTTCAGCCGTCATTTGTTCACCGGCGACTCCGATCTGATCGCTCGGATCCGGCGCATCCGTCATCTTCCCGCGATCATCGTGCAAGGGCGCTACGACATGGTCTGCCCGATCCGCGGTGCCGACGAGCTCGCCCGCGCTTGGCCCGAGGCGGATTACGTGATCGTGCCCGATGCCGGCCACTCGGCGATGGAGCCCGGCATCCGCGAGCAGCTGGTGCTGGCGACGGAGCGTATGAAGCGGGTCTGAGGTTAGTCCGGAGGGTTTTGCTTGCGCGCGATCGGATGCCCCCTAGGATGAGTCGCAACCCTTGCGCACTGAGGGGGAGGGGAATGTGAGCACGAGGCGCGCCGCGATCCGGGCGGGAACCGGCATGCTGTTCGCACTGGGTTGCGCGTCGGCGCATCCGGCCGCCGCGCAAATCACCTTTGGCTCGCCGGCCGACCCGCCACGCATCGCGATCGGCGGCGGGGCGTTCGACGTGCTGCCCGACAAAGTGAGACCGGGCGCCGGGGCGACGGGCCTGGCGCTGGGCGAGTACCGTTTTGGCGACGTGCTGTGGATTGTGGCGCCGTTCGTCGGCGCCTTTGGAACCGCCAAAGGCGCCTTCTACGGCTATGGCGGCTTCGGGATCGACATTAATTTTTTCGAGAGATTCATCGCGACGCCGAGTGCGGCGGTCGGTTACTTCACACACGGCACCGGCATCGATCTCGGAGCGCATACCGAGTTTCGAACCGGCGCGGAATTCGACTATCGCTTCGACAACCTGACCCGCCTCGGGGTCGGCATGTACCACATGTCTAATGCCGGCATCGGCCAGCACAACCCCGGCGTCGAGTTGGTGACCGTCGTTCTGACGACCCCGTTTCCCTGATCGCTAAATCGGTCGGATCTCGCTGCCGAGATTATCGGTCGGGCGCGCTGGCTCTCGGCGATCCAGATGCGTTTCACCTTGACCGCACCTCAGCTCGCGCCGATCACGCGCGCGGCCCTGTGGATCCTGCTGAGCGGGATTTGCTCGGTGATGATGAACGTGCTGATTCGGATCGCGGCGCAAGGAATGCACCCGTTCGAAGTCGCCTTCTTTCGCTGCTTGTTCGGCCTCGTCTTTGTGCTGCCGTGGATCGTCCGGAGCGCTCCCGCTCTCTTGCGCGGCCGAAGGGCCGGCTTCTATCTGCTGCGAGCCGGGATCGGCTTGGTCTCGATGGCGACCTGGTTCTACGGGATCACCGTGGTGCCATTGGCGACGGCGACCGCCGTCAACTTCACTGCACCCCTCTTCGCCACCTTGGCGGCCGCCCTGATCCTGCATGAGGACGTCCGATTCCGACGGTGGAGCGCGGTCGTGCTCGGCTTTGTCGGCGTGCTCGTGATCATGCGGCCGGGCAGCGAGCGGATCGACGCGAACCTGCTGATCCTGCTGCTCTCGGCGGCGACGGGCGCGATGAACAACATCACCGTCAAGTTTCTCGCACGCACCGAGCGGCCGAGCACGATCGTCGCCTTCTTCATGATCTATCTGACGCCGTTGTCGCTGATCCCGGCCTTGTTTGTCTGGCGCTGGCCGGATCTGTCGACCTTTGGCGCGCTCGTCGGCCTCGGTTGCCTCGGCACGATCGCGCATATTTCGGTCGCACGAGCGCTGGCGACGGCCGATGCGAGCGCCTGCGCCCCGTTCGAATTCGCTCGCCTGCCCTTTGCGGCGCTGATCGGCTTTCTATGTTTCGGCGAGGTCACAGATTTGTGGACCTGGGTGGGTGCGGCGATCATCGCCGGCTCATCGATCTACGTCGCCCATCGCGAGGCACGGCTCGCTCGCCTTGCGCGCCGGCGCGAGCCGCGCGCACCGGCTTTCCCCCGGAGATCAAGCTGCGGGAGGATTACGAGAGGAGAATAGCAATGCAGATCGAAGGGCAGGCAGCGATCGTCAGCGGCGGCGCATCCGGCCTTGGCCGGGCGACCGCCAGGGGGCTCGCGGCGGCGGGGGTCAAGGTCGCGATTCTCGATATCGCCGAGGCGGCCGCGGCCGAGGCGGCGCGCGAGACGGGCGGGTTCGCCATCCGCGCCGATGTCACCGCCGCCGCCTCGGTGGAAGCCGCCTTTGCGGCCGCGCGCGAGCGGCACGGTCCCGCGCGCATCGCGGTCAATTGTGCGGGCATCGGAACCGCCGGACGCATTGTCGGACGTGACGGCCCGCTCCCGCTCGACGCATTCCGGCGGGTGATCGAGGTCAACCTGATCGGCAGCTTCAACGTGATGCGGATCGCCGCGGCTGAGATGAGCGCGCTCGACCCTCTGGCAGATGGTGAACGCGGCATCATCGTCTCGACCGCCTCGGCCGCTGCGTATGAGGGCCAGATCGGCCAGGCCGCCTACAGCGCCTCAAAGGGCGGGATCGTTGCCCTGACCTTGCCGGCGGCGCGCGAGCTTGCACGCTATGGGGTGCGGGTGGTCGCGATCGCCCCGGGCTTGTTCGCGACACCGATGCTACAAGGCTTGCCGCAGACTATCCGGGAAAGCCTAGCCGCCAGCGTTCCGTTCCCGAACCGGCTCGGCCGGCCCGAGGAATACGCCGACCTTGTGCTTCACCTGTGCCGCAACGCAATGATCAACGGCGAAGTCATCCGGCTCGACGGCGCGCTGCGCATGGCGGCCCGCTGAGGCTGATCGCGATCAGGCCGGGGACGCTCGCCGATCCCGTTCGGGTGCGATCTCGTCGATCGCGTGCGCCAGGCGGATGTCGCGTTCGCTTAGCCCGCCCGCATCGTGCGTCGAAAGGATCACCTCCACCCGATTGTAGACGTTGAAGAGTTCGGGGTGGTGGTCCATTTTTTCGGCCAGCAGCGCCATTCGCGACATGAAGCCCCAGGCCTCGGAGAAGTCGCCGAAATGATAGCTCTTGCGAATCGCGTCGCGGTCCTCGACCTCGACCCAGCCATGGATCTCGCGTAATGCCGCTTGCCGTGCGGTCCCGACCAGCCTCTCGACCATTTCACCCTCCATGTTTGTTGGGATCGATACCATGACGGAGCATCTGCCGCCATCGCTCGCCGAAATCGAGGAGCTGGCGCAGCGCGCGCTGGACACCATCCCGGGCCAGCTCAAGCGGCATCTCGGTCCCGTCGTGATCCGCGTGGAGGAATTCCCCGACGAAGAGACCGAGGAGGCGATGAACCTCGACAGCCCATTCGACATCCTCGGGCTTTATAGCGGCGTTGCCCTACCACACAAGAGCGTCAGCGACCCGCGGCCCAATTTCGACATGGTCTTTCTCTATCGCCGGCCGATTCTCGATTATTGGTGTGAGACCGGCGAAGACTTGGCCCGCCTCGTCCGCCACGTGCTGATCCACGAGATCGGCCACCATTTCGGCTTCAGCGACGAGGACATGGCGCGGATCGAGG
>Ga0209656_10002008_pt1 | contig 13272 bp, 13 predicted proteins | sample BogFormECP12_OM2_FD_188239 | JGI IMG/M metagenome (GOLD analysis project Ga0209656, IMG submission 188239) | Bog forest soil microbial communities from Calvert Island, British Columbia, Canada - ECP12_OM2 (SPAdes) (version 2) | ecosystem: Environmental > Aquatic > Freshwater > Wetlands > Bog ... | reverse complement strand
CGTTCGAGCCCGGTACGCCCCAGGTCAGTGTGGAGCTGGACCGCGAAAAGGCGCGAACCCTCGGCGTGAAGGTGGACAGCGTCTACGAGACACTACAGGCCTACTTGAGCGGGCTTTATGTGAACGACATCGTCCGGTTCGGTCGCGTGTTTAAAGTCTTCCTCCAGGCTGAGCCCGAGTTTACGCATCAGCCCGACCAGATCGGCAGGTTCTACGTCCGCAACCAGGACGGTAAGATGGTGCCCCTCGACACGTTGGTGGACGTCCGGCAAATTTCGGGACCTAATTTCCTTTCACGCTTCAACCTGTATCTAGCCGCCGAGATCATGGGTGCGCCTGCACCGGGCTACAGCTCGGCACAGGCGCTCAGCGCGATAGAAGAAGTGGCCAAGGGCATGCCGCGCGAGTTCGGCTACGAATGGTCGGGCCTTACGCTCCAGCAGAAGAAATCCGAAGGCGAAGCCGGCATGATATTCGGGATGGCCATTTTGTTCGTGTTTCTACTGCTCGCAGCGCAATATGAGAGCTGGGCATTGCCGTTCGCGGTTCTGCTCTGCACGCCACTTGTCGTGTTAGGAACCTTCGTCGGCCTGGTGTCACGCAACTTCGACAACAATGTCTACGCTCAGATCGGCTTGGTCATGCTGATCGCCCTAGCAGCAAAAAACGCTATCCTGATTGTGGAGTTCGCCAAGCTCAAACGCGAGGAAGGCAATTCGATCGTTGAAGCTGCGCTCGAAGGCGCCAAGCTACGCCTTCGCCCGATCCTGATGACTTCATTTGCGTTCATCCTCGGTTGCATACCTTTAATGCTTGCGAAGGGTTCTGGCGCCGCATCGCGCGGCGTCATGGGAACTGCGGTCGTGTTCGGCATGACTATCGCGACCTTTGTCGGCATCTTTCTCATCCCGGTCTGCTATGTTTTTGTGCAGGGTCTGGCCGAGTTAAGGAAAAAGCCCTCTCAAACCGTACCCGTGGAAGCTCCACCAACGGCTGTACACCTTTCTGAAACTTGAGGTCGGGCGTTGCTGCTCAGGCGGCCTTTGGAAGTTTAACGAGATCAACCCAAGACCTGAAACTTCAAGCCGCCGGTGAAGCGCGAAGCGATAGCTCATGAAATTTTGCCAAACCGCAAATCCAACAGAACCGCTGCAATGCTGCAATTGCTAGTTATAGCTAGCAGCTAAGCTACCTTAGAGCGTCTTCAACATGAGTCATTTTGGCTGGAACCATCTTTGCGGTCGTGCTCTCCGCTGGGATCCTCGTGCGCCGGCGCCGATAATGCCCTACATGCACCAGGGCAGTGCACGGTAAGCAGTGATTCATGAAGAAAACATCGTCGTACCGGCACCGCGCAGATCGCTCACGGCCTGCTTTACGCGGTCCGCCATCGCCGCTTCCGCAACCGCAAGGTAGGAGCGCGGGTCATAGATTTTCTTGTTGCCCACCTCGCCATCCACTTTCAGCACGCCGTCGTAGTTTTTGAACATGTGGCCGGCGACAGCACGAGTGAACGCATACTGCATATCGGTGTCCACATTCATCTTCACCACGCCGTAATCGAGTGCCTCGTGAATCTCGCTGAGCGCAGACCCTGAGCCGCCGTGAAACACAAGATAAAAGCGCGCTCCCTCTCCGTGCGCCTGGACGACAGCATCCTGGCATTCTTTCAACACGCCGGGCTTCAGCTTTACATGCCCGGGTTTATAGACGCCGTGAACGTTGCCGAATGTAGCGGCGAGCAGGTATCGGCCACCAATCGGATTGAGGCGGCGCGCCACTTCCAGCGTGTCCTCGGGCGTCGTATAGAGCTTCGCGGATTTCTCACCGACAACATCGTCCTCTTCGCCGCCCAATGTCACTTCACTCACTACCGCGAATGCGGTGCTGCGCGGGCTCGCGGAGAGCAAGAGCGACGGGATCATCCAGATCTCTACCGGCGGCGGCGCGTTTGCTTCGGGCTCGTCGCTCAAGGACATGGCGCTCGGCGCAATCGCGATCGCGGAGCACGTTCATCGCGCCGCAGAGCGTTATCCGATCTACGTCGCGCTCCACACCGACCATTGCTTGAAGGACAAGCTCGACAAGTTTGTCCTCCCGCTCGTCGAGGAAACCGAGAGGCGGCACGCCTCGGGTTGGTCGAATCTTTTCACAGGTCACATGTTCGACGGAAGCAATCTCGCGTTGCAAGAAAATATCGAGATCTCCGCGAAGCTGCTCGAACGCTTCACGAAGAATGAGCTGGTGCTAGAAATTGAGACTGGCGCAGTCCGACATTGCCGTTAGAGACTACGCTAAAGGGTCCCCTTTTGGCCAGTCATAAAAGGGGTTATGTAGGGCAATAATGGGCTAGGCTAACTGTATTTGAGGTGTGATTTTTGGAATTATTTTGCGTGAGTTTTGGGGCGATATTTTACGTGGTTACGCCAACGCATTGATGGTCCCTCTCATGGGCGTTACCAAAGAGGTAGTCGGAATTCACGTCCTCCTGACGCGTTCGCCTTTTGCCTGCGATATTCTGCGAAGGTTGCTTCGGCGCGTTTCTCTAGCGAAATCGACTTTTGCTCCCGTGCGATTCTGATGGCTTCGCAGAATGAAGCCTCAATCTGGTTCTCGTCAGCAGCGGTTGCCGCCAGAAACACACCGCGAAGCCGGTGCAATTCAGCAAGCCAACTGCGCTCTTCAGATCGTTCGACCAGTGCTTCTGCTTCGCTTATCGCTTCAAGAGCCTCGGCGGTACGACCATCAAGGTGTAAAGCTTCAGTCTTGAGTGCTAGCAAAAACGGCAGGTCTTGGATCGTGCCGGTTCCCCGATAGTCTCTTATTCCATCGTCGATCCACGCTATTCCTTGAGCCGTGTCGCCGGAAGCACTGCGCGCCCAGCCGCGGAGAATTGTTCCAAGAGTCAGCCAACGCGCGAAATTCAGACGCGTTGACAGTTCAATGGACTCCGATGCCAAGCGTTCCACGTCGGCAGGATTACGCTCGTAGTAAGCGAGATTCGTTGCCCATTGTAGCGCCAGGGCTAATGCGCTCATATCATTTAGCTCCTTTGCTAGTGAAATCGCTTCATCCACTAGCGCTTGGCAAGAGGCGATCTTTCCCAGATGCCACTCGCATATCGCCGCCAGACCAAGACAGACGACGGCGCCCGATTCGAGTTCTCCTGCACCCGCATGAGAGTGTACACTTCCGGAGCGCCAGAGTTGAACACCGCGCATCACGTATTGATGCGCCGTCCCCATATCGCCCAAATAGTAGAGCGTGCCTGCCAAAAAGTTGTACGCTCCTATCATTAGCGTAGGGTCATCTTGCTCCTGCACCATTGAGTGAATTCGTTCGGCAATCCGTAACATAGCGCTCGGCTTGTTCTTCGCGTAAGAATAGCGCCACTGGCCTTGCAGCGCGGCATACAGGAGTCGGGGACGATTAAGAGAATTGCACAAGGACTCCACACGCTCGTAACAAATGCAGGCCTCCAATGATGCGTGTCCTCGCAACGCTGTTAGATATACCGCCGCCTGCGTGAGAATGAAGAGCTGATCGTCCGCAGTGAGGCTTTGTTCCTCGACGCCCGTTTCCACGGATGACTCCCAACTTGCATGCCTGAAGAAATGAACCAAAATGGAGAGCAATGCTCCTCTGGCTCCGAGCACATTAGAAGCGTATGAGGTATCCCCCCGCTGAATACGCGGAATGTAAACTTCATGCAGCGCCTCTCGAAATAAACCGGCATTGCAGCCGCAGATGACGGCTAAGAAAAGTGGTTCCATCTCCCTGAAACTATTCGGCAGGTGCGGCGCAAGCGTTCGATAATACTCATAGAGCCGCCTATTACATTCTTTCCACGCATCCGTTTGTTGACTGCGGAGCTGGTCGCCAAAGTATTCACGGACGAGAGGATGCGTATCGAGATTCCCAGGATAGTGCGGATCTTCGGCAGCGAGTAGTCTCGCTCTCTTTAATTTTGCAAGAATCGTGCGCCACGCGGTCGGGCGCAAATCTGTTAATGACTCTGTAAGGCCAGGAATCGCCGGCGATTTTAGCAGAGCTTCGAGCGCCCTTTCGTCAGCCGGACGATCAAATAGGCCTAAAATGCGGAGAACAGACAGCTCAGGACCCTCTCCAAGCCAGGTTTGGTAGGATTCCATGACCTTCCGGGCATGAACCCCCTGTCGTGCGTCGTGAGCAAGATGTCCTGACACTTCGCTACGACAACGAATGTTTCCATTGTAGGCATCGGTCAAATAACTGCCCAATAGCGTGAGAGCCAAACAATGGCCTCTGAACTCGTCGCTGGCACTTCGCAGCTCCATCTCATGTCCCATTACGCCCAGCGCTCGGAGCAGCTTCGCACCGTTATCGCTGGGAAGATGTTCCAGGTCACGACGAAGGGCTGAGGTACTCTCGTGATCTGCGATATCAGCGATCGGCGTCCGCGTGGTAATTACGCAAAGCCCCGTATTGAAAGCGGCAAGCTCGCGCAAAAACGCCTGCAGGGAAGGTTCCCGTACGCGTCCTTCTTCTGGACCGGGCGGATTTTGGAGCGGCTCGAGTCCATCCAGAACCAATAGGGTTCGACGATGCGCGACCAGCTTCGCCAGTCTTTCGCCCTTTTCCCATGCCGTTCCGATCCGCGGATCGGGATCGCCAAACCAGGTGAGAGCTGCGTCGATGAATTCATCTGCGGACGAAGAACCACTGCTGGTTCCCTGTCTATAGAACGACCAGCCAAAAACGAGCTCCGCAGAACGATAATCTTCAACAGCCATTTGCCCGAGCCAATGGTTGACCAGCGTGGATTTCCCGACACCGGCCCAGGCAACGATTGAAACGATATTTACGTGCGGATTTGCCCACGTGTCATCCAAGAAGGTAATATCCTCCTCTCGACCAAAAACATCGCTTCCTGTAACGGGTAATCTTGCTACTGAAATTTTCTCCGGTACCGGTATTGTCTGCGACCTCCGAGTTACGGCTAGCGAATGGCTTGAAGACGTCTTCTGTAGACTCTGACGAGTGATTTTACGCCGTGCGTCGATGGCATCTGTTATCGTCGGTATCGCCCTCAGAAGTTCGGCCGGGCTTTGAAAGCGACGCCCGGGGTCTTTCTCGAGGAGCGCATCAAGTAGAACGACGACCGGCTGTGGAACAGCTTCAAGCAGATCGAGCGGTAAAGGTGTGTGCTGGTGCTGATGCATCACCTCACGGGGTGTGCCGCGGAATGGCGTCTGGCCGGTCAGCATTTCCCACAGCGTGATGCCCAACGAATACAAGTCTGAACGAACGTCGACGACGCTCGTGCTTGTGAATTGCTCCGGACTGGCAAAAGAGGGCGTGCCGACAAAACCCCCGTGTGTAATGTCGGATTCACTTTCCGCAGTTGCCGCTGCCTTAGCTAACCCGAAGTCAATCACTTTGACCGTGAGTTCCGGCCGCTCGACAAGCATCAGGTTAGCCGGTTTAAGATCCCGATGAACGAGGCCGTGCACTTCCAGGGCAACTAGTGCCCTGGCGGCTTGCGTAATAACTTCTAGGGCCAGAGCCGGCGGCAGAGGTCCGCTGCGTCTCAGGCGCGTTTCCAATGTTTCGCCCTCGACTAGTTCCATCGCGTAAAAGCATTGACCATCACTCTTGCGTGTCCCGTAGTAAAAAACCGAGGCAATGTTCGGGTGGCGAAGCCGAGCCGCTGCGCGGGCTTCTCGCAGGAAACGTTCCCGCGCTTCGGGGAGGGCCGCAATGCGAGCGTCGATAACCTTGAGAGCCACCTCATTTCCCAAGACCGTGTCGAAGGCCTTAAAGGTGATTCCCATCGCTCCCCGGCCCAACTCTAAAGGCGTGCCATCGGTGTGGATAGCGACATGGTAATGGTCAAACTGTTCCGCGTTTGCTACCGAGATCTGCTCCTCGTCAAATGCCAATTCGAGCAGGCAAGCTACGCACCGGCCTACGCAATTTCCAACGCGCCGGACAGGGGCCCCACACCTCCTGCAGATCAGCTGGGAATTGTCGGCTGAAGCATTCATCGTCGTGGCCGCTCTTCCTCGCAGTCTTAGCCCCCCAGCGTGGTCCGAAGATAGCGCAGCTCCTCGTCGACCTCTGCGGGCGCGGCAACCGTGCGCGCCACTTCTTCGCGCAATAGTGCCCCGTAGCGGCCACGCAGGCGATGGATGGCCGTTTTTAGCGCCCCGACGCTCAAGTTCAACGCATTGGCGACTTGCTGGTAAGAAGGCTCTTCCTTCCCTGGCAAGAAACCTTGAAGCGCTTCGAAGACGTGGCCCTTGCCTTCCGATTCGAGCTGGCAGCGCAGCCGCGCAAACGTCGCTTCGACTAGCGCGGCGGCCCATTGAGCATCGAAGAGCTTTTCGGCTGTCAATCCTTCAGACGCCTCAAGCTGATAACAAGATTCCGGAGCGTCGTCATCCAAAAATACCCATTGGCAGCCGCCACCCCGCTTGACGGCACAGGCGCGTTCTCCTGCATTAGCTAAGAAATGCTCCAATGCGCCGAGCAGGAAGTTGCGGAATCGTCCGCGATGGGGATCGGCCCGGCTCACGGTGCCTTTCTCCAGCAGGTGCACGAAGAAATCCTGTGTGAGGTCTTGCGCGTCCTGGCGGCCATGCCCGCGCCGGCGGATGAAGGCGTAAACCGGATAGCAATAAAGGCGATAAAGTTCCTCCAGGGCAGCGCGGGCTTCCGCAGTGCCTTCAGCAGAGGCAGCGGCCACGATCAACCACTGGGTCGTGTGGAATCTAGGTCGTCCGCCAGCCGTCGAGTCAAGTGGTGCGTCCACTAAAGGCGATTTTGCCAGAAAGAGCCTGTAGCGCTCAAGTCAAGAAATCGGGAGTTCAAGAGTAAATAGTTTATATCTGCACTCGATTCGCCATGGATCCTAGTCCTGCCGGACATTAATTTCTCCCTCACACTCCTGATCTCTCGACCAGGATAGAGGCTTATCGCGCTAACAAACGCTGAAAGACGATCCTTTTTAAGCATTTGTTTGTAACCTCTGCCATGATTTTCCGGAGAATAAGATGTGCTCAATGTCTTCCGCCGCATTGGAGCTCATCGCAAAAGCCAGGGAACTGACGTTAGCAATGATGCTCGAGGGTGATGGAGGTGCGTTCGCGCGCCTTTACCCCTGCAGCGGGTCATTTCAGCAACAACCATCCTAAAACACTGAGAGGAAAGAATGAAAATACGCTTAGTAGTTGCCCTTGCAGGATTGGCAATCAGCTTTGCTTTGCCAACCTTTGCCCAACAGAAAGATACCCCGGTCGACCCGAAATTAACCGAGCAGCTAAATGCACTATGTAAGAAGTTTGACGACGCATTTAACAACAACGATGCAGCGGCTGTTGCCGCGCTCTTCACCAAGGATGGAGTCATGGTGACAGACTCAGGTCCAATCTACGGTCCTGAAGCCATCGAGAAATATCAGGCTGAGGCGTTTAAGGAGGGTCATTTCAGCAATCATATCGGTAAAGCCGATCAGTATGGCGCTCACATGATCGGCACCGATGGCAAGGAGGTCTGGCGTACCGGGGACTGGAGCCTGACTTGGCAAGGCAAGACCGGCGATCCGATACCGCTCAAGGGCTATTGGACATGCATTGAGGTTTTAGATACCGATGGTGTCTGGAAGGATAAGGTGCAGACTTGGAACATAACGCCGGCTCCGGCGAAGTAGGGCTCGATCAAAACGCGTGTGCGGCCATTCTATTGCCTTCGATTTTGCCGCTTTCAGACTAAAGGAGCAGAATTGGCCGCCTGCCGTAAGGCGACAAACCATCCTAAACCCCTGGGAGGAGATAATGAAAATCCCCTTAGTAGTTGCCCTTGTAGGTTTGGCAATCAGCTTTGCTTTGCCGACATTCGCCCAACAAAAAGACACGGTCGATCCAAAAATAGCCCAGCAGATTCGTGCGCTGGCTATGAAGTATGAGGAGGCATTCAACAGGCAGGACCCGGCTGCCGTCGCCGCGCTCTACGCGGAGGATGGGGTTAATGTGACGCCTCATGCCGGAACATTTCACGGTCGGCAGGCCATCGAAAAAAATTATGCAAAATGGGATTTCCAACGTTGGCATGCCCACAATTTTGTCAAAACGATCGATCGGGTAATTGCGGTCGGAAATGAGGTACGTGCATACGGAACATGGAGTTGCACTTATCAAGAGACCACCAGCGCTCCTAGAAACGAGGAGGGCCACTTTGTATGGGTTGTAGTCCGTGAGGGCGATACTTGGAAGGTCCGCAGGGATACCTCCAGCGAATCCAACTTCCACGCGACAAACTGAGAATCGAAATCCCGGAGCAACGCGTGTGCGGTCCGCGGACCCCGGATACCGTTTGGTTTCACCAGATTCAGGACAAAATGGCAGAAGTGGCCACCGGCACCGTCCGCGACGACCACAACGGGCAATCAGTAGCATCCTGGTCTGCGCGGTAACAGAACACCTTAACAGACGTGTTGTCCAAACCGGCGCGCGGATACCGTTCCCAAAGGTAATCTTGCTTTATTTTCCGGTAGTTAGCTAGCGATGGAAGAATGGGATAATCCGCAATGGGTTGCCTACCGCAAAAAAATGGGTGCCGTGATCAGCGATTGCGTCGAATTTTCAAATGAAGAAACTCGACGAGTTGGCTCATCTTCTCGCTAACCCTGTACTCCCGAAGGCGAGCCGCTATTGGTCCGGGGCAGACGTCTTGATTGCATCCGCTCCGCAGCCTGACCATTTGAGGAAATCGTTCTATCCAAGAGGCCGCGAAGTTCTCACTGAGCATGCGCTGGAGGTTTCCTATTTCTTCGATGTTCTCAGGGGTCCTTTCTACGAAGAAGCACTCATCGATCACTTTTCGAAGATTGAGTTCTTCGGGCGGTTGGCCGCCGCCGCAGAGGCATGTCTTCTTGAACAACCCGATGCGACTACGCATCTGGTTTGTGCAGCGGTCCTCCGCGAGGCATATGCGATGGCCAGACAGATGGACGAAAGCGAGTTTGACTTCTTAATTGTCGCTGAAGGAAATCAGATCGGAGATGACCCAACTCTTCCCGGACAACGGACCGGATATCTGAGCATCAAAGAGACGATTGAGTTCTTTCGCGGACGCGGTATTCAAATCCATGGAACAGTGTGATTCCGCCCTGGACCGTATGTTCTGAAATAAACAGATGTAGTGAGATATTGCCTACGACTGGGTCTCGAGCCCGATCTTCGTTACGAGCTGCAGCCATAAAAACAATCGCGGGAACCCTTCCGAGTTTCAGAAGGCGCCGGACATTCTCCAGGAGAGGGTGTACAGCACCCATTCTCCAAATAATTCGCAAAGTGATAGTTTGCTTGTCTCTTTACGAATTATTCGACGTAGAAATGGCAACGACCCGGAGAATCCGGTTGCCAATCCACCACTCTCGCACTCATTTCGGCACTAGTGGCAAAAAAGTCCGCGACAGAAGGGAGAAGGCTACACGCTTGGCCACTCTTCGAGAGCAGGATTGACGGTTTACGCAATCCGCGTAATTATTTACGCGTGATGCGTAAATCCCTCGTCCTCGATGCGCTCTTCCCAGCGATACGCCAGCAGATCCTTGCGGCAACATTGCTCGAACCAGAGAAATGGTGGTACCTAACCGAACTAGCGTCGCATCTTGGCACCTCCCCCTCAAGCTTGCAGAGAGACCTTGGAGCCCTAACCCGGAGCGGACTGCTCGAGCATCGGCAGGACGGACGTCGGACCTATTACAAGGCAAACACCGCTTCACCGGTGTTCACTGAATTGCACGAGCTGTTCGGCAAAACCGCAGGCATCATCCCCACTCTACAAGCAGAATTCATACAGTTCGGCAACAAGATCACCCGGGCGTTTATTTACGGTTCGATCGCGCGGGAGAAAGAACAGGCCCACAGCGACGTCGATCTGATGGTGATCGGTTCGATCTCAACAGCTGATCTGGTACCAATGCTCAAGCGACTAGAGCAAAGCTTTCAACGTGAAATCAACGTAACGCGATACTCTGACAAGGAATTTAAACAGAAAATTCAAAACAAAGACCATTTCCTTTTGTCTGTTCTGAACGAAAAGGTGGTTATGATTAAGGGAGCGCAGGATGAGTTGGAAGCAGCTACTCGCGCAACGTAAAGTACAGCTGCACACGACCAGTAAACAGGAATTGGATGGCCTGCGAGCTCTAATTAAGCGCGATCTCACCGATGCCGCGCTCGCTGGCTTGTCCGCGGACCGACGGTTTGCTACCGCGTACAATGCTGCGCTCCAGACCGCTAAAATGGTCATCGCCTGCGCTGGTTACCGCGTAGCAAGCACACCTGGTCATCACCGGCTGCATTTTGATGCAGCCCGAATTGCACTCGGATCGAGTGCCGATCGCTTCTTGGATTACTTCGAAACGAGCAGACGTAAACGCAACGTCATCGACTATGACTACGCGTTTGTTGCAACAGATACGGAGGCTGAAGAAATCTTATCAGAAGCGAAGAGTTTCAACGCATTCGCAGAGCAGTGGATAAGTTTGGAGAATCCTTCCCTTGCGAAGATCGCACCAGACTGAACGTGTCATGCGTCGGAATTCTTGCATCTCAAATCTGGCGCGGCCATAAACTATCGGAACGCAGGTTGTGTAGGACTAAAGTTAGATGAGGCTAATTCCCAAATCACATTTTCTTTTGTTTTTGCGCCGCCACCGCAGGCGATTATTCCCTGCGCACGTTTAACGCTTCATATCCGCAGAATAAGACCCGCCAGTGGAGACGCCTGAGGTAAGATCGAGGACGAAAGGCGACCACTCCTGATCTACAGCAGAATAGCTTTCTCCAGTTAGTATTGTGCCTGATACCGCTATGTTTCTGAAACCATCCCAAGAAATTCGACCGCTTTGCCACCAAAGGCCTTCAGCGCGCAAGGATTCAAATTGCAAATCATCGCCCAAAACGACAGCGCCCAACTCAGGTGCTGGGATAACGTGTTTTATGAAGCCGGATAGTTGATGCGTTTGCTTCGCGGTTTCTGGATCAATGATATAGCCTACACCTCCTGCGATCACGATCATATGCCGTTGATCTGGATGCTCCAGCACGATATCAGGTCCAGTTAATCCGCGTTGAAAATTGCCTACCCAGGCATCCGTGTTAGAAGGAAAAAACTTGACAACCAACCCTTCGCTGAATGACCCCCGCCCATTTTCTGGAAATGGTAAGGCCGAAGGGCCATAGGGAGGTAGCCCGGGTAGTATATCAAATGGAGTCATGGGATGATGTCGTTCGACGTCAGCCAAGGGAACACGCCGTTCGAACAAGAGATCGGCGATGGCTGCCTCGAGGTCTTTAGAGCGGCGCACCTTAACTTCGGCGATGTACTCCTGTATCTGTCGCCATGCGTTCGCACTGAAGCCTTCGACTTGTTGACCTTTTCTCTGGACGACGTCGAACGCGACTGGGCCACAATTCACGCAAACGCCATCCTTCCCACTGTTTCGGGAAATTACGTCACCGCCGCATGTCAGGCACGCGCCCGGATACGTTGATTCTCTAGCCCCCCATGTATTTAATCGGTCCATTAAACGTTGCAAATGTCTAGCGCAAAATGAGCGCATGGAAAACCAAGCGAACTTGCGGCTAAACAACGGAAGTTGCCAACTCTGATATTTCGGAGGAAGGTTCCGACTAGCTCTCGGTCGATAATCCCTCCCAGTAGAGACCGCTATGGAACTCGTTCCCAAGACTGAATTTTCGATCGTTATCCGCGCCGAATTAGGCCTGGATCCCGGAGCACCGGACAAAAGGCGAAATTACACTGAGTGAGGGGGATGGCTGTGACATTCGATTCCTAAGCCGAATTGGCACGACTGCGCAACGCGCGCCGATGAAAAAGAAGATACCCAGGTGTTTGGCTGTGCCTTGTTGACCAGCACTCAAGGCTGAAGCTTTGTACTTCGCGAATGGCGAACCGAAGCGCCTCGGGAAAACTCGAGTTTGTGCCAAGTTCTTCGTCTTTCGCGGCCTGCTCAGCGTCTGTAAAAGAGGCTTGCTCGATCACCTCCTCGCCTTTTCTATTTTATATTACCCTTGTTTTATGATACTATGATTACATTATATAATATAGTTGTATTATTTCAGAGAAATAAGTCAATCACCATCCGCAAAAGTAACTGGCTTTTTCTCTGTCTCAGAAACAGAGGTCTTTGGATAGTCGACGCGCTCGACTTTCAGTCGCCATCGCGAGAAGAAGTAAGCGACGCAGGAGAGATCACCATGAAGCGACATTGGGGGACCGACGAGTTGGACCTGCGCCGCCGGGCGTGCCGCCGCGATGAGTTGGGCCGCCAAACTCCAGCCAAGCGCTTCAGTTGGGGCTTCGAGAGGTGTGGGTGGCCACAACCGCGGGAACGAGCCGCTATACAACCGGCGTTGCCTTTAACCACAGTTCCTCGAACCGTTGGGCGATTTCCGCCGGAGGCACGGAAGCAATCTCCGAATCCTTGGTGCCCAGGTCTTTTAGCGAGTGGCCGAAATGGAACGCCTGCTGTTTATCAATAATCACGTACCGATCATGCAGGTCTTTTGCTGCACAAATTTTGAACTCGACCCGATTATTAAACTGCTGGTTGAATGCGTGGAACGCTTGGACTGTCGGCGGCGGCTGTTTATCACTAATTAAGCGAATTCGCACTGATCCGTCCGAGACTTCCAACATATCGAACACCTGCGGTCCAAAGTAGGTGTCGATGATATCAAGGGATTGCTTCGCCTTGGTGAAAATGGCCCGCGCTGCGCGGTTCCCAACAAACACTTCACCTTTTTTGAGGAATAATCGTGGTTCTTGGCTATTATGCAGCTTGGCGCAAAAGAGCTCGATTTCCGCGAACAACTTTGGCTTTAGCTGCTTCACGTTGTCCGAAATTGCGGTGGATAAAGGCAGGAATTTAGGGTCGATCGAAGTTAGAAGTTGCTTTGAACTTTCAAGTTCGGAAGACGCAAGTTTGGCTGTTGATTCTAAACGCCTGCTTAATTCTGCTTTGAGGCACTCGACGAGATTGTCGAAATCCTCGATATATGCTCCGTCTAAAGGATCTGCCGCATTTGCGAATGAATCTGGTCACCTCGCTTGGTAAGTTCGTCTCGGAAAGCTTGAAAGACTAATTGTCCGCTTGCCGAGCTCACAAGCGGATGCCCTCTGGTGGTTAAGTCCGCGAAAACTTTTTGTTGCAGGCTTTGAAAAAGGGTCGCGTCATTAGCCTCGAGATGATCCAGCATC
>Ga0209656_10002007_pt1 | contig 13274 bp, 10 predicted proteins | sample BogFormECP12_OM2_FD_188239 | JGI IMG/M metagenome (GOLD analysis project Ga0209656, IMG submission 188239) | Bog forest soil microbial communities from Calvert Island, British Columbia, Canada - ECP12_OM2 (SPAdes) (version 2) | ecosystem: Environmental > Aquatic > Freshwater > Wetlands > Bog ... | reverse complement strand
TCTCGCCCGACTCCGAACGGCTGGGATTCGGCTTCCCGAAGGAAGATCGAGCCGCCCTGGTCGCCAGCGAGCCAGGCAAGTTCATGATGCCGCTGCGCAGCGACGAGCGGTACAACTGGGTCCGTGCCTGGCTGCCGGTCCTGGACGAGGACGAACTGCGCGAGTTGCTCATCGACGCCTGGTGCATGGTGGTGCCCAAGAAGACCGCGGCCAGCTACCTGGACAGCCAGGGCATCGGCCGCGACTGACGGCTTGCCTTTGGGTACCGTGGGCGGGTGTCGTTGCGCGCGATTGACTTCCATGTGCACCTGCCCACCCCGGACTGGCTTGACGGCAGCATGGCCGGGTACGTCGAGGCGGCCGAGGCTTATTTCCGCTCGCCCGCGCAGCGGCAGTCGCTCGATCAGCTGGCGGCCCTGTACCGCCGTCTGGAGGTGAAGGCGGTCCTGCTGGCCTGGGACGCGGAGACGGCGACGGGGCGGCCGCGGGTCCCGAACGAGACGGTAGCCGCCGCGTGCCGCGACTACCCCGACGTGTTCACCGGCTTGGGCTCCGTCGATCCTCTCAAGGGTGACGCCGCCGTGGCCGAGGTGGCGAACATCGCCTCGCTCGGCTTGCGCGGGGTGAAATTCCACCCCTCCCTGCAGGCCTTCTCGCCAGCTGATCCGCAGTACTGGCCGGTCTTCGCGGCCTGCGAGCGGCACGGCCTGCTGGCCCTGTTCCACACCGGCACCAGCGGCATCGGCGCGCGCCAGCCCGGCGGCCAGGGCATCAGGATCGACCTGGCGCACCCGCTCAAGCTCGACCCGGTGGCCGCGGCGCATCCGGACCTCACCGTGGTCGCCGCACATTTCGGCTGGCCGTGGCACATGGACCTGATCGCCGTCGCGCTGCACAAGACCAACGTGTACATCGACATCTCCGGCTGGTCACCGCGGCGCATCCCGGCCGAGGTGATCCGCGAGCTGCGCGGGCGGCTGTCCGGGCAGTTCCTGTGGGGCAGCGACTACCCCTTCTTCACGCCCGAGCGGTGCCTGTCCGAGCTCGAGGGCCTGGAGCTTCCGGCCGAGGTCATGAGCGCGGTGCTGCACGACAACGCCGCGCGCATCCTCAGCTGAGATCCACCACGACCGGCGCGTGGTCGGACGGCCCTTTACCCTTGCGGGCCTCGCGGTCCACGTACGCCGCCCGCACCTGGCCGGCCACGGCCTCGGTCGCGTACACCAGGTCGATGCGCATGCCGTTGTTCTTGGCGAACATGCCGGCCCGGTAGTCCCAGTACGTGAACGGATGCGGGCCCTTCATCGGGGTGGGCACGACGTCCCGCAAGCCGAGGGCCCGCAGGTCGGCCAGCGCCTGCCGTTCGGCCGGCGTGACGTGGGTGGAGCCGACGAACACCGCCGGATCCCACACGTCGTCGTCGGTCGGCGCCACGTTGAAGTCGCCGCACGCCACCAGTTGGGGCTCGGACGCGAGTTCGTCGGCGAGCGCGGTCCGCAGCGCCGCGTACCAGTCGAGCTTGTAGGCGTAGTGCGGGGAGTCGGGCGTGCGCCCGTTCGGCGCATACAGCGACCAGACCCGGATCCCGCCGCAGGTCCCGCCGACGGCGCGGGCCTCCGGCCGGCGCAGGCCGGGGTCGTCGATCAGGGTGGGCTCGGTGGTGTCGCCCGCATAGCCAGGTTCACCGGGGAAACCGAGGCTCACGTCTTCGAGGCCGGCCCGCGACAGCAGCGCCACGCCGTTCCAGCGGCCTTCGCCGTGCGCCGCCACCTCATAACCCAGCTCCTCGACCTCGGCCGCGGGGAACAAGGCGGTCGCGACCTTGATCTCCTGCAAGCAGACGATGTCAGGATCGGCCTCGGCCAGCCACTCCAGCAGCCTGGGCAGCCGCGCCTTAACCGAGTTCACGTTCCATGTCGCCAGGCGCACTCCTACAGCCTCTCACCGCATAGGTGCCTCGCGCCGGCTGTGGCACCAGCGCGATGTGATTTGTCTGCAGTTTCGGGTGTCCTAACACCCGAAACCGAAGACAAATGCCGACTCAGCGCCCGGCCGGGGGCTAGGCGTGAGCGGTATCGGTAGCGGCCGGGCGCCGGGCGCGGCCACCGGAGAGCAGACCACGCCGTTTTCATTGAAGCAATTGATATGACTTAATGTATTTAATACATTACGTAATACCTAGACGGCCTGCGAGCGACTATTCGGAGTCGTAGCGGAAGCCGTCGATGAACCGGCGGAACAGCCCGCCCTCCCGGGCCAGCGGCGGTCCCGGCGGAGGGGCCTCAGGGCGTTCCCGGCCGACGGGCTCGTCGTAGTCGGCCCGCGCGATGGCGTCCACGATCTGGGCCTCGTCGAACGTGTCAGAGCCGGGAACCTCCGGTACGAAGCCGACCAGGTCCCCGTCGAGCAGAACCTCGGCTTCCAGGCCAGCGGTGCCCTCGGCACCCCAGACAGCTTCACGCCCGCCGCCCGCGGGCACCTGCACCGCGTATGCGTCGATCCCGGACTTCCTCAGATGCGCGTTGATGCCGCGGTCCCTGAGCGCGTCGGTGATCCGGCGGGCACGATTCTCATCCATGCCCGCCAGGTTACCCAGGCGGAAGGGGCGCGTGGTCCGGTGCTGCCAGCGGCGACCGCGAGCCGCCTATCTATCCGCCTAAACCCCGACCAATCGTGATGAACCAGGCAGGCACCCCTCGCGTGACAGACGCCTGCGGGGGCTAGATACTTGCAATGGAGGGCGTTTCCGGTTAAACGAGCGGGACGGAAGCACGATGTCGCTGACGAGAGGGCAGCTCCCTGTGCGGCTTACCCCGCTGGTGGGTCGCGAGGCCGAACTCGATGACATCGTGGCGGCCCTGCACCGCAACCGGCTGATCACCCTGACCGGCCCGGGGGGCACCGGAAAGACCCGGCTAGGGCTGGCCGCCGCGAGAACGGCGGAGGCGTCCTTTCCCGCCGGGGCCTGCTGGGTGGCGCTGGCCCAGATCGACGACCCGGCCATCATCGGGCAGGCGGTCGCCACCCAGCTCGGCGTGCCCGATACCCCCGGGCAGGACCCGGTCGAGGCGATAGCCAAGCACGTGGCCGACCATCCGGTGCTGTTCGTGCTGGACAACTGCGAGCACCTCGCGGAGGCCGCGGCTAGCCTGGCGGAGTACCTGCTCGCCGCCTGCCCGGCCCTGGTCGTACTGGCCACCAGCCGCGAGGCCCTCGGCGTGGAGGGCGAGCTCAGCTGGCAGGTGCCGCCGCTGTCGCTGCCCGAGGGCGGGCCCGCGCCGACCGCGTCGGAGCTGGCCACCTCCGACGCGGTGAAACTGTTCGAGCAGCGGGCGCAGCTGGTGCGGCCGTCGTTCCGGATCACCGACGAGAACGCCGCGGCGGTGCTGAGCATCTGTCAGCGGCTCGATGGGCTGCCCCTGGCCATCGAGCTGGCGGCGGCGAGAATGCGGATGCTTTCCTCGACCCAGCTGGCCGAACGGATGGACGACATCTTCGCCGTGCTGGTCGGCGGCGCGCGCTCCGCGCCGCCCCGTCATCAGGCCCTGCGCGCCACCCTGGACTGGAGCTACGACCTGCTCGACACCAATGAGCGGGCTACCTTCCGGCGGCTGGCCACCTTCTTCGGCGGCTTCACGCTGCACGCGGCCGAACGGATCGCCGCGGGAGGCGACATCCGCCCGGAGGCGATGCTGGAACTGCTGACGCGCCTGGCCGACAAGTCGCTGCTGCGGGTGGAACACCCCGCCGACGGCGAAACACGCTACTTCCTGCTGGCCACCATCCGGGACTACGCCCGCGAACGGCTCGCCGAGGCGGCCGAGTCCGACCGGGCGCGGCAGGCTCACCTGCGGTACTTCACCGAGCTCGTGGAGGACACCACCAAGCGGATAGAGCAGGTCGAGGAGGCCGTCGGCCGGCTCGAGGTCGAGCTCGACCGGCTGGACGCCGAGCTGCCGAACCTGCGGCGGGCGTTCGAATTCGCCCAGGAATCCGGCGACCCGGTGGCGCCACTGCGGATCGCGGGCCCACTGGACCGCTACGCCTACCTGCGCGGCCGTTACCACGAGGTCAGGCAGTGGATGGACGCGGCGGTGACCTCCTGCCCGGACGCGCCCGCCGCGCTGCGGGCCAAGGCGCTGCTCGGCGGCGGCAGGCTCGCCCTGCTGCAGTGCGACTACGCGCCCGCGGTGCGCAGGCTCGAGGCCGCGCTCCGGCTGTACCGCGAACTCGGCGACCCCCGGGGCATCGCCAGCAGCCTGCAGGTGCTCGGCAGCGTGGCCCGCGAGCAAGGCAGGTACGCCCGGGCGATGGAACTGCACGCGGAGAGCCTGGCCATCGCGGAGGCGGCGGAAGACCGCTGGGGGGTGGCGAGCGCGCATGGTTACCTGGCCTTCGCCGCCTGGCTGCAGCGCGATTTCGGCCGGGCCGCCGAGGAGGCCAGCATCGCGCTGGTGAAGTTCCGTGACCTCGGCGACATCGAAGGGGCCGCGTGGTCGCTGATCAGCCTGGGTACGGTGGCCCGCTACCAGGGCGACGTCGAGCGGGCGTCCGTGCTGCTGACCGAGAGCCTCGCCCTTTCCGAGGGAATCGGCTTCCGGGAGGGCATCGCCTGGTGCGATGAGCAGCTCGGGCTGCTCGCCGCCGTCGACGGCGACCCGGCCGCCATCTCGCTGCTGCGCCGCAGCCTCGAGCTGCACAGCGAGCTGCGCGATCAGTGGCGGATGTCCAGCGTGCTCGAGGACCTCGCCGCGATCGCGCTCGTCCAGGGCAACGCGCCGCAGGCGGCGCGGCTGCTCGGCGCGGCCGAGGCCATCCGCGAGGCGATCGGCACGGTGATCGCCCCGTGCGAGCGCCTCCAGCACAACCAGACGACCAAGGCGGTGCGCACCGCGCTCGGCGACGATGCGTTCGATGCCGCCCTGCGCCAGGGTCAGCTCGCCTCCATGGACGAGCTGACCGCCGACCTGCCGTCGGCTGCCCGGCCCGAGCCGCCCCCACCCTCCCCGGCCCAGGCTGGCCCGGCCCAGGCTGGCCCGGCCCAGGCTGGCCCGGACCAGGCTGGCCCGGACCGGGCTGGCCCGGACCAGGCTGGCCCGGACCGGACGGCACCGGACCAGACCCCGCCGGACCAGACCCCGCCGGATCAGGAAGCACCCGACCAGGCGGCCTCGGACCAGGCGGCACCGTCTCCGGCCCGGGCCGCCCGGCCGAAGGCGGCTGCGCGGCCCCGGGCCGCGCAGCCGGCCGCCGGGAACGGTGCCAGCGGGAACATGGCCAGCGGGAACATGGCCAGCGGGATGCTGCGCATCCGGGTGCTCGGCGCAGCTGTGGTGGAGGTCGGCGATACCGCCCTGACCGCGGCGGACTGGAGCTACGCCAAGCCACGTGAGCTGATGTTCCTGCTCGCCGCGTCGCCGCCGATGACCAAGGACCAGATCGCGGCTTCGCTGTGGCCCGACCTGTCGCGCCAGCAACTCGGCAATGCGCTGCACACGGCGCTGCGCGAGCTCCGGCGCGCGCTCGGCGACCCCGGCTGGGTCCGGTATTCGGACGGCCAATACCGATTCGACCGCTCCCGGCCGCACGAGTGCGACGTCACCGTCTTCGAGGACGCACTGCTCGCCGCGCGCCGGGCCCGCCCGGCCGAGGCGGCGCTGCCCGAACTCCATCGGGCCATCGCGGTGTACGGCGGGGATTTCCTCGACGGCATGGCGACCGGCGAATGGGCGCTGGTGCGCCGCGACGAGCTCCGCCGGGCCTTTGAGTCGGCGCTGCTCGCCACGGGCCGCATGCAGGTGGCGGCCGGCCGGCACCAGGCCGCGGCGGCGGCCTTCCGCAAGGCCGTCGCGCACGAGCCGCTGAACGAGTCGGCGCATCGCGAGCTGATGAACTGCTGGGCCCGCCTCGGCGAGACCGCCCGGGCGGTACGGCACTACGAAGAGCTGGCCGGGGTGCTGCGCGAGCAGGTGGGCGTCGCCCCCGCGGCCGAAACCGAGGCGCTGTACCGGCGGCTGCTCGCGGCCCAATAGGCCGCGCTGCAGCTGCCCCCCGGAGTTTCCCCCAGTGACGCTCCATTCCCCCTGTGCTGGCCTGCCACACTCGCCCCTAGGGCGGGCTCGACCCGCTAGCCAGTCCCGAGATTCCGAATGGAGATGCCCGCAGGTGTCCGATCCGATCCCGCCGCCCGCCGCCCGCCAGCCAGCGGAGGCTCTGGAACTGGCGTCACAGGCGCTCAGCGACGGGGACCTCGAAGCAGCCCTCGCGCAGTACGAGCCGCAGGCGCGCCTGGTCACCTGGCGACGGCCGCCGCCCAGCGCCGACGGCGAGGTCCGCGACGCCCTGACCTGCTTCATGGCCCTGCGACTGCCGCTCGCGGTGCAGATCGTGACGGTGCTGCGGGCGCCCGGCCTGGCATTGGTGATCTGCGAGCGGCACACCACCGGGACCGGGCCGGACGGCGAGGAGATCAAGTACCGCGGGAACGGCTGCGCCGTCGTGCGGGCCCAGCCGGACGGGACGTGGCGCATCGCGGCCGACGCCTGGCATCTGGGCGCAGAGGATCTGGGCGCAGAGGATCTGGGCGCAGAGGATCTGGGCGCAGAGGATCTGGGCGCAGAGGATCTGGGCGCAGAGGATCCGGCCGCTGAGGATCTGGGCGCAGAGGATCTGGGCGCAGAGCATCCGGCCGCTGAGGATCCCCTCTAGCCTCCCGAGATTCCCCCTGGGGTCGGTGGTGATCCTGTTCGAGGTGAGGGACAGGCGGGCAGCCTCACCACTTAAGGCCTCATCTGCCGGCCAGAAACGGGACATCGAAGATGATGAACACTGCTAGCCGTGTGCTGCGGAAGATCTCATTGCGCCGGGCGGGCGTCGCCGCGGCGGCGTCGGGTGCGCTCGCCGTGACGGCGGCCCTGGCTCTGGCGGGCCCTGCTGGCGCCAGCACCCTGGCCTCCAGCGGATACCAGTTCCGCACCGTGGACAACGCGAACGACCTCACGTTCAACCAGCTGCTCGGGGTGAACAACGAGAGCGTGATCGCCGGCTACTTCGGCTCAGGTGCGCAGGGCCACCCGAACAAGGGGTACGTGCTGCTGCCCAACGGTTCCTATCTCAACGAGAACTTCCCCCACTCAGTGCAGACCCAGGTCACCGGGCTGAACGACCGTGGCGTCACGGTCGGGTTCTGGTCCACGATGAACAACGCCAACATGGTCAACGACAACTTCGGCTTCTTCTCCGTCGGCGGCCGGTTCTACAGCGTGAACTTCCCGACCGGCGACAACGCCAGCCCGCCCGTGGACCAATTGCTCGGCGTCAACGACCGCGACGTCGCGGTGGGCTTCTACACCAACGGCCAGGGCAGCAACCGCGGCTATGAGTACAACATCTACACCCGCACGTTCACCCGGGTGCTCGTCCCCGGCGCCCCCGGCGGCCAGGCCGGCCCGAGCCTGACGGCGGCCGCGATCAACAACCACGGCGACGTGGCCGGCTTCTACAACAAGACCTCCTCGCAGGTCGACGCCTTCCTGCGGCTGCACTACGGCCAGTTCATCACGCTGGCGGTTCCCGGCGCCTCGATGACCCAGGCGTTCGGCGTGAACGACCGCGATGAGGTCGTCGGCGCGTACACGGTCGGCAGCGGCAGCAGCGCTCAGATGCACGGCTTCACCTGGCGGCCCGGCCACGGCTTCACCACCGTGGACGACCCGCACGGCGTCGGCACCACCACCATCAACGGCGTGAACGACGCCGGCGAACTGGTCGGGTTCTACGTGGACGGGGCCGGCAACACCGACGGCATGATCGCCCTTCCCCGCGGCTGACACGCAGCTACAACCAGACCGGGGGCGCCGCGGCGGGGCCCCCGGTTTTGCGTGTCCGCGATGCCCGGGCTGTCACCGCGGACCGTTCGGGCTCATGATCTGTACCTATAATTCCGCTGTGACGGACGAAGAAGGCGGAGCCTTCGAACTGGGCACCGACGGGCCCAAGGTCATCCTGGTCGGGATCGACGATTCCGTCACCTCGCTGCGGGCCGGGGCGTACGCGGCCGGGCTGGCGCGGCGGCAGGGGGCCCGCCTAGTCTGCGTCTACGTCGAGCCGCTCGCGGGCTTTTACGGCGCCTCGGCGACCGGCGCCGCCGTCATCGCCGCCCGGGACCAGGCGCTCGACGAAACGGCCGCGGACCTGCGGCGGCGGGCGGAGGAGTACGCCGGGATCTTGGGCGTGTCGGTCACGTTCATCGCCACCCGCGGCGATCCGTACACCGAACTGCGGCGCGTGGCCGACGAGGTCCGCGCCGACGCCGTCGTCGTGGGCGCCTCGGCCAAGGCTGGCCACCGCTGGGTCGGGTCGCTGGCGGTCCGGCTGGTCAAGGCCGGCCGGTGGCCGGTCACCGTCGTTCCCTAGGAGGGCAAACCATGGGCGTAGCCGTGGTCACCGGGGCAGGTTCCGGGCTCGGCCGGACCATCGCCAGAACCCTGCTCGGCGCGGGCTGGCAGGTCGCGCTGGCGGGCCGGCGCGAGGAATTGCTGGCCGAAACCGCCAAGGCGGCTGACGGCCCCGAGACCGGCTGGGCCGCCGGAAACGCGCTCGTCGTGCCGGCCGACGTGACCTCGCCGCCGTCGGTGGGCGCGCTCTTCGACGCCGTCCGGGACCGCTGGGGACGCCTGGACCTGCTGGTGAACAACGCCGGATTGTTCGGTCCCGCGGCCCCGGCGGACGAAATCGACCTGGCCGACTGGCAGCAGGTGGTCGACACCAACCTCACCGGCGTCTTCCTGTGCGCCCAGCACGCGGTGCGGATGATGAAGGCCCAGGACCCGCGCGGCGGGCGGATCATCAACAACGGCTCGATCTCCGCGCACACGCCGCGGCCGAACAGCATCGCCTACACCGCCACCAAGCACGCGGTCACCGGCCTGACCAAGTCCCTGTCGCTGGACGGGCGCGCGTTCGGCATCGGCTGCGGGCAGATCGACATCGGCAACGCGGAGACCGAACTGACCCAGCGCTTCAGCCGCGGCGTCCTGCAGGCCAACGGCTCCATGGCCGCCGAGCCCGTCTTCGACTCCCGCCACGTGGCCGACGCCGTGCTCTACATGGCCTCCCTGCCGCTGGACACCAACGTCCTGTTCCTTACCATCACCGCGACCACGATGCCCTACGTCGGCCGGGGCTGAACCGCTCAGGCCCATCAGAGGCCCGCCGGGGCGGGCTATTTGAATCCGCCCCGGACGGGGAGCATGCTTGCAGGTGGGGCCGACCGGCTCCGGCTTGCCGCAGCGGCGCGGCCAGGAGGACGCCATGACGAATCTCAGCTCCCTGCTCGAGCGGGCGGCCGCGGACCACCCGGACCACCCGGCGCTCCGCCTGGACGATCTCGTGCTGACCTACGGTCAACTGCGCGAGGCGGCCGGGCAGATGAGCGCGCTACTGGCCGCCCACGGCGTGCAGCCCGGCGACCGGGTGGGGATCATGCTGCCGAACGTCCCGGCGTTCCCGATCTCCTTTTACGGTGCACTGGCCGCGGGGGCGGTCGTGGTGCCGATGAACCCGCTGCTCAAGAGCCGCGAGGTCGCCTACTACCTGGGCGATTCCGGGGCGCGGGTGGTACTGGCCTGGCACGCGGCGGCCGGGGAGGCCGCCAAGGGCGCCGCCGACGCCGGGGCGCAGGCGATCGCGGTCGAGACCGCCGATCTGGCCGACCTGATCGGCGACTTCTCACCGGCCTGGTCAGAAACCGAACGCCAGGGTGATGACGACGCGGTCATCTTGTACACCTCGGGCACCACCGGCCAGCCGAAGGGCGCCGAACTCACCCACGCGGGCCTGGTCCGCAACGCCGAGCTCACGGCGCGGACGCTGCTGAAAAACAGCAGCGACGACGTGGTGATGGGCTGCCTGCCGCTGTTCCACGTCTTCGGCCTGACCTGCGGGCTGAACGCGACCGTGGCCGCGGCCAGCACGCTGACGCTGCTGCCCAGGTTCGATCCGGCCAAGGCCCTGGAGATCATCGATCGGGACGCGGTGACGATCTTCGAGGGCGTGCCGACCATGTACGCCGCCATCCTGCACCTCCCGGACGCCGACCCGGCCATGGCCGCGACACTGCGGGTCTGCATCTCCGGCGGCGCCTCGCTGCCGGTGGAGATCCTGCGCGGGTTCGAGGAGAAGTTCGGCTGCATGATCCTCGAGGGCTACGGGCTGTCAGAGACCTCCCCGGTCGCCTCCTTCAACCTGCCAGACATCGAGCGCAAGCCGGGCTCGATCGGCGTCCCCATCGAAGGGGTGCAGATGCGGCTCGTCGACGACGCGGGTCAGACCGTGCCGGACGGGGAAATCGGCGAGATCGCCATCCGCGGGCACAACGTGATGAAGGGCTACTGGAACAAGCCCGAGGCCACCGCCGAGGCCATCACCGACGGCTGGTTCCGCACCGGCGACATGGCCAGGGTGGACTCCGACGGCTACTACTACATCGTCGACCGGAAGAAGGACCTGATCATCAGGGGCGGCTACAACGTGTACCCGCGGGAGATCGAGGAAGTGCTGCACGAGCACCCGGCCGTCGCCGAGGTGGCCGTGATCGGGATACCGCACGGCGAACTCGGCGAGGAGGTCGCCGCCGCCGTCGCGCTCAAGCCGGGCGCGAGCGCGACGCCGGAGGAACTGCGCGCGTTCGCCCGGGACAGGGTCGCGGCGTACAAGTACCCGCGGCAGATCTGGCTGGTGGATGCGCTGCCCAAGGGCCCGACCGGGAAGATCCTGCGCCGCGAGGTGCAGCCACCCGAGGAGGCTGGGTGACCGCCAGCGAACAGGAGGAATCCTGGGCGCAGGACGCGGTCGACGCCGCGGGCGGCCTTGACCTGCTGCTGACCGACGCGGCGCTCGGCGTCATACGCCGGCTCCGGCCCGACGGCTCGCTGCTGCGGCTGGCCGCCGGTCTGGCTCGCCGCCCGCGGCTGGTGGGCCGTCAGGCGTCCCGGCTCGGCAGCGAGCTCGCCCGGATCGTGGCCGGCCGGTCCGCGATCACGCCGGAAACGGGCACGGGACCGCGCGACCGCCGGTTCGCCGACCCGGCCTGGACCGGCAATCCGCTCCTGCGGCGCAGCGTCCAGGCCTACCTGGCGGCGGCCCAGTCGGCCGAGGCGCTGGTGGCCGGGGCCGAGCTCGGCTGGCGTGACGACACGCGGCTTCGGTTCCTGCTCGCCAACCTGATCGCCGCGGCCGCGCCGAGCAATAATCCGGTGCTCAGCCCGGCCGCCTGGAAGGCCTTCGTCGACACCGGCGGCGGCAGCGCCGTCCGCGGCCTGCGCGCGCTCGCCACCGACCTGGCCGCGCCGCCCCGGGTGCCGTCGATGGTGGCCGCCGACGCCTTCGACGTGGGCCGGGACCTGGCGGCCACGCCGGGCGGCGTGGTGTACGCCTGCGAGCAGTTCGAGCTCATCCAGTACCAGCCGACCACGGAGAGCGTCTACCGCTACCCGCTGCTCATCGTCCCGCCGATGATCAACAAGTACTACATCGTCGACCTCGGGCCGGGACGCAGCCTGGCCGAGTTCCTCGTCGGCCAGGGCCATCAGGTATTCGTCGTATCGTGGCGCAACCCCGACGCCAGGCACCGGGACTGGGGCCTGGACACCTACGGCGGCGCCATCGTCGCGGCGCTGGACGCGGTGCGGGCCATCAGCGGGGCCTCGAAGGCCAGCGTCTGCGCGCTATGCTCGGGCGGCATCGCGGCCGCCATGGTGGCCGCGCACCTGAGCGTCACCGGCCGGGCCGGCGAACTGGCCAGCCTGTGCCTTGGCGTGGCCGTGCTCGACCAAGAGCAGGCGGGCACCGCCGGAGCGGTCATCGACGAGGCGACGGCCGCCGCCGCGACGGCGGTATCCGGTGCGCGCGGCTACCTGGACGGGCGGGGGTTGGCCGAGGTGTTCGCGTGGCTGCGGCCCGACGACCTGATCTGGAATTACTGGGTCAACAACTACCTGCAGGGGCGTCCGCCGCCAGCGTTCGACATCCTGTACTGGAACGCCGACACGACCCGGCTGCCCGCCGCGCTGCACCACGACTTCATCAAGCTGGCCCTGGCCAACGCGCTGACCGTGCCGGACGGGGCGACCATGCTGGGCTCGCCGGTCGACCTGTCCAAGGTCGACGTGGACGCCTACGTCATCGCCGGCGCGACCGACCACCTGTGCCCGTGGCAGTCCTGCTACCGGACCACGCAGCTGCTCGGCGGCCAGGTCACGTTCGTGCTGTCCACCAGCGGGCACATAGCTGCCATGGTCAATCCCGCGGGCAACCCGAAGGCCGCGTTCCAGACCGCCCCCGCGCCCTATCCGGCCGACCCGGGCGAGTTCCTCGCCGCGGCCCAGACGGTGGCGGGCAGCTGGTGGCCCCACTATTCGTCCTGGTTGGCCGGGCGGAGCGGCGGGCAGAAGAAGAGTCCCGGCCAGCTCGGCCGGAAGGGCTACCCGGTGCGCGCCGCCGCGCCTGGAACCTATGTCCGCGACCACTGAGGTCCGCAGCGTCACGGTCGGCGGCCAGCTGCTGCGGGTGGCGATCAGACCTGGCCAGAACGAGGCGGGCAGCCCGCCCAGGGTCCCGCTGCTGCTGATCAACGGCATCGGCGCCAGCCTGGAGTTGCTCGAGCCGTTCGTCAGCGAGCTCGATCCGGCCGTCGAGGTGATCCGGTTCGACCCGCCCGGCGTCGGCGGCTCGCCCCCGCCGCGCCGGCCGTACCGCTTCGGCGGGCTCTGCCGGCTGATCGCGGCCATGCTGACCGAGCTCGGCTACGACCGCGTCGACGTGCTCGGCATCTCCTGGGGCGGCGGTGTCGCCCAGCACTTCGCCGCGTCCCAGCGGGCCAGGTGCCGGCGGCTCGTGCTGGTCGCGACCGCCACGGGCACGCCCATGGTGCCGGCCCGGCCGTCGGTCCTGGTGCACCTGGTGACGCCGCGGCGCTACCTGGACCCCGGGTACCTGGGGCGGGTCGCCGGCGACCTCTACGGTGGCCTGGCGAGAATCGACTCCGCGGAGATCGTGGCGGCGATGCGCAACGGCGGCCGCCGGTCCGGAATGTCGCGGGGCTACCTGTACCAGCTCATCGCCGGGGCCGGCTGGACCAGCCTGCCGTTCCTGCCCTGGCTGCGCCAGCCGACGCTCATCCTGGCCGGGGACGATGACCCGATCATCCCGCTCGTCAACGCCCGGCTGATGCACCGGCTCATCCGGGACTCGAGGCTGCACGTCTACCACGGCGG
>Ga0209656_10002005_pt1 | contig 13277 bp, 13 predicted proteins | sample BogFormECP12_OM2_FD_188239 | JGI IMG/M metagenome (GOLD analysis project Ga0209656, IMG submission 188239) | Bog forest soil microbial communities from Calvert Island, British Columbia, Canada - ECP12_OM2 (SPAdes) (version 2) | ecosystem: Environmental > Aquatic > Freshwater > Wetlands > Bog ... | reverse complement strand
GGGGCTGGTAGTGTGCTTTTTTGGCCGCGGCGCTCACGCAGCATACGCATTCAACGACTACATGCTTGCCGGCTCGCATTGGATGCGCGGCGAAAATCTTTATGGGAACTGGCGCGGATTCATTTACAGCCCGTTGACGGCGGCATTCTTTGCGCCGTTCTCCTGCCTGCCTCCTGCACTTGGCTACAGTCTCTGGTTGCTTGTCAGTGTCGCCGCATTGCTTGGGGGTGTCACCGCCCTTTTCAATACAAACCTGTTTCCTGATTTCAACCGAAAATGCATCGGCATTGTCTACTTGCTTCTCCTGCCCCTTGGACTTGGGAATCTAGCTGTGGGCCAGGCGAATCCTTTAATCATTGGGCTCCTGATGTTCGCTATAGCAGCGGTGCGTGTCAAACGCTGGAACATTGCTGCGCTCTGTGTCGCCATTCCAACATTTTTCAAAATATACCCTCTCGCTGTAGGAATGTTGATTTGTGTTATCGCACCTCGGCGTTTCGTGTGGCGCCTGGTACTTGCCCTTGTGCTTCTAGCGGTTGTTCCCTTTTTGTTTCAGTATTGGTCTTACGTCTCGGACCAGTGGCATGCCTGGATTGCGACGCGCATTTCAGACAATCGAGTCCAGTACCCGGAAAAGTACGTCCCGGTTGATCTCTGGTTTCTGCTCCACTGGGTCGCCCGGCTACCTATATTGCCTTGGTGCTACTCTGTGATCCAAGCTGGAACCGGCGCCGCTATAGCTCTTTTGTGCGTCTGGGGGAGATGGAAAAACTGGAAAATCGAGAGGTTGCTCGTCGGCCTTTTTTTCTTGGGCTCGGTCTGGTTACCTCTTTGTGGTCCGGCGACAGAATCTCATACCTACTTGCTCATGGCTCCGGCGCTCGTTCTAGCGCTGGTGCAGTCGTTCCATGAACGGCAGTCAGTCGTACTTCGTGCCATCCTCTCGTTTGCGTTCGCTCTTCAGCTAATTAACCATGATTCCAGGACGCTATATCTGTTTCATTTCAAACAACGCTGGCTATTTGCGGCTCAGCCTATCTCTGCGCTCTTATTTCTTGGCTACTCTGTTTTTTGGCTGCTCAACGATTTTTTTTGGCCTTCCGGAGTCGACGCCAGACCGCATTCGTCCACTTATCCGCCATCAACTTTGGATCATGCTTGTGGGTGACACACATCGTTAGATATTGCTTCCACCAGTATGAGCAAGAGTGGCAGATCAATCTCAGTCCGGGCTGGCCGTTTGGAATTCGTTAAGATCAATGCCGCCAAATTCAACTTGCGAGACACCTATCATCTCATCCTGACCTTAACCTGGCCACAGTTCGCCGCGTTGGTCCTGGCCGTTTACGTCTTGATCAATCTCGTCTTCGCCGGCTTGTACTCGCTTGGCGGCAGGTGCATCGCTGAGCTACCGCCAGGTTCGTTTTCCGAGGCCTTTTTCTTCAGCGTGGAAACGCTGGCCACGGTCGGCTACGGGCACATGTACCCCGACACCCTCTACGGCCACTGGGTCACGACTGTCGAGATCGTGATTGGGATGTTCGGTATGGCCGTTATCACCGGTCTGATCTTTGTTCGGTTCTCGCGACCGACCGCCCGGATTCTATTCAGCAAATGTGCCGTCATATCGCCTTTCAACGGAAGACCAACGTTGATGTTGCGGGTTGCCAACCAGCGCCACATCCCGATGGCTGAAGCCGAATTTCGTGTGACTCTTTTCCGCGATGAAACGACCAAGGAAAAAGATACTGTTCGGCTGTTCTATCCTCTTAAACTTCAGTTCGATCGTATGATCGCGTTTCCAGTGGCGCTGACTCTCCGGCACGTGATCGACGAAAGCAGCCCCCTCTACGGGATGACCTCCGAAGACTTGAAAAACAACGACACGCGGTTGATGGCATCGATCGTCTGCATCGACACCGTCATTCCAGCTCCCGTCCAGAGCGCGACCGATTACTCGCACAACGATATTCTCTGGGATCGCCGCTTTGTGGAAATTTATACGGAGACATCTGACAGTCGGCTAACAGTGGATTACGGCCGGATTCACGATACCGAAGAGGTGGAAGGCTAGCCCGCATTTTTCATGGCCCGGCGAGAAATGCTTGGAGCGCCGATCCCGCGGCCACGCATGAGCATTGACTTTACATTGGGGAGACAAGCTATACCGCGCTACACATACTCCGGCCTGGTCCGGATGAGAAGGTCAGGCTAGGTGGTGTAGCGCCGCCAAAAGACGAAGGCGGCGCCAAGAAAGATGCTGCCCGCCCCGAGACCTGCCCAAGCCCCTAGAACGCAGCTAGTCGCGCTGAACGCGGGCGAATCACCAGCGAGCGGTCCGTGGTTAAGCAACAGGAGACCGATCAATGAAAATCCTAGCGCAAGAATGACAAGGCTGATGCCTGCGGAAATCTTCTGAATCGATCGTGAAGCTTGGGACATACTGTATCGGCCTAATTTGGCCTCCAGGGATTCAATTGTGTTAGCGTCCATAAGATGTGTTCAGCCATGTTAAGTTGAAGAACCCTATACCAAACCGTGCAAGGGACTATGGCTCGCCCGAATCTTTCTTTATGGCTCGATAGGGCCACCTCATCGAGCGAAGGGCTCAGTCTTGAATGGCAGGAAGCGCACGCGACAGGCAAAACGAAACAACTCTTCGAAAGAGTACAGAATAAACTTGGCGGCGTGCCTGACCTTTTCCGCGTACTCGGCACTGCGCCAGCCGCGCTCGAGGGCTATCTTAACTTCAGCGGCGCGCTTGCCGGTGGCAACCTCAACGCCAAGGTCCGTGACCAAATCGCCCTCGGCGTCGCCGAGGGCAACCTCTTCGGCTACTGCCTCAGCGCGGACACCTCCATCGGCGGGAACTCGGTCTCACGGAGAAAGACATCGCGGATGCGCGGCATGCCAGCGCTACGACGGAGAAGACCGACGCGGATTTTTCATGCATGTGGTTAGCGCGGTATAGCTTCCTGCCCGATCGTCCTCGTCCTTATAGTCGTCGTTCTCGATCTTTGAACGTTGCTGACAATCCGGTGCGTTTCCCGCATCCAAGGAGGTAGAGCTTGCAGATATGCGGCGCCGGTCACGCGAGAGCGTGACCCTACCGTGATGCCGCGCCGGTCACGCAGGAGCGTGACCCTACCGTGATGCCGCGCCGGTCACGCAGGAGCGTGACCCTACCGTGATGCCACCCTGTCACGCGCGAGCTTGACCCTACCGTGATGCCACGCCGGTCACGCGAGAGCGTGACCCTAGTGCTGCCGCAGGAGAGACTGTCTCGCCATGCACACGAGACTGACTAGGATAGTTGTCAGATTGCGTCGCATCTCCGGTTCGTCTTCAATTACCAAAATCTCTTTCATCGTTGCATCTTTTTCCGGTCTTCGCCGACAGGCCATCCGTTGTGTCTGCGATCCTTTGCGATTTTGCCCGCCTATCTATGGACTCGCCTCATCGCCTGCACGTGAGGGCTTCGGGCTGAACCTTGGCAGCGTCACAGTCACTTCCGTGCCTTCACCGAGTTCGCTCTCCACATTGATTTTGCCGCCATGCAAATCGACGCAGCGCTTTACGATCACCAAGCCGAGGCCCGTGCCGGGGCGGTCAGCGACATTTTGGCCGCGATGGAAAGCATTGAAGAGCCACGCTCGGTCGGCTTTTGGAATGCCGATGCCCCTGTCGCGGATGGCGCAAACAATTTCTGCTCCGACACACTCAATTTCGAACCGCACGGCCCAACCTGCAAATGAATACTTGACCGCGTTCGTTAACAAGTTCGTGAAAATGTGCTGCAGCAGACGCGCATCGGCCTGGATCTCGACAGGCGTTTCGGTAAGCATCAGTTCGATCGGGCATCGCCGATTGGTCGCCGACAGGACTTCGTCCACGAGCCTCCTAACAAATGTCTGGAGTTCCAACGGCGCCGGCTTGAACTCCATCTTTCCCGCATCAAGGCTTCCGAGGAGAAGCACTTCTTCCATCAGCCCTGCCATGCGGCGCGTGTTCTTGCGGATCGACTGCAGATGGTCTTTGCGCTCAGCCATATCCAACTGGTCGAGGTAGTCCTCCAGGATTTCCGCCGATGACTGGATGATGCCAAGAGGCGTGCGGAACTCGTGCGACACCATCGACACAAAATGGCTGCGCAACTGCCCCAATTCCTTCTCTTTGGCCAGCGTTCGGAGCAGTTCGACTTCTGCCTGCTTGCGCTCAGTGATGTCGATACCGAAACCGAGGATGTGCGGCTCGCGGTTGATTTCGATGATTTCGGCCGATAGCACGATCGTATGGGTCTTGCCCAGCCGGCTGCGAAACTGACACTCGATCTCGCGCACCGAACCATATTGCCGAAGGTGCGCCAGGAACTTCTCGCGGTCTTCGCGATCCAGCCATAGGTTCAGCTCCTTTGGGTCGTTGTCGTTACCGACAAGTCTGTCAGGGTCCAGCCCGAGCCACCGGGCAAACGCATCGTTCACCTCAACGAACTTGCCATCGCTCAACCGCAACAGTGAAATAAGCGCCGGGCTGGCGCGAAAGGCCGTGCTGAAACGCGCCTCACTCTCGCGCAGCCGCGCCTCGCTTTCGCGCAATTTCGCCTCCGCCAGCTTGCGCTCGGTAATATCGACGCCGGTGGCAAAGACGTGCGGCTCGTGGTCAATTTCAATTATGTCGGCCGAGACCAGCAACGTGCCCACAGTGCCTTGGCGCATGCGAGCCTGGCACTCGACTTCGTGCACCGAACCATTGCTCCTCAGGTTCGCCCAAAACTTCGCGCGATCTTCCGGATTCAGCCACGTGCCCAACTCCTCTGTGTCGTGACCAATAATATCTTCACGGTGCAACCCATACCACCGAACAAATGCATCGTTCACTTCGATATACTTTTCATCGCTCAATCGCGAGATCGTAATGAGTGCCGGGCTGGCACGAAAGGCCGTGCTAAGGCGCGCTTCACTCTCGCGCAGCCGCCGCTCGCTCGCGCGTAATTGCTCCGCCGCCCGCTTGAGCTGGTCGTTAGACCCCACAAGTTCAATCGTCCGTTCAGCGACTCGCGTCTCAAGTGTCGCGTTAACCTTACGGATTTCGCTTTCCGCCCGCTTGTGTTCGGAAATGTCGCGCGACACGCCAAATAGCAGCGTTCGGTCACGGAAGGGGATCGCTGTTAGTAGGATGTCGAGCGGTAATTCGATTCCGTCGAGCCGACGGGCTATCCATTCGAAGCGATGGCTACCTTTGGTCAACGCAAGGGTTACCATTTCCTGAGCCTTCTCTCTAGAGAGCCGGCCGTCAGGCTGACGCTCCGGCGCAAGCTCAAGCGGGTGAACGTTGCGCAGGGTTTCCCTGGTTGGCGCTCCGATCTGTCGCGCAGCTTCGTCGTTCGTCTCAATAAATCGGAGCCCCTGCGGGTCGAAAAGCACCATCGCATCGGCGCTGCGCTCAAACAGTAAGCGAAAGCGCGCCTCGCTTTCGAGCAAGGCAGCCTCAGCCTCCTTTCGTTCGGTGACGTCGCGGGACATCAAAACTATCACCGGCTCGCCGTCGCGCTCAATCCGCGTAGCGTTCACTTCAAGCGGAACCTGCGTACCATCTAATCGTTGAGCAACCCACTCGAACCTGCTGTTGCTGTTTTCCAAAGCCTCGGCAATGCTTCGGGCCATCGCCGTCACAGTCGATGAGCCGTCCGGTTGCAGCGGGGGAGAGAGTTGTTCCATTCGTTTGCCGATCAGGTCAGCCCTGCTCCGGCAACGCATTAGGGCGACAGCTGATTCATTGCAGTCTAAGACCGAGGCGGTGCCGGGATCGAACAACCAAACAGCCTCCGCCGTGCGCTCGAAGAGGAGATGAAACATGGATGCACTATCACGCGGTAAGTTGCCTTTGGCATTGGACCTTTCGCTCCATCCTTCACCGGTGGCATTCGACGAATTCATCAAGTTATGACCAACAAACCATTTCTCCTCGGATCAAAAATTCTCACACAAAACAAAAACGTACCAGCTGCGCTATCGCAAGTTCGATCGATTGCTCGGAGCTCCTTGGCTTGGAAAAAAAACGACGAACTGATCATCGGAAAATCCCTACCTCAAGAGTTCTCGCGCCGCTGCTTGGGATCGCAGCAGATAGCAATTCGCGCAACCACGCCTCCCGGCACATGTTACCTCGCATAATGGCGGAATATCTATTGCGTGGGGATAGACCACGATCACCCGACGAGGGTCATGCGGGTTGAAATAGACCGGAATTCGAATCCGCCACATTCCCTGCCCGTGCATTTGTAGGTATTTCTGCAGATCTAACAGCAAACGGGACGTAAGCACCGACGGTTTTGCGATTTTGAGATCCAAGGTCCTATCACCCGAGAAGTCATTCCAAAAATAAAATTCATCGAAGAAGTTATCGTAGTTAGAATGAAAGTGTTCCTGAATGTGGTCCGAGAAATCCAGCCATTCTTCGCTGTCGACATCGGGATCGCTGGCGGAAGCTTTCCACAGCTTGCACCAGCATTCGAAGTCGGTCTCGCCAAGCATACATTCTTCAGTCATCAATAATTCTGAAGTTGTCGTGAGCTGTCCCTGCGCCGTTTTCATGAGTTGCCTGGGGTTGTCCATAGAGCATCCATCCACCACCGTAAATGGACCGAAAGATCCAGCACCAGGCGCACACGCGGGGAGGCAAACCTGCTATTGAAGAAGTCAGGAGTTCAGGAGTTGCAGGAGTTCAGAATGTAAAACTCCTGATTTCTTGAATCAAACGCCGGCCGCGCGTTCGGCCCGGAGTTGCTGGACAATGCTTGGAGGAGCCAGATAAGGCATCAGCAGCGTCGCAACAAGTACCGGAATGATGACGGCTTCAGCGCCATCGACAGCGACATCGCCGGCCGCGCCGACAACGGGCAGGACGAGAGCAAAGACGCTCTCGAGCGGAATTTGCAAAAGCTCTATGAGGCCCGCAGCCGCCAGTCCTACGCCCAAGGCCACGAGCTTGGGGCGAAGCGACACGCGCCGGTCGCGGAGGAGCGCGTAACCCAAGGGCGCATTCATATCGGGAATATAGCTCGGCCGGGGTCGCGCGCTACAATCTTTGTCATGATCCCCAGCGCGTACTCCATCTCGTGGGCACGGCCATCGACCTGAATTGCGAGGGTTACGTCTGCAACCGTGTTGGGCAAACGCTTCTGCGCTATCGCGTCCAGGTTTATCTTGCCTGCGAGCGTCGCCGTTGCCGCCGGCGCTACCGGCGTGGGGAACTGTGAATCTGCGAGAGCGAATCCAGGAATCAATAGTAGAAATGAGGCCGAAAGTAAGAATATTCCCCATCGCCTTATTAGAGCTCGCGGTGGCATTGCAGGAAGACCGTTGTTAGGATTCAAATTCCAGCTGCATTCCATCGACAAAAACTATCGAAGTCAACTCTGACACATATTATGTCAGACATTTTTATTAGATACGCGCAACCGTCGGATCGCGCTCAACTGTCACCAAGGGATAGGTCGGAAACTTCTGGTCGCAGCGGAAGAGTGGGCACGAAGTCAGGGGTGTGCGGAGATGGCATCAGGGAAAACAACAGGAAAAATGTTGGTGATTCGTTCTGCGATTGCTGGTACGTATTTTGAAGAGATAATCGTGGAACCCAGGAACTAATTGCGGTCCCCACGCGAACAGTGCCGTAACCCGGGTTCCCGTTCTCAAAGCTGAGCGAGACCCAAATTTCCCAAACAACCACCCCAATGCCATCTCCCCAAAATTCATCGCGACCCAATACAACAGTGGCGATGCAAGGGCAAAGTCCAAAAGCCGATGGTGATCTGTCTGCCTTTGTCGAACGGCAGCCGGTCGGAATCGCGCGACTCAGTCTTGTGCAACGCCTGAAAGAACTTTTAGGCGGGGGACAATTGCAGGCTGCCCTGCTCTTTCTACCTCCGGCGCTGCTGTTATTTACATTGTTTGTTACATTGCCGGTAATCGAAGCAGCGTATTACAGCTTCTTTAACTGGAATGGATACGGTGCGCCCAGCAAGGTAATCGGTCTCGAAAACTACCAACGCGTTCTGCAGGATCCGATATTTTACGGCTCACTGCTGAACAACCTCTGGGTTATCCTGGTCTCCGCGTTCATACAGGTGCCGCTGGCGTTGTGGATGGCACTTTTAATCTCGGACAAGACGAGGTCGAGCGTCGTATTTCGAGCTATTTTCTTCCTCCCCTATATTCTGGGCGAAATAGTCGCCGGTCTTATCTGGCGATACATGTATGACGGCAACTACGGCGTCGTTGCCCTTATCTTTCACGCCCTCGGGCAGGAACCCCCACAGGTGCTGGCAACGGAAGGTTGGGCGGAGGCTGCGCTCTTATTGGTCGTCATCTGGAAATACTTCGGATTCCACATGGCACTGTTTGTTGCTGGGCGTCAAAGCGTTCCCGACGATGTGCTGGAATCTGCCCAGATCGACGGAGCGACAAGACGACAGTCGACATTTTATATTGTTCTTCCACTCATGAAGCCGGTGGTGATTCTTTCGCTGTTTTTCAGCATTCTGGGATCTCTCCAATTCTTTGCGATGATCATTCCGCTGACCGACGGAGGACCATCGAACTCAACACATTCCGCGGTCTCCTATCTGTATACTTTCGGCATCAAACGGATGCGGGTCGGCTACGGGAGCGCGGTCGGCGTGACGCTGTTTGTCATCTGCGTCGTCGTGATGCTCCTCTACAAGCGGCTCTTCATGCGGCAGAAAGCAACGAGGTAAAACTCTATGGCATCCACATCCACACGTCGTCCTGGTCTGTTTATCTATTACCGTTGGTTGTTGCTTCTCCTGGTGGCGGGTCTCTGCCTGCTTCCGCTCTGGGCCACAGTTATCGGCGGATTCAAATCTTCGGGGGAACTGCGCACGAATGCTCTCGGGCTCCCACACCAGTGGCTTGTCGACAACTACATCTCGATTGCCACAAGCGCGCGATTCTGGCAGATGCTCGGCAACTCGGCATTCATTTCCGGCGTCACTGTTTTTTTTACACTGCTGCTCAGTTCCATGGCCGCGTATGTGCTGGCGCACCTTCGGTTTGCCGGCATAAGGTGGCTGGGCAACTATCTTGCGCTGGGTTTGACCTTTCCGTTCGCCACCGCTGTGCTGCCGGTTTTTATCCGGGTGCGAGATCTCGGATTGCTGGACACTTACTGGGGTGTGATTCTGCCCCAGGTGGCGTTCAACCTCGGCTTTTCCGTGGTGATCCTTCAGGGCTTTTTCGCGGAGTTACCCAAAGAGCTCTTTGAAGCGGCATTTGTGGATGGTTGCAGTTATACGCGCATTTTCTGGCAAATCACGCTGCCGCTTTCGCGTCCGGTTCTGGCCACGGTCGGAGTGCTCTCCCTGGTCGGCAGCTGGAACGAATTTTTACTGCCGCTCGTCATGATTAACGATGACAGTCTGTATCCGTGGCCGCTCGGGATCATGCAATACCAGGGGCAATACGGGACCGATTGGGGCAAGGTCCTTGCCTTCGTCACGCTGACCCTGGCACCGGCTCTGATTTTCTATCTCATGGCGCAGAAGCATATCATCGCCGGTTTGACCTCGGGCGCGGTTAAAGGTTAGATCGGGCGCTGCTGCGCGTCTAGGGTTCTGAGTTTAGTCGGGGCGCTACATGAAAATCTGCTATTTAAGCCCTCCTTACACCGATCTTTCTTTCGAGAATCAACTCCTTCGAGGCACGGATATCGAGCTGGTTGCAAGTGTCGTGAAAAACAGTGACGACGCACGCCGCGCAGCGAAAGATGCAGACGCGATTTTGACAGCAGTCGTTCCTGTCGATGCCAACCTCATCGACGATCTCGAGAAATGCCGGGTAATCGTCCGGCTCGGAGTTGGGTACGATATCGTCGATCTCGCGAATTGCAGGAAAAAGGGAATCCAGGTTTGCAATGTTCCCGACTATGGCACTGAAGAAGTGGCCAACCACGCGATGGCCCTCTTATTTGCCGTCCATCGACGGATCCTGTCGTACGATCGGAACGTTCGAAACCATCGATGGGGTCACGTCCTGCCATGGCCGATTCATCGCTTAAGCACGCTTCGCGTCGGTGTTGTTGGACTCGGAAGAATCGGAAGCACCTTCGCTCGTTTCGTTAAGCCCTTCGTCCGTGATGTGGTCGGGTTTGACCCGTTTCTCACCACGGCCCAATTCGCAACGAAAGGGCTGGAGAGGATATCGCTCGAGTCGCTTTTCGAGAGTAGCGACATCATCAGCTTGCATTTGCCGCTTTCCGAGGAAAGCCGTCATCTCATCTCCGCCGGGGCGATCGTACGGATGAAGCGGAGTCCAATAATAGTCAACGTTAGCCGGGGCGGGCTGATCGATGGCGGGGCTCTGGCTCAGGCACTTGAAAGCGGCAAGCTCTCAGGGGCTGGAATCGATGTGTTTGAAGAGGAACCGAATGTCCGGCCAGAATTGCTCCGGTTGGAGAATATCGTCTTAACTCCTCATGTCGCCTGGTATTCCGAGGAAGCTGATTTGCAGCTTCGCCGGAGCGCAATAGAGGAAATTATTCGCGTGTTGACAGGACACTCACCTAAAAATCCGGTTTAACGTCGATTTTATTTTCCAGGTCCGTACCTGCGTGCAGTGAAAGGATTACACGCGGGACGCGCCTGCTACAGTTTCCGGAGCGGCGCCGCCGAGCGAAAAGTATCTTAGCTGGCCTGCCTGTATGGTTTAGCGGATCCTTGCAAAACGGTTCGGGCTCAATTATTGGAGTCCTCAAAATGATGCGTTTGTTGCAAGCGGTTGGTCAAAACAGCTTGGCCGCCGCTGCCGGTCTTGGTGACTTTGCGATGTTTACGTCACGTGCAGTCGCCGTATTGCCGGCAACTCGACATTTGGGCAGGCGTTGGGCGCGTGCAGTCCACGAACAGGGCGTTCGCTGCGTGCCGGTGGTGACAATTGTCGGCCTGTTCTCCGGACTCGTGCTCGGACTTCAAGGGTACTACGTACTTGCCCGGTTCGGGTCGGAAGGACTTCTCGGAACATTCGTCGCGCTGACGCTGGCGAGAGAACTCGCGCCGGTGCTTGCCGCCCTGATGATTGTCGGGCAAGCCGGGTCTGCGATTTCCGCAGAGATCGGAATCCACCGAAACAGCGAGCAGATCGACGCTCTCACGACGATGGGAATCGATCCGATTGGGTATCTGATCACCCCGCGGTTGCTCGCTGCGGTAGTTGTGTTCCCGATATTAACGGTCGCATTTACCCTCGTCGGACTTGCGGGCGGCTATCTTTCGGGATCGCTTCTGCTTGGACTAGATCCTGGCGTATACTGGTCAGCAGTCCATTCCGCTGTTCGGTCCGCGGACGTGCAGGAATGCCTGCTGAAGGCTTTGGTGTTTGGGCTGCTGACGATGGCGATCTGTTGCCACAGCGGGTTCACAACGCATCGCCGACTGGGCGTCTCCGGATCCCGCGCGGTAAGCCTGTCGACGACGCGCGGAGTCGTCCTTGCGAGCACCGCGACGCTCGCGGCCGATTATCTGATCACCTCTTTCCTCGTATGAGCGAGCTCTCGCCGCGACCAATTCTAGAGGTTACCGGGCTGCGGAAAGGGTTCGGCGAACACCTGGTCCTGAACTCGGTTGATCTGGCGGTGCCGCGTGGCAGCATTATCTCCGTGTTCGGCCGGAGCGGCACAGGAAAATCGGTTTTCCTAAAGTGTCTTGCTGGGCTGCTGGCGCCCGACGCAGGAGTCGTCCGGTTCGACAGCGAATCGTTCGATGGCATCCGTGGCCGATGCAGTTACCTGTTCCAATCCAACGCCCTATTTGATTCGCTGACGGCCTTGGAGAATGTTGCCCTTCCGTTGGAGCAAACGACTCGGCTGGGCAGAAACGAAATAGTACAGGCAGCACACAACGCTCTGGAAAGTCTTGGGCTGGAGAAGTTCGCGGATTATTTCCCGGCACAAATGTCGGGCGGAATGCACAAGCGCCTCGCACTGGCGCGGGCGCTTGTCACGCGTCCACATCTTGTGCTCTTCGACGAACCGACCGCGGGATTGGATCCACCTGGGCGCGCGGCGGTATTCGAGATGATCGTGCAGTACCGTCGCCAATTTGATTTTACCGGGGTCATCGTGACGCATGATATCCCCGAAGCGCTCGCTACCAGCGACCGGGTTGCTTTGCTTGATGAAGGCCAAATTCGCTTCGCAGGAACGCCGTCCGAGTTCGCGGCTTCGGACGATTGCATTGTGCGGAGCTTCGGAGAAAGTAACGTTGCAATCCGGGAAAATGCCGGCAACTAGCTCCAATCCAAGATGAAGCAATCCAGCATCGAACTTTCAGTGGGCGTGTTTGTTTTAATTGGCATTGCGGCGATTGTCTGGTTCGCGCTGCAGGCTGGAGCCGGTGTAGCCGTTGGCGGGTCGAGCTATTCGGTCAGTGCACGATTCGCGAACGTCGGCGGGCTCAAAACGGGAAGCCAGGTGTTTATCGCCGGTGTACCGGTTGGGCGCGTTGTGAAAGTCGACCTCGATCCACAGTATGCTGCGGTTGTGCTCATGAACGTGAAAGAAACCGTCCAGCTTCCGCTCGACACGATCGCGTCGATCAAGACCAGCGGCCTGATCGGAGACAAATTTGTCGCCCTTTCCCCGGGCTCAGAAAGTAAGAACCTCGCGCCCGGGAGCCTGATCACCGACACCGAATCCTCCCTGGATCTCGAATCGCTCGTCAGCCGGTTCGCGTTCGGGAACGTCTCGTCGTCGCCCGCCCCGTCTCCATCGGCGCCCAAATAATATCTATGTCGTACGACCACGTCCAATCCATTGTGAAATATGCTCTCGTGATGCTCTTCGCCGGTTCCGGACTGATTTCAAAATCAGCTGCGGCAGCAGCAGCAGCAGCAGAAGACGATCCAGTCGTTATGCTCCGGAGCTCTGTTAATGAAGTTCTCTCCGTCGCGTATTCCGGTCAATCGACTGAGAGCTTGCCCGAACGCGTGCGGCCGGCCTTGGAGAAATCTGTCGCATTCGACCTCGTTACGCGGCAGGCCATGGGTCCCGGGTGGCGACAGTTCTCGCCCGCGGAACAGAAACGTGTGACGGACCTTTTCAGCCAGCTCGTGACCAGAGCCTACGCTGCGCGCGTAGTCGGCACCCAGAGGCCGAAAATCACGTTTGGCTCGCCGAGTTCACTTGCGCCTGATCGTTGCGAAATTTCGACCCAGGTCAGCACCTCTACGAGCAGCGAACCATTTGCCGTTTCGTATCGCATGGTC
>Ga0209656_10002004_pt1 | contig 13280 bp, 10 predicted proteins | sample BogFormECP12_OM2_FD_188239 | JGI IMG/M metagenome (GOLD analysis project Ga0209656, IMG submission 188239) | Bog forest soil microbial communities from Calvert Island, British Columbia, Canada - ECP12_OM2 (SPAdes) (version 2) | ecosystem: Environmental > Aquatic > Freshwater > Wetlands > Bog ... | reverse complement strand
TCGAGTCAATCGTCACGCTTGCGCTCGTCGTCGGCATCTGGCTGATCGTGATCGGCGTGATGGAGATCATCTCGGCCTTCCGCATTCGCAACGCGTCCAAGAAGGTCGACGAGATCAGGAACCCATCCGTAGCCTGACACTGATCTACTACACTTCGTCGTAGCCGGCGCCCGCCCGCCGGGCCGCACTTGAGGCTTTGGCGGGCATCGGCGGCCGTGCGCCGCTGCGCAGTGGTGAACTGGTGGCCCGCATCGGCTCCGACGTGGACGAAGTGTCCGATGTGCTGGTCCGCGCGGTGCTGCCTGTCGGTGTCGCTGCGGTACTTTCGGTCGCCGCCACCGCCCTGATCGGGGCCATTTCGCCTATGGCGGGCGCAGTGCTGGCGGTATGCCTCGTTACGGCAGGCATTGCCGGGCCGTGGCTGGCCGCCATGGCCTCGAATACGCAGGAAATTGCTGCGGCCCAACACCATTCCGGTCGCGACATAGCAACAATGACCGCGCTCGAAGCGGCCTCGGCGCTGCCGTCCGCGGCGGTCACCTGACGCGAGCTCGGCACGCCGCGGGACGACTTGCCGAGCAAGGGTGGCGCGGAAGCCGTGTCGGCTGGGCAACGTCGTCGTCGCTACGCACCATCTGCCGGGCGCCGGGCGGTACATTGAGATCCATGACTGAACCGTCGGACAAACCGGAAAGCCCGTCGGGATCATCCCAAATGCCGCCGCCGCAGCCGTATCCGTATCCGTACCCGCCGGGCCCATATCCGGGTGCCGGGTACCCACCGCCGCCGCCCCAGCCTTACTCAGGCTGGGCCCCGCCCCCGACAGGACCCAAGAACGGCCTCGGGATCGCGGCACTGGTGATCGCGATCATCGGCTTGATCACGTGCTGGATTCCCTTCGCCGGGTTGATCGCCATCGTCCTCGGCATCGTTGCGGTCGCGATCGGCTTCGCGGCACGTAGCCGCGTGAAACGGGGCGAGGCCAACAACGGCGGCATTGCGATCGCCGGCATCGTGCTGGGGATCCTCGCGATCATCGGCGGGGTGGCGTTCGGCCTCATCTGGTTCGGGCTTTTCAAGCAGGTCGGCGGGAGCACCTACTTCGACTGCGTCAAGAATGCCGGCAACGACCAAGCGAAGATCCAGCAGTGTGCCGACCAATTCAAGCAGCACATCGAGAATCAGTTCAGCGTCACGTTGACGCCGTCGCCCTAAAGCTGGCGCCGCCGCGGCATGAACTCCAGCGACAGCAGCACCACCAGAGCGTGCGGGATGTGTTGCACGGACACAAGTGCATAGCGCCGGTCGCCGAGCGAGTGGAACTTCCGTAGATAACGGTAAAGCGACTCGAGCGCGATCAGCGGATCGAGAAGATGGATCGCTGTGTAGAAGAAGGTCTGCACCAACCCGCGGTCCTTGGCGGTGAAGATCTCGGGAAACGCAGCGAACGCCAACGACAGTCGTTGGCCGCCACGTGCCTTGGCCTCGTGGATCATGTCAATGGACAGCCGCTCGTCGATCCCGTTGGGCGCCCCTGGGCGCCGCCACGGCACATCCAGCGTCACGTCGTCGCCGCGGCCCGCGGACGCGTACCGGTGGAAGCCTTGCACCCGGCCGGACCGGTCGCGCGCGATGATCAGGCTGATGCCCGGGTAGCGGCGCTCGAGTGCGCCGTCGAGCATCATCGAGAATCCCCGTTCGAAGTGTGCGCCGCTGTGGGATGTGTACAACACCTCGGCGAGCTCGGCCTGCTGCGCGTCGTCGATCTCCTGCTCGGCGACCACTTCGGTGGTGATGCCGCAGTTGTGGGTGCGCTGCACGGCTTGGCGCAAATTGCGGAACTTGCGCCCGGCCATGTCGAAGCGCTGCACGTCGATGACGACGTCCCTGCCGATCGGCACCGCCAGCATGGACTGGCCGATCACAGCCGCGTTCTGCCACAGCGAAAGCCTGCGCTCGCTGCAGCCGATCACCAGGATGCGCCAGCCCCTGCTGTGGCACATCGCGACGAAGTCGGCCACCAGTTCGGGAAAGCGCGCGTCGTCGCCGACGGGGTCGCCACCGACCACCGCAAAGCCGAGGCGAGTGCTGTATGCAATCGCCGCGGTTCCGTCGGCGTTGAAGTGGAAGCTCCTCAACGACTGCATCGCAAACGGCGCGAGTGCATCACCTCTGGTGGCGTTCACCAGCGCCCAGACTCTGGGCAGCGCCTCCGGCTGCGGCGGGGATGTCGTCGGCCACATCAACACCAGGCCTGCCCCGGCGATCAGCACATCGCCTAGCAGGTCGAACGACAACAGCCGCGCACCCAGGCCGGCCAGCAACACCATCATTGCCGCCCATGCATGGGCGGCGGTCACCGGCCGGCCCAGGAAGATGCCGCGGGCGATCAGCGCCACGGCGGCGAGGATGGTGACAGACCACTCCAAGCGCCCCGCGGCGTGCCAGTGCGTGTGGTCGTGATCGCGGGCCAGCAACACCACGAGCCAGCAGAACACGCTGAGAACTGCCAGCGCGCCGATCCAGCGTGCCGCCGGCGAGTCGACATTGACGACGACCCGCTCCCGGGCCTTGACCCTGGCGACCTTCACGGGCGGCTCCGTCATCCGGTAAACATTACGCCTAGTCAGCGACGGGAAGCGGGAAAGTGCTTCACGATTCCTTCCTGTACTACCGTCGCCATCAGCTGCCCGTCACGGTCGAAGAAGTGGCCGGTGCCCAATCCGCGCGACTCCGCGGCAACGGGCGACTGCGTGGAGTACAGCAACCAATCATCAAAATTGACTTGGCGGTGGAACCACACCGAGTGGTTGACCGTGACGGCGAAAATTCGGTCGTAGCCCCAAGACAAACCGTGCGTCGTGATGATCGAGTCCAGCAGCGTGGTGTCCGAGGAGTACACCATCGCGGCGGTGTGCAGAAGCGGGTCGTCGGGCAGCTCGCCGTGGGCCTTCAGCCACACCCGGTTGTAGTCCAGCCGCTCGCCTTTGTCCCGCATGATCCACGCCGGATCGTTGACATAACGCCACTCGATCGGGCGCAATGCGTTGACGAATTGCGGCACCACCTTCTCGTACCCACGCAGCAGGTCATCGATTGGCGGAAGCGTGGTGGGATCTGCCACATCTGGGGCCCTCACGTTGTGCTCGAGCCCGGGTCCGCCCGATAGATACGAAATCATCGCCGATGCCAGCAGCTTGCCGTCCTGTATCGCGTCGACCCGCCGGTTGGCAAAGCGACGCTCGTCGCGCAGCCGGACCACGTGGTACTCGAGGTCCTTGTCGGGGTCGCCGCCGAAAATGAAATGCACGGTGAGAGCGCTCGGCGGAAGGACGTGTCGCAGCGTGCGGCTGCCCGCGAGGAAGGCCTGCGCCATCATCTGCCCACCGAATGTACGGAGGGGAGTCTTGGTGGGGTGCGAGCCGATGAAGGTGTCGTCGTCGACGCGGTCCAGGTCCAGCGTGGCCAGCAACTGCTCGAAATCGCTCGCCAACGAGATGCCTCCCCTAGTGGTCGTCCTCCCCGATCCGGTGCACATGGATCAGGTTGGTCGAGCCTACTGTGCCCGGTGGAGCGCCCGCGACGATGACCACCAGGTCACCGCGCCGGTAGCGGCCAAGGTCGAGCAGGGACTTGTCCACCTGCCTGATCATTCCGTCGGTCGTTTGCATGTGCGGCACGATGAACGTCTCCGTGCCCCAAGTAAGAGCCAACTGGCTGCGGACCTCCGGCAGCGCGGTGAAGGCGAGCAGCGGCAGCGGGGTGTGCAGCCGGGCCAGCCGGCGCACGGTGTCGCCGGACTGGGTGAACGCGACGAGCGCCTTGGCGTCGAGCCGTTCGCCGATGTCGCGGGCGGCGTACGAGATGACGCCGCGTTTGGTGCGCGGCACATGCGCCAGCGGCGGAGCGGCGGTCGAATTCTGCTCGACGGCGGTGATGATCCGGGCCATGGTCCGGACCGCCTCCAGTGGGAACTTGCCGACGGACGTCTCGCCGGAGAGCATCAGCGCGTCTGCGCCGTCGAGCACCGCGTTGGCGACGTCGGATGCCTCGGCCCGGGTGGGCCGCGGGTGCTCGATCATCGAATCGAGCATCTGGGTCGCGACGATCACCGGTTTCGCGTTCTCCCTGGCCATCTGGATGGCCCGCTTCTGCACCAGTGGCACCTCTTCGAGCGGCATTTCGACGCCGAGGTCGCCGCGCGCGACCATCACCGCGTCGAAGGCCAGCACGATCGCTTCCAGGTTGTCGATCGCCTCGGGCTTCTCGAGCTTGGCGATCACCGGTACCCTGCGGCCGACCCGGTCCATCACCTCGTGCACGAGTTCGACGTCGGCAGGCGACCGGACGAACGACAACGCCACCAGGTCGACCCCTAGGCGCAGCGCGAACTCCAGATCCTCGATGTCTTTCTCGGAAAGCGGCGGCGCCGACACTTTCATCCCGGGCAGCGACAGGCCTTTGTTGTTGGAGATAGGGCCGCCCTCGGTGACTGTGGCGACGACGTCATCGCCGTCGATGTGCTCGACCACCAATTCGAGATTGCCGTCGTCGACGAGCAGCCGGTCGCCGGGCTGGGCATCGTGGGTCAGCCGCTTGTAGGTGGTGGAAACGCGGTCGTGCGTGCCTTCGGCTTCCTCGACGGTGATGCGGACCGTGTCGCCGTTGTTCCAATAGGTCGAGCCGTTCGCGAATCGGCCCAGCCGGATCTTCGGCCCCTGCAGGTCGGCGAGCACGCCGACGGCGCGACCGGTGATGTCGGAGGCGGCCCGGACTCTGTCGTAGGCGGCCTTGTGGTCGGCGTGCTCACCGTGACTCATGTTGAGCCGGGCAACGTCCATGCCGTCCTCAACCAGTGCCCGGAGCCTCTCATCGGAGCTGGTCGCGGGCCCGAGGGTGCAGACGATCTTGCCGCGTCTAGTCACGAATGCCGAGCATAGTCGCGGCGAGAGGCCTTCACACGACGGCGAGCGGCAGCAAGCTCGGGCGAACTGGCTCAGGCAGATCCGACTCACCCATGAGGTAGGTGTCGACCGCGTGCGCGACGCTCCGGCCCTCCGCGATCGCCCACACGACTAGTGACGCGCCGCGGTGGGCGTCACCGCACACGAACACTCCGGGCGCGCTTGTCTGCCAGTCGGATCCGCACGGCAGGGCGCCGCGGCGGTTGAGCTCCAGGTCCAGACCGTCCAGCAGCGGCATGTGCTCGACGCCGTCAAATCCGATGGCCAGCAACGCGAGGTCGCACGGCAGCTCGAGGCTGTCGCCGACCGGCGTGATCGCACGCCGGCCGTCGGCGCCGCGCGTGACGCGCACCTCAGCGACCTCGATTGCCCGCAGGTTGCCGTCTTCGTCGCCGAGGAACCGCTGGACCGCGACCTCGTAGCGGCGGTGACCGCCTTCGGCATGAGCCGGCGAGGTGCGCAACACCAGCGGCCATGTCGGCCACGGCGACCGTGATTCGTCACGGATTTCCGGCGGCTCCGGGTTGTAGTCGAGCTGGGTGACCGAGGCGGCACCTTGTCGGTGCGCGGTGCCGAGGCAGTCCGCGCCGGTGTCGCCGCCGCCGATGATCACCACATGCCTGCCCTTCGCGCTGATCGGCGAAGGTCCGTCACCTTCGCATTCGCGGTTGGCAGGCACCAGGTGTTCCATTGCCAGGTGCACGCCTTTCAGGTGCCGCCCTTCGACGTCGTAGTCGCGGGCCCGCAGCGCACCTACGGCCAGCACGACGGCCTCGTGCTGCGCACGCAGCGCTTCGACCGATATGTGTACGCCCACTTCGCAGTCGGTGACGAATCGCGTTCCTTCCGAACGCATTTGGGCGAGCCGATGATTGAGTACGGATTTCTCCATCTTGTATTCGGGAATGCCGTACCGCAGCAGGCCGCCGAGTCGGTCGTCACGCTCGTACACCGTGATGCGGTGGCCGGCACGGGTGAGTTGTTGCGCAGCAGCCAGACCCGCTGGACCCGAACCCACCACCGCGACGCTCTTGCCCGTGCCGATCGCCGCAGGCTGGGGTTCGACGACGCCCTCCATCCACGCGTGGTCGGCGATGGTCTGCTCGATGCGCTTGATCGTCACACTGCCGCCGGTCTTCTCCTCCCCGATCGACAGCACGCATGCCGCCTCGCACGGCGCCGGGCAGAGCCGGCCGGTGAACTCCGGGAAATTGTTGGTGGCGTGCAGCCGCTCGCTTGCGGCGTCCCAGCGGCCCCGTCGGACCAGGTCGTTCCACTCGGGTATCAAGTTTCCGAGCGGGCATCCGGCGGTTCCGGAGTGGCAGAACGGGATTCCGCAGTCCATACAACGCCGTGCCTGCTGCGAAACCTCGCCGGCACGTTGCTGCGGGTCCTGGCGTTCGTAGACCTCCCGCCAGTCGCCGACGCGTTCGTCCACGGGCCGCTTGGCGGCCTCAACCTTCGGCACCTTCAGAAAGCCGGTGGGATCAGCCACGGGACGCCTCCATGATCGCCGTGTCGACGTCACGCCCCTCCGCCTTGGCCATGCGCGTGGCCTGCAGCACTCGCTGGTAATCGGTGGGCATGATTTTAGTGAATTGCGCACTGCGCCTTGGCCAGTCAGCCAGGACGGACTTGGCGACCGTGCTGCCGGTGTACACAGCGTGCTTGGCCACGACGTCGTGCAGCCACATCAGGTCGTCGTCCTCGAGGGGCTGCAGCTCGACCATCGCGGTGTTGACCTTGTCGGGATCCAGGCCGAGCACATAGGCAATGCCGCCGGACATGCCCGCCGCCATGTTGCGCCCGGTCCGGCCGAGTATCACCACGCGGCCGCCGGTCATGTACTCGCAGGCGTGGTCGCCGACGCCTTCGGTGACGGCCAGCGCGCCGGAGTTGCGGGCGCAGAACCGTTCACCGACGCGGCCGCGCAGGTAGACCTCGCCGGAGGTCGCGCCGTAAAGCAGCGTGTTGCCGGCGATGACGTTGTCCTCCGGCAGGAACAGCACGTCATCTGGCGGTCGGACGATCACCCGTCCGCCTGAAAGGCCCTTGCCGACGTAGTCGTTGGCGTCACCGGTCAGCTCCATCGTGATGCCTGGCGGCAGGAAAGCGCCGATCGACTGGCCGGCGGAACCGGTCAGCTTGACGTGGATCGTGTCGTCGGGGAGTCCTTGCGCGCCGTAGCGGCGGGTTACCTCCGCGCCGAGCAGTGTGCCGACGGTGCGGTTGACGTTGCGGACAGGCAGTTCCAAACGCACGGGGTGTGCATCTTCCAGCGCCCCTTCGGCCAGCGCGATGATCGTTTGGTCGAGAGCCTGGTCCAGCGCGTGGTATTGGTCACGGAGCTTGCGCCGCTGGGTCAGCCGGGCGCCATGCGTGTCAGTCGGCATCGCGAAGATCGGCGTCAGGTCCAGTCCCTTGCTCTTCCAGTGCGCGACACCCTTCGCGGTGTCGAGCACCTCGGCGCGCCCGACTGCCTCGTCGATGCTGCGGAAGCCGAGGTCGGCCAGGTAGCGGCGCACGTCTTCGGCGATGAAACGGAAGAAGTTCTCGACGAACTCCGGCTTGCCGTTGAACCGGGCGCGCAGCTCGGGGTTCTGGGTCGCGACCCCGACCGGGCAGGTGTCGAGGTGACAGACGCGCATCATGATGCAGCCGGCGACGATCAGGGGCGCGGTGGAGAAGCCGAATTCCTCGGCACCGAGCAATGCCGCCACCACGACGTCCCGCGCGGTGCGCATGCCGCCGTCGGCCTGAACTGTGATCCGGTCACGTAACCCGTTGAGCACCAATGTCTGCTGCGTGTCGGCCAGCCCGATCTCCCACGGGGCCCCGGCGTGCTTGAGCGAGGTGAGCGGTGCCGCGCCGGTGCCGCCGTCGTGGCCGGAGATCAACACGACATCGGCGTGTGCTTTTGACACCCCGGCCGCGACAGTGCCCACGCCGACGGAGCTGACGAGCTTCACGTGGATCCGAGCCTTGTCGTTTGCGTTCTTCAGGTCGTGGATCAGCTGGGCGAGATCCTCGATCGAGTAGATGTCGTGGTGCGGAGGTGGCGAAATGAGCCCGACTCCCGGCGTGGAGTGCCGGGTCTTGGCGATGTTCGGATACACCTTGTAGCCGGGAAGTTGTCCGCCTTCACCGGGTTTGGCACCTTGGGCCATCTTGATCTGGATGTCCGTGGCGTTGACGAGGTAGTCGCTGGTGACGCCGAACCGACCGGAGGCAACCTGCTTGACGGCGCTCCGCCGTCTCGGGTCATAGAGGCGGTCGACATCCTCGCCGCCTTCCCCTGAGTTGGAGCGGCCCCCGATGTTGTTCATCGCGATCGCCATGGTTTCGTGCGCTTCGGCCGAGATCGAGCCGTAGCTCATCGCGCCGGTGTTGAAACGGGTGCAGATCGATTCGACGGATTCGACCTCCTCCAGCGGCACCGGGGGGCGCAGGCCCTTCTTGAGCTCGAACAGGCCACGCAGCGTGCCGCCTTCGCGTGAGAGCCGGTCGACCTCGTCGGTGTACTGCTTGAAGATCTCGTGTCGCTTGGTGCGGGTTGAGTGCTGCAGGAGGAACACGGTTTCCGGGGTGAACAGGTGCAGTTCTCCCTCGCGCCGGAACGCGTACTCGCCGCCGATCTCCAGCCGGCGGTGCACCAGCTCGGTGGGATTCTCGGGGTAGGCGCGGCGGTGCCGTTGCCTGACCTCTTCGGCGAGTACGTCCAACCCGACGCCGCCGATCTGGGTGGAGGTGCCAGTGAAGTACTCGTCGATCACCGCGTGGTCCAGGCCGATGGCCTCGAAAGCCTGGGCGCCCGTGTAGGAGGCGACGGTGGAGATCCCCATCTTGCTCATCACCTTCATCACGCCCTTGCCGAGCGCTTTGAGGTAGTTGCGCACGGCTGTGGCGCATTCGATGCCGGTCAACTCCCCTTCGCGGATCAGATCCTCGATCGACTCGAAGGCAAGGTACGGGTTGACCGCCGCTGCACCGAAGCCGATCTGCATGGCGATGTGGTGCACCTCGCGGGCGTCGCCGGTCTCGACGACCAGCGCGACGTTAGTGCGCTCCTTCGTGCGTACGAGGTGATGGTGGACAGCAGAGACAGCCAGCAGTGAGGGGATCGGCGCCTTGGCGTGGTCGGAATCGCGATCGGAGATGACCAGGGTTCGGGCCCCCTTGGCGATCGCCTCGCTGGCGCGTGCCCTCAGGTTGTCGAGCGCGTCGGCCAGGCCCTCACCGCCGCGCTCAACCTCGTAGAGCGCCCGTAGCACCTTGGCCCTCAGGCCGGGTTGGTCGCCGTCGTCGTTGATGTGGACGATCTTGTTTAGTTCGTCGTTGTCGAGAACGGGCCAGTCGAGGACGATCTGGCGACAAGACGCCGCGGTGGGCTCCAGGAGGTTTTGCTCGGGTCCCATGACGCGAGCCATCGACGTAACGATCTCTTCGCGGATGGCGTCGAGCGGCGGGTTGGTCACCTGCGCGAACAGTTCAACGAAGTAGTCGTAAAGCAGCCGTGGCCGCTGCGAGAGCACCGCTGTTGGGGTATCGGTGCCCATCGATCCCAACGGCTCTGCGCCGGAGGCGGCCATCGGGGTGAGCAGGATGCGGAGTTCTTCCTCCGTGTAGCCGAAGGCGATCTGGCGGCGGACCACTGATTCGTGGTTGGGCTGGAAGCGGCTGCGGTCGGGCAGTGCCTTCAGGTCAAGGAGGCCGGCATCGATCCACTCGCCGTAGGGATGTGATCGAGCCAGTTCGTCTTTGATCTCGTCATCGGTAACGATGCGGCCTTGCGCCGTGTCGATGAGAAACATCTTGCCGGGCTCGAGCCGGCCCTTGGCGACTATCTGGGCCGATGGCACGTCCAGCACGCCACTTTCGCTGGCGAGTATCACCCGGTCGTCGATGGTGCGCCACCACCGGCCCGGTCGTAACCCATTGCGGTCCAAGACGGCTCCCACGACGGTGCCGTCGGTGAAGGTTACGCAGGCGGGACCGTCCCACGGCTCCATCACAGAGGCGTGGAACCGGCAGAACGCGCGCCGGGCCGGGTCCATCGTGGTGTTGTTCTCCCACGCCTCGGGGATCATCATCATGACCGCATGCGGGAGGCCGCGGCCACCGAGATGGAGCAGTTCGAGGACGTTGTCGAACGAGGCGGAGTCCGACGAGTCGGGGGTGCAGATCGGAAAGAGCCGGCGCAGGTCGCCGGGGATCCGGGAGCTGGCGAGCATCGCCTCGCGGGCACGCATGCGGTTGCGGTTGCCGCGCACCGTGTTGATCTCGCCGTTGTGGGCGATCAGACGAAACGGGTGCGCGAGTGGCCAGGACGGAAAAGTGTTGGTGGAAAACCGGCTGTGCACGATTGCGATTGCGCTTATGCAGCGCTCGTCACGCAGGTCGGCGAAGTATCGGGGCAGCTGAATGGTGGTGAGCATGCCTTTGTAGACGATGGTGCGGCTCGACAGCGAGGGGAAGTAAACGCCTGCGGCCGACTCTGCGCGCTTACGGAGTGGGTACACGCGGCGATCGAGGTCGATCCCGCCGGGTCGCACGCCGTTGTGCTCGGGCGCGGCGACGAACAGCTGCGCCATGTACGGCATGCAGCTCAGCGCCGTCATACCGACCTCGGCGCCGTCCGGATCCACCGGTAGCTCGCGCCATCCGAGCACGTCGAGGCCTTCCTCGGCGGCGATGGCCTCGACCCGGGACCGGGCCCCTGCGCGGGCAATCGGGTCCTGGGGCATGAAACAGAGCCCGGCGGCGTAGGTGTTGCACCCGTCTGTTGTGGGTGGTGGAAGGCCGAAATCGACTACCGCTTGGAACAATTCGACGGGAAGTTGAAGCAACACCCCTGCACCGTCGCCGCTGTTGGCCTCGGCGCCGGCGGCACCACGGTGGTCGAGGTGTTCGAGCGCGACGAGGCCGTCGGCGACGATCGCGTGGGACCGTCGGCCCCGGATATCGGTCACCATGGCGACACCGCACGAGTCCTTCTCGTGCGACGGGTCATACAAACCCTGGGCATCAGGCACTGCCGAAAACAGCACTTTCATATACCTCCGCAGTCGACCTGCGGCAGGGGCTGAACCGCGTGGATTAAATGGTTCTGGGCCGCAGTCTGACGGGTTTTGTCCGGGACTGCACCGGCCCGAGATTTGGGGCGCACAGAGTTTGGCGCGCCGACTAGCCAGTGTATCAGCGGGCGAGGCAGAGCTACCCGGGATAAACGGTCGGGACCAGCGGAAAGCCGGGTACGTTTCGCACGACGGTCCAGATGAAGGCAGCCGCCCCGACGACGATGTATGTGGCGGGTGTCGCCGCGGGCTTCCCCATACGGCGCCGCCCCAGGAGCCAGGCCAGCAGTACCGGGATGCCCGCCAGCAGGAACACGTTGTCGACGACCGCGGCCGAGAAGTTGCCGTGCAGGAGATCGTGGGTCATGCGCAGGCCCCCGCAGGCCGGGCAGTTCCAACCGGTGAGCAGCTTGAACGGGCAAGCCGGAAAGAGGGAGTCGGGACGATGGGGGTCGGCGATGCCGACATAGGTCAGGGCCCCGATGGCTACTGCCCCGGTTCCGAGTGATGTGTAGATCCGGCCGCGGCGGGTGAGCCTCGTGCTTCCCGGTGCCATCCCGCCGCTGACGTAGTGCAACGGATCGGTCATACCTTTCAGCATGCCAGCTTCCAGATCAGAAGGGCGGTGGTTGGTCGTTGGCGATGAGGCGGGCTATTTCAAGTTGTCGCTGTCGTTCCTGCTCGTCGATGCGGGCCTGGTTGTCGCGCCGTACGGCCGCGATGCGGTATCCGCGATCGCAACCGCGGGTACGCGCCCGCAGCGGCATCATCACTGTCGCCCGGCCGGGTATGTCGAAACGGTGTGTCCAGTTGGCACAGTCCAGATCACCGTGCCGTCGGCTAATTGTCGGTCGGCCCAGCCGCCGATGCCGGTCCAGAAGGTTTTGAGCAGATGATGACACCAAAGTAGTGAAGAACATTCAAGGATAAGTTAGGCCCGGCGACGGTTGCCGCCGCCGCGTCGGCCCGTCGTCCGCTTGGGTGGCGGGCCGACCCTTTACACGTTGCCGCTGGCCGGAAGCAATCGTTGGACCTCCTCGCCGAGGTCGATCGGTTCTCCCTCGTAATTGCAATCGCCGCGTGACCTAGGCAAACGGTGGTAAGTTGACCCGAACAGAGAGGTCTGCCATGCGAGTAAACCAGTTTGGATTGGCGGCGCTATTCGCGGTAACGGGCGCCGTAGTGGCTATCGGCGCCGCACCGATTGCCGTCGCAGACGAATGCGATCCCACGGCCTCCATCTGCCAGGGCCCGGACGTCCAAGACACCGGCTCGTCGCCGAGTTTCGCGCCTGCGCCTGATACTGATACTGGTGGTGCACCCGGCGAGATGCAGCTGACCGACGAGAACCCAGGCATTGCGTCGCCCGATCACCGCTGATCACCGCCCACCCGGCGGCAGAGCCCCGGCACACCCTCGGGCATGTCGACGCCGAGCATGGTCACTGCGGTAGCGGACGACAACCAATCGGCTTTTTGAGCCACCCCCCTCGCGACCCTTGCCCGGTGCTGCTATCGACTGGCTAAAGAACCTTTTGAAGCCCCGACGGCGTTGCCCCTCGGCCACGTGATCTCAGGCCGTCGGTCGGCCTGGGTTCGAGCGACGTCAGCCGTTGCAGTCGTGGAGGTCGATCTTCGACCCGGGTCCCGCACCGTCCAAGGCTGCCGTATCGGCGGCGTCTTGAAATGGCGCGACCCTCCCCGCGAACGTTTTCCCGTCGCTGCTCTCCGCGATCGAGAGACAGCCCAGTCCCGATGTGACTACCTGGCAGTCGTTCGTCTTGCCAAGGACGTCGCACCACAAGACGGCTGCGTCCTCCGCGTTTTGTCGAGTCCGATAGTTGAGTCGGATCACTTCTTGTCCGTTCGAGGGCGACGCCGCGATTGCCCCCCAGCATCCTGGCTTGCATTCAAAATCAATGTCAGCTTTGGCCACCGGCGCAGCCACCAGCGATCCAGCGGCGACGAGAACGCCGATCACCGCGGCCAGCGCAACGTTCCTGGTGGTCATCGCGACCTGAGTGTCGCAGCGTCAGCCCAAAGCTTGGTGGGCGTTGACTGGAAGTCGGCTGTGGGCGGTTAGAACGGTGGGGTGATCCACCCACGCACACCTGGTGGGTGATTCATCCAGGCGTCCCCGGCCAACCGCGGAACGCATGGACCGAGGCAAAGTTAAAATCCGCAACACGACCAGGCGTGCTCGGTGTTGGAGTGGTATACGGATTAAAATCCGCAACACGACC
>Ga0209656_10002002_pt1 | contig 13293 bp, 6 predicted proteins | sample BogFormECP12_OM2_FD_188239 | JGI IMG/M metagenome (GOLD analysis project Ga0209656, IMG submission 188239) | Bog forest soil microbial communities from Calvert Island, British Columbia, Canada - ECP12_OM2 (SPAdes) (version 2) | ecosystem: Environmental > Aquatic > Freshwater > Wetlands > Bog ... | reverse complement strand
CGCGCCATTCTGGCTGTTGAGGCTCAGCGTGTCCTGCACAATGGCGCCGGGATCCGGACGGAGCGGGCAGTTCGGCAATTGTGCCGAAGCAGTGAGGAACGCGCACCCCACGATGTGTATCGCGACAGCCAACTTGAGAGACTTCGTCATTGCTCCTACTCCTTTAGCTTTTCCTGGCCAGCTAGAACTGCCGCGGCGGATAAACTCCAATCGAGAGCAGATTCGTGCTGTTGGGATCGACCACCGGCGAGCCCGCGGACTCGGTCAAAGTACACTTTCCGGCGCTGGAAGTTACGTTCACCACGGCGATTCCAGAAGATGCGCCGAATTCCGCTACGTAGAGGATCGAACCGGTGCCGCTGTTCAGTTCGGTTACGGGGCTGGAGAGGAAAACCCAATTGTTGTCGAAGCCCTTCAGCGTGGCTGAGGTGCATCCGCGAGTGATCTTGCCCGTGCTCGCGTTGAAGAAGGCAGCCGTGACCTGCCCGGTGCCAGTATTGGCGACATAAAGCAGCGTCTGGTCCGGGCTGAGAAAGATGCTGTCGGAATTGCCGGCTGTGCCCACGTTGTAGAGCACGGTCTTGGTGAGCTTGCCCGAAGAAATGTCGGAGACTTCCACCGTCGCAGTAATGGCCATGTCGCCGAAGACGGCGTAATGCCCGTCCTGCGTGATGTCAACGCCGGAAGGATAACGATCAGTGTTGTAGCCGGTGGCATTCTGCAGATCGCCATTCGAAACGGGAAGTCCGGCAGAGACGTTGAAGGATTCGATCGAGCCGTCGCCATAGGCCACAATCAGCGTGTTTCCATGGACCGCCATGCCCTTCACATTCCCCAGGTGCTTGCCTATCGGCGAGATGTCGCCGAGGAAATTCAGACCGCAGCCGGGCATCACCGCGAAAGTGGCCAGTGTGTTGGAAGTCGAGAAGCTGGCGTAGACATACGTCCCGTTATTGACCAGGCCGACGCCGTTGCCGACGCCGATATCTGTGGAGGACGCGGAGAAGTCGCCCACGTTCTGCAAGGCATTGATATCGACAGCAGCGACCTCGCCAGCTCCGCTCACGGAGAGGAAGGCGCACGATTGGGTGGCGCTCTGCAGCACGCTAACCCGCGCGGCGGTGAAATATCCGCCACCGGCGCCGGATCCGCCCAGGCTGATGCGATCGGGATTCTGCAGTTGTCCGCCGGACGCGATAGTGAAGATGGTCCCAGCGTCAACGCCGACCTTCACCGGAAGATCGTCATTCGTAATCAGGTAGCTGACGGCGGCAGGTTTTTGAGGCGCGGAAGCCCGCGCCGCCGCGCCATCGGCGGCGAAGAGTCCTGTCGCCAGGGGCAACACGAGCAGGAGTGGAATGCTTTTCATGATTTTGCCTTTCGGGTTGGTTGAGGCCGAAGACCCAGGCAGGGGAACTGATCCGTTTCAGGATGCCCTCGGCGGATATCAGTGTCAAGATGAAGCAATTTGCAATCCGCTGGCGACAATCCTAACTGCCACTTAAAAGTACAGCAGGCGCTGTGCCACCGTCGACATGACGAAAGGCACAGCGCCTGAGTAAGTTCAACCCCGCAATAGCGGAGGTTAGTTGATGGTAACGGACTTCGGAGCGGACGGAATTCCGTTCGCTACGACTTCCAGAGTGGCCGCGCCGGTGGCGATGGTCGACGGAATGTCGAACAGCGTCGAGACAACGGTCGATCCAGTCGCCACTCCGCCGAGCCAGCCGTGCGTCTTGCAATACACAACGGCGCCGGTGGAATCGGTGATGCGGATGATCGGGAAGTTGGTCGAGCTCTGGTTGTCATCACCGTAGTAAGCGCCTGCGTCCAGACCATTGAACTGGGTCCCGGTGATGCGGTTGTTAACCGATCCGTGAGTGAGAGTCGCCTTCACGAAGTTGATGGTGGGAGCGCAACCGGCACAGCCGGTCAGGCTGGCCGGAGTATAGATGGAGACGTTGCTGCTGAAATCCGTGAACAGGACCTGTCCGGTGGGCAGAACAACAAAGCCGCCGACGTAGGAGCTGTCGCTGGAGGCGCCGGTCGGAGCCGACGTCGCATTCATCGTGGTTCCATCCCATTCGAAGAACTTGCTGCCGGTCTGGAAGACGCCCGGGCTGGCATCGAACAGCGCGTTGCCGTTCGGGAGCACAGCGGCCGGTCCGTCGGCGATGTCGAGCGTGCCGCCGAACTTCGGAGCTGAGGACCAGGTGCCGGCGACCGGATCATAGATCGCGTTGTTGGTGGTCGCGCCCGCGGCGAAAACTTTTCCGCTGGGCAACAGGGGCATGGGGCCGAGTTCCAATGACGAAGGATCGACGAGGTTCACCACAGTATTGTTGGAAGGAGTGGTCCAGGCGCCAGTGGTGGGATCATAAATCTGATAGCCCATCTTGCAGCAGCCGCTGGGAACGTAGGCATCGACGGTGAGGATCTTGCCGCCGGGCAGCATGGTCCAGCCTTCTTCGTCGTTCCAGTCGAACTTGCCGCTTCCGGTGGCGGTCCAGGTAGCCTTGCCCATCGACAGAGTCAGAATAGCTTCGTCGGTGGTGCAGCAGTTGGCCTGCATCAGCTTGCCGTTGGGCAGAATGATCGCCTGGGCGTCGCCGACTGTGGTCCATCCGGTCGGGGCGGCCAGTTTCTGCCATTTGTTGGTAGCCGGGTTGTAGATAGCGCCCAACGTTGTCCATACGGCGCTGCCGTTGTTATACTCGCCGCCCAAGACGGTTACTTGACCGCTGGGAAGGACGGCCGAGCCGAAATAGAGAGGGTTATAGCCGGTGGGCAGGCTGCCAGCAGTGACCCACGTGCCATTGATGTAGCTGCCGGTGCTGTCTGGAACCAAGCGGTACCAGGTGTCGGTGTGGCTGGAGAAGAAGAAGCTGTTGACGAGAACCGAGCCATCGGTGAGCAACAGGGCATGCGCGACAGCGGAGGGAGGAGGATTCGTGGTTTTTGTCCACGTTCCGGGTGTGAAAGGTTCCTGGGCGAAAGCGGCTGGTGCAGGCCAGCGCAAGCAGAGCAACTCCGAGAATTCGGACCACCTTCATAATTGACCTCGCAATTTGATTGGTTGGAAACCTGGCTTCAGATGCGGACTTCGATTGGTCCACCCCCACAGAAAGGAAAACGTCCCCAAGGCTGGCAATTCGAAATCCCAAAGTCGCCGGATTATACCCCGGGTTGCTTTCGTGGCAAACAGTTTGTCATCAAAAAATTACATTAATTTTTTTTGCGACGGAATGTCGCAAGAAAGTGCGAGAACATTTGCAAAATCTTGCAACTCTGCGCGCAGCGGGCGTTTGCGAGTGGAGAGAAAAGACTCAGAGTGAATTAACCCTTCGGGCAAAACTTGAGTCAGAGATTTCTATTCTTCGTCGCCCTGGCTTTGATCGTAGTGAATTTCGGAGTCCAATCTGAGTTCAGGTATGTGTGCATCGCGCAGCGAGCGATTAGCCGCTGGCAGATCGGAATTCTTGAATTCCCGCCAGCGCTTCATGACGTCGGCGCTCGCTTGCTGGGTAGTGCTGAATGCCTGCATTTGCGACGACGTTGGTAGCGCGTCCACCTGCCAGACTTGCTGATATAAGGTGCTCGCGTCACCGTTCAGTCGCGTGAGCGTGACCTCTGCAGTCGGAGGAGCGAGAAACCCGCCGGGAGTTCCGAGCAGAGCGTTCAGCTTTTTCTCCAGCGAGTCAGCGGCGTCTTTGGCTGCGCCGTTCGCCTCGCTGGTTAACTTCTTCAGTTGCTCGCGAATCGAGTTTGCCTGGAGAATCGCGTCGGTCGATTCGCTCACCATCGAAGCGAGTTGTGTTTCAAGCTGAAATTTCTTTTCCAGATCAACCGCTGGAATTTTGATACGCGGATCCATCTTGACGAGCAGGGATGCCGTGGAAGTCTTTCCGTCGACGGTGAGGCGCACGGAGTAAGTTCCAGGAAGCGCATTTGGGCCAAGCGGAAGACGAGGCGTGTCATGCGGAACGGCGGCGATGGGGTACTCGTGCCGTGAGGAAGCTGGCGCTGTGTAGTGCAGGTCCCAGATCCAGCGATGCATGCCTGCGGCGGTTGCTAGCTGGGTCGGCTTGCGCAGCCAGTAGAGCGGGATGAGTTGTTTTTCGAGTTGCTCTTGTGTGGCTTCCGGCTTGTCATCGCTGGCGAAGCGCCGGACCAGCTTATCGTGGGAATCGAAAACCTCGATAGTCACTTTCGTAGCAGCAGCGGGTAGGGAGTAGTCGAGGATGGCGCCGTCGGGCGGATTCTCGGCCATCGGTTCATCTGGCGGAAGCGGCGTGTCAGTGTTGGTGTCGCGCTGGATGCGATAGGCTGGGGCAGGCTTGAACAGGTGGACCGAGTTCGCGACTTCTGTCGAGGCTTCACGCAGCGGAGTAATGTCGTCGAGGATCCAGAAAGAGCGGCCATGAGTGGCGACGATCAGGTCGTCGTCATGAATCCACAGATCGCGCATGGAGGTGTGCGGCAGATTCAATTGCAGCGACTGCCAGTGATCGCCGTCGTCGAACGAAACCCAGACTGCGTTTTCGGTTCCGGCGAAAAGCAGGCCTTTGCGGACGGGATCCTCGCGGACGGTGTCAACGGGGCCGAATTCAGGCAGGCCATTGGTGATCAGCTGCCAGGATTTTCCGCTATCGCGGGTGCGATAGATGTACGGATGCGTGTCGTTGATGCGGAAGCGGCTGACCGAAGCGAAAGCGGTCTGTTCGTCGAAGTGTGAGGCGGTGATCTGCGTCACCTTGCTCCAGGGCGTGAGTTCCGGTGGCGTGATCTGGTTCCAGTTCTTGCCGCCATCGCGGGTGATCCAGATGAGGCCGTCGTCGGTGCCCGCCCATAACGTGTTTACATTTTTGTATGACGGGGCCAGCGCGTAGACGACGCCGCGCCCCTTCTCGACCATCTTGTTGTAAAGGGTGCCAACGCTCGCGGGTACGCCGGGATTCTCGCGGGTGAGGTCGGGGCTGATGGTCTGCCAGGAGTTGCCGCCGTCGGTGGTTTTGAACAAAACATTCGAGGCGTAGTAAAGAATGTGCGGATCGACGGGCGAAAACATCAGCGGTTCAGTGCGGTTGGCGCGATACTTCGGGGTGCGAAGCGGAATCGGCGTGACGTTTTGCACTTCGCCGGTGGACCAGTGGAATCTGGTAACCTCCGTGCGGCCGGCGCCGTATACGATATCTTCGTCGAGCGGATCGGGCGCGACATAGCCGTACTCGATCACGCCCACGGGATGCCAGTCGCGAAACGTGATTGCGCCGTCGTTGCCGCGGCTGCGAATACCGACCGAACCGCTTTCCTGCTGGCCTGCGTATACGCGATAGGGGAATGAATTATCAGCGATGGCGTGATAGAGCTGTGCCGTCGGCTGGTTGTACCAGGAACTCCAGGATTGGCCACGATTCACCGTGACCAGCGCTCCCTGATCGCTGACCAGAAGAATAATGTCCCCGTTGTTGGGATTGATCCAAAGATTCTGATAATCGTCGCCGCCAGGGGCTCCGCGAAATCCAGACCAGGTCTTGCCGCCGTCAGTGGAACGCATCGTGACCGTGCTGGCGACGTAAATGAGATCAGGATTCTTCGGGTCGACTCGTGGGATGGGCAAATCGCCGCCACCGATGCGGCCCGACGGGCGGGGATCATCGGTGGTCTGTGCCCAGGTCTCACCGGAGTTGTCGGAGCGATAGACGCTCAGCTTTCCTGAGGCGGTGGAAAGAGTCGCATAGAGGCGGCGCGTATCACTGGGTGCAATGGCGACGTAGATTTGGGATAAATCTTTGGGCAAGCCGTCGGTGAGCTGATGCCAGGTTGCGCCGCCGTCGGTCGATTTGAAAAGTCCGCCGCCGCTGCCGTTAAATTCGTTGCCGTCTTCCCACGGTCCTTCGCGCACCTCCCACATGGAGGCGTAAACCACGTCGGGATTTGAGGGGTCGAGTTCGACGTCGGAGGCTCCGGTATTTTCGTCCGTGGAAAGAGTTTTCTTCCAATTCTGTCCGCCATCGGTCGAGAGATAAAGGCCGCGTTCTTCGTTCGGGCCATAGGGATGACCGAGAACGGCGGCGAAGACTTTGTTGGGATCGCGGGGATCGACGGCGAGGGCGGGGATTTGCTGGCCATCGCGCAGGCCGAGATGCGTCCAGGTTTGGCCGGCGTCGATGGATTTGTAGATGCCGTTACCGACGGAAAGATCGGGGCGGTGCAGTCCCTCGCCGCTGGCGACGTAGACGATGTTGGGATCGGAGGGTGCGACGGCGATGGCGCCGATGGACTGCGTCGATTCGTGGTCGAAGATCGGGTTCCAGGTGCGGCCATAATCGTCCGACTTCCACACGCCGCCGTTCACTTGGGCCATATAAAAGACGTTGGGCTGGCTGGGCACTCCGGCAGCGGCGCGCGTGCGGCCACCGCGGAACGGGCCAATCATGCGCCAATGGAGATCCTGGTAGGTGCTTTCGGGAACTTGCGCCGAAGCTGCAGCGATACAGATGAGAATGAAAGCAGGAAGAAAAAGACGAAGCAGTTTCCCTTGGATCAAATGAGCCCCCTCAGATGAATAGGTAAGCATAAATCAATTCAGCCTCAAATTCGTTTTGAACTACAGGCAAGGGCATTTATCATGACGGGGCTTTGCCCCTGCTTATGACCGCACAGCGTTCTCTAAGAGCTCGCCAGAATTCTAGCCTTCTTTTGTGCTGCTTGCTCCTGGCTGCCCTGTGCGCGGGAGCGGCGGCTCAAACCAGCAGTCCAACGGTCAGTTCCGAGGGCCAGGGCCTCAAGCCGATCCTTAATTACATTTCTTCTGGTTGGGATACCCTCACGCGCTCGATGACCGACTGCCAGAGCATGACAGATCCGAAGATGAGCACCGCTTCGGTGCTGTATCTTCCGGCTGGTTTTGCCGAGCCGGCGGCAGTCCAGAAATTAGGCGCGGACTGCAATGTGCAGGTCCAGCAGTTGCCGGTTACGATTCATCGGCTGGGAGAGGCAGGGACAAGCAACATTGAACCTTCGGGCCTGCTCTACCTTCCGAATAAGTACGTCGTGCCGGGCGGGCGTTTCAACGAGATGTATGGCTGGGACAGTTACTTTATTGTGCGCGGACTGTTGCAAGCGGGGCGGGTGGAACTGGCGCGCGGAATGGTGGAGAACTTTTTCTTTGAGATTGAAAATTACGGCGCGATGCTGAACGCGAATCGCACTTACTACCTGACGCGTTCGCAGCCGCCTTTTTTGAGTTCGATGGTGGTCGATGTGTACAAGGCGACACCGCGTGACAAGGAGGACTTCGCGTGGTTACAGCGGGCCTACGCGGACTTGGAAAAGGACTATGAGATGTGGACGCGCGATCCGCATCTGGCAGGTCAGACGGGCTTGTCACGTTATTACGATTTCGGGCAGGGTCCGCCTCCGGAGGCGGTGAAGGACGAGACCGGGTTTTACAAGAAAGTTGCGGGATATCTGTTCTTCCATCCGGCGCAGGCGGGCGATTACATCGTTCGATTGCCCGCCGGCACGAATCAGCCCGTTGCGGGCTCGGCGTATTCGATGGAGGTCTGCGATGTGCCGCTCACGATGCAGCGGCCCGCCTGCGATGCGAAGCAGCAGTTCAAGTTGAGCGCGGATTATTACGAGGGCGATCGGGCGATGCGCGAGTCCGGGTTCGATGTGAGCTTTCGCTTTGGACCCTTCGGCGACGCGACCCATCACTATGCGCCCGTTTGCCTGAATTCGCTTTTGTACAAGAACGAAAAAGATCTGGAGCAGATCAGCCTTTGGCTAGACCGCGACGCCGATGCGAAGAAGTGGAACAAGCGTGCCGAGGCGCGGAAGAAGCTCATCAACCGCTATCTCTGGAATGGCGAGCAGGGAATGTTTTTCGATTTCAACTTCGTCACGGGAAAGATGTCGAGCTACCCGTACGCGACGATGTTCTATCCGTTATGGGCGGGGCTGGCTACGGCCGAGCAGGCGAAGGTAGTAGCCGCGAATGTGAAATTGCTTGAGCACCCGGGCGGAATTGCGATGAGCACGGAAGAGACCGGGACGCAGTGGGATTTGCCGTACGGCTGGGGCAACATCGAGATGCTCGTAATCGGCGGCCTGCGGCGCTACGGCTTCAAGGCCGATGCGGACCGGATTTCGTACGAGTTCCTGTCGACGGTGGCGGAGAATTTCCGGCACGACGGCAACATCCGGGAGAAGTATAACGTCGTGACGCGATCGTCCGAAGCGCACGTCGAACTGGGGTACGACATGAACGTGGTGGGCTTTGGCTGGACCAACGCTGCGTTTCTGGAACTCCTCCATGAGCTGCCAAGGGAAATGGTGGAAAGGCTGGAGAAAGAGCAGAGTCAGCCGCTGCCCGCCGCCAAGTAGTGTGGCGACGCCGACTCGGCGGCGATTATGCAGGCGTTTCGCTGGCGCTCCGCGGTTGACGATTTTGCCTGTGAGCCGTCAGTAGGTTAGGCTCAACCTACTCTGTGGGTTCAGGAAGGAAATTCCCTGTCATGCGATCTCTGTGTCTGCTCGCTGTCATCACTTCCCTGCTAGTCTGCAATGCTTTTGCCGCACCGCCCGCCTCTGATCTGGAGAGCCGCAGGAAGGCCTTGAACGATCTACTGGTGGAACGCTGGGAGTACACGCTTCGCACCAGCCCGATTTACGCGTCCATGCTCGGGGACAAGCGCTGGAACGACAAACTGGATGACTTCTCGCAGAAGGCGATCGACGACGATTTGGAGCAGAGCAGGAAGTTTCTCGCCCGCTTCGAAGCCATCGACACTACTGGCTTCCCCGAGCAGGAAGCGCTGAATAAGACGCTGATGATTCGCGACCTCAGGAATGATCTGGAGGGAGCGCGTTTTAAGGGCTGGGAGATGCCAGTGTCGCAGTTCGGCGGTGTGCATCTGAATCTCCCGCAATTGGTGACCGTGCTCTCATTTCAGAGCGTAAAGGATTACGAGGACTATATTTCGCGGCTGAAGCAGATGCCGCGGATGTTCGATGAGAACATGATCCAGATGCGGAAAGGAATGGCGGACGGACTGATGCCGCCGCGCATCCTTTTGGAAAAAGTCGTCGAGCAGTCCAACGGCCTTGCCACCAAGGCGCCCGAGGCTACTCCCTTCGCGCAACCATTCTCCAAGTTTCCAGACGCCATACCGGCCGCTGATCAGAAACGGCTGCGCGAGGAGGGGCTGGCTGCGATCCGCGACTATGTTCTCCCCGCATACGTAAAATTCACAGCCTTCGTGCGGGACGAGTACGCGCCTAAAGGACGGACGGAACCGGGCGTGTGGTCGCTGCCCGATGGGCCGGAGCGTTATGCCTTTCGGGTGAAAGAAAGCACCACAACGAATCTCTCTCCGGAGGAGATTCACGAGATCGGCCTGGCTCAGGTGAAAGAGATCGAAGCGCGGATGCTACATGTCGTGAACGAGCTTGGCTACAAAGATCTGAAGAGCTTCAGCGCGTCGCTGCCGGCGAATCCCAAAGTGCACGCGCACTCGCGCCAGGAGATTCTCGATCTTTATCAGAAATATATCGACCAGATGTACACGAAACTTCCTTCGATGTTTGGGCGGTTGCCCAAGGCCAAGGTGCTGGTGATGCCGATCGAGGAGTTCCGCGAGAAAGAGGCGTCGACGCACTACGTGGAGGCTGCACAGGATGGATCGCGTCCGGCTCACGTCATGGTGAACACGGGAAATTTTGAGAAGGGCACCACCGTGGACTGTGAAACGACGGCTTATCACGAGGGTGTACCGGGTCATCACCTGCAGATCGCCATCGCGCAGGAGTTGCCGGAGCTTCCGCCCTTCCGGCAGAACGAGTACTACACGGCCTACACTGAGGGTTGGGCGCTCTATTCGGAGCGCCTGGGCAAGGAAGTTGGATTCTTCCAGGATCCTTATAGCTATTACGGTCACCTGCAGGACGATATGCTGCGAGCCATCCGGCTGGTGGTTGACACCGGGTTTCACTACAAGCATTGGACGCGGCAACAGGTGGTGGATTTCTTCCACGATCACTCTGCCATCGACGAAGCCGAGGTGCAGAGCGAGACTGATCGCTACATGGCGTGGCCGGCGCAGGCGTTGGGCTACAAGATTGGCCAGCTGGAGATCCTCAAATTGCGGCAGTATGCGAAGGATCAGCTGGGCGACAAGTTCAGCCTCAGTGATTTTCACGATCAGGTGCTGGGCGCGGGTGCACTACCACTGGACGTGCTATCGAGCCGGATTCATGAGTGGGTTGCGCAGCAGAAGGGTGGGACCGCATCAGGCACGCGTTGAAGCGGCCCCAAACAAGAGCTTGAACCACCAAGGGCACGAAGGATCACGAAGGAGATTCATTTGTACGCATTTCCTTCGTGTAACTTCGAGTCCTTCGTAGTGACCGCAAAGACCCGGTTTGACTGTCCCCATCGTCGCCCCTAAGATGGGAAAACTCCGTTCTTCCTCATGACTGGGCCAGACATGATCGGTCAGACCATCCTGCATTACCGCGTCACGGGCAAGCTCGGAAGCGGCGGGATGGGTGTGGTCTATGAGGCGGAAGATCTCAACCTGGGGCGCAAGGTCGCACTCAAGTTCCTGCCCGCGCAGTTGTCGAGCGATCCGAATGCGCTGGAACGCTTTCTATTAGAGGCGCGAACAGCTTCTGCGCTCAACCACCCGAACATCTGCACGATCTACGCAGTTGAGAAAACGACGGGCCCTGGCGGAGAGCCGCAATCGTTCATCGCGATGGAGTTGCTGGAAGGTCAGAGCCTCGACCAGCGGATTGCCAGCGGCCCGATCCTGATTGACAAGCTGCTCGATATTGCCATCCAGTTGGCCGACGCCCTGGATGCGGCGCATGCCAAGGGCATCATCCACCGTGACATCAAGCCGGCGAATATTTTTCTAACGCAGCGCGGGCAGGTGAAGGTACTCGACTTTGGATTAGCTAAGCTCACGCGCCCCGACCTGGAAATGGAGACGATTGGTGCGACGCAAGATTCGCCGAATCCAATGCAGTTGACGAGTCCGGGATCGACTGTGGGAACGATTTCCTACATGTCGCCGGAGCAGGCGCGCGGCGAAGAACTCGATACGCGGACCGATTTGTTTTCGCTGGGCGCCGTCATTTATCAGATGGCGACGGGACGGATGCCTTTTTCGGGGGGAACTTCCGCCGTCGTGTTCCACGCCATTCTGCAGCTTGATCCGGAACCCATGCAGCAATGGAATTCGTCATTGCCGCCCAAGCTGCAGGAAATCGTCGACAAGCTTCTGGAAAAAGATCGCGACCTGCGGTACCAGTCGGCCGCTGACTTGCGCGGGGATCTGAAGCGGCTGAAGCGCGATTTGGAATCGGGGAGAACTTCGCGGGCTAGTTCGTCAGGGGTTAGCGTAGCTCCGGCTTCTGCGTCGCAAGTTTCCGGTACGGGGGTTCAGCTTGCAACAGCTGGCACAGCGTCAGTGCCGGTTGCGCCTTCGAAATCGAGATCACGGCTGTGGATTTTCTGGGCCGTAATCGCATTGCTGGCGCTGATTGTGATCGCTGACCGGCTCTGGTTTTTCTTAATACACAAAGGTGGAGTTCCTTTTCAAAACATCTCAGTCAACAAGGTGACCGATTCGGGCAATGTGGTGATGGCCGCGATCTCTCCGGATGGCAAGTACATTCTCAGCCTGATCCGGGAGAATGGCCTGGCCAGTCTGTGGCTGCGGAATGTGCCGACCAACAGCAACGCGCAAGTGCAACCGCCGGATCTGGTGTATTACAACGGCCTGACTTTTTCGAATGACGGCAACTATTTCTACTTCGTGCGCAGCGATCCGGGGAATGTGGTCCTGAAATTCCTCTATCGCGCGCCGTTGCTGGGCGGAAATCCAGAAAAGCTGGCCAGCGATGTGGATTCGAACATCACTTTTTCACCCGACGGAAAGAAATTCGCGTTCCTGCGCTACGACAACCCGGATCCGGGCAAATATCAGCTGATCATTCGCGAAACCGACACGGGGAAGGAGAGCGTTCTGGCCAGCGGTCCCAACGATCAGAAACTATTCGCTCCGGCGTGGTCGCCGGATGGAAGCACAATTGTTTGCGGAAAGTTACACGCCGGCAATGCCATCGAGGCGTTGGCCGTGATCGATACGGCCAGCGGAAAACAAACGACCATTGATCTGAAGGGAATGCCGATCTTCGATCAGCCGCAGTGGCTGCCCGATGGGCGCGGACTGCTGGGCGTCAGCCGAACGGGCACGAACTTTACCGAATCCCAGATCTATTACGTTGCTTATCCGGAGGGAAAGCTCGCACCTGTCACGCGCGACACGAACACTTATTCCTACGTGACCGTGGCTGCTACCGGAAAGTTAGCTTCGGCGATCTTGAGCGAGGATCGCTGGAGTTTGTATGTGATGCCGGGCAACGGCCCGGCCTCGCAGGCAAGGGTGGTGGTGGCAGCCGGGTCGGACACGAATCTTGGCTGGACCAAAGACAACCAGATTATGGAGGACCACTCCAATTCGCTCCACCTGATCAATCCGGCAAACGGCGGGAAGACCGAGATCGCCACGGAAGCGGGGTTGCCCAGCGGGAATCCGAGCGCGTGTGCGGACGGCAAGTATGTTGTGTTTGATATGAGTTTTCACGCCGGCGATAGCGGCAGCAATATCTGGCGGATGGATGCCGGCGGAGGCAATCTCAAGCAGCTCACCACCGGAATGGAGAATAGCCATGCCGAGTGTTCTCCCGATGGCCGATGGGTCTACTTCATCACGCGCGGCAACGAGACGAACCTCGCCAGGGTCCCCATCGACGGGGGCTCATCTCAGATCGTCTCCGAGCTTCCTGTGGTGAATCTTTTTGATCTCTCGCCGGATGGAAACCTGGTAGCCTTCGATACTTTGCAGCACACCGGCGAGCACAAAGAGAAACTGGTGGTCATCTCTGCGGAAAACGGGCAAGTCGTCAAGATGATGGAATTCGAAAAGCAGATCTTTGGCGCACCCCGTTTCAGCCCGGACGGCAAAGCTGTGGTTTATGAGACGCGCGAGAATGGGGTCGACAATCTTTGGGCGCAGCCGCTCGACGGGACCAGGGGCCACTACCTCACGGATTTCAAATCCGAGCGCATCTATGACTTTCACTGGTCGTTCGATGGCAAGCAGCTGGCGCTGGTGCGAGGGCACACGGACTCGGACGTGGTGCTGATCAAAGATCAGGCACAGTAAGCAGAATCTCTCCGGAAAAAATTAAAGGCGGCCATCTCTGACCGCCCTTAGC
>Ga0209656_10002001_pt1 | contig 13294 bp, 9 predicted proteins | sample BogFormECP12_OM2_FD_188239 | JGI IMG/M metagenome (GOLD analysis project Ga0209656, IMG submission 188239) | Bog forest soil microbial communities from Calvert Island, British Columbia, Canada - ECP12_OM2 (SPAdes) (version 2) | ecosystem: Environmental > Aquatic > Freshwater > Wetlands > Bog ... | reverse complement strand
GACGGGCTCAAGGCCGGGCGGATCGAGGCCGGGCAGGTCGTGGTGCTGCGCGGCCAGGGCGTCACCGGCTCCCCCGGCATGGGCATGGCCTCCCAGCTGGTGTTCGCCCTCGACGGGGCCGGGCTGACGGGCCAGGTCGCCGTGGTCACCGACGGGCAGCTCTCCGGCCTGGTGAACAAGGGCATCGTGGTCGGCGAGGTGTCGCCGGAGGCGGCCAGGGGCGGCCCGCTGGCCCTGGCCGAAGACGGCGACACCATCCGCATCGACGTGCCGGGCCGTACCGCGGACCTGGACGTCCCGGCCGGCGAGCTGGCCCGCCGGAAGGCGGCCCTGCGCGCGCGGCCGGCTCCCAGAGAGGTCGGCTGGCTGTCGGTCTACCAGCGGCTGGTCCGGCCGCTGCCCGAGGGCGCGGTGCTCAGACCGCGGGAGACCGCCCCATGAGCGGCGTCGCGCTCAAGGTCAGCAACCTGTCGGTCGCCTACGGGAACGTGGTGGCGGTGCACGACGCGACGTTCACCGTCGCCGAGGGCGACGCATGCGCCATCACCGGGCCGAACGGCAACGGCAAGTCCAGCATCCTGATGGGCGTCACCGGCATGGTGCGCCGCCACGGGCGGGTGGAGATCTTCGGGGCGCCGGCGAAGAACGGCGATGTCCGGTGGGCCGCCAGGCACGGGCTCACCCTGGTACCCGAACGCCGCCAGCTCTACCCCGACCTGTCCGCGGCCGACAACATCATCCTCGGCTGCTACGCCTGGACGAGGAGCATGGGCAAGGCGAGGAAGTCGGCTTCGTTCGGGAAAGCCATCGATCTCTTTCCCGAGCTGAAGCCGCACCTGAAGCAGGCGGCGGGCACCCTGTCCGGCGGCCAGCAGCAGATGGTCGCCATCGCGCGGGGGCTGGCGAGCGACCCGAAGATCCTCGCGGTGGACGAGCCGTGCCTCGGGCTCGCCGAGGCGCTCGCCAAGCGGGTCTACGACGTGCTCGCCAGCATCCACGAGCAGGGCACCACGCTCATCGTCGTCGAGGAGGCACCCAAGCGGGCGCTGACCTTGTGCAACCGGCGGGTCGAGGTGCGCAACGGCGTGGCAGGTGCGGCATGAAGTTCGGCAACCTTGTCCTCGCCGGCCTCGTGACCGGCTCGATCTACGCCGTGTTCGCCGTCTGCGTCGCGGTCTGGTACCGGGTGTGCAACATCCTCAACCTCGCCGTCGGCGACTTCGCCATGGTCGGCGCGCTCGGCGTGGACAACCTGTACCGGGTCAAGGGGCTGCCGCTGCCCGTCGCCATCGCCACCACGCTGATCGTCGTCGGGGCCTTCGCCTACGCCTACGACCAGGTCGTGCTGCGGATCGCGCAAGACGGGCCGCGGCGCTCCGAGGGCATCGTCGTCACGTTCTTCTTCACCTTCGCGCTGTCGTTCTTCATCGACGGGGTGGCGAAGATGCTGTTCGGCACCGACGTGCACGCGGCGCCCGCGCTGTGGAACGGGCAGTCGCTGACGTTCGCCAGCCTGCACCTCGAGCGGGCCGGGCTGCTGGTGCTGCTCTGCGCGATTGTCATCGGCGGGGCGTTCTGGGTGTACATCAGGTACACGCTCGGCGGCAAGGCGCTCGAGGCCAGCGGGGAGAACTCCATCGGCGCCCGCATCGTCGGCATCGACACGCGCCGCTACCGGCGGCTGATCTTCGTGGCGACGGCGCTGATCGCCGCCGTGTTCGGCATCGTCGAGTCGCCGATCACCGGCTACACGTACCTGTCGGGCGCGACGATCTCGCTCACCGGATTCCTCGCGGCCGCCTACGGCGGGTTTCGCAAGCCCGGCCGGGCGCTGCTCGCCGGCCTGTTCATCGGCGTCCTCGAGGCGCTCCTCGGCGGCTACGTCAGCGCCGAATACGGGGACACGGTCCTCTACGCGATCCTCGCCGCGATGGTGCTCGCCTGGCCGCGCGGGCTCGGCTTCGAATCGGCGGTGAGCGGATGATGACGTCAATGGCGGGCACGGTCTCGCGAACGAGATCGCTCAGCTCCACCGCCCTGGTCGTGATCGTCGGCGCGATCATCGTGCTCGTGTACGGGCAGCAGTACGCCGGCTCGGTGTTCATCCTGTCCGCCTGCTACGCGATCGTCACCGCGGGCATGGCCGTCCAGATCGGGTTCAGCCAGCAGATCGCGTTCAGCCAGTCGGTGTTCATGGGCGTCGGCGCCTACGGCGTCGCCCTGCTGAACACGCACTACAACATGCCGGTGCTTGTGGCGACGCCGGTCGTGATGATCGGCGCGGCGCTGGCCGCGCTGCTGCTCGGCTCCGTCGTCACCCGGGCCTCGGGCCTCGCGCTCGCCGTCGCCACGCTGATGCTGCCGCTGATCGCGGTCGGCTACGTCAGCTCGGCCGGGTACCTCGGCGGCGTGGTCGGCGCGCCCCTGAGCGGGACGCTGTGGCCGTCGTCGTCGACGGCGGCGATCGCGGTCGGCGGCGGCCTCGTGGTCATCGCGTTCCTCGGCATCGCGATGTTCGTCGCGTCCCGGATCCTGTCCTCCGACATCGGACTCGAGCTGTTCGTGCTCGGCGTCGACGAGCGGACCGCGGCCGCGATGGGGGTGCGCACCCCGCGCCGCAAGCTCGAGCTGTTCGTGCTCGGCTGCGTGTTCGCCGCCCTGGGCGGAGCCGCGTACGCGGGGACACAGCAGTTCGTCCCCGAGACGCTGGTCGACCCGACGGCCGAGCTCGCGCTGCTGATCATGCTGTTCATCGGCGGGCGGCGGTCGATCCTCGGCGCGGTCGTCGGCGCGCTGGTGATCCAGTACCTGCAGGGGGCCAGCAACTGGGTCAGCGTGAACATCCTCGTGGTCGAGGGAGTGCTGCTCACCGTGGTGCTGCTGGTGGACCCGGAGGGCCTGGCCGGCATCGTGAACACCGGCGTGGCGTGGCTGCGCGCCCGCCGCGCGGGCGAGGCAGCGCCGTCCCGGCGGGGTGAATGGCCCATTCAGCTCGCTATAGGCAGATGGATGGGCCATTCATCTGGTAAAGAGACGGTGGACGGCGCGGCTCAGCCCGGGGCCGATGGTGCTCCCCGGGATGCCGGGGCTGATGGGGCTGTGGTGGCCGCGGCCGGGTTCGCCGCGGGGGGCGCGAGGGTGGAGGTCGCCGCGGGAGCGGCGCACGCAGGCGTGCCGCTGCTCGAATGCCGGGCGATCGGGAAGGAGTACGGCGGGCTCACCGTGCTCGACGACGTCACGCTGGCGCTCCCCGACCGCGGCCTGTTCGGCCTCTGCGGCCCGAACGGCGCGGGCAAGACCACCCTGCTCAACGTCATCGGCGGCAGCGTGCCGCCGTCCCGCGGGCAGGTCCTGCTCGACGGCGAGGACATCACGAGGCGCCCGCCGCAGGAGCGCTTCCACCAGGGGATCAGCCGCACCTTCCAGGCGGTGCACCTCGTCAAGGGCCGCACCGTACTCGACAACGTGGCGGTCTCGTGCCTGGCCTCCCACAACTCCAGCATCGTCAGCCGCGTCGGGCGCAGCAGGCTCGCCGAGGCCAGGGAGAAGGCCGCGCAGACGCTCACCGACCTCGGCATGCAGCGGCTCAAAGACCGGGAGGTTTCCAGCCTGACGCTGGAGAACCAGCGGATGGTCGAGCTCGCCCGCGCGCTCGCCCCCAGCCCACGGCTGCTGCTGCTCGACGAGCCCGCCTCCGGGCTGTCCGAAGAGCAGCGCCGCCGCCTCGCGGACCTGCTGCGCCAGGTCGGCGACCGCACCTGCGTCCTGCTCATCGAGCACGACCTTGAGCTGGTCGCCCAGGTCAGCAGCCGCATCTTCGTCCTGTCCAGTGGCCGTCTCGTCTTCGATGGCGGTCCCTCGGACTTCCGAGCATCACCCGTCGTGAACTCTCTCCTCGTCGGTCTCTAGGAGGTTAACTAATGATCCGAAGACGAATCCCGTTCGCCGCTGCCGCGGCGGCCCTCATGCTCGGCGCGCTTGCCGCCTGCAGTTCAGGCGGTGGCGGCAACTCCGCGAGCAGCAACTCCCCCATCGTCGCCTGCGGCGACCTGGCGCTGGCCGGGCCGTACGCGCAGATCGGCGAGACGGACAACTGGGGTGCGCAGGCGTACTTCAAGCACATCGACGCGACCGGTGGCATCCTCGGCCACAAGGTCACCTACGTCTCGTTCAACAACCAGTCCAACGCCGCGCAGTCCGAGCTGATCGCCAAGAAGTGCGTCCAGCAGTACCATGCGGCGGTCATCATCGGGCCGGAGTCCGGTGCCGACACCGAGTCCGCGCTGCCGATCGCGATCGCCAACCACACGATCCTGATCAGCCTGTCCTCCGGCTGGCAGACCAACGGCTACCCGACGAGCGAGCTGACCTCCTGGGGGTTCCCCGGCTTCTACGACGTCTTCTACCAGGACCAGTTCGCCTCGGTGCAGAACCTGATCGTGCCGCGGCACTACACCCGGGTAGCGCTGCTCGAGGACAACTGCGGCTCGGTCTGTCTCGCGAACCAGGGCAGCGTGCAGGCGCTGGCCAAGCAGTACGGCTTCCAGCTCGTCTCCACCCAGATCGACCAGGTCGGCGCCACCGACGTCACCCCGCAGGTGCTCGCGCTGCTCGCCGCCAAGCCGCAGATCATCCTCTTCGGCCTGGTACCGGGAACCGACTCGATCACCGCGATCCGCGCGATCAGGGCGCAGAACCCGGCCATCCCGATCAGCGAGTGCTCCGCGTGCGAGCTGCCCAGCTTCATCGCGGCGGCCGGCGGCGCCTCGGTGATGAAGAACATCTACGTGCTCGGCTCCATGTCGAACTGGCTGACCGCCGCCCAGCAGGGCACTTCGGCGCAGGCCAAGGCGACCGCTACCGGGCTTCAGGCGTACATGGCCGGGATGAAGGCGGCCGGCCTCGGCGCCGAGGACCAGATCGACAACAGCCAGGAAGGCTGGGACGCGGGCCTGGAGATCACCTGGGCCATCCAGCAGGCCGGCAACCTGGACGAGACGACGATCATGCAGAAGCTCCAGCATCTCGACATCAACACGCTGGGCATCGTCTGGAACAGGAACCCGTCCAACTACGAGAACATCAGCCAGGTGCTCGCCGCCATGGAGATCATTAACTCCGACGGCTCAGCATCCCTCTACAAGTAAAGGCAAGAACGAGATTATCCCGAACGGACGGTGAGTCACTCCCTGTCCGTTCGGGATAATCTGCGGCGGTCGCGGACGCGGCGGGGTCACGCTCCGTGCGGGCCCGCCGCCACCGCCAGGTCCTGCCGGTAGCGCTCGTACTGCGCGATCTCCCGCCCGAGGGGCGCGAGCACGAGGTCGCGGGCCACCCCGGTCACCCCGTCCTGCATCGCCCGCGCCGCGCGCTCCCGCTCGCGGTCGGCGGCGAGCAGCGACATGTTCCGGCAGCCGGCCGCGGTCAGGAAGCCGAGCAGCAGCACCGCCACGGCCATGACCAGCAGCCACGGGATCAGCGAGGTATCGCCGAGCAGCGTGGACCGCTCCTTGCCGCTGTGCCCTACGGCGATCACGATGGCCCACACGACCCCGACCACGGCGAGGCTGGCCAGCAGCCACTGCCAGGCGGTGATCACCCGCCACCAGACGGGGACCCGGGCGGTCTCGCCGGCCGGGACGGCCTGGCGGACGGCGCCGGCCAGCGCCTGTGGCACGCTGGGCGCGTTGCTCCTGGCCGCGGCGCGCACCGTCGACGCCCATGGTTCTGGCAGGTCGCCGCCCACCACGTCGGCGAGCGCGGTGATGGCGTTGTCCACCTCGGACTGCTGCGCCTGCCCGGCCTGGGCGCCGGGCGCGTTCGCGCGCAGCGCCCTGACGGGGTCGCGCCGCCTGCGCAGCAGCCGCGCGACGGGCCAGCCGGTGAACCGCGCCGCCAGTGCCTCGCGGGCGTTCGCCTGCGACTCCGCCACCGCGGTCAGGCCGGCGGCCTGGGCGAACGCGGCGATGAGGTCCGCGGCCGGCCCTTCGGGCACGCTGGCTACCGGGTCGGCGCGATCGCGGGTGCCGCCGTCCGGAGCGGCGTCCTCCCACGGGGGCTTCTGCGGCACCGCCGCGGGCTGTTCGCCCCCCGGCAGGTCCCAGGGCGGCCGGGAAAGGTCTTGCGGCGCTTCTTCCGCGTCCGCGGGGACCGGCGCGGCGGCCAGGTCATGCGCGGTGACGGCGGCCAGCGCGCGATCGGGCGCGACCTGGGCCCCGGCGTACGCGGCGAAGTCGCCGATCACCAAGTCGATATCGGCCGAGATCCGGTCGCTCGCCGCGTGCCGCGCGCGCACCGCCTCGGTGAGCAGCCCGCGCAGTTCGTCCACGCCATCGCCGGTGCGCGCGGACACCGCGAGCACCGGGGTGTCGTGGAGCCCTTCGGCGTCGAGGAGCCGGCGCAGGTCCTGCTCGCAGTCCTTGACCTGGTCCGCGGGGAGCAGGTCGATCTGGTTGAGCACCACGGTGAACACGCTGGCGTGCCCGGCCAGCGGGATCAGGTACCGGTTGTGCACCGCGGCGTCCGCGTACTTCTGCGGGTCGAGCACCCAGATCAGCATGTCGGCCAGCTTGCTCAGCCGGTCGACCGCGGCCATCGACGCGGTGACCACCGAGTCGTGGTCGGGGAGGTCGAGCAGGAGCAGGCCGTTCAGGGCCGCCTCGCCGGAGTCGAGCGCGCTGGCACGCGCGTACCGGTGGCGGCGCTGCACGCCCAGCCAGTCGAGGATCGGGGCGGCGCCCTGCATCCCCCAGACGCACGCGTGCACGTGCCTGGTGGTCGGCCGTGTTACGCCGGGAGGCGAGAAGGTGGCCCCGGACAGCGCGTTGAAGAGCGTGGACTTCCCGCTCCCGGTGCCGCCGGCCAGCGCGACGACCGTGTGGCTGGCCGACAGCCGCAGGCGCTCGCCGGCCCTTTTGAGCAGGGCCTCGGAGCCGTCGAGCAGTTCCGGGCTGAACCCCTCGGCTCCTTCCCGGTCCCTGCCGATGCGCGTGAGGTCGGCCAGCGCGTCCAGCCGCGCGGACAGGTTCTTCTGCGCCATCTGCGGCGGGCCGACCGAGGGCAGCGCGGTCACCGTGCCGCCTCGAGCGAGTACTCGGCCTGATACAGCCGGACGGCGGCCACCGGGTCCACCGGTCCCGCCTCGTCGAGGACCTCGACGAACCGCAGCAGCTCCTCGTCGAGCAGCAGCCGGACCCGGTCCGTCAGGTCCTCCCTGGCCGCGTCGACGAGCTGCCTGGACTCCACGGCACCGAAGGCCGACGTGACCAGCTCCCACGGCACGGTGACGATCTCATCCGGCTCGTGCGCCTCGTGAGTTCCCGGTGTTCTCGGGCCGGCGTGGCCGCCCGGCTCGCCGAGCATGGCGACGAGCGTGACCAGGCTCAGTGGCTCGCTGTCATGGCCGGCCTTCTGCTCCGCCTGGATGAGCCGCATCAGCTGATCTTGCCACGCGCTCACCGCCCGCGTGACCCGCGGCGGGAGATCCGGCGAGGAGCGCTCGAAGGTCGCCTGCCTGGCCGCCTGATCGTCGGCGCTCGCCCCGAAGGCGGACTCGAACTCCCGCTTGGCGAGCTCGCCGCGCGCCCGGCTCGCCTCGGCCTCGGCGAGCAGGGCCGATCCCGCCGGGTCCGCCCGCCAGGCGCGGGTGATGTGCTCGGCGGCGCGGTCCGCGACCGCGAGGACGAGGGCTTCCAGGGCCGTCCGCAGCGCGGTGTCGAGCGCGGCGGGCCGGGGTGTGGCCGCGCCCTTGCGGGCCCGCCTGCCCTTGGCCGGGCGCGCGCCCGCGCCGCGCTTGCCGCGCAGCGCGGCGCCGAGTTCGCCGCTGGCCGCGTAGTCCTGCCAGCGGGCCAGCGCCTCACCGCGCAGCAGCTGGGCGTTCCTGGTGCCCGCGCGGAAGTCCTCGAGCGCGTTCGCGTACGCGGTCTCGGCCTCGCGGCGGAGCCTGGCCCGCAGCGTGACCTGAGCGTCCACGTGGGCGGCCAGCTTCGGGACCCGGATCTTGAACGTGTCGAGGACGCCGGCCATCGTCTGGCTGAGGACGGCGACCCTCCTGTCTTCCCGGTGCGCGGTCTCGTTGAGCCAGTCCCTGATCGGCTGGAAGATGTCGTCCGGAAGCATCCCGTCCACGATGCCGGTCTCCGGGATCACGAACCGGTTGCTCGCCGTGATGCCGTTGGCGTCGAGCATCGCGTTGAAGTGGGCGACCAGCTCGGTGCGGTGGCTCGGCGGCACCCGGGACAGGACCACGCCCAGGGCCGCGCCGCGTTCGCGGGCGTGCTGGAGGATCTCCCAGACGGGCGCGTCGGCGTACCGGCTGGCACTGGTCATGAACAGCCACAGGTCGGAGGCGTCGAGGAACTGATAGGCGAAGTCGTGGTGCGCGCGCACGACGCTGTCGATGTCCGGGGTGTCGAGCAGGGCGACGCCCTTGGTCATCCCCTCGCTCGTGGCGAGCACCAGCAGCCCGTCCCGGCCGGGCCTGGCGAGGCCCTCCTGGCGGACCCGCGGCAGCGTCGGCAGGAACGTGTTCTCCGCGAACCAGCCGATGTCGTCGGGGTGACAGGCGAGCACTGGCGAGTTCGTGGTGGGCCTGCGGACCCCGGTCAGGCTTACATGGGTGCCCACGATGCTGTTGACCAGCGTCGACTTGCCGGCGCCCGTGGAGCCGACCAGCGCGACCAGGATCGGCGCCGCCGACTGGCGGACCCGCGGCAGCAGGTAGTCGTCGATCTGGCTGAGCAGCTTGGACCGCTCCGCCGACACCTCGCCGGCGCCGGGGATGTCGAAGACCAGCGGGATGGCGGCTATCCGCTTCCTGAGGTTCAGGAGGGTAGCCTCGAGCAGCCGCGCGTCCACGCGGACCCGCGACTGCTGCCAGGCGTTGCGCATGGCCAGCTGAGTGGCTGGCTCGATGCCCTGCTGGCTGCTTTCCTGAGGAGTGCCCTGATCGGAATCATCGCCACCACGTGGCACTGATTCACCACTGGCCACTTCCCCTTCACTCTCAGGCGCAGCCATGGAATTGACCATATCCGCCGCGCCCGTGGCATCCGCGCCGGCTGATCGCGTGTCTATCCGCCGCTCTATCCCGTCTCTCCTGGGCAACGGCGATTGTTCCGCCGTCACGCCCTTTCCTTCCATCATCCCGCCTGGTCTTATGCTCGTTAATTATCCTCCGCCAGCGGAGGCACCGGCGAAGGAGCCTCGCCCGGGCCCGTGAGGTCCCGCGCGAGCCTAGCGAGTTCGGCCGCGATGGCGACCACGCCGCCTATCACTACCACGGCCGGGGGCCGGATACCCTCGTCCGCGACTTGCCTGCTGACTTGTTCCAGCGTTGAGTAAATTGTGCGCTGCGTGGGCATGGTACCGTCCGCGATTACCGAAACGGGGCTACTCCCGGGACGCCCGTGGCTGATCAGCGTTTCGGCCACCGCGCTAATCCGTTCCAGGGCCATCAACAGCACCAGCGTCCCTTCGGTTTTCGCCAGCGCGGGCCAATCCACCGTCGACCGCTCGTCGCCGGGCGGCACATGGACGGATATCACGTGAAAGTCCTGCACGGTGCCGCGATGCGTCACCGGCAGGGCGGCCGCGGTCGGCACGCCGACCGCGCTGGTGACGCCGGGCACGACCGTCACCGGCACGCCGGCGCGCAGGCAGGCCAGCATCTCCTCGCCGCCCCGGCCGAACACGAACGGGTCCCCGCCCTTCAGCCGGACCACGAACCGCCCGTTCCTGGCGTGCGTGACGAGGGCGCTATTGATCTCGTCCTGGGACATCGCCCGCTGATAGGGAACCTTGCCGGCGTCGATGACCTCCACCTCCGGCGGGAGCTCGGCGAGCAGCTCGCGGGGCGCCAGCCGGTCGGCGATCACCACGTCGGCCTCGGCGAGCAGCTGGCGGCCGCGCACGGTGATCAGCCCGGGATCACCCGGGCCGCCGCCGACCAGCGCCACGCCCGGCGTCCGCTTCCTGTAATGCCGGGCGGAGATCGTCCCGGCCGCTATCCCCGCGATGATCGCGTCACGGATCGCCGCGCTGCGCCTGGGATCGCCGCTGAGCACGCCCACGGTGATGTCGGTAGCGGTGCCCGCCGCGGGGGTCCAGGCCGTCGCGCCGGCGGCGTCGTCGGCCCGGACGCACCATATAGTGCGGTCTTCCGCCTCCTCGGCGACCCGCGCGTTGACGTCGGACGGCCCCGCGCAGGCGCAGACCAGCCAGGCGCCCGCGCAGTCACCGTTCTCGTACGGGCGCTGGCGCCAGTCGATCCGTCCCGCGGCGGCCAGTTCCGCCAGGGCGGGGGTGGCCTCGGGCGAGATGAGCAGGACGTCCGCGCCGGCCGCGAGCAGCCGCGGCACGCGGCGGGCCGCCACCGCGCCGCCGCCGGCCACGACCACCCGCCTGCCGCGCAGCCGCAGGCCGAGCAGGTACGCCTCGTCCTGTCGTCCTGTCACGGCTGCCTCTCCGCTCGCGCCTGTTCGGACCGAACGTACCCGAAGGGCCGGCCGGCGACGCACGGCGACGCGGCCGAGTGGGTCACGGCTTGGCCTCGTTACGGCCCGGGGTTACGGCCCGGGGTTACGGCCCGGGGTTACGGCTCAGGGTTACGGCTCGGGCTCGCCGCGGGCGATGCGCAGCAGGGCATCGAAGGCGGCGGCGGCTACCACGGGACCGCCGAGACAACCACCGCGCCGCCGGCGTGTCCGTGAACCCGCGGTCTGCGCCGCTTGTTGCTTTCTGGTAACAGGCTTCCGGGTGGCACCCGCACGAGATGGACAGTCGGCGCAAGCTAGATGATCTCGGGTGATTACACGCGCGGCTCGTGGAAAGCATTCAGCGTCAAGACGTAACAGGAGGCCGCTACACTGGCGGCGCGGGTTGGTCCGGTGTCGCGCCTGGGCTGGGCGGCTTGAGGCCGCCAGCCGCGCTGGGCAATCTTCAGCGAGTTGTAAGCCAGGCCGGGTAGTCTCCCGTCGGCGCAAACCACACATGTCGCGTGGACCGGTGGTCCGCGGGAGCGAACGGAGCATGCATGGCGAGGGACCGATACCACCCCGGCGACGGCCATGCGACCGCCTGGCCAGCGTCCGGCCCGGACCGTGCGACGGAGGCGTGAGCATGTTTTACACCAACCCCGCGGACGCGGCGGCCGACGCCGACGCCCTGCAGACGCTTGCCGACAGCTACGGGGAGCGCGCCACCAAGCTCCCGCCCGTCGCGCTGGTGATCGCCGCCTACAACGAGGAAGGCGCCGTCGGCCCGGTCGTGGAGGCGCTGCCGCGCACCGTGTGCGGGCTCGCAGCCGAGGTGATCGTGGTCGCCGACGGCTGCGCCGACGCGACCGCCAAGGAGGCCGACGCGGCCGGCGCCATCGTCTGCGACGTGCCGGTGAACCGCGGCCAGGGCGCCGCGCTGCGGCTCGGCTACCGGATCGCCCGCGAGGGCGGCGCACAGTACATCGTCACCACCGACGCCGACGGCCAGTACAACCCGCTGGAGATCGAGGCCCTGCTGGCCCCCGTCATCGCGGGCAAGGCGGACTTCGTCACCGGCTCGCGCCGGATGGGCAGCGAGGAGACCAAGGACCCGATCCGCCGCGCCGGCGTGCGGTTCTTCGCCTCGCTCGTCAGCCTGCTCACCGGGCAGCGGATCAGCGACACGACGTTCGGCCTGCGGGCCATGCGCGCCGAGGTGACCGGCGCCGTCCAGCTCGAGCAGCCGCAGTACCAGGCGTCGGAGCTGCTGATCGGCGTCATCACGCACGGCTACCGGGTGCTCGAGGTGCCCGCCACCATCCACAAGCGGAAGGTCGGCGAGAGCAAGAAGGGCCAGAATCCCTTCTACAACCTGCACATCCCGGGCGTGAACAACATCTTCTACGGCGCCAGGTTCATGCGAGTAGTCCTCGGCACCTGGTGGCGCGAACGCCGCCGCCGCTCCTAACGCGGAAGGTTCGAGGCGCGGCGCGCCGCTGGCGAGTATGCCGATGGCGCCAACGGCCTGGATAGAGCATGCCGTTGGCGCCATCGGCATGGTGACGGGGGCAGAGTCCGTCTGACGCTGGGGGCTCGTGTGACGGGGGATGCCCGTGTGAGAGCGGGCGCGCTGAGGAGCTTACTCCGCTGACGTGGCGGCAGAGGGCTTCGAGGCGGACTGGCGGCGGGGCTTGGCGGACTCGGCGGCGGATTTGCTGGCCTGCGCGGGTTCGGCGGTGGCGGCGGGGGCCGCGGTGTCCGGGGCCTCGGCGGCGTGCGGGGCCTTGCGGGTGCCCGGCGGGACGGCGTCCGGGCCGGTGGCGGCCGCGCGGGCGGCCGTGGTGGGCTCGGCGAACAGCACATAGTGGAAGATCACGAACCGCAGCAGGAACGTGACGAAGTTGGCTACCAGGTACACCAGGTCGACGAACAGCACGTGCTTGATGCCGGTCAGGCCCAGCCAGGAAGCCATGTGATAGCCGAGCTTCGTGGCCAGCGTGAGGATCACGATCACCAGGGCCGAGATCACCCAGAACGGGACGGTCTCGCGGAGCACGTCGGGCTTGCCCTTGCGTTCCCAGGCCCACCGGCTCAGCACGTAGCTCACGACCGCGCCGGAGAACCAGGCAATGATCGCGGCCGGCGTCGCCGTCATGTGGAACACGCCGTTGCAGATGGTCAGCGCGATCTCGCTGGTTGCCAGTGAGGCGATCGCCACGCCCGCGAACCGCGTGAAACGCACGCCCACCTTGGTGCGAAGCTTCTGCCACAGTGGCGCGATAAGCCGATTCTGCGCGAGTGCCATGGAGTTCCTAAAGTGTGAGACCGACGATACTCAGGTAGATGCTTCGGTCACTCGTACCAATAGCACGTTACCGTGTGAACCAGAGCGCTGCCCGGCAGACTCGCCAGGTCGCGGCATCGGCACGACGCGGGAGGAGATAGCGGATGAAGATCCTGGTACTTGGCGGTGACGGGTACCTGGGCTGGCCGACGGCGCTCCACCTGTCGGAGCACGGCCACCAGGTCGCGGTCGCCGACAACTTCGCGCGCAGGCACTACGACGACGAGCTGGGCGTCGAGAGCCTGGTGCCGATCGAGCCGCTGCGGGTGCGGATCGCCATCTGGAAGCAGCTCACCGGCAGGGAGATCGGCTGCTACGTCGGCGACCTCACCGACCCGGTGTTCACCTACCGGATGATCGCGGAGTTCAGGCCGGACGCGGTGGTCCACTACGCGGAGCAGCGCGCCGCGCCCTATTCGATGATCGACCGCAATCACGCGATCTACACGCAGTCGAACAACGTCCTCGGCACGCT
>Ga0209656_10002000_pt1 | contig 13295 bp, 11 predicted proteins | sample BogFormECP12_OM2_FD_188239 | JGI IMG/M metagenome (GOLD analysis project Ga0209656, IMG submission 188239) | Bog forest soil microbial communities from Calvert Island, British Columbia, Canada - ECP12_OM2 (SPAdes) (version 2) | ecosystem: Environmental > Aquatic > Freshwater > Wetlands > Bog ... | reverse complement strand
TGATGCCGATGGTGGCCGGCATCGGGACCACGGCGTTCACGTCCGGCCACGTGATGAGCCGCACCGGCCGGTACGCCTGGATGCCGGTGGCCGGGGCCGTCGTCGTCGCCTGTGCACTCGGCCTGCTCTCGCTGCTGCGCGTGTCGACCTCCCCCTGGGTGGTCAGCGCGGCCGTGTACCTATTCGGGGCCGGCCTGGGATTCGGCATGCAGACCCTGGTCATCGTCGCGCAGAACGCTGTTCCCGCCGAGGTCGTCGGCACCGCCACCGCCGGGTTCGCGTTCTTCCGCGAGATCGGGGCAGCACTCGGCGCCGCCGCCGTCGGCGGCCTGTTCACGGCGCGGCTGACCGCCGGGCTGAGCCAGCGGCTGCCAGCGCGTCTGGCCGACGGGCACGCCCTGACCCCCGCGCTGGTTGCTACCCTGCCGGCCGACGTGCGTGAGCGCGTGGCCGGCGCGTATCACGACGCGCTCACGCCGATTTTCCTAGGTCTCGCGCCGATGATGCTCGGCGCCGCGCTGCTGCTCCTGTTCGTGCGCGAGCGTCCCGTCGGCTCCGAACCGGCGCACGCGGCACCGGTCGTGGCGCAGGACCTCGCTAGGCACGGGGGCGAGCGCTGATGCGCGAGGAACTGGAGGCGGTCTGGGCGGGATTCGCCAACCCACCGGACGAGGCGCGGCCCCGGGCCTGGTGGCACTGGATGGACGGCAACGTCGACGCCGACGGCATCCGCCTCGACCTGGAGTGGCTGCACGGCGTCGGGGTCCGCGGCGTCCAGATGTTCGACGGCGGCATGGGTACGCCGCTGGTCGTCCCGGATCGGGTCCGGTTCGGGACGGCCCGCTGGCGCGAGGCCCTGGAGCTGGCCAAGGCCACCGCCCGGCGGCTCGGGCTCGAGTTCGCCGTCGCGACCTCGCCCGGCTGGAGCGCCGCGGGCGGACCCTGGGTGAGCCCGGGAGACGCGATGAAGAAGGTCGTCTGGTCGCAGACGGTGGTGACCGGGGGCACCGCCGTCGAGCTGGCGCTGGTGCCGCTGCCGGATGTGGCCGGACCGTTCCAGGACCTCCCCCGGTGGGGGGACCACCTCGGGGCGAACCGCTACAGCCGGGATTGGGTCACGATCGCGGTGCCGGACGATCCGGCACAGCACGCACTCCGGCCCGCGACCGTCACCGCGTCCGCACCGATCGAAAGGGCCGAACGACTGACGGACGGGCACCACGCAGACGTGATCGCCCTCCCCCGGGACCCGAATCGGCCGTCCTCCGCGTGGATCGAGCAGGAGTTCGCCTCACCCGTGACGGTCGCCGCCGTAACCGTGGGCCTGCCGGGACCGAAGGGCTTCGGCGCCGCGCCGCCGCCGCACGCCGTCCTAGCGGCGAGCGACGACGGCAGCGCGTGGACGGTCGTCACCGGCCTGCCCGCATCGGCCGTCCCGGTGCGGACCGCGACGTTCCCGCCCGTGACGGCGCGGCGCTTCCGGCTCCTTCTCGAGGCAGAGACCGCCGAGGCCGCGCTGCCGCGGCTCGCCGCGGGGGTCCGGGTGCCGCCCGTGCTGCGCCGGGTGAGCGAGTTCGCGGTGAGCGAGTTCGCCCTGTACCCCGGGGGCCGCGTGCATCAAGGCGAACTCAAGGCCGGCTTCGGGGCGGCCCTCGACTACTACGCGCTCGACGCGGCGCCGGAGGTGGCGGGGCCCGGCATCGACCCGGATCGCGTGCTGGATCTCACCGCGAACCTGGGCGCGGACGGCGTGCTGCGCTGGGAGGCACCGCCCGGCCAGTGGCGCGTGCTGCGCCTCGGCGCGTCGCTGACCGGGCAGACGAACGGGCCTGCGTCCCCGGACGCGAGCGGCCTGGAGGTAGACAAGCTCGACGCCGAACCCGTTCGGCGTTATTTCGGCACCTACCTCAGCCTGATCGGCCCTGACCTGCTGGACGCGCTGCTGAGCGACAGCATCGAGTCGGGTCCGCAGAACTGGACCGGCCGGATCTGGGTATGCTTCACGGCGCTGCGAGGCTACGACCCGCTGCCCTGGCTGCCGGCCCTGGCGGGCCTGGTGGTGGCCGACGCGCAATCGTCGGACCGGTTCCTGTTCGACTACCGGCGCACGGTCAGCGATCTCCTGGTCAGCGAGTACTACGCCACCGTCGCCGGGATCGCCCGCTCGCGCGGGCTCACCTACTACGCGGAGGCGCTGGAGGATCATCGCCCGCAGCTCGGCGACGACCTGGCCATGCGCGCCCAGGCCGACGTGCCGATGGGGGCGATGTGGCTCTTCGACCCGGGGTCGGGTGAGCCTGGCCCGACTTACGTCGCCGATCTGCGGGGCGCGTCCTCCGTCGCGCACGTCTACGGAAAGAGGTGGACCGGCGCGGAGTCGATGAGCGCCTTCCACCGCCCCTGGAGCTACACCCCGCGGCGGCTGAAGCACATCGCGGACCTTGAGCTCGCGCTCGGCGTGACGCGGTTCTGTATCCACACCTCGCCGCATCAGCCCGCGCAGGTGCCGCCGCCGGGGATCGGGCTGGCGCCGTTCCTCGGCCAGGTTTTCGTGCGGACCGAGCCCTGGGCTCGCTTCGCCGCCCCGTGGGTGGATTACCTCGCCCGCTGTTCCTACGTGCTCAACCAGGGCCTGCCCGCGGTCGACGTGGCCGTGTTCACCGGCGAGGAAGCCCCCCTCACCGCGCTGTACGGGGACCGGATCGACCGCTCGGTGCCAGCCGGCATCGGATTCGACTACGTGGGCCTGGACGGCCTCGAGGAATGCATGACCGTCGCCGACGGGATGATCGTCGCCCGCGGCGCCCGCTACCGCGCGCTCTACCTGGGGGGGTCGAGCCACCGCATGACGCTCCGGGCCCTCGACCGGCTCCGGGCGCTGCTGGACCAGGGGGCGACGGTCATCGGCTCGCGGCCGGGCTCCTCGCCATCGCTCGCCGACGATCCCGTCGAGCACGCCCGGGTCGTCCGTGCCCTCTGGGAGAAACCGGCGAGCACGCCGGCCGGCTGATGGACACGGAGGATCTGGCTTCTGCTCTCGGCGCGCTGGGACTGGTCCCGAACCGGATCGTGGAGGGCGCCGAGCTGGTGCGGATCGGCCGCCGGATCGGGGGTGCCGAGCTGACCTTCCTCGCTAATCCCGCGCCGGAGCCGGTCACGGCGACGGTGCGCGCGGCGACGCCCCTGGTGAGCTGGAATCCCGTGACGGTGCGCCGTGAGGCGCCGCCGCTGGTGAGCCACCCGGAGTCCGGCGGCTATGAGTACCGCCTCGATCTGCTCCCGCTCGAGTCCGTCGTGCTGGTCGATGACGAAGACGGGCGACTTCCGGAACGTTCGGCCGCCCCGGTAGCGGAGCTGCGGATGGCCGGCGCATGGGAGCTCACGCTGCCCGGACGCGCCGCGATCCGGCTGGAAGGCGGCCCAGTCCCGTGGACCGAACTCGGCGAAGAAGGGTTCGCCGGCGTCGGCGCCTACGCCGGAAACGTCGAGGTGGATCCCGCTTTCCTGCGCGATCGGAGGATTCTGGCCGCGCTCGGTGACGTGGGCGACATCGCACGGGTGCTGGTGAACGGAGTCGACTGCGGGATCACCTGGACGGCCCCGTTCGAGGCGGACATCACCGGGGCGCTTCGCCCAGGCTCCAATGCCGTCGTGGTGGAGGTCGCGAATGCCTGGATGAACCGGCTCATCCATGAAGCGCGCCATCCGACCGGGGAGATCTTCGCGCCGGTCGCCGGCGTGTACGAACCACAGGCCGAGATCTGCCCGTCTGGCCTGAGTGGCCCGGTCGTGCTCCGGGCCTACGCCCGGGCCCGTATAGGCAGGACATCGAATGAATAACGAGGAGTTGACCGCGACCGACCGGGACCGCGTCGAAGGACTGTTGCGGTCGATGACCTGGGACGAGAAGCTGGCGCAGATGCAGGTCGTGTTCCGGCCCGACCTGGCCGAGCTCGAGCGGTGGATCCGGGCGGGAGTGGGGGCGATCTTCTGGCCGCGCAGCGCCGCCGCGGTCAATGCTTTCCAGCGGGTCGCCGTCGAACAGACCCGGCTGGGCATCCCGCTGCTGGTCGGCTTGGACGTCATTCACGGTCAGCGCACCATCGCCCCGACGCCGCTGGCGATGGCCGCCAGCTTCGACCCTGACGTCGTCGAGCGCACCGCGCGGCTCGCCGCGGCGGAGGCGGCGTCGGGCGGGGTGAACTGGACTTTCTCCCCGATGATCGACGTCAGCCGCGATCCGCGCTGGGGCCGGGTGGTCGAGGGTTTCGGGGAGGACCCGTACCTGACCGCGGTGATGGGCGCAGCGATGATCCGCGGCTACCAGGGTGATGACCTTCGCGAGCGGAGCAGCATCGCCGCGACCGTGAAGCACTTCGTCGGCTACGGCCACGCCGAGGGCGGCCGGGACTACAACACGGCCGACATGTCAGAACACCTGCTCAGGAACGTCTACCTCGAGCCCTTCCGCGCCGCCACGGCGGCCGGAGTCGCGGCCGTGATGGCCGCGTTCAACACGATCGGCGGCAAGCCGATGCACGCGCACCGGCGTCTACTGACCGGCGTGCTCAAGGACGAGTGGGGAATGCGCGGTGTCATCGTCGGCGACGCGGACGGCGTCGGCAACCTGGTGCCGCACGGCGTCGCCGCGGACCTGCTCGACGCGCTCCGGCAGTCGGTGCGGGCCGGCCTCGACGTCGAGATGGGCGGCAGCCTGACCGATAGGGGCGGCCGCGCCCTGCTCACCTCCGAGCAGCTTCCTGCCGACCGTGTCGACGACGCCGTCCGCCGCATCCTCACCCTCAAGGCCAGGCTCGGCCTGTTCGACCAGCCGTACGTGCCGGAGTCCGCGGAGATCACCGAGCCGACCCGCCAGGCCCGGGCCCTGGTGCGCGCGGCGGCGGCTCGCTCGACCGTGCTGCTGAAGAACGACGGCACCCTGCCGGTTAACCTGGCGGGCCGGATCCTGCTGACCGGACCGTACGCCACCTCCACCGACCACCTCGGCGCCTGGACGCAGAGTTTCGCCGCCCCGGCCGGCTCGATCGCCGGGGAGCTGGCGAGCCGGTACCCGCGGGTGACATTCACGATCGAGCCGGGGGCCGGTTTCTACGACGACGATCCGGCGGACCTTCAGGCGGTGGCGTCGGCTGCGGCCGGCCAGGATCTCGTGCTCGTGTTCGCAGGCGAGCCGTCGCACCTATCCGGGGAGGCGGCCTCGCGCAGCGATCTCCGGTTGCCCGGGCGCCAGGAAGAGCTCATCCGCGCCGTGGCCGCTACGGGCGTCCCGTTCGTCGTCGTGCTCATCAACGGGCGTCCCCTGGTCACCTCCGGCTGGATCGACGCCGCCCCGGCCGTGCTGGAGGCGTGGCACCTCGGCACCGAGGCGCCGGCCGCCATCGTGGACGTCCTGACCGGTGCCGCCGAACCGGCCGGCCGGCTCCCGATGTCGTTCCCGCGCAGCACCGGGCAGATACCGGTCTACTACGCACACGAGAACACCGGGCGTGCCGCGACCACGGGCGGGACGATGCGGCAGGAAACCGTGGACATCGGCCTGGCTGGCCCGGCTAACGTCGCGGAGAAGTACACGTCCAAGTACCTCGACCTTGAGCTCGGCCCGCAGTTCGACTTCGGCCACGGCGGCGGCTACACCACCTTCCGGCACACCAATCCCCGGCTTTCCGCCGACCGCCTGTCCCGCGCGGCCCTAGCAAACGGCGAGCAGGTCGAGGTGAGCGTCAACGTCACCAATACCGGTGGTCGCGACGGCGACGAGGTCGTGCAGCTCTACGTGCGGGACCTCGTGTCCTCCGTGGCCCAGCCGGTCCGGCTTCTGGTCGCGTTCGGCCGCCGTCATGTCACCGTTGGCGAGACGATCACGGTGAGCTTCGAACTGGGCACCGAGCAGCTCGGCTTCTGGGACACCGAAGCGAATCCGGCCCGGTTCACCGTCGAGCCCGGCACCTTCACCCTCTACATTGGCGGTAGCCTGCACTCCACCCAGGAGCTGACCTTCGAGGTCGTCTAGCCGCAATGCCTGGAAGCTGGTGCCAGCCTCACGCTGGGGCTACCGGGTTGGTCCAGCGGACCTCGCTGAACCGCGCGAAGTCGCTGTCGTTGGAGCACACCTCGAGCCCGTGCTCGATCGCAAGCGCCGCCAAGTGCGCGTCGCTGACGACGTTCCCCCGGAGCCGGTATCGAGTCATCAGGTCAGCCAGAATGCGTGCATGTCCCGGACCCTCGTGGGGGATCCAGGAGACCTCGGGTTCCAGCCAGTCCGCGACGAAGCCGACTGCTTGCTCTGGGGTCAGCGGGTGAGCAGAGGCTCGCTCATGGGTGCTGATCCGGATGAACGCAACCAGTGATTGCCACGGAAAGCCCACCCGGCGCGGGCCGTTGAGCTGGTCGGTCAGCCACGTCTTCGCCTGCAGGTGGAACGGGCTGGCCTCATCGACCGCGTACAGCAGGACGTTCGCGTCAATGAGCACTACCTGGCCTCAGGTCCGTCGAGATGCTCCAGCGCATCCGCCACGCTGCTGACGTCGATCCGGAGGCCGAGGCTGGCTGTCCGCTGCCGGAAAGCCGGGCGCCGGGCCGGGACCGCAAGCCCTGCCCGGATCAGCTCGTTAACCGCATCGCTCAGCCCGATGTGCCGTTCTTCACGGAGTCGCTGCACGGCAGCGGTCACATCGTCGTCCAGGGACAAGGTAGTACGCATGCCTGAATAGTAGCACATCGCGATGTTGGAGTTCGAGCATCATGATGTTCCAACGCGCGGATGTTCCTATTCAGCGCCATCGCTCATTACCGGTCGCCCGTACCACCAATGCCATTAGTAGGACACCTGCTGCGTCGGCTTAGCCAGCTGGCCGCTGGCGTGCGCCTCGGCGATGAACGCGGCTGCCCGCGCGGACAGCGCCATGATCGTGAGCGCAGGGCCGACGGTGCTGTTCGACACAAACGAGGCGCCGTCGGTGACGAACAGGTTGGGGACGTCCCACACCTGGTTGACGCTGTTGACGACCGACGTCCTCGGGTCGTTGCCCATCCGCGCACCGCCACACTCATGGATGGCGGCGCCCATGGTCAAACTCATCCGGATGACACGGCGGAAGATGAACCGCCGGAGCGGATCGTAGTCCGGCCAGACCTTCTTCGAGTCCAGGCCGAGCACCGAGCCGATGAAGTTGATCTGATACCCGGCGTGCTGCGTCATCTCCCCGCAGGGCCCTCAGCTGGCGGCTGACGAGGATGCGGTCGTTGTCACCAAGCTGGCAGCGGATGTGAGCGATCGGAACGCCCCAGCTGTCCTTGCGCTGGCGGTTCAGCGAGACGCAGTTGTCGTAACTCGGCAACATCTCGCCGACGCCGCCCAGGCCGAAGGACGTGGGGAAATCATCCGGAACCGGGAAGCGGCCACCCGCGCCCTGGAAGGAGATCCCGCGCACAAAGCCCTTCTCCGGCTCCGGCCCCAGGTTCTCGTACCGCGGGATCAGGATGCCGCCCGTCGGCGGGTAGAAGGGATCGGCCGGGGGCAGGGTGTCCGCCTTGGAATATCCCGGGAACTGCGGCACCGAGCAGAACGCAAGACTGATGGTCTGGTCCATGACGTAGCGGCCGAGCAGGCCGCTGGAGTTGCCGAGCCCGTCCGGGTAGCGGCTGCACGCCGAGTTGAGCATGAGCCGGATCGACTCGATCGTCGAGGCGCACAGCACCACGACATCGGCGAAGACACGGTGCTGGCGCCTGGTCAGCCGGTCGATAAAGATGGCGCCGTCCGCCAGAGAAGTTCGCTCATCTACCGTGATGCGCTCGACGATCGCGTCGGTGCGGGTGGTCAGCCGGCCGGTGCGGCGTGCGGCCGCGACGCCGATCGGTACGCGACCGAGGTTGGGCGCCGCGTAGCGCCAGGCGATGACCTTCCGCTCGGGCCAGCGTTCCGCGACCTTGTCCTTGAATTCCTCCTCGACGGCGGTGAGCATCGCCGGGCCGACGTACTTGCCGTCCGGCGGATGCTTGAGGCCGTCCTTGTTGCCGTAGACGCCCATGGCGCCCTCGACGTGGTCGTACCAGCGTTCGAGGTCGGCATAGGAGACCGGCCAGTCGCTACCGTATCCGTCGCGGCTGGCCGCCTTGAAGTCCACGTCCGACATCCGCTGCAGCACGCGTCCGTAGGAGTTCAATCGGCCGCCGAGAATGCGGCCGCGGATCCAGAGGTATGGGGCGTTGCGGGGCGTCGAGTAGGGGTTGTCCCGGTCGTTGATGAGGAACCGGTTGCTCGTCTCGCTGAAGAACGAACGCCGCGCCTGCCGGTGCTGGCCCGCTAGCATGGCTCTCGCCCGCAGGTCGAGGTCCATGCCCAGCGGGCGCGGCGCCTTCGGCGGCGGCGGGGTGAAGTCGGCATCGGTCAGCTCGCGGCCGGCCTCGAGGAGCAGGACGTCGAGCCCACGTTCGGTCAGTTCCTTGACCGCGACGCTGCCCCCGGCACCGGAGCCTATGACGATGGCGTCGAACCGCCGGTCGATGCTCCTCACAGCGGTCACAGTCCGCCCCGGGTGACCGTCTCGGCGATCAGGTCTAGGCACCGCCGGACCGGCTCCACCTCGGCCGGGAGGTTGAGGAAACCGTGCAGCATCCCGCGGATCGTGACCTGCCGGATGTCGACTCCGGCCAGGGCCAGGGCGGCAGTGAACGCCTCACCCGACGCGCGCAGATGGTCGTACTCGGCGTTCAGCACGAGGGTCGGGCCGAGCCCGTCGAGGACGGCGCCGGCGGCGAACGCGTAGCCGTCGGCGGAGCTGAGCGGCCCGCCGAGGTAGTTCTCGGACAGCGGGTTGCCTTCCTCCGCCTGCCCGTGGAACAGCGGCGGGAGTTCGGCCAGCGTGGCGGTGAGCGACGCCGACGGTGACGGGATCCGCGCGTGCAGCGCCGGGTAGACGAGCGCGAGCGCGGCCGGGACCCACCCGTCCCGGTCCCGCAGCTTGAGCGCGGCGCCTGCCGTCAGGTTCCCGCCGGCACTCGCGCCGCCGATCGTGATCCGCGCGGGATCGACCCCGAGATCGCTGGCCCGGTCGCGTACCCAGGCGACGGCAGCGACGGTGTCGTCGTGCGGCACCGGATAGCACACGCCGCCGACGGCGAGCCGGTAGTCGACGCTGACGACGACGGCTCCCGCGCTCGCGCAGACCTCTCTGGCGGTCCAGTCGCCTTCGGGCATATCCAGGTCGCCGCCGATGAACCCGCCGCCGTGCAGCCAGACCAGGCACGGGGCGCCGGCCGGTACCTCCTGGGAGGGGGTATAGATCCGGATCGGGACCGGGCCGTGCGGGCCGGGCGCGGACTCGCCGCGGGTGTGCACCGCCGGCGGTCCCTCCGCCGGTTCCCAGGTCTCGAACTGCCGGATCTGCTGGATGAGCACCGGGTCGCCGTACGCTTCGCGGAGGCTGGGCAGGCCATCCAGGTGGTGGAAGCGGGCGGCCACGTCGGGGTGGATCGCCATCAGGTCAGGCCCCCAGGGGCAGGCGCTTGCGGTCGGCTCCCCCGCCGGGGACGGGCATGTACGAGATGCGCAGCCGGATCGTGATGGCGACGTCGTGCTCGCCAGGCGCGAGCGGCCCGTCGGTCTCGAAGGCCAGCTCCGCCCGCTCCCCCATCTCCCACCGGTCGTCGAAGACGCCGGGTAGCTCGGCGAAGGTGTAGGCGTGACCGTGCACGGTGAACGTGGTGCGCTCTGGCGGCACCGGTGTTCCGTCGAGCACCAGGTTGACGGCTTCGACCATGGACAGGCCCAGGCCCCGGTAGTACGGCATGCGTACCTCGATGCGGCCGCCGGTGCGCCCGTCATCCAGACGGCGGAAGCCTTCCTCGCAGACGATGTACTTGTCGAACATGCGGTTCCTCCGTTGGTCAGGCGGGCTGGCTGAGCAGCCGCTCGAACATGACGTGCTGGCGGCGCACCTGCTCGACGCTGTCGACCGGGTAGGCGTCCTGGATGTGCCGGTTGCCCTCGTACTCACTCGACAGGTAGCCGTCGTAGCCGCCCTCGACCAGGACCGGGATGATCTCGTCGTACGGGATGCTGTACTCGGTGCAGTCCTCGGTCATCTCGTAGAACTTGGCCTGGATGTGCCCGATGCGCGGCATGTAGTCGAGCATGTTCCGCGGATCGTTCCACGTGTAATGCGTGGCCTGCCGGGCGAGGCCCATCTCGACCGCGCCGCCGCCCATGTAGTTGACGGTGTCCATGAGGCCGTGCACGTCGCCGTGGTCGTCGTAGGTGGACACGATTAGATCGACGAGGTCCGGCCGGGCGCCGTCGCGCAGAGCGCGCTCGCTCACCACCCGGGGGAAACGCTTGACGTAGGTGCCCATGTCCGGCATGAAACCCAGTGCCGACGATCCGGCCTTGTCCATGACCTCGAGATGCCGGAGAATCCACGGATGCGTGTAGTGAAACGGAGCGTGTACCTCCAGCAGGAGCCGGATCCCCCGTTCCTCGGCATAGGGGGCCGCCGCCTCCATCAGCTCCGGAGAGAAGTTGATGGTGGCCTTGACGATCGGGAATTTCAGGCGGACCGCGATGTCGATGTCGGTGCGAACCGACGCTAGCTGCTCGTCCAGCGTCAGCCAGCGATCCGGGTGCCGCTTGGTGTCTACGAACGCGTTGGTGGCGGTCGGGGTCGTCCCGTACTTCTCCATCCAGCCGGACCACGAGTCGGCGAACTCACCGGTGATCACGGGGTAACCCAGGATCATCTGCTCGGGGATGAGCTCGATGCCGTGGGCGCCGATGTCGGCGGCGGCGGCGATGCAGTCTTCGACAGACATGGTGCGCAGGAAGTACTCCTCCTGGTAGGAGTACAGGCTGACGCCGCGCTTGATGGTCATGGTGCCTCCGTGGCGTGTTTACGGGGGTCGACCCAGCCGGGCAGATCCCAGGGGCGGGCGAGGGCCTCGCGGAGCCGGGCGGCGAGCTCCGCGCGGTCGGGCAACGGTGAGATCCGGCCATCGGGGCCGCGGTAGATGCGGCAGGTCAAGGCCGGCGCGGCGTCAATCGGGAACAGGTCCCGCCGTCCGACCTGGAAGGTCGGGGAGCCCGGGAAGTTCAGCCGGGAGGCTTCTTCCGGTGTGGTGACCTCACGGCGGACCACGACCACGTCGCCGCGGTGCAGCTCGGCCAGCGTCGAGCTGAGCAATTCGGCGGCGCGCTCGTGGGAAGGGCAGCCCTCCCACCACAGCAGCTCCACCCGCCACTTGGTCGAGCAGCCGGCCGGAGACGTCGACGAATGGCGCACCGGGCGACCGGCCAGGACGTCGTCCAGGGCGTCGCGGACCCACTGCGCGTTCTGCGCGGGATCGTCGTGATCGGCATCGGGCGCGCCGTGGTAGCGGACGACGCCCGGCCGGTCGAGAATGAACACCTCAGGGGTGGCCGTCGCGCCGTAGGCGGCCACGGCGGCCTCCTGGTCCGCGTCCCGCAGGTATGGGCCGGCAATTTCGCCGTTCTCGACCCGGAGCCGCATCGAGGCCAGGCTGTCCTCGGGATGGCCGGTCTGGTCGTTGCCCACTACCTGGACCACGGCCACCTGCCGGCCGGCGTAGTCCATGGCCACCTGCTGGATGCGGTCATGCCAGGCCAGCGCGTACGGGCACCCGTTGGCGGTGAACACGACGACCGTGGCGGGGGCCGAGGACGGATCGAGCGTCACGTCGCCGCCGCGGGCGTCGGGCAGCGTGAAGGTCGGCGCAGTGTCGCCGACGGACAGGCGGTGGTTCAAGCCAGCACCTCCAGAACTCGTGGCACCGAGCGCGCGGCGATAGCCACGCTGGTCAGCGTCGGGTTGCAGGTGGTGGCGGTCGGGATGGTGCCGTTGCCACCGAGGAACAGGTTGTCCAGGCCCCACACCCGGGCGTAGCTGTCACATACCGACTGCGCGCCGCCGTCGTCGCCGAGGCGGTAGGTGCCCTGGTAGTGCAGCGACGACCCGGCCGGCATGATCTTCGGCTCTCCGCCGGGGACCCACGTGCCGAGCGCCTTGGCCGCCGTGGTCAGGTGCTCAAGGGCCTGGTCGAGCTCGGCGTTCTCGCGGTCGGTGAGCGCGTACTGGATGGAGACCTGAGGCATGCCCCAGCGGTCGGTCTGCGTGTCCGAGAACGTGAACCCGTCCTCTACGCGCGGGAACTTGCGGCAGCCCCATCCCATCGTGATGTATCCCGCCGGGTTAGGCTCCGGGATCTCGCCACCGGTGAAGTGCGGCGGGCAGACGTCCATGTGCAGCGCTTGTGCGGCGAAGGGGTGCCCGGGCTCGGCGAACGGCACGCAGGTCACCGAGCCGACCGGGTCCGGGGCCGTCCGGCCGCCGCCCGAGTAGCCGGGCACCAGGTCGGCGCGGACGGCGACGACCGCGAACGTCAGCGGATGCTCGGTAAGGTACCGGCCGAGTGGGGCGGGCCGGATGCCCGAGGCCCACAGAAGCTGAGGTGTGTGCACGGCATCCGCCGCGACGATGGTGACGCGCGGACGGACAACGGTGACGTCGCCGCTGTCGGAGTCGGCGAGTTCGGCCCCGGCCACCCTGGTGCCGTCGAGGATCAGCCGGCGGCATAGGGTACTGGCGCGCAGCCGGTAGGGGGCGTCCCCGAGGACCATGTCGGCACCGGTCCACCGCACCGTGCCGTCGGCCTGGACCTGCCCGGCGACGGGCAGCACCCCGACCTTGCGGCCGTCGGGCAGCAGGGGATCGAATATCTCCGCCAAGGTGCGGCGCACGGCCGCGCCGACGGGCGAGTCGGAGAATGCCGTGGTGGTACGGCATAGCAGCCGGGAGGCGACCGATATCGCCTCCTGCCATTCGTCCTCGGGGATGAAGGTGATCCGCTCGGTGTCGCGCGGTTCGGGTACCGCGCATGTCCACAGCGCCCCCTGGCCGCCGACGCAGCTGGCCAGGGCGGCCGCGGGCATCTGCTGGTTACCCGGCGCGACGAGGTAGGTGCCCTGCCGGGCGGTGATCGTGCCCGGGATGTCCAGCGGCACGGCATCGGTGCCTGGCCGCGCGTGTCCCTGGGCGAGCAGGCGCGCCTTCTCCTGCTGCGCCGGGTCGGCGATGTTGCGGAGGTTCATCCCGGGGGGGTCGGACACCACCGGCCCGGCCTCGACCACGAGCACGTCCAGATCCGGCCGGGCCTCGGTGAGCAGCCGGACGTAGGCCGCGCCCACCGGCCCGCTGCCGACGACGAGCACGTCGGGTTCGGAGACGCTCATGACGCCGGGGTCTTCCTACTTTCGTACATCG
>Ga0209656_10001997_pt1 | contig 13311 bp, 10 predicted proteins | sample BogFormECP12_OM2_FD_188239 | JGI IMG/M metagenome (GOLD analysis project Ga0209656, IMG submission 188239) | Bog forest soil microbial communities from Calvert Island, British Columbia, Canada - ECP12_OM2 (SPAdes) (version 2) | ecosystem: Environmental > Aquatic > Freshwater > Wetlands > Bog ... | reverse complement strand
GCGTCCCGTTGCCGGTGAGGAAGTGCAGCAGGTTGGGCATCTGCTGCAGGTCGCTGGGCACGCTGGGGTCATCGCGCGTGTAGTGCACGTTGTCGAACTGGATGTAGATGACGTGCTTTACCTTGCCGCCGCCCAGGTCGCAGGCGCTCGGCGCCGCGGACCGGGCTGGCACCGCGGCCCGGGCCGGCGCCGCGCTCGCGGCGGTCGTGGCCGCGCCGGCGGCGACCATGCCAAGCGTGAGGGCGCCCCCTGCGAGCGCCGCTAGTGCTTTACGAGATCTTGGGTCCGGGGATCGTGGTACGCGCATCTCGAGTGTGCCTCCACCGCGTCAGGACCCGCTCCCGACGCGGGTCCGGCGAGGCAACGGTAAGTGAACGAGGCCAGACGAGGAAGACCTCAACCCCAACAGCACCTGAAAACAGCGTGAACACGCCCCTCACGCGAGCCCAACGTCTCCTGTGCATGCGGCCCCATTGCCCCGGGTGCGCGTGCCTGCCGCGGCCCTGCGCGGTGGCACGCGTGCGCCTGCCGGGACTGCTGATACGCGGACCCCGTTATCCCGAAGAATTTTCGAACGCATAGTTCAATTTACGCGCAGAAAAAAGTCTTCGCTAACCTGAGCTCGCAGTTGCCTGCGGAGAGGCTGTGGCCCACTGCCGCGGTGACGCCCGCGCCAGGGGAGGCCCGTGTTCTCGCCGAGCGCGGCAGCATCCGTCGTTACCACCACGAGATGCGAGCCACAGCCTTTCGGCGCCCGAAATGCCGGAAATGTCCATGCGTAGAGCGTGCGAAGCCGTTTTCCACGACCGCTGCGGTTGCCCGGCCCCGACCCGGCACGCGGCGGGCCTCGCCTGTCCGTGAACGTACTCGTGAGTCATATTACGGCGCGCGGTCATAGCGGCACGGCGAGTCAGAATGTTTCAGTCATGTATCATCCGGTAATTCCCGCGAACCTCGTGCCGAACATGCGTGAAATCACCGCTATGCGGGTAAGGGACTCACCTTCTGGCCGTTACTCCGGCGCGCCATGGCTCTCGATCACGGGCTCAGAGCAGAAGAGTTTCCCCAGTTCAAAGCCTGCATTCATAGACTTATGTACATTCCTTAGCATATGAGCATTGGCTGTCGCAAACTGAATAAGCGGGTAATGCACGGCCATGTCGCCACCCCCTCGCGGCTTTCCTGACATACCCGTCAGTCTTCTCCGACGGCGGTGTCAGGTGACGCACACGTCATTGTTTGCTTTTATTTCTCAGCTGTGCCCAAATAGACAGGTGGCTGGCGGAGGATTGGCAGGCCCCACAGGGGACAGCGGCCTGGACGAGGACGCGGCCGGGCCAACGGCGGGGACGTTGCCCGCGCCGGGCATGGCGGTCACGGCCGAGGTGTCGCTGGCGGTAGCGGCGAAGGCGTCCGGGGAGAACTTCCCGGTCGCCCTCCGAGTGCTGCCCGGCGCCTGGCGCGCGCATCTCACGGCGCTCTACGGCTTCGCGCGGCTGACCGACGACCTGGGCGACGAGCCGCTGCCAGGCCTGCCGCCCGGCGCCGACCCGGACACGGTCCGGGCCATCCGGCTAAGGCTCCTTGATGACCTGCAGAAAGACGTAGCCAAGATCTACGACGGCGGTCAGCCGGAGCTGCCCGCCATCCAGGCGCTGCAGCGGACCGTCAACGAGTGCGGCATACCGCGCCAGCCGTTCGACGACCTCATCCAGGCGAACAGGCAGGACCAGCTCGTCACGCGCTACGCCACCTATGACGACCTGGCGAAGTACTGCGAGCTGTCCGCGAACCCGGTCGGCCAGGCAGTGCTGTACATCGTCGGCGCGGCCACGCCCGAGCGCCTGCGCCTGTCGGATAGCATCTGCACTGCTCTGCAGCTTGCCGAGCACTGGCAGGACGTGGCGGAAGACCTGGGCAACGGCAGGATCTACCTGCCGCGGGAGGACCTCGCCAGCTTCCATGTCACGGCGGCGGACCTCGCGCGGCCGACCGCCGGCCCGGACGTCATCAAGCTGATGACGTTCGAGACGGACCGGGCGAGACAGCTGCTCAACGAGGGGGCGCCGCTCGTCGGCACGCTCAGGGGGGCTGCCAGGCTCGCCATCTCCGGCTACGTGGCCGGCGGCCGGGCCGCGCTCAGAGCGATAACCACGGCGGGCTACGACGTTCTCCGCCAGACGCCGAAGCCAGCCAAGACCGCCATCCTGACCGGACTGGTCAGCTGCTACGTGAGGGGGAGGTGAGCGTGGACGCGGAGGAGGCGTACACCGAGTGCGAGCGGATCACCTGGACCGAGGCGCGGAACTTCGCCTACGGGATCCGGCTGCTGCCGCCGCCCAAGCGCCGCGCGCTCGCCGCCGTTTACGCGCTGGCCCGCCGGATCGACGACATCGGGGACGGCGACCTGCCCGCGGCCGACAAGGCAGCGCGGCTCGAGCAAGCGCGTGAGCAGGTGTTCGCGCTGGTCGCCGCCACGGGGGGCACGCTGCCGCACGGCGCCGAAGCCGGCCGCCTGGACGAGACCGACCCGGTGCTCGTCGCGCTGGCCGACGCGGGCACGCGGTTCGGGATCCCCCTGCTGGCGTTCGGCGAGCTGATCGACGGCTGCCTCGCCGACGTCAACCAGGCCAGCTACAAGACGTTCGACGACCTGCTCTGGTACTGCCGCTGCGTGGCCGGCTCGATCGGCCGCCTGTCGGTGGGGATTTATCGGGGGGAGCGGGGGGTCGTCCCCCCGAAGTGGCAGAGCATATACGGCGCGAAATACCCGGAGAAGCAGAACAAGATGGCCGACGACCTCGGCGTCGCCCTGCAGCTCACCAACATCCTGCGGGACGTGCGCGAGGACTACCTCAACGGCCGGGTGTACCTGCCCGCCGAGGACCTGGCCAAGTTCGGGATCGAGTTCGCGCCGTTCGGCGAGCCGGAGCCATTCCCGGCGGAGGCGATGCAGGCGAGGTTCGCCGGCCTGGTGGAGTTCGAGGCGGCCCGCGCCCGCGAGTGGTACGCGTCGGGGATGCGGCTGCTCGCCACGATCGACCGGCGCAGCGCCGCCTGTACCGGCGCGATGGCGGGCATCTACCGCCGCCTCCTCGAGCGCATCGCCCGTCAGCCGTCCGCCGTCCTGCAGGGCCGGATGTCGCTGCCCGCGGGGGAAAAGGCGCTGGTCGCCGCCCAGTCGCTCACGGGCATCGACCGGTTCAGATACCGGAAGGGGACCGACGCATGAAGGCCGTAGTGGTCGGCGGGGGGCTGGCCGGGATCACCGCCGCGGTCGCGCTCGGCCAGGCCGGCGCCGACGTCACGCTGCTCGAGGCCAAGCCCCGGCTCGGCGGCGCCACGATGTCGTTCACCAGGGACGGCCTGATCGTGGACACCGGCCAGCACGTGTTCCTGCGCTGCTGCACCGCCTACCGCGGGCTGCTGGACCGGCTCGGCATGGCCCCGCACGCCCCGCTGCAGCCCCGCTTCGACGTGCCCGTCCTCAGCCCGTCCCGCCGCACCCGGCTGAAGAGGTCCCGCCTCCCCGCCCCCTTGCATATGCTGCCGGCCCTGACCAGGTATCCCCTCCTTTCTTATCCAGAACGAATGCGGCTTGCTCAAGCAGCCCTAGCCATCCGCCGCGTCGACCCGGCCGACCCCGCGACGGACGAGCTCCGGCTGGGTGACTGGCTCGCGGCGCACGGGCAAGACGACCGGGCGCGCCGCGCGCTGTGGGACCTCTTCTCGGTCTCCTCGCTGAACGTCCCCGGTGACGACGCGTCCCTCGCCCTGGCCGCGGTGGTGGTCCAGACGGGGCTGCTAGGCGACGCGGGCGCCGCGGACGTCGGCGTGCCCGCGCTCTCGCTGGGCGAGCTGCACGGCGCCGCGGCGGCGCGGCTGCTCGCCGGGCTGGGCGCCACGGTGCGGCTCAACACGAAGGTCGCCGCGATCGACGCCCCCAATCGAGCGGGGGGTCCTCCCCCCGCAGGCAAGCAGGGCCCGGCCGAGTTCGCCGTGCGTCTCGGCCGTGGTGCGGACGAGAGCGACGCGGAAGACATCCTGGCCGACGCCGTCGTGCTGGCCGTGCCGCACGAAGCCGCCGCGAAACTCATCCCGGCGGGCGCGCTGCCCGCCGAGACCGTGGACGGCTGGGCCGGGCTGGGCGCGGCGCCCATCGTGAACGTGCACGTGATCTACGACCGCAAGGTCACGGACGTGCCGTTCGCGGCCGCGGTGGACTCGCCGGTGCAGTGGGTGTTCGACCGCACGCGGATCTCCGGGATGCACGCCCGCGGCGACGACGGCCAGTACCTGGCGATCTCGCTCTCGGCGGCCGACCCGTACGTGGACGTCCCGGCGGCGGAGCTGCGCGAGCAGTTCGTGCCGGCGCTCGCCGAGCTGTTCCCGGCCGCGCGCACCGCGAACGTGACGGAGTTCTTCGTGACCAGGGAACGGCGGGCGACGTTCCGCCAGGTGCCGGGGACCGCGCGGCTGCGCCCGAAGGCCGCGACCGGCCTGCCCGGCCTCGTCCTCGCCGGCTCGTGGACCGACACCGGCTGGCCGGACACGATGGAAGGCGCCGTCCGCAGCGGCCTGAACGCCGTGGTAGCGCTCCGCACGGGCACAACCGGAACCTTCTCCCCGGCCGCGGGAACAGCCGATACCCCCTCCCGCTCCGCGGGAACAGCCTCTCCCGCCCCTCCCGCGGGAACAAATGGGGACATGTCAGGAATTGTCGAGGATGCTGTGAGTGAAGTGACTAACGGGAAAGTGAACACCGCCGATCCCGCGAAGGAGGTGCGCTCGTGACGGTCGTGATGCCCGCAGGCGTGGCCGTGGCGCGTGACCTGGTTGGCCCAGCGACAGAAGTCGCGATCAACCGGCTGAGCCCGGGCGTGCGCCGCGTCGCCGCCTACCACTACGGCCTCGCCGACGCCGGGGGTAACCCCGTTCGCGTCGGCAGCGGCAAGGCGCTGCGTCCCGCGCTGGCCCTGCTGTCCGCTCGCGCCGCGGGCGCGGCGCCGGAGCGCGGGGTCACCCCCGCGGTCGCGGTCGAGCTGGTGCACAACTTCTCCCTGCTGCACGACGACATCATGGACGGGGACACCGAGCGGCGGCACCGGCCGACCGCCTGGACGGTGTTCGGCGTTGGCGGCGCGATCCTGGCCGGGGACGCGCTGCTCGCGCTGGCCAACGACCTGCTGCTCGAGGACATGGCGCCGGGTGGCCCCTGGGCGGCCCGCTGCCTGTCCACCGCGGTGCAGCGGCTTATCGCCGGGCAGAGCGAGGACCTGGCGTTCGAGAAGCGCAGCGACGTGACGCTGCCTGAGTGCCTGCAGATGGCCGGCGACAAGACGGCCGCGCTGATGGCGTGCGCCTGCACGATCGGCGCGGTGCACGTCGGCGCGCCGCCAGAGATGGCGATGGGGCTGGCCGAGTTCGGCGGGCACGTGGGCCTGGCGTTCCAGCTGACCGATGACCTGCTCGGCATCTGGGGCGCGCCGGAGGTGACCGGCAAGCCGGTCCGCGCCGACCTGCGCGCCCGGAAGAAGTCGCTGCCGGTGGTGGCCGCGCTGTCCAGCGGTACCGCGGCGGGCGACGAACTAGGGTGGCTGCTGGCCAGCGAAGACGAGCTCACCGAGGACGACCTGATCCGCGCCGCCGACCTGGTGGTCGCGGCGGGCGGCAGGCAGTGGGCCGAGCGGGAAGCGGACGACCGGCTGGCCGCCGCGGCTGCCAGCCTCGACGGCATCGGAGTTCCCGCCGACGTCCGCGCCGAGTTCATCGCGATCGCCGAGTTCATCACCGCGCGGCAATGGTGAGTTGATGACCGTCACCGCACAGGAAGTAGCGGCCGCCACCCTGGAGCGGGCCCGCGACCACCTGCTCGGGCTGCAGAACCCCGAGGGGTGGTGGCAGGGCGAGCTTGAGACCAACGTCACCATGGACGCCGAAGACCTGCTGCTCCGCCACTTCCTCGGCATCCTCACCCCCGAGCTCGCGGCCGAGTCGGCGGGCTGGATCCGCAAGCAGCAGCGGGACGACGGCACCTGGGCTAATTTCTATGGCGGGCCTGGCGACCTGTCCACCACCGTCGAGGCCTACGTGGCGCTGCGGCTGGCCGGCGACGCCTCCGACGCGCCGCATATGAAGCTGGCCGCCGACTGGATCATCGACCAGGGCGGGGTGACGGCCACCCGCGTGTTCACCCGCATCTGGCTGGCGCTGTCGGGCCTGTGGGACTGGGACGACCTGCCGGTGATTCCGCCGGAGATCATCTACCTGCCGTCCTGGTTCCCGCTGAACATCTACGACTGGGGCTGCTGGGCGCGGCAGACGATCGTGGCCCTCGCCGTGGTCGCGTCCTTCAAGCCCGCCAGGCCGCTGCCGTTCCAGATCGACGAGCTGTACGCGAAGGTGCCCGGCCTGCCGAAGGGCGGCCGGCTGGTTTCTGCCAACAGGAAAGCTCAGCACGACCCCTGGTCGCTGTTCTTCAACGGCCTCGACAAGGCGCTGCACAAGGTGGAGCACCGGATCCCCAGGCGTGCCCGCCGGGCCGCGCTGCGCCGCTGCGCGGAGTGGATCATCGCCCGCCAGGAGGCCGACGGCTGCTGGGGCGGCATCCAGCCGCCGTGGGTGTACTCGCTGATGGGCCTGCACCTGCTCGGCTTCGGCCTGGATCACCCGATCATGAAGAAGGGCATCGCGGGCATCGAGCGGTTCACGATCAGGGAGGAGGGCACCCGCCGCCTGGAGGCCTGCCAGTCCCCGGTCTGGGACACGGTGCTGACGATGATCGCGCTGGCCGACGCGGGCCTGCCCGCTGACCACCCGGCCCTCGTGGCAGCCGCGGACTGGGTCCTGCGCGAGGAGATCTGGCGGTCCGGCGACTGGCAGGTGCGCCGCCCGCACACCGCGCCCGGCGGCTGGGCGTTCGAGTTCGACAACGACAACTACGCGGACACGGACGACACCGCCGAGGTGATCCTCGCCCTGCGGCGCGTCGATTTGAAAAGCAGAACGTCCGAAAACCGCGCGGCGATCAACAGGGGCCTGCGCTGGCTCGAGGGCATGCAGTCCAAGGACGGCGGGTGGGGCGCGTTCGACGCGGACAACACCCGCGAGCTAGTGAACAAGCTGCCGTTCTGCGACTTCGGCGCCGTCATCGACCCGCCGAGCGCCGACGTGACCGCGCACATCGTCGAGGCGTTCGCCGCCGAGGGGCTGGCCAGCGAGACCGCCTGCCGCCGCGGCGTGATCTGGCTGCTGAAGAACCAGGAGGCCGACGGGTCCTGGTTCGGCCGCTGGGGCGCGAACTACATCTACGGCACCGGCGCGGTCGTGCCCGCGCTCATCGCCGCCGGGGTCAAGCCGGGCAAGCCGGCGATCCGCCGTGCGGTCGCCTGGCTGCGCGCGCACCAGAACGCCGACGGCGGCTGGGGCGAGGACCTGCGCTCCTACGACGACCCGGCGGCCTGGTCTGGCAAGGGCGCATCCACCGCGTCGCAGACCGCGTGGGCGCTGCTGGCGCTGCTGGCCGCCGGGGAACGCGACAGCGAGACCGCTGAACGCGGGATCCGCTGGCTGGCGGAAACCCAGCGCCCGGACGGCACCTGGGACGAGCCGCAGTTCACCGGCACCGGTTTCCCGCGCGACTTCTACCTGAACTACCACCTGTACCGGCTGGCGTTCCCCCTCTCCGCGCTCGGCAGATACGTAAGGGGTAATTCCCATGACTGAGACGATCCCGCAGCCCCGGACCGTCGAGGACGCGGACAACAGCGAGCCAGCCGCCACAAGCGGCGGGCTGCTGGTGCTGGCACCGCTGCGCCTTGAGGCCAACGCGGTACGCCGTGGCCTTCGCGAAGCGTCCAGCCGGATCCTGCGCACCGGCATGGGCGCAGCCCGGGCGAGCAAGGCTCTGCAACTCGCGGGGGACGACCCCGGCACCCCCGAAAAGGCGGCCGAGGAGAGTCAGCCGAGCCCGTTCAGCGCAATGGTTGTGATGGGGACGGCGGCGGGTGTCGCGGCAGACCTTAAGCCGGGTGACCTTGTCGTCGCGACTGAGGTCTGCGACGGCACCGACACCGTGGTGCTGCCAGGCGCCGACTTGCTGGCGGCCGAGCTGCGCCGGGCGGGGCTGCCTGCGCGCGCGGGCAAGCTCGCCACCGTGCCGAAGCTCGTCAAGGCGTCGAAGCGGGCGGAGCTGGCGGCCGACGGCTACCTTGCCGCCGACATGGAGTCGGCCGCCCTGGCCGGTGCCGCGAACGGGCGGCCGTTTGCGGTGATCAGGGCTATCTCCGACGGCGGGTTCGGGCCGGGCATGGTCACCGGCGGCGTCGCCGCGCTCCGCTCGCTGCGGCGGGCCGCGCCGGTAGCCGAGCTGTGGGCCGCCGCGTGCGCGGAGCGGACGGTCCTGCTGGCGGGGCCGAGGTCGTTCTGCGCCGGGGTGGAGCGTGCCATCGAGATCGTCGAGCGGGCCCTGGAGCTGCGCGGGGCGCCGGTGTACGTGCGCAAGCAGATCGTGCACAACACCCGGGTCGTCGCCGATCTCGAGCAGCGCGGCGCGGTGTTCGTGGATGAGCTCGACGAGGTGCCGGACGGCGCCACGGTCGTGTTCTCGGCGCACGGCGTCGCGCCCGCCGTGCGGGACGCGGCGTCGGATAGCGGCCTGTCGGTGATCGACGCGACGTGCCCGCTGGTGTCCAAGGTGCACGCCGAGGCGCGGCGGTTCGCCCGGGAGGGGTATACGGTCGCGCTGATCGGCCACGCCGGCCATGAGGAAGTGGAGGGCACGCTCGGCGAGGCGCCCGAGTCCACCGTGCTCGTCCAGACGGCCGCCGACGTCGCGAAGCTAGCGCCGGGCGACCCGTCGAAGGTCGCTTACCTCATGCAGACCACGCTGGCCATCGACGAGGCCACGGACGTGGCCGGGGCCCTGCGGGCACGGTTCCCGCAGATGCGGGCCCCGGGCAGCGACGACATCTGCTACGCCACCACCAACCGGCAGGCGGCGGTGCGTGCCGTCGCGGCGGAGGCGGACATGGTGCTCGTCGCCGGCTCAAAGAATTCCTCGAACTCGGTGCGGCTGGTGGAGCGCTCCCAGCGGGAGGGCACGCCGGCGCACCTGATCGACGGCGCCAGCGACATCGAGCTGTCCTGGCTGTCCGGCGTCTCCGTGGTGGGCCTTACCGCGGGCGCGTCGGCGCCGCCGGAGGTGGTCAGCGAGATCATCACCGCGCTGTCCGGGCTCGGCACAGTGACGGTGACCGAGCGGGTCACCACAACCGAATCAGTACAGTTCGGCCTGCCCAGGGAGGTACGGCGCTAATGTCTATGCCCATGTCGGTCAGCCTGCGCATCGGGGCACACCTGATGAAGCAGAAGCTGCACGGCAACAAGAGGTTCCCGCTGATCGTGGAGCTGGAGCCGTTGTTCGCCTGCAACCTCAAGTGCGCGGGCTGCGGCAAGATCCAGCATCCGGCGTCGGTGCTGAAGCAGCGGATGCCGGTAGAGCAGGCGGTCGCGGCGATCGAGGAGTGCGGCGCGCCGATGGTGTCCATCGCCGGCGGCGAACCGCTGATGCACCCGCAGATCCACGTGATCGTGCAGGAACTGATCAAGCGGAAGAAGTTCGTGTTCCTGTGCACGAACGCGGTGCTGCTCCCGAAGCACATCGACAAGTTCACGCCGTCGCCCTACTTCCGCTGGGTGGTGCACATCGACGGGCTGCGCGAGCGGCACGACGAGGCGGTGTCCAAGGAGGGCGTGTTCGACCAGGCTGTCGCGGCCATCAAACTGGCCAAGGATCGCGGCTTCAAGGTCAACACCAACACCACGTTCTTCAACACAGACACACCGCAGACCGTCATCGACGTGCTCAACTTCCTGAACGACGAGCTGGAAGTCGACGACATGCAGATCTCGCCGGCCTACGCCTACGAGAAGGCGCCCGACCAGGACCACTTCCTGGGCGTGGAGGAGACCCGAGAGCTGTTCCGCAAGGCATTCTCGGACGGGCGGCGCAAGAAGTGGCGGCTGATGCACTCGCCGCTGTTCCTCGACTTCCTGGAGGGCAAGCGGGACTTCGAGTGCACGCCGTGGGGCATCCCGTCGTACTCGCTGCTGGGCTGGCAAAGGCCCTGCTACCTGATGGCCGACGGGTACGTGCAGTCGTACAAGGAGCTCATCGAGACAACCGAGTGGGAGAAGTACGGCCGCGGCAAGGACCCGCGGTGCGCGAACTGCATGGCGCATTGCGGCTACGAGCCGTCCGCCGTGATCGCCACGATGGGCTCGCTCAAGGAAGGCATCAAGGCCCTGCGTCAAAGCTTATTCGGGGGGTGCGGGGGGTCGTCCCCCCGCATGCAAGCAGAGTTAAGAGACTGGTCAGGTTATTCCCGGTCGGCCGGGACTTCCTGCTGCTTCGAAGTTCTCCTTCAGCCACTCCTCAGATACGACCAGAAATATATGTGCTGGCGCGGACGCCGCACCCGGGGCATTTGTGCTTCTCCCCCGGGCACGGCGGGTCCGCGTCACCAGCCTTGCCCTAGGGGGGCGGCCCCCCTTCAACCCCCCGGGGCAAAGATCAGTTGCTGAGTCGTTGAGGAGTCTGATGTTCTTCACGTACCTCTGGCGTGAGCTGCGGCGACGCATGCGGCAGGCCATCTTCATCGCGGTGGGCCTCGCCTTGGGCATCGGCCTGGTGATCACCGTGACCGCGGCGTCCGCCGGGGTCAAGAATGCCCAGTCGTCGGTCCTGCACTCGCTCTATGGCGTGGGTACGGACATCACGGTGACGAAGGCGCCGGCCGCGGGCACGGGCAGCGGCGGGTTCGGGTTCGGTTTCCGGCAGGCAATCGGCACGGGCACCCGGCCGAAGGCGGGCACCAAGCTCGACAACAATACGCTGACCAGTGACGCCACACTGGCGTCCATCAGCTCGTCCGACGTGACCAATGTGGCCAAGCTTAGCGACGTGGCCGCGGCGGCCGGCGGCCTGACGCTGACCGATAGGACTGTCACCGGCACGGTGCCGGCGATCAACTTCAGCGGCGGTGGCGGTGGCGGCGGCTTCGGTGGCGGTGGCGGTGGCGGTGGCAGCACCGGGAGCGGTAATCCCGGCAGCTTCAGGGCGAACTTCAACACCAACAGTTTCGTCGTGAACGGCGTCGACATCGGCAACGGCGAACTCGGCCCGCTCAGCACCGGCAAGGTCAGCTCGGGGCGGACCTTCACCGCCGCCGACGCCTCGTCGCACGTGGCGCTCGTCGATTCCAGCTACGCCACGTCGAACAAGCTGAAGGTCGGCGGCACGATCGCCATCGGCAACTCCAAGGCCGCCGCCACCAACTTCACGATCGTCGGGATCGTCAGCGAGCCCGCGGGTGCCAACCCAGCGGACGTGTACATCCCGCTCGGCGTGGCGCAGACGCTGGCCAACATGAAGAACGACGTCAACACCATCTACGTCTCGGCGACCAGCGGCCAGGACATCGACTCGGTGGCCAGCTCGATCTCCAAGGCGGTGCCTGGCACGACCGTCACCGACCAGAACACGCTGGCCAGCGAGGTCACCGGGTCCATCTCCAGCGCCGCCAGCCTGGCCAACAACCTCGGCAAGTGGCTCGCGATCGCGGTGCTCATCGCAGCGTTCCTGCTGGCCAGCCTCCTCACCATGTCGGCCGTGTCGCGGCGGGTCCGCGAGTTCGGCACGCTGAAGGCGATCGGCTGGAAGAGCCGCCGGATCGTCGGCCAGGTGATGGGCGAGTCCATCGTGATCGGCATCGTGGGCGGCCTGCTCGGCGTCGGGCTCGGCTTCGTCGGGGCCGCGCTCGTGGGCAAGTTCTCAGGGCCGCTGAGCGCCACGGTCGGCACGAACACCGGCTCGGCCACGCCGGGCGGCTCACGGTTCTTCGGCGGCGGCACTGGCGGTGGCGGTGGCGGCGGCGGCTTCGGTGGTGGCGGCGGAACCGGCGGCGGGACCAACCCGTTCCGCGGCGGGTTCGCCAGCGCGGCCCGGGCCGCGGACACGGTCGCGGTGCACCTGACCGCGCCAGTCACGATCAGCGCGGTCGTCGCCGCGGTGGTCCTCGCGATCCTCGGCTCGCTGATCGCCGGATCGTTCGGCGGCTGGCGGGCAGCGCGACTGCGCCCGGCGGAAGCACTGTCCAAGGTCGCCTGACGGCCGGATTCAGGGAGACGAGAACTTATGTACAAGCTGATGGGCGTCACGAAGGACTATCCCAAGGGCCGTCAGACGGTGCACGCGCTGCGCGGCGTGGACCTGGAGATCGGCGACGGCGAGTGGCTGGCCATCCAGGGGCCGACCGGGCACGGAAAGTCCACGCTGCTGCAGCTCCTCGGCGGCCTTGACCGGCCCACGTCCGGCTCCATCGACTTCGACGGACGCGACCTGGCGAAGCTGCGGGAGACTCAGATGACGAGGATGCGGGCCACCTCGGTCGGCTTCATCTTCCAGACGTTCAACCTGATCCCGACGCTGTCGGCCCAGGAGAACGTCGAGACGGCGCTGGTCCCACTCGGGGTCAGCAACGTTTCCCGGCGGGCCCGCGCCGCCGAGGCGCTGAACTCGCTCGGGCTCGGCGACCGGCTCCGGCACTTGCCGGGAGAGCTGTCCGGTGGCCAGCAGCAGCGCGTGGCGATCGCCCGCGCGCTGGTGAAGGAGCCGAAGGTGCTGCTGGCCGACGAGCCGACCGGCAACCTGGACGAGGACACGCGCGACGAGATCATCGGGCTGCTCGAGAAGCTGTGGCAGGACAACGGCCTGACGATGGTCATCGTCACGCACGACAGCAGCATCGCCCGCCGCGCCCAGCGGCTGGGCACGATGAAGAACGGCAAGCTCACCATTAAGCAGAAGGTCTGACCACCCTCCGGGCCGGCTCCTCCAGGCCGGCTCGCGGGCCGGCCACCTCCCATTCGCCGGCCCGCCCTCGCGCCCGCGCGGATAGCCATCGCCGCGCGGGCGCACCCGGTCTCAGGCCAGGCGCGCCTCCTCGGCGAGGAGGCGCGCCAGCTTTTCCGGATCCGCGTCAGGCAGCCCGTGGGCGGCGAACCACGCCGCGACGTTGCGGGCGTCCCTGGTGAGGAAGCCGCGGCCGTTCGGATGGGCAATGATGTCCACCACCTGCGGCAGGTCGATCATGACTAGTCGCCCGCGGTGCACGAGCAGGTTGTAGGCGGACAGGTCGCCGTGGGCGAGCCCATAGCGCGCGAGCGTCGTGAGCACGCCGACGAGCTGATCCCACAGGCTGGACAGCTCCTTGCCGCCGGGCCGGGTCTCGGCAAGGGCAGCTTCTTCGG
>Ga0209656_10001996_pt1 | contig 13311 bp, 9 predicted proteins | sample BogFormECP12_OM2_FD_188239 | JGI IMG/M metagenome (GOLD analysis project Ga0209656, IMG submission 188239) | Bog forest soil microbial communities from Calvert Island, British Columbia, Canada - ECP12_OM2 (SPAdes) (version 2) | ecosystem: Environmental > Aquatic > Freshwater > Wetlands > Bog ... | reverse complement strand
GTCGTTAGCGCGCGAAGGCCTCGAGCAGTTGCTGTGGCTCTCCTTAGGCGTCCAGGGATGGGTGGATGTTCCTGGCGTTGGAAGCCTTGCTCTGACGACTTCACCATCTGGAGGAGCGCTGGATCCGATCGAGGCCTATGTATGCGTACGAAATGTGAAGGGCGTCGGTGCTGGAATCTATCACTATGACTCCGCGAATCACCGATTAGAGCTTTTGCGGAAGGGACTCCGCAAGCAAGAGATCGCAAGATTTCTAGCCGGACAAGAATACTTCAGCGGCGCTGCATTCGTAATTTTCCTGGCAGCTGTGTTTGCGAGAACGCAATGGAAATATGAGCATCCGAGAGCGTATCGCGCGGTGTTGGCAGAGGTGGGCCATGTTTGCCAGACGTTTTGTCTTACCGCGACATGGCTGGGGTTGGCGCCGTTTTGCACGATGGCGCTTGCGGACACTAAAATTGAAAATGCGCTAAAGATTGATGGTGTTGGCGAGTCGGTCTTGTATGCCATGGGTGCTGGCGAGCGACCGCCACGCGGAGCAACGGCGGAGCGTTTGCGGCGTCGTGAATAGCCAAGTGATTCGGCGGATGGCGGGCTGAACAAGGGCTACAGTTGGCAGAAAAGCAGATCCATCATTCGCGAAAGGCGCGACTGATGGATCAGAATGCGCTGAAATGTACGGACGTTGCGTTGGCAATTATCCCTGGAAGGCTGTGCCAAATTTGATTACTTGCCGATGGCGACGGAAGCGCGGGTAGTGTCCCAATCCAAGTTTAGATTGGCGCCCATGCCGGTCTTTTCGAATGAGATGGTGAAATTCTCGACAGACGAGGGAAGCGCGGAGACGTTCATGGGGATGCGCGCAAGATCTTGTGAAGGACCCGCATAATCCGTGCCCCATTCACCGGTCTTCTTGCTGATGATCAGCGTCCATTTATCTTTGTCTGGTACCGCGAAAATCGTATAGCTACCAGCAGGAACAGCGGTCCCACCAACGGTAACATTACCCGTTGTGACGAAGGTTGTGGCTTCATTCGCACCCACACGCCAGACCTGACCGAAAGAAGCCACTTCTCCGCCAACGTGGCGACCCTTCAATCTTGGGCTAGAATATTCGATGGTAATTTTAGTGCCACCAAGATCGACGCTGGCGGTGGCCGGCGGGCTGGGCCGCTTCGATTTATCTTGTGCTCCGCAAGCGACGACGAGTAATGCCAGCCCCAGACAACAAGCAGCAACCGCTACGCTTATTTTACGCATAAATTCTCCTTTTCATGGGTCAACCAAGAGCTTCTAAACAGGATAACCAGCGCTAGGCACTTCCCGACAGCAAACATTCAACCGGATTTGCCTTGTGCTTGCAAGCAAAAGTCGAGCCCAACCAATCACTGGCCTACGCGACCCCTCGGTAATTTATCGACCATAGGAAACGCAACCTCGAAAAGGCACAGTGTTAGCGAGCTACTGGACGAGTACAAATGCTTTACACTTAGAATGCACCTATGTTAGCTTTGAAGAGTTGAAGAAAAGAGGAAATTTTAAAGGGACGACGGTGAGGGCACTTGAGCGACGTTAAGATTGGCTTGATCGAACAATTCCGGACACATGTGAAAGATACGGGATCGCCGGAGGTGCAGATTGCACTTTTGAGCGAGCGGATCAGCTATCTGACTTCGCACCTCAAGTCCCACGTGAAAGACCATGCATCACGTCGCGGGCTCATTATGATGGTGAACAAGCGCCGGCGTCTGCTGGACTATCTAAACCGGCGAGACCCGGATCGGTATCACCAGATTGTTGAACGCCTTAGCCTGCGCAAGTAATTCGGATCCCGCCGAATGCGGGAGTACTTGCAAACTCACGAAAGTGCAAATTCCCAACGGAGTCTGTCCCCCGGTCGTGAAGCGATTGGGCGTGAATGTATTCTGCCTGTGCGAATGGGCATAAGCGCGTTTTCTATTGGTGTAACTGGCCACGGGTTGTCGACCGCGGCAAACCTACTTCTTTTCTTCCATGGAATGCAGGGAGGTCCCTGCAAGAGAGCTCCTCTGAAGATGAGCCAAAGGAAGAATCATGACAGAGAATAATCGCATCCCCGCTCCACACCAAGTAACGCTCGACGTCGGCGGACGCAATCTGATCCTGGAGACCGGCAAAATCGCAAAGCAGGCCAATGGCGCGGTGACAGCAAGATATGGCGATACCGTAGTCCTGGTATCGGCTTGCATGTCGCCCAAGCCAATCGACCGGGATTTTCTACCCTTGACGGTGGATTACCGGGAAAACACCTATTCGGCTGGAAAGATCCCGGGCGGCTTCTTTAAGAGAGAAGGTCGGCCAACAGAACGCGAAATTCTAGTGTCTAGATTGATCGACCGGCCAATGCGGCCGCTGTTCCCCGATGCATGGCGAAACGAAACGCAAATCATTGCAATGGTCCTGTCCGCGGATAGTGAAAATGATCCAGACGTTATCGCGGTAACCGCTGCTTCGGCCGCGGCTTACATCTCCGACCTACCGTTCACCGATCCAATAGCGGCCGTGCGCGTCGGCTTGCTCGATGGCAAGCTCGTTGTGAACCCTTCGATCGCCGAACAGAAAACCAGCAAGATGAACATCATCATTGCCGGAGCGGAAAACGGCATCGTGATGGTGGAATCCGGCGCGTTCGAAGTTTCCGAAGAGCAGATTGCCGAGGCTCTGGATTTTGGCCACGCCCAGATCAAGCGCATTATTGGCGCGATCAAGGAATTGCACGCGCAACTTAAGCCGAAGAAGGTGGAAGTTGCTCCACTGCCGTTTGACAAAGCGATTTACGAGGGTTTGAAGAAGAATTACGGCGCGAAACTGCAGGACGCCGTGAATACCGAAAAGCACCCGAAGAAGGAAAGCTACAACCTTGTCGATGCCTTGAAAGAAGAAATCTACAAGGCTGTGCCGGAAGAAGACGAAGAAAAGCTAACCTTGACCAAGCGCGCCTTTGAGCGTTTGCGCGAAGAAATTTTCCGCAACGACGTGCTGAGAGCGAAGCGCCGCCCGGACGGACGAGCCTTTGACCAGGTTCGCCAGATCACTTGCGAGGTTGGATTGCTGCCACGTGTCCACGGCTCGGCGTTATTCACCCGCGGCGAAACGCAAGCGCTGGCGACATTGACCTTGGGCACCAAGGAAGACATGCAACGGTTGGACCTGCTGTTTGAACAGGATATGTTCAAACGCTTCATGCTGCACTACAACTTTCCACCGTTTAGCGTTGGCGAAGTGAAGATGGTTCGCGGCGCTGGTCGCCGTGAAATCGGTCACGGTGCATTGGCGGAACGCGCAGTTGCCAATCTGCTTCCAGCGGAAGTTGATTTCCCTTACGCCATGCGCGTGGTCAGCGACATCCTGGAATCGAATGGTTCCTCATCGATGGCGACTGTTTGCGGCGCTTCGTTGGCCATGATGGATGCGGGCGTACCGATGAAGTCGCCGGTCGCGGGAATCGCGATGGGCTTGGTTGTCGGGGAGGATGGGTCCTATTCGATCCTGACGGACATTGCAGGCGCAGAAGACCACTATGGCGATATGGACTTCAAAGTAGCGGGCACACGCGAAGGCATCACGGCTTTGCAGATGGACATCAAGGTAACAAGCATCACGATTTCGATGATGCGCGAAGCTTTGGCTCAAGCGAAGAAAGCGCGCTTCCACATTCTGGACATCATGGAAGGCACGCTCAGGTCACACCGTACCACGATCTCGGCATACGCGCCGCGCTTGTACAAGTTGAGCATTCCTACAGACAAGATCCGGGACTTGATCGGGCCTGGCGGGAAAAAGATCAAGTCGATCATCGAACAGACCGGCGTAAAAATCGACGTGCTAGAGGATGGCACCGTGCACATTTTCTCGACCAGCGGCGCCGGCGGTGACCAGGCATTGCAGATGGTTCGCGACGTTACCGCCAGTGCGGAAATCGGCAAGACCTATCTGGGCAAGGTTGTACGACTGGCCGAATTCGGTGCATTCGTGGAACTCTTCCCCGGCACTGACGGCTTGCTGCACATCAGCGAAATCTCTGAGCATCGCATCCGCGACGTTCGCGATGAACTGAAATTAGGAGACCAGGTTCTGGTCAAGGTTCTGGCCATCGAAGGCAACAAGATCCGGCTGTCGCGCAAGGCACTCATTAAAGAAGCGCGCGAGAAGCAGGGCCTTGGTAAACGAGAAACGTCGCCTGCCGCAGAGACCGCAGCAGTGCCCACCACGGGCCAGGAGAACTAAGCCTAGGCGAGTCGTAATCACATTAACTAAAAAAGGCCTCCGATTTTCGGAGGCTTTTTTCTGGCAGGCTGCTCAACTCAACGAGTGTACTCTCCTGATCAAGTGCAGCGCCCGTAGGTATGCACTATGGACGGCCGCAAGCTTCTCAAACCTACCCGAAGTCAAATAACCATTGATAGCCGGACGATCGACCTGCCTTTCTCGAGATTAAAGTGGTTCAGCCGATCTAGTTGGCAGAGGCGCAGTGGACTGCATCGAGCGCCCCCCAGAGAGCATCGAGGGCTTCGTCTGTTGTGGCAAGAATTTCTTCTTCGTTGCCAGAGGCGTGCTGTTCGAGCCAGTTTCGCCAGGCCGCGCGATGTGCCTTGTCGGTCTGTTCGTGCAGGGTGAAGTACGCGAGGCCAGCGGGGTTGTCGATGCCATAAAACCTCTTCAGACCGTCAATTTTAGATACAGCGATTTCGGGCACCTGCGCTTCGTAGGCGTAGAGTGCCGCAACAGATTCTGTGACTGTGCGATCTCCGACAATCTCGCGGAACGTTTCAACGACAGCCTGTGTGCCGGGAAGGGCCGGGCAGAAAGTGACGTCGTCTTCATTCACTCCAAGGGCTGCCGCGAAATCCCGCCAGAGTTTCGGGTGTGGCGCCGAGGGATCTTCCTCCTCGGCAAGATTTTCCAAGATGATCTCACGCAGTGGGCCTTCCGTGCGGGCCGCAAGTACCCGCAAATGCTTCGGAAAAGCTTCCACGTGGCGATAATATTGTGTGGCATAGAGTTGCAGCGATTCCCTGCTGAGCTTGCCCGCTTGCCAATCCTGATAGAACGGATGCTTCAGCAGGTTTTTTTCTGCAATGGCAGCATCAATCTTGTTGAGAAGTTCGGAATTCCGCATGGTGATCCCTCCCCAGTGCATTTGCGGGACGAGTTCTCTACACCGCCTCGCAAATCCGAACGAGGAGTGTACCAAAAAACGGAAAATTTTGCCGAGTAAGAATTATGCGGCTGGAGCATGAATGCGCTCGATATCCGCACCGACGCTTTGCAGTTTTTCGACAATGTGTTCGTAGCCGCGATCGATGTGATAAACGCGTTCGACGATGGTTTCGCCAGATGCGACGAGAGCGGCGAGGACGAGTCCTGCGCTGGCGCGAAGATCGGAGGCTTGCACGGTGGCGCTCGATAGTTCAGCGGAGCCGCGAACCACTGCACGGCGCGCATCAATATCGATTTTGGCGCCCATGCGGATCATCTCACTGGCGTGCAGAAAGCGATTTTCGAAGATTGTTTCCGTGATGATCGACGTGCCCTCGGCTTGTGTGGCGAGAGCCATGTACTGCGCTTGCATGTCGGTTGGGAAACCCGGATATTCCTCGGTGGTCACATCGGCTGCGAGGAGATGTTTGGCCCCGCGAACTCGCAGCGTGGAAGGGTTCACAGTCTCAATCGGCACCCCAGCCTTTTCGAGCTTTGCGATGAGAGCGCCAAGATGTGTCGGATCGCAATGAGTGATCGTGAGATTTCCGTTGGTGATTGCTCCAGCAATCAGAAACGTGCCCGCTTCAATGCGATCGGGAATGACGGAATGTTCTGTGCCGTGAAGTTCTCTCACGCCGCGGATGCGCAAGGTGGAAGTTTCTTCACCCTTAACATCCGCTCCCATTTTGCGCAGCAGATGGATCAGGTCGGTGACTTCCGGTTCGCGCGCGGCGTTTTCGAGGACGGTCTCGCCCTCGGCGAGCACGGCAGCCATCAAAATATTTTCTGTGCCGGTGACTGTGATTTTCTCGAAGACAATATGCGCGCCGTGCAGACGACCACCGTTCGTCGCTCTGGCTTGGATGTAACCATGCTCGGTCGTGATGTGCGCTCCCATTTTGTTCAGCGCATCGAGGTGCAGATCGACAGGACGTGCACCGATGGCGCAGCCGCCAGGGAGAGACACATGCGCTACACCGGAGCGGGCTATTGCCGGACCCAGCGTGAGGATCGAAGCACGCATGGTTTTGACCAGTTCATAAGGTGCGATGGCATTGTTCAGAGAGGTGGCTTCGATGGTGTAATCCGTCGCCGGGAAATCTACCGTGGAAACCCTCGCAGACATAAATGCCAGCAACTTCGCCATCGTGATGATGTCGCGCACCTTTGGCAGCCCGCGCAGGATCACCGGCTCCGCGGTCAAGAGAGTTGCAGCCATCGCCGGCAGCGCTGAATTTTTTGCTCCGCTGATCCGCACCGTTCCCTGGAGCGGTTTTCCGCCACGTATTCTGAACCTGTCCATTGAATTTTTTCAGAACTGCTTGTCTCTCCTATTCGCCCAAAGCCTTTCTTAAGTTTTCCCCGCTTGCTCTGAGTTTCCTAACCGCTTCCTTGACGGAAATTCCTCGTTTCAACATCACCAATGCGACAGGCAAATCGTGTTTACTTTGACGCAGAGCGTGTTCTACAGCCGACGCATCTTTGGTTGTTGCCTCTTTCAAAATTTGCCTCGCTCGCTTCCTAAGTTTCGCATTTGCAATGCCGAGGTCGATCATCAGGTTGTCATAAACGAAGCCAAGTCGAACCATGGTAGCGGTTGAAAGCATGTTCAAGACCATCTTTTGTGCCGTGCCAGCCTTTAGACGGGTTGAGCCGGTCAGCACTTCGGGGCCAACCTCACAGGCGATCGAAATACTCGCGGCCCGATCAAGTGGGGAATTTCGACTGGAAGTTAGAGCTATTGTGAGTGCTTCTTGTTGATTCGCACATTTCACCGCTCCTAAAACATAAGGGGTCGAGCCGCTCGCTGCGATACCCACCAGCGTATCTGTTTTGTTCAAGCAGAGTCTACTTAGATCGCGAGCTGCATCTTGCGGCCGGTCTTCCGCCCCCTCCACAGCAGCAGTTATCGCTTTCTTGCCCCCTGCGATCAACGCCCGCACAAGCTTTGGGGATGTGCCGAAGGTCGGCGGGCATTCTGAAGCATCGAGCACGGCTATGCGCCCACTTGAACCTGCACCGACATAAATTAATCGACCGCCTTGCTGGATGCGTTCAACAATAGCATCTACTGCCCGTGCAATTGCGGGTAGTTCGCGTGCGACTGCTGCGGCGACCTTACAATCCTCTCGGTTCATCAAGCGCACAATTTCCATGGGGGACATGCGATCGAGATCCTTCGAAGCCGAATTCCGCCGCTCAGTCAGCAGTTGTCGGGTACCCCTGAGATTTTTGTGCTGCCAACGCATTTCTAAAGTATAGCCGTAGACGGACACGCGACGGCGATTCTGGATGCGGCAAACCGGAGTTTGCTACGAGACCGTCAATATCCGGGGCCTGTTTGGGGCGATGCCGATTACGTTCGAATGAGAATTGACGTGAACGACATCCTTAGAGTGAGGCCCTGATTGTATATGCCGAGAATCAACTATGATGAAGAAGCACCAATCAATCAACCCAATTAGTCGATTTACGGAAGCAGGTTCATGGACGTACTAAAACAGCTGTTCGAGCGGTATTTCCATTCTCCAGCCGAGCACATTAAGCCGCTACAAGGAGAATTGGGCGGATCCGGCCGCAGGATTTTCCGCTTGTCGAATGCAAAAGCAAGCGCGATTGGTGTGCTGTATGGCGTGCGCGAAGAAAATGTCGCGTTCCTTGAGTTCTCCAGGCATTTCCGCAAGCACGGTTTGCCGGTGCCGGAAATTTATGGCGAAGATTTAGAGCGTGGTGCCTATCTGGAAGAAGACCTTGGTGACACCACTCTCTTTGAATTCCTTTCGAAAAACCGTGCGGGGATGGAAATCGCGCCGCTGGCAGTTGAGATATATCGCGAGGTTGTGGACGTACTGCCGCGGTTTCAGGTGCCGGCCGGCCACGACCTGAATTACTCGGTGTGTTATCCGCGGGCAAGTTTCGATCGTCAGTCGATCACCTGGGATTTGAACTATTTCAAATATTATTTTCTACGTCTGGCAGCGATTCCCTTCAATGAACAGGCCTTGGAAGACGATTTCGGACGGCTGACCGATTTCTTGTTGAGCGCTCCGCATGATTATTTTCTATACCGTGATTTTCAGTCACGCAACATTATGCTGCGAGATGGCAAGCCGTACTTTGTGGATTATCAGGGCGGTCGCAAAGGTGCGTTGCAGTACGACATCGCTTCACTGTTGTTCGATGCGAAGGCAGACTTGCCGCCGGAATTGCGTACTCAACTGTTGGAACGCTATCTGGGCGAACTCGCCAAATTCATCACTGTGAATCGTGGGGAATTCAAGCGCCACTACTACGGCTATGTTTACGCGCGAATTCTACAGGCACTCGGAGCGTATGGATTCCGCGGGTTCTACGAGCGCAAAACTCATTTTTTGCAAAGCGTGCCGTTCGCGCTGAAAAATGTACGCTGGCTTCTGCACAACGTGAAGCTACCGATAGAACTGCCGACGCTCATGAGCGCGTTTCAAAGTATGCTGGCTTCGGATATGTTGAATTCACTGGCGACGGAAGAGCAAAAACTCGCGGTGCGCATTTTTAGTTTTTCGTTTCACCAAGGATTGCCGAAAGACGAGACTGGCAATGGTGGTGGCTTCGTTTTCGATGGGCGCTCGTTGCCGAACCCTGGGCGGGAAGAGCGGTTCAAGCTACTAACCGGTCGCGACGCGCCGGTGACCGAGTATCTTAATCAGCAAGAAAGTGTGCACCAGTTCTTCGCGAGCGCCCTGTCTCTGGTCGATGCCAGCATCAGCGATTATCAGCAGCGTGGGTTCAAGAACTTGATGATTTCGTTTGGCTGTACCGGCGGCCAGCATCGATCGGTATTTCTCGCTGAACAATTGGCGAAGCGCTTGCGTGGCCGAAAGGGCTTGGAAGTTGTCCTTCGACATATTGAACTGGAGAAGAAGGACGCATGAAGGCGATGATTCTTGCCGCAGGGCTCGGAAAGCGTCTCCGGCCGCTAACTAACGATCGTCCGAAAGCGCTGGTAGAAGTGAACGGGCGCACTTTGCTGGAAATTACGCTGACCCGTTTGAGCAGGTTTGGGATCCGCGAAGTGATTATCAATGTTCACCACTTCGCAGATATGATCGTCGATTACCTCAGAGCCAACAACAGCTTTGGAATGCACATTGAAACCTCGCGGGAAGAAGTCCTGCTTGATACCGGCGGCGGGTTAAAGAAGGCAGCTTGGTTTTTCCTGAAGGGTGGTGCCGCGCTGGACGAGCCATTTGTTCTGCACAATGTGGATGTGATCAGCGCCATTGACTTACAGAAGATGGCGGAGGCCCACCCGGCAAGGGGAGGACTAGCGACTCTGGCCGTGCAGGAACGGAAAAGTTCCCGCTATCTTCTGTTTGATAAACAGCTCCATTTGTGCGGCAGGCAAAAGGAAAGCGAGGAGAGCAGGGAAATCGCACGAGGGGAATGTCCAGAGTTACGGCCGCTCGCGTTTTCGGGGATTCACATTATTTCTCCGCGGCTACTCTCGATGATTCAGCGGGATGGAGTTTTTTCGATTATTGATGTTTATCTGCAGCTTGTTGCGGAAGGGCAGAACATCGCTGGTTATCGGGCGGACGGGGACTATTGGCGTGACCTCGGAAAATTGGAGCAGGTTCAGCTTGCCGCCGAGGACTTCAGGCAAAAGTTAATTTTATGAATTGGCCGACCGAAGCCCCCCGGCCATAGGCTAGTTAACCAGTCCAAGTCCTTGCAGCACCGCGTCGTGGACTGCGGGGCGTACCTCGGCAATTTTGTGATTTTCACGAGTCGGGTTCACTCGATTGGTGAGTAGCACGACAAAAAGTTGCCGATCAGGATCGATCCAAATCGTGGTTCCTGTGAACCCGGTGTGGCCGTAACTGTGAGTCGAAAAATAGTGGCCGCTGGAACTGCCTTCCGTTGGCACGACCCAACCTAATGTTCGGGTATTGTCTGCGAGCGCTTGCGGCACGGTAAATTCCGCGATCGTGGAGCGTTTCAGAACGCGCTGGTGAGCATATATTCCGCCATTTAGAAGCATCTGGCAGAACGCGGCAAGATCCGGCGAGGTGCTGAATACGCCTGCATGCCCAGAAACCCCGCCAATGACGAATGCGTTTTCATCGTGAACTTCGCCCTGTACCAGGTGGTGGCGTAATTGATTGTCAATTTCGGTTGGCGCAATCTCAGGCCAGAGTTTCTTTGGAGGGAGATACAAGCTGTGCTGCATACCCAGGGGGTCGAAAATATACTCATCCGCGAGCTCATTAAGCGGTCTCCCAGTGAGCCGCTGAATAATTTCCGCCAGCAAAATAATTCCGAGGTCGGAGTAAACAACTTTGGTGCCAGGTTCGTATTCCAAAGGCTCGATAATAATACGCGAAATGGTTTCTTGTTTGCTCGTCGACGTCCTCCAATATTCCTTGAACGGTGGCAAGCCAGAAGTGTGCGTCATCAAATTGCGTACGGTGACTTTTCGGCGCCATTGGGGCTGCGGGCCGTTGTCCCACTCCGGCAGATAGCGATCGATCGGAGCGTCCAAATTCAATGGAGAAGCAAAATCTTCCTCGACCAATTTTTCTACCAAAGTGGTAGTGACTACGACTTTGGTGAGCGAAGCGATGTCATACATCGTGTCGATTTTGGTTGCGGGAGCAGCGTCGTCGTAGCTGAGCCTGCCGAAGGAGTGCAACGAAACTCTACCACGATACCCGACGGCGATGGTGGCCCCGGGAAACGCTCTCTCGGAGATGGCTTTTTCAATCACGGAAAAAGCCGGCTGCAACTGCCTTTCGACACGCAGGTCCATGGGCTGGAGCGTCATCGGATTCGCCCGAACTCCTAGGCCGAATCCCGCGTGCAGATTGATCCCCGGAATCGTTACCGGCAAATGACCTTGAATGGGAATTTGCCCGAACAGCGCGCGAGCGATGGAAATTTGGGCGACATCGCTGATGCCGAAGGCAGCAATCCATGTTTCGGCCTGTGGAAATCGTTCGATTAGATACGGACTACCGAGCGCCGCGGTGATGACCGGTTTGCCGCTCTTGTAGATTTGTTCGATCAACGGAATTTGATCTGCCGGCACATCAACGTCGCCTTTGCGATCGCTGACACGAACGAAGAGAGCCAGGATCACGACGTCATAGGCATCGGGCGAAGGAAGCTTCAGCGTATCGGCCTTCGCAAATTTGGTGTCCGCGCGCAAGGTGCTCAACGAATCGAACCGGGGGCGCAGCTCGCGCTCGAGATCCTCACCAGGGTATGGCTCGGGGTCTGCGTAAAGGCACACGAGAAGTGCTCGCGTGGGTTTTGTGGCATCGAGTGGCAAACGGTGTGGTATATCGCGCAGCAATGTAATGCCACGATCGGAAATCTGCTGAGCCTCTGCCTGCCAACTCCCCAGGCCGAATTTCTCATTCAGCGCATTGACATCGACCAAGCGGTTGTCGTTCAGGCCGAGGCGCGCTTTCGCTTGCAAGATGCGGCCAACCGAATCGTCAAGACGCTCTCCTGATATCTGTCCTGAATTCACAGCCGCCAGCAGTGCATCGTATGCTGCATCCGGAACAGGAGGCATGAGCAGCGCATCAGCCCCGGCGAGAAATGCGCGGACTGCAGCATCGCCGGGAGCATAACGCACCGTGATTCCGCCCATATCCATCGCGTCGGTGACAACCAGGCCTTGAAAGCCTAGTTCCCTCCGCAGAACACCGGTAAGGATGTTGTGAGACAAAGTTCCCGGCGTGTTCGGATCAGGCTCAAGCGCGGGCACGTTGAGATGCCCCGTCATGATGCTACCAACTCCGGCATCAATGGCTGCGCGAAACGGCACAAACTCCATATGGTCCAGCCGATCCCTATCGGCTTTGATAACCGGCAGATCGATGTGTGAATCGGCCGAGGTATCACCGTGACCGGGAAAATGTTTAGCGGTGGCCAGCCCGCCGTTTTCCTGCGCACCCCGAACAAATTCCGCGACGTATTCAGCGACTTTGGCGGGATCCTCGCCGAACGAGCGCGTGTTGATGATGGGATTGCCAGGATTATTGTTTACATCCGCAACCGGAGCGTAAATCCAATGGACGCCGGCGGCGCGGGCTTCGAGGGCGGTAACTTTGCCCATGGTGTAAGCGTCCTTTGGATTGCCCGCGGCGGCGAGAGCCATCGCTGTGGGAAAGGACGTTCCTTCTTCCAAACGCATCGCGGTGCCGCGTTCAAAATCGGCGCCGATTAGAAGCGGGAGTTTTGATTTGGATTGCAGCTGGTTGGCGAGTACCGCGGTGGGATAGGCCTGACTCTTTACAATTCCGATCGGGGAACCATGCGTGACGTTGATGAACCCGCCTACGTGCAGATCATTTACGCTGTGGAGCATCTGGGCGTACGCCGCAGAATCCGTGGCAGTGAAACTTCCGTGGTATGTAACGAAGAGAAGCTGGCCGACTTTTTCTGCCGCGGTCATCTTGCGCAGATTAGCATCGACCCACGTCTGCTGCTCCGCGGTCAGTTTGCTAAGGGCAGCCGATTGCTGCCCGGGCTTGGCCCCGCTGGCTTCAGCCGCCCTCGCGGATTTCGCTACCCGATTGTGACTACCAGCTATTGGCGTCATAAGAAACAGGAGCGTTACGGGCAGAAACAAAAGTCCGGCAGTACGCCTGTGCATTTCAATTTGTCCCCCTGGCCGCGAGCGCTGCTGGACTGTATATAACACGCACACCGAAAGCGAACAATCAGAGTGCGGTAGGCCCGTTCCAGAATATCATTGGGAAACACGAAACAACTGAGGAGAGCGTTGATGGTTTTTCGCTCCGCTTCGCCCTTGATCTTTATTGCCATGGCTGCCGCTTGGAGTTCGGCTCCAGGAAACAATCTCACCACTGCGCAGAAACCCGCCAGCAAATCGAAAAGTCCCAGTTCATCCAAAACTCATATCGGACGAGTGCAAACCGGCCTGGAGACACTGGAAAGCGAGAAGTTCGCGGCGCTGAAGGGAAAACGCGTCGGACTGATTACAAACCACACCGGTCAGGATTCGCAGGGACGATCCACGGTAGAATTACTGGCACACGCGCCCGGCGTACACTT
>Ga0209656_10001995_pt1 | contig 13316 bp, 13 predicted proteins | sample BogFormECP12_OM2_FD_188239 | JGI IMG/M metagenome (GOLD analysis project Ga0209656, IMG submission 188239) | Bog forest soil microbial communities from Calvert Island, British Columbia, Canada - ECP12_OM2 (SPAdes) (version 2) | ecosystem: Environmental > Aquatic > Freshwater > Wetlands > Bog ... | reverse complement strand
CACCCATTCTTCCAATAATTGTCGTTGCTCTTCTTCCAGCTTGATGGACTGGCGCGGCGTCTTCATCGAACACTACTATATCGCGCCAAATTTTATTGTCTAGTTATTTGCGCACCACTACACTAGGAGGAATTCCAGCTCTTCATGGCGCTGCTTGATCGATTGTGATCCAAGCAAACTCGTGTTTACCGAAGAAACCCGACACGTGATTCGCAGAATTTATAGTTCGCGAAAAATGGCGATCCTCGATCTCCGAGCACCGCTGAATGAGTTTATTCAGCAGCGCTTCGAGGGCTTCGTAAAGGAAAATTATGGCTCCTTCTTCAATATCGATTGATTCCGGCGTTTTCCGCGCGGTTGGTGGATGAAGCCACGAAGGTACTTGCCCTTCCGTACAGACCCGCGCGGCGCTTCGGAACAGAGCCTGACTTGGCTGCGGGCTTATGTTTTCTATATCCCGAATTTCTCAGATTTGTCCCGACGGACTTCTCCCCTGTAAAACCCGCGCCAACCTGCAATGTAATCAGCGAAGACCCGATTGCGGAGATTTTCGTCAGCCACGCATGGCGCGACAGATCCGCCTTCTGGGAGATAAGTGCGAACGTCGGATTTCGCACAGCTCTCATGAACGCTGACCTCTTTTCGTTGGGCTTTCGCGCTGTCGGATTGACGATCTTTCAAGAAACGGTTGACGTGATAAAGCTCAACGTCCCAGAGGGACCGAGCTTTGCGGCTGATCCGACATTGCTAAGGCGTCTAAGGATCCTAAGAGCTTACCTTCGATCTGATTGCTACGACTTCTTTGGTTCACTTGATGAAAAACTCCGTGCGGTTATGCAGTACCTCGTGAGCGAAGGGAGGTGCCCGTCATGCTACCTCGATTACCCACCTATTGCATCCGGCATCGTGCGTAAACCAAAGAAAGTTGCAATGATTCTGGCTGAGTTTAGCGGAAAATCGCCTCGTTTCATTCAACGGCACCTCAGTGCGGCGAGAACGACGAACCGACAGACGTACGGCAAGCCGAGCAGATGCATTCGATGTTACGCGAACCAGCGAGAATCAGTCGCTCTCATCGGCACATATTGGCATTAATCTCCTGGTTTCTTCGATTCGGGCCCCGCATGAACCCGGCTCAGTGCATCGATCGCTCCATCGGGAAACAGTCTCGGATTTCTTCCGACCCCTTCCCGGAGATCTTGGACGACGGTTTAAAGGGTTGCTCGAAGCTGGTTCATTGACTGATTTCGTGAACTCTACGCGTTTCCTGCTGCGCACCAATTGGCAGATTTCAATGGCGAAACTTGAATACGCCATGTTGACCAACGGGCCGAGTCTCTTCGGCTTTCCCTAGATTTTAGGGGAATTGGGTTTCAATAATTTGAAGGGCCGCCCTTCCGGTCCTCGGTCGTATACCTGCACGAGCTTGCGGACTCTCCAGAACGCGATCGAATACTACCGGCTCTTCGATTGCGACTTCGTCATTCCAGATTCCTTGGCAGTTCCGCACGCCGGGTCGGCAAAGTGCCCAACACGCTCTGCTTTATCGAACTTTTTTAAGAGCTGGCGATCGATTGTGGATTGTGCCGAGCAAAGTCAATGGCTAACGGAATGGCGCCACCGAATTGCACAATGGAACTCCATAGCAGCAGGAGCACATTCGCTAACACTTCTGTGCTCTGGCTTAAGAAATTACGATATGCCGGCGCCGACACCTGAGATGCTGAGCGGCACTGTGGAATTCATCTTCGACAAGCGTTACCGAGCCTGGTACCTGCCGTTGCCCTTACGGCCATACCTGGAGAGAATACGTCGGCTTTGGCACAGTTTGTTGACGTCGTTTAACGTCTGCTCCTTTGTACGCTCCGAGCAACTCGGTCACCTCTATCAATTCATCGACTTGAGAGAAGATCCGTCTCTGGTATTTCAGAATCCTTCCGCAAAATTGCTCAAAACCGGTCTCGCAGGAAGTCCCGAGCTTTCAGACTTTTTGCCCTTCGACCGTTTCTTTCTACGACACTATAGTAATACGACTCTGCGTGATTGCGGTGCCCTTGAAGACGAAGTGCGAGCATTCCATGGTCACGCCGGAATCGGTTTCGATCCGCTCCGGGCACAGTCACTGAATGTGGCCATTAACCGTCCGTTGATGGATCGTTTTGCCGCTATCCTGCTTCGGGAAGTTGATTTATGAACCATTTTTCTTCGCTTTCCACGCGCTTCACCTGCATCTCTTCCGCTCCAGAGAACCGTAAGATGGGTCGGGATCTCGCAGTTTTGCTGGAAAGCACCATATTCAACCAAAATCTAGTCGGCAAAATTTTTCAGGTTCTGTTTTCGACAGTGCGAACCCTACGGGGCCGTGCGCTGGAGGCGAGGCCGGCAAAAAAGGCGTACACCATCGTAAGCGACGCCCCCGTGGAGCTTACGAAAAACATGCGCAAGTGCTAAAATCTATTCGAAATATCCGAAAAGCCATTGGTGCAGAATCGAAAGGTGCGTTGACCAACCTGATGATCGATAACGCTCAACGCATTTTTAATCAGTTCCAGGCTGAGGATGAATCTCTAGACAAACTGGCAACCGAAATTGTGTTAAGGGTACTGCAAGGAATGGCCTCAAAGTCTCGCCAATGGACGGCGACGACTTATCTCACCGTAATCCAGTGCTTTCCTGATGTACTTGAGGTCGAGCGGTTCGGCGAGCGATGCGGACCACAAAAAGGCTTTCAAAGGTATCACATGCAGGCAGCGAAGCTTATAGACGAGCATTATCCATTGTCCCCCAACACCTTTGAAACGATTCGAAGTGGTCGTAAAACGGAGCGAGCACGTCATTTGGCGCTAGGCAGCCCTGACGATCTGTTTCGTGTGCTCGGACTGGGCCCTTCGTTTGCATCGACAATGAAAATCGACGAGCTCGCCTCGTACGTATTACGAGCACTGCTTGGCTTCACCGGTCGGAGGTCCGTCTGCCTCATCGAGCTGGAGCTCCGGCACCTTAAAAAGCTTGGGTCTTGACCTTCCCTTGCTCTGCGCTTCGGGGCGACGTCGCGAATCGACGTTTGTTACCCACTCAAAACAGCGGAGAGCCACATTTCTTGATCACAAATGAGTCACTAACACAGCTTTGCCTAGTAAAGGAACAGGACTGAAAATCCTCGTGTCGGCGGTTCGATTCCGCCCCTAGCCACCACTTTTTCTCCCTCGTAATGGCCTGCTTTTAAGGCTGTTGTCCAGGAAACCACACAAAACCCTGATTTTATTTAAATAGAACAGGAGTGGACAGGGGGACAGAATAGGCCTCGAAATGCGTCACTAATTCGTCACAAAAACGCCTGTGTCACGATTGCGTCACTGTAGATGATCGAGCTTACTCAAGAGAATATGCCACGGCCCCAGCAAGGGATTCTCTCGATGAGGCAAATCGTCCAGCTTGTCAAAACGGCGACGAGAGTCGAGGGAGCTTTTAAAATTGGGGACAACACAGAACCTCCCCTGATACTGCGGCCTGCTTTTTGCTCGCTTGCACCAGGGCAGACTCTACAAGGCCAAGGGTCCCACGATCCACCGGCAGCTTTCCGAAACACCTGCAACTTCAGCTGGAAACTACGAACTATTTTCCCCTGCCCGCTCGCTGGACGATAAGGCGTCGAACACTCAATCAAGCTCGGCTTCAAGCGGGATGATTCTGCGCTCCTGGCCGTTAGCCAGTCTTGCCGGCAGATCGATATATCAGCCAGGGAATAGACCGGAACCGGGTAGACTCACCTGAGACTTTTGCTGAGACCAACCGGGCGCTTGGCCGGTTTTAAATGGCGAATCAAGCAGCCAATTTTAGTGCCTGGCGCTTCTTTCGGTCTTTGATGTCCGACGGGAAATCTGGCGGATACTCTCCCGCTCGAATTCGCTGCAAGGCTCGCTCCAAGCTTTCATACACGATATAAGTTTCCCGAACCTCCTTACCCTCCTCCTTGGGTAGGATTTCGAGCCATCCCATTTCCGGGAAGTTCTTCGCCGCATAGATCAGCCGATCAACAACCTTTGGAGAGAGAAGTTCCTTGGCTTGTCTTTTTGTGATCTGCGAGGAGTTCGCCGCTCTCAAGGCTGAGTAGGAAAGAAAAATCGCGAGCTGAAATCGGCGATTTAACAAGAATTTGTCAAAATCTCATGTTCATATTAGAAATTGAGAGAATATTCGGATTTATTTCACCCATGTTATTTCGGCTCGAGCTGGAAAATTTCTATTCCATCAAGGATTCGCAAGTCATCGACTTGCGGGTAGCGGAAAATGCGCCCGACGTCTCGCAGCGCTTTGCTCCAATTCATGACGGGTCTAGGGAGCGGGCGCCAAAAGTCATCGCCATATTTGGCCCTAACGCATCGGGCAAATCCATGGCGCTGCGAGGGCTTTCCTTTTTGGCGTGGTTCGTACAACACAGCTTCCTCCAATTGCCGGCCGCTAGCGATACCCCGCCTGGCCTCGGCTTTCAGCCCTGCGAGAGGTTCTACTCTCACGACACTTCAGAACAGTTGACGCGACTTTGCGCGCATCAGACGTTCACATTCACCTTGACCTTCAAATTCTCCAGGGAGGTGACCCGCTTGCAATTGTCGAGAAGGCCTGCCAGAAAGTGCGCCAACATGCCAGCAATCGTGGCCCATTCAGCGCGCAAGCTGTGCCGTTCTTTTGCAACGTTGGCCAGAGTACCGCAAGCCAATGTCGGCTAACCGACTCGCGGCGCGGATTGGTCTTGCCCAGATCCAGGCATCCGCCAGCGTTGAGCCAGAATTTCGGGCTTTTCTCTCCTTGCTTGGATTGCCGTTCGCTTGACCTGGGTTCTCCCTGACTCGGAAATTCTATTTGCGGATCCCAACTTAAGCCAAAGGGTTGACGATTGATGGGAATCTGCGCTTGTCGAGAGTTCGGCCGATTTGATATCCGCACTGAATCCCTTATGGCCCGAGTAAAGCAGATTCCCGGCGCAAACAATGAGCCAGCGAATAAACGCCAAGAATGCCATCGCTGGTTTTGATGAGCGACTCTTGGCATTCTTCGCAGGTCCCAGTTTGGCGCTCGCGTTTGGGGTTCACCATTCAACGAGCGCCAAATGCTATTCCTATCAACCCGTTTTTAATTGCTCGGTTAGATAGAAAGGAACGATGGCGAGCTTTACCTCGATATTATTCCGAGTGGCCTTGGAATATGGACAAACCTGATGCGCCGCCTCGACGAGCTTTTCTGCCTCGGCTTTGTCGAGATCCGGTAGATGGACTTCGAGCTCAACGGCGAGCCGAAATCCGTCGTCGTCTTTTCCAAAAGTAACGTGCGCAGTGACCTCGATGGCGCTGAGCTTCGTGTGTTGCTGCCCGGCTACAAAGCCGATTGCCCCGGCGAAGCAAGCTGCGTATCCGCAGGCAAAAAGTTGCTCGGGATTGGTAGCGCCTGGCTTCCCTGGTCCACCCATTTCGCGAGGAACACTCAATTCAGCTTTCAAGACTCCATCATAAGTTTTCACGTACCCGTCTCGTCCGCCGGTCGCTGTTGCGACCGCCGTATATAATGGTTCGTATGCCATAATATTTTCCAGTTTCTGTTTAGATCACGGACCAAAAGCCCTTTGTATTAACTTTGGACTAAATGGAATTCTATTTGGGATTCTATTCAAGTACGATTCCATACTAAGCATGCCTCCCACTTATGAGACGATGCACTAGTTAAGCAGGATACGGTTGACTTCATTAGCAGCTTCCATCTGCACCATGTGACCCGCGTTCGGAAAGACGTGAACCTTGGCAGCCTCCCCTAAAGCATTTGAGTGCGAGGCTGGGATAATGCGATCCTTCGCGCCCCAGATGATTTGGATCGGTTTGCCGAGCTTGGCGACCTGCGGGGCCAGTATGGTCCGCTGTCGGTCACCGTCTAGAAACGCAGACGCGATCGCCTCCAATGCATTCTGAACACCATCCAGACGCTTGAACCGGAGAAGATCGTCAACCAGTTGCCGGGTGACCAGGTTTTCATCCGCGAACAAACGGATGGTCAGAGCCTTAAGTTCCTTCCGGCTGTTCGTATGGGCGAAACCGCGCACATATTCAGCATCGATTTCACTGCCGAGCCCTGCAGAGGCGATCAACGTCAATGACCGGACCCGATCGGGTGATCTGAGCGCAGTTGCCATACTGGTTGCGCCGCCGAAGGAGTGACCAATCAGATGGAAATCTCCCAGTTTCAACGCGTCGGCGAACCCGATTACGGCTTTGGCCAAGGCCTCCAAAGTCGGATCGTCGATCGTCTTATCGGAGGCTCCATGACCTGGCAGATCTAACGCGTAAACTACGCGTCCGGCAGCCAATACTTCATGATTAAATAACCAATTATTCTTGTCGCCGCCGAAGCCATGAATGAGCAGGACGGCTTCGCCGCTTTCGCCGCGTCTCAAATAACTTAGAGTGTGGCCGTCCACAACAACGGTTTCAGGGCCGGCTGCCGCTTTGTCCTCTTCACTCACGCCGAGTACAAAACGGCTTTGAAATTCGGCTACGAACACATCTATTTCGGCATCCGAAACATCCGCTTCCGAGACCACACCTAACAGAGCGCCGACAGGTAAAACTTCTGCCTCACTCGCGACGCGCTGGCGCAGAATCCCGCCGGTCGGAATCTCGAGCGACCCCGCTATCTTATCGCTCTCAACTTCGACGACCGCCGTTCCTGCCTGGACGGTATCGCCTTCGCTGGCTAGCCACCGATTAACCGTTCCCTCTTCCATAGATAGGCCCCATTTCGGCATTGTAATCGGTCTAATTCTTTCACTCATTTCGCGTACTCCACGACTTCGTTGATCGCCGCCTTCACTTTGGCTGGGCTCGGTATGTACAGGTCCTCCAATGCGTCAGAGAACGGAACCGGAGTATGCGGTGCGCACACCATGTAGACGGGAGCTTTGAGATCGCCGAAGGCTTTCTGAGCCGCGATCGCAGCGATATCCGTTGCCACGTTGCAGCGCGGGTACGATTCGTCGACGACCACCAGTCTGCCGGTAATTGAAACACTTTCAAGAATTGTTTCCTCATCCAATGGGCTTGTTGTGCGCGGATCAATTACTTCACATTCAATGCCCTCTTTCGCCAGTTCCTCTGCAGCCTGCAACGCAATGTGCACCATCCGGCCAATAGCCACGACGGTGACATCGTCGCCATCACGGACAATGTTCGCCTCACCGAAAGGAATCGTGAAGCTCTCCTCGGGCACCTCACCTTCCAATCCGTACAACAGCTTATGCTCGAAGAAGATCACCGGGTCGTTATCCCGGATCGCCTCAATCAAGAGGCCCTTGGCATCGTACGGCGTCGATGGAACGACGCACTTCAGGCCAGGGATGTGGGTGAAGATCGAGTACAAGCTTTGCGAATGTTGAGCTGCGGCGCGAAACCCCGCGCCGAACATGGTGCGAATCACCACTGGTGTCACAGCCTTGCCCCCGAACATGTAGCGAAATTTAGCCGCCTGATTGTAAATCTGGTCAAAGCAAACGCCCAGGAAATCCACAAACATGAGTTCCGCGACCGGCCGCAGACCGCAAGCTGCTGCTCCAACGGCTGCACCAATAAAGGCCGACTCGGAAATCGGCGTATCCATGATGCGGTCGCCAAACTTCCCATACAGTCCTTTGGTGACTCCAAGGACTCCGCCCCAAGCGTCTTTTTCGCCTTCGCCTCCCTTACCACCGACATTGTCTTCTCCCATCGCGATAACCGATTCGTCTCGCGCCATTTCTTGAGCCATCGCCTCATTAATTGCCTGTTTGAAACTAATTTTACGTGTCATTGCTATTGTCTCCGGGGGTTGCCAGTTATGCGTAAGCCACATACACATCGGTCAAGAGATCCGAGGCCTGAGGTTTCGGCGCAGCCTTTGCGAACGCCACCGCCTCTTCGATTTCCGCTCGAACCTGATCATCGATCAGATCGAGTTCCTCACCGGTAAGGAGTCCTTGCTTTGTCACCCGTTGCCGGAACAGCATCAGGCAGTCCTTCGTTTCCCGAATCTTTTTTACTTCATCCACACCGCGATAGGTTTGCTGGTCACCTTCGAAATGACCGAAGTAACGGTTCACCTTCACTTCAATCAGCGAAGGCCCACCCCCGGCTCTAGCGCGATCAATCGCTTCGCCGGCGGCCTCGTAAACGGCGAAAAAATCGTGGCCATCGACGATTGCGCCCGGCATGTCAAACGCTGCGGCTCGATCCGCAATATTTCCGGTCGCAACCGACCAGCGCGCCGCAGTTGCCTCGGCATAGCCATTGTTTTCGGCGACGAAAATTGCCGGGAGGCGCCACACCGAAGCGAGATTAAGAGATTCTAGAATGGTTCCCTGATTGGAAGCACCATCTCCAAAAAAGCAGACGGCAACGTTGTCTGTACGCTTCACTTTTGCGGCCAAGGCTGCACCGCAGATCAACGGTCCACCGCCACCGACAATCCCGTTTGCACCCAGCATGCCGAGATGGAGATCAGCCACATGCATGGAGCCCCCTTTTCCTCCGCAAATGCCGGGCTTTTTGCCATAGATCTCAGCCATCATAGTGCGGACATCCAGACCCTTTGCTATACAGTGGCCGTGGCCGCGATGCGTGCTAGCCAGGTAATCTTCGCTCCGGAGATGCATGATAACACCTGTGGCCGAAGCTTCCTCTCCGGCGTACAAATGAACGAATCCAGGGATCTCGCCCGTGGCGAATTCCACGTGCAGACGCTCCTCAAATTCGCGGATGCGTCGCATAATCAGATAAGCATTCTGAAGTGATTGCTTGTTCAATTCAGTTGTCATTCAGTTTCCTTTTATTAACTGGGGTTTTTTGCTAAAGAAGTGTTAGCACGTTTCCGGAGTAGACCTTCACCAGCTGCCAGATCGAGGGTTCTTCGGACATCAACAGTCAGCGGGCCTTCCCGGTCGAGCCACACCAGCGGAAATTCGTCGGGCCCGAATTCAATCTCACGCTCACCGTCCAACGCTACCGTTCCACGCTTAAGTCCTATCTTTGTGATAACGCCGGGCGGCAACGCCACTACCTCACGCACCGGCCACACACAAATCAATCCGGGACCAATCGGGGCGCACAACCATTGTTCCGGTGATTGAGAATCGAGCCGGACATGGCATCCTTCCGCGACATCCCGTCCCGTTGGACGCATTAAGCCGGCGATCGATGATAAGCCAACAGCATCTGGTTCAGCGAACGTGACAAAAATCTCGGACAGATCGTCAGGTTCCCACACCGCCCGTGAACCGACATATCGGCTGCGAGAGATAGCAACATCGACCAAAGCTATCTCGCACCGATCGCCGAGACACACGTTCAAGCGTTTGTTACGGCGGCAAATACTCTTATGATCAATCCGGCCAGTCGCGCACAGAGCGGCAGCCATCCCAGCCACGGTCGCCTCGCGCAAATCAGGAAAGACGTTGTTCGTTCCGGTTGAGAGAGTGACCAACGGAATAGAGCCACACTCCGAGGCAACTACGCGATGAGTTCCGTCGCCACCTAATACTACAATGGTTCGCACACCTTTTGCCAGCATCGCTCGAACCGCCCGCCGTGTGTCATTTGCGGTCTGTTCCACTTCTTGGAAGATGAATCGAACCTCAGGCCAGCGGTCTGTCGCCCTCGCTGCATGCGACCGGACCGCACGAAGAACACCGCCGGCGATACCGCTGTGGTCGGGCATAAGAAAAACCTCATCGACCCCAAACGCGCCCAGCGCAGCGATCACTCTGGTTGCCATGCTCACTTTTTCAGAAGTCGGAAACAGTGATGCGCAGGAAACCAATCTCCGGATATCACGACCGGATGCGGGATTGGTGACGATTCCTACAAGAATCTTATCTCGGTGCTCCATATGTTCGGGGGAAACGAGGCGTGGCGGAAGACAAAATGCATTAAAGCAGAAACCTGTGCAGCAGTACCTGGTTCGTTTGTGGAAGCTCGGCCGTAGCCGATCAGCATGATTGCCAAAGTCATATTGCGCCTTCTACCAAAAAAAGCAAGAAACGCCGGACCAAACCGCTCATTCGCTGCCTCCAGAATCGCTTGGATAGGCCCGCAGGTCCAACGGTTTTAGATGACACTGAGTACGCCGCCTATACAGGCTAACTTCAGCTTGGCCTTGGATAACATATGCTCTTTATTGTCAATACAACTGAGAAAAATTAGCCCTTTGAAAAGCGTGGTGTCTAGTTCCTTCTCGTCAGCCGAGTGGGAAAAGGAGGCTTTGCGATGGCTGCGGCAACTCTTTCACGTGATCATCGTGGAGCACAGCTGCCGGCCAAAACGTGATTAGAGGTCAACGTTCGAAGGTTGTCATTTACAGGAGCATTCATGTCTGCCAGCCAGCCCCTATCCTGGTGATCAACAACGGGAGTTCCTCTCTGAAGTCTTCGGTTTTGGATCCCAAGACCGAGACGGTCTTGTCCTCAGGCCTCGCAGAACGCATCGGTACGGAGCAAGGCCTCCTGAAGCTAAGCGACCTGGAAAAAGTGAAGCACGAGGAGAAGTTGCCGCTAGCCGATCATCGATCCGCCGGGCCCTATTTTTATCTACCAAAGCTGGAGAGCCATCTTGAAGCCCGTCTCTGGAACGATGTTTTCAATTTCACTCAGGATTCGCTAGGCGTCGCCCGCGGCTCGATTCGAGCGACCGTGTTGATCGAGACGATTATGGCGGCGTTTGAAATGGATGAGATTCTCTACGAACTGAAAGATTATTCTGCCGGGCTTAACTGTGGCAGATGGGATTACATCTTCAGTTGTATTAAGAGAGGTCGGTACCGGGTATTTCGATGAGGTGAGCCAGGTGATCTCTGCCGGTGAGTCCTCGACCCGCCACTTTTCTGAGCACCCTCTCGCTGCGAACGTCTGGATCAATGCATCAAACCTTCAAGTCAAACTGCACTTACGCAATCTTTACGCTCACCTTCTCGAGATCACTATGTGACCCTGTTGTCGGATATGATTCTTCGCTCATGGATATCTTCTCTCGGGATATCCTGGCTAAGATCCAGACCGGAACATCTGGATGGGAGAAAATGGTACCCGAACGAGCCGCGGCGATTATCAAGGAGCGAAAGCTGTTCGATTACAATGATAGTGCAAGCCCTTCGATGGCCGGGTAACTTCCTGCTGCTCCAAGAGCCCAATCTGATTCATATCCGGCAGATCCAATTGATGCAGGATGCCGCCAGTGATGCAGACGCGGGCGATCAATCTGACCAGCAGCCGCGGTTGAAACCGCGCAGCATCAGTAAAAGATAGATGATAATAGGCATCGGTGCGGGGCTGGCCGTGATTGTAACACCGTCAGGTAATTACAGTTTGTTAGTCATAAAAGTCTTACCAGCCGGTTCTTCAGCAGATTAAGCTGACTCAGGTGTTTCCTGATGCGCGGAGGGGGTTTAGATGGCAATTCGATTTATTCACGCTTGCGTCGCCTGGATCGCGGTCAAGGCGATGGTATACACTATGTCATCCACCAAGGCTCCTCTGGAGAGGTCGTTAACCGGGCGTCTCAACCCTTGAAGCATTGGTCCTACGCTGATCACGTTAGCGCTGCGTTGAACCGCTTTGTAAGTGGTATTGCCTGTATTCAAGTCGGGAAAGATAAATACGGTTGCGCGGCCTGCTACCGGGCTATTCGGCGCTTTCGCTTTCGCAACGTCGGGCATAAACGCGGCATCGTATTGTAGCGGGCCGTCGATCAGGAGATCCGGCCGTTTCGATTGCGCAAGCTTCGTGGCTTCGCGAACTTTATCGACGTCGGCGCCCGATCCCGATTCGCCGGTAGAGTAGCTGATCATTGCGACCCTCGGCGGGATACCGAACGCCTTCGCCGAATCGGCGCTTTGGATCGCAATATCGGCGAGCGTCTCAACGTCCGGATCCGGAACCACTGCACAATCGCCGTACACTAGAACTTGCTCGGGCAAACACATAAAGAAGATCGAGGAAACAGCCTGCGCATTTGGCTTGGTCTTGATAATCTGAAGCGCGGGCCGGATGGTATTCGCAGTTGAGTGAACCGCCCCGGACACGAGGCCGTCCATTTCCCCGAGGGCCAACATCATCGTTCCCAAAACGACGTTGTCTTCAAGTTGGCTCGCGGCCATTTCCATCGAAAGTCCTTTGTGTTTACGTGCTTCGAATAAGGGGTTCACGTAATTTGGCCGGACCAGCGCCGGATCCAAGATCTCCAAGTTGTCTGGGAGCTGAATATCCTGGCTTTTTGCTACCGCCTGGACTTCTGAAGGCTTGCCCAAGAGTACGCAACGGGCAATTCCCCGGCGGCCGCAAATGGCAGCGGCCTTGACGGAGCGCGGCTCAGTGCCTTCCGGCAGAACGATCCGCTTTTTTGCCGCGCGAGCCTTTTCGGTCAGTTGATGCAGAAATGCGGCTGGAGAGAGCCTGAATTCGAACTCCTTTTTCGACTGAGAGATTAACCATTCGACATCCAAGGTTTGTGCCACGTGGTCGACAGCAGCCTGGGTGCGCTCAAGGTCATCTGCTGGGACCGCCGAGCTGAGTTGGAAAAGCTGTGTCGCTGTCTCGTAACTCCCTGTTCTAACCCGTAGCAGAGGCAATCCTGTATCCAGAGCCGGTCTGCAAAATTCGACAACGCGCTCATCGATTGGCATATCGCCCGTCAAAATCAAACCGGCGAGAGGAACTTTGCCGAGTGCCGCCATCGCTGCTGCGACGATGACGTCATTCCGGTCGGCCGCTGTTACCAGGATCGCTCCAGGCACCAGCGTATGAAAACTGTTGGGAACCGTGCGCCCCATGAGATACGTTTGCTTTACGCGCCTCTGCTCCATCTCTCCGGCGTGCAACACTTCCGCTCCGAGGTGTCGTTGGATGTCGAGTGTCCGAGGATAGGTTAAGCTATCGCTGTGCGGAACGACGCCAATGAGCTGCACTTTCCCACGACGAAAGAGTTGGCTCTCTGATCGGAAGCGGTCGGCCGGGCTCGGTAGGGTAACGTCGTCACTGATCGGATAGTGATTGATGATGACTCCAAGAAGCTTCTGGATGCCGCCAAATATTTTGGCACTATACTCGATTTGGTCATCGAGCTGATCCGTCGCTTTATCAGCGTCAGATGCAACCAGAATCACCTCGGCGTTAAGCGTCTTGGCTAATTCCTGGTTGAGGCTTCCGAGGTGTGGATCACCCCGAGCAGAACGCAGACCTTCGATCACCACTACATCAGCGGGCGCGGTCGAATCATGGAAGGCAGCGATCACCTGCCCCAATAGCTCGT
>Ga0209656_10001994_pt1 | contig 13316 bp, 12 predicted proteins | sample BogFormECP12_OM2_FD_188239 | JGI IMG/M metagenome (GOLD analysis project Ga0209656, IMG submission 188239) | Bog forest soil microbial communities from Calvert Island, British Columbia, Canada - ECP12_OM2 (SPAdes) (version 2) | ecosystem: Environmental > Aquatic > Freshwater > Wetlands > Bog ... | reverse complement strand
CCGCTACCTCGGCTTTCACTTCTTCACCAACGAGGCCGGCGGCAACGTGATGATGTTCATGAACCTCATCTGGATCTGGGGTCATCCGGAGGTTTACATCCTCATCCTGCCGGCGTTCGGCATTTTCTCCGAAGTGTTTTCCACCTTCTCGGGCAAGCCGCTGTTCGGCTACCGCTCGATGGTCTTGGCGACCATGGCCATCTGCATCCTTTCCTTCATGGTCTGGCTGCATCACTTCTTCACCATGGGAGCGGGCGCCGACGTCAACGCCATCTTCGGCATCATGTCGTCGATCATCGCGGTCCCGACGGGGGTGAAAGTCTTCAACTGGATGTTCACCATGTACGGCGGCCGCGTCCACTATGCGTCGCCGATGTACTGGTCAACCGGTTTCGTCGTCACCTTCGTCATCGGCGGCATGACGGGCGTGCTAGTGGCGGTTCCTCCGGCCGATTTCCTGGTGCACAACAGCCTGTTTCTGGTGGCCCACTTCCACAACGTGATCATCGGCGGGGTGCTGTTCGGCGCGTTCGCGGGCTATACCTACTGGTTCCCCAAGGCCTTCGGCTTCCGCCTCGACGAGCGCTTAGGGAAGGCCGCGTTCTGGTGCTGGTTCATCGGCTTCTATCTCGCCTTCACGCCGCTCTATATCGTGGGCCTCATGGGCATGACCCGGCGCATGCAGCATTACGATGTCCCCGCCTGGCACCCTTGGCTGCTGGTCGCCGCCCTCGGCGCCGCGGTCATTCTTGCCGGCATCGGGTGCCAGATTGCGCAACTCATTGTGAGCATCCGCCATCGCGAGGAGCTGCGCGACACGACTGGCGACCCCTGGAACGGCCGGTCGCTGGAATGGGCGACCTCCTCGCCGCCGCCCGCTTTCAACTTCGCCGTGCTGCCGCACGTTGAAGGGCTGGACGCCTATTGGTTGATGAAAAAGCGCGCGCGTGAGCGCGGGGCGCCGGAGCCCGAGCCGGTCTATCAAGACATCGAGCTGCCGCGCAACAGCGCGACCGGCTTCGTCTGCGCCTTCTTCGCCGCTTTCCTGGGCTTCGCCCTCATCTGGCAGATCTGGTGGCTCGCGGCTCTCGCCTTCGTCGGCGCTTTCGCCACGTTCGTAGTGTTCGCCTGGCGCGACCGCACCGAGTATCGCATTCCCGCCGCGGAGGTGGCGCGCATCGACCGCGAGAACCGCGCCGCCCGCCGCTTGGGCTTCGCTCAGATGGAGCCTGCCGAATGAGCATCGCGGCGCGAACAACGGGCATCGGCCTCGGCGGAGAGGGAGCGGCGGGCGCGCCCTCGGTCCCCCACGAGTTCTCCGAGATTGTGCAGAAGCGCGTCATCGTCGGCTACGGCTTCTGGATCTTCCTCCTCAGCGACATCATTATGTTCTCGGCGTTCTTCGCCACCTACGCCGTCTTGGTGAACGAGACGGCCGGCGGCCCGAGCGGGAGAGACCTCTTCCATCTCAACATCGTCGCGTTCGAGACCGCCTTCCTCCTGCTGTCGAGCTTCACCTGCGGCGTGGCCAGCATTGGCGCGCGCGCGCGTCGCGACGGCATGTACTATGGCGCGATGGCGGTGACCGCCTTGTTCGGGGCGGGCTTCCTGTTCCTGGAAGTGCACGAGTTCGTCGGCATGATCGCCATCGGCGCAGGCCCGCAGCGCAGCGCCTTTCTGTCCGCCTTTTTCACCCTCGTCGGCTGCCACGGGCTGCACGTCACGCTCGGCCTCATGTGGCTGCTCACGATGATGGCGCAGGTGTTCGCCAAGGGCTACCGTCATGACATTTTGCGGCGCATTCTGTGCTTCGCCCTCTTCTGGCACACGCTTGACATCATCTGGGTGGCGATTTTCACCGTGGTTTATCTCTTGGGGATGGCAGTATGAGCGACACTGACGCAAGGCTGGATCTGCATGGCGCCTCCGACCATGCGCCTGGCGACGAGCCGACGAGCGGCCACGAAATCGCTGAAGGCCTTCTCGGCTATATTGTCGGGCTTTTCCTTGCTGCGCTGATCACCGCCGTCGCGTTCTTCATCTCCGGCACGTCACTCGTCTGGCAGCCCTCGATTCCAGTTGCATTGCTGGTGCTGGCGGTGGCGCAGATGGGCGTCCACCTCGTCTTCTTCCTCCACATCACCACCGGACCGGACAACTACAACAACGTGCTGGCGCTCGCCTTCGGCGTGCTGATCGTTGGGCTGATCATCGTCGGCTCGATGTGGATCATGACCAATATGAACCACAACATGATACCTATGAACATGATGCACATGTAGAGGGGATAGTCGACGCTCCTCGTTCGACGGCGTGGGGCGGATGAAGCTGCGGTGGATCCGCGAGGTAGCGCTCCCCCGGCGGAGCTGGTCAGTTCGTGATGTTTGGCTCGAACAGCCTACGTATGTGCCTGGGAAAACCAAGCGCTCGATCCCCTCATCGGGACGGTCCTGTCGAGTTTGACGGTCGTGAGCCCGCGGCCCCCTCAAGCCGTTGATCTGGATCATCTCCAGCCTCAACGCCAACATGGCACCAATGCCTGGCGGCATGCCCGGGTGAATTCAAGCGTCGCCCCGCCGGGCTTCGATCAGCCTTGCCGCATAACGCGCCATCTGATCGACCTCGATATTGACGCGGTCGCCGGCCCTTCGTTCGCCCCAGGTGGTGACCGCGAGCGTGTGAGGGATCAGCAAAACCTCGAACGTGTCGCCGTCGACAGCGTTGACGGTCAGGGACGTGCCGTCGAGCGCGACCGAGCCCTTAACAGCGATGAATCTCGCGCAATCCTTCGGGGCGCGGAACCGGAAATGCGCCATGCCGTCGAAGTCGCGCCGGGACAGAATTTCTGCGACCCCGTCCACGTGGCCGCTGACCATGTGGCCGCCAAGCTCATCGCCGACCCTCAGCGACCGCTCCAGGTTGACCCGATCGCCCTCGCGCCAGCCGCCGAGCGTCGTCACCGCGAGCGTCTCGGCGCCCACGTCGAATGAGAGGCGCGAGCCCGCGCCGCTTGCCTCGACCCCGACGACGGTGAGGCAGACCCCGGCGTTGGTGATCGAGGCGCCCGGCGCGATCGACTTCGGATCGTAGGCGCTCGCGACCGCCAGCCTGCTGCGCGCCCCAAGCTTAGAAAATTCAATAATTTGGCCGACGTCGCTCACAATTCCAGTGAACATGGACAATCCTCAGCGCTTTGTCGGCCGGCGAAACGGCGGGCCTGAGTTCTGGGGCGAAGTGCAACCCCCGGCGTCACTGAAGAGGCTCGATATTCCTTCTCGCCGAGCCGTCTTTGTCCCTGGAAACCGAGCAGAAGGCCGGCGTTCGGAATGGGAAACCCGACTTTTCGTTGAGGAACCAATGCTGTCGACGGGGTTGCACTTCGCGTCGGAATCCACCGCGGCAAAGACGCCGCCAGCAAATCCGGAGTTCTTGTCAGATTTTGGCGGTTTTGTCCGCCGCCCAGTCTTTTCAAGGCATTAGGCGCCAAAAAGTGTCCCTCGCAACTGCTTAGCCGCTAACGTCGGGTTCTCTCCCTGCTGGAAGAGGGACGAGGCCCGCCCGCCGTGACCCTCCAAGAATCCGACCTTCCTGCAAATGACCTTATGGCCCCTTGACTGCATGCACCATTTTCGGGCGCGGATTCCATTGTTTCAAAGGCTTGCGGCGCCATTTTCGGCCGACACGAGCGGCTCGCTTGCCGGGTAAAAGTCACCGGCCCTGCCGCAAGCGTCGCCTGGAGGATCGCTCGTTTCGCTCATTGGAATTCCTGGATGACAATCAGAAAGTCAGCATAACACGAATTCCGCTTTTTAGGAAGCCAAAATCGACAAGCCTTTGAAACTGCAGGGGAAATACAAAGGCTAGGCGCTCTCACCCAGCCGCTCGAACCGCCCACGCACGCGGCAGCGCCCTTACGCCGGCTCTGTCGCATAGCGCGCCATGACGCGAAGAATGCCTTCTGCCGAAAAGCCTTCGGCGGCCACCAGCCGCGCCACGTCACGGAAATAGTTGATGTAATAGGCCGGCGTAAAGCTGTTGAACATGACTGCCGGCTCATCGAACGGATTGGCGAAGGTGTGCTTGGCGCCGACCGGCGCGACGACATAGTCGCCGGCGCGGGCGTCCAGCACCGTCTCGCCCACCACGAAACGCAAGGCCCCGCGGGTGATGAGAAAGGTCTCGTCGTGCATGCGGTGGACATGCTGCGGCGGCCCGGGTGTTCTGGCGGGTATGGTGACTTCGACGGCGCTGATCCGGTTGTCGGTGCGCGACCCGTCCTCGAGCACGCGTATCTGAACCGGCCCGATCTGGATGATTTCACCGGCTCCGAGCCCGACGAAATTGAGGTCTGCCATGCTGAACCTCCTTGACGAAGAGTCATGCAACTTTTCTCTCATTACCAATAAGATAATAGTTTCACATGTTCCTCCCCACAGGGGCCTACGACGTCGCATACGGCTGGCGCGGGCGGCCGGGTGAGGCCAGATCAACCTATTCGCTCCCACAGCCGCACCGTGTCAGCGCCGTAATCCATGCTTTCAATTAGCCGATAACGCGATGGATCGAGGAGCGCCGCGCGGGCCCCCTCGCCCAGCGACGGAACTCCCGGACGACCGAGCGGCTTTACCGCGGTGATCAACACGACATCGTCAGCGAGCCCGAGTTCAATGAGCTGCGCCGCCACCTGCGGCCCGCCTTCGCTGAAGACGCGGGTGACCCCGCGCGCGGAAAGGGCGTTGAGCGCCTTGTTCAGATCGACATGGCCCTCGGGGTCGAGGCCGACGCGCTCGACTGCGACGCCGAGATCGCTGAGCCGGGCCGCCGCCTCCTCCGACGCCTCCGGCCCGGCGACGACGAGCGTCGGAAATTCGCGCGCGCCGGTCGCCACGCGCGACCGCAACGGCAGGCGCAGATGGGTGTCGAGCACGACGCGCCATGGCTTGCGGTCGAGTCCGGGCAGGCGGACGGTCAGCGCGGGGTCGTCGGCGAGCGCCGTCTCGATGCCGATCATGATCGCCTCGTGGGTCGCGCGCATGATCTGGACGCGAAGATTCGCGATCTGCCCGGTGATCCGCAGTCGCGGATCGTGCGGTCCCCCCGACGCGTAGCCGTCCGCAGTCTCGGCGAGCTTCAGCGTCACGCACGGCCGCCCGGCCGTGACCCTCATTATATGGCCGCAATGATCGCGCCGCGCCTGCGCGGAACCCGGCCCGACGGTCACCATGACCCCCTCGGCCCGCAGCCGGGCATGGCCCTGCCCCGCCACACGCGGGTTCGGGTCGTCCATTGGCGAGACCACGCGCGCGATTCCCGCCTCGACTATCGCGTCCGCGCAGGGCGGCGTTCCTCCGAAATGCGAGCAGGGCTCGAGCGTCACGTAGAGCGTCGCCCCCCGCGCCGATTCGCCGGCCTCAGCGATCGCGATCCGCTCCGCATGAGGCCGTCCGCCTGATGCCGTCACGCCGCGGCCGACGACCGCGCCCTCCTTGACGAGAATGGCGCCGACGGCGGGATTGGGCGCGGCCAGACCAAGCGACCGTTCCCCCAGGTTGAGGGCGGCGTCCATCCAGCGTCGATCTTCGTCATGGCCTTCCGGCGCGGTCATTGCGCGGAGGTTTCCTTGCGCTGCCGAACTCCCTGCGCCGGCTCAGGCTCTCCCTCAAGCTCGTCGACGATCGTATTGAAATCGCGCGCCTCGCGAAAGTTGCGATAGACTGAGGCGAACCGTACATAGGCCACGTCATCGAGCGCCTTTAAGCCCTCCATCACCAGTTCGCCAATGCGCTCCGTCGGGATGTCGCCGTCGCTCTGGCTCTCGAGCTGGCGCACGATGCCGTTGATCATCCGTTCGACCCGTTCGGGAGCGACGGAGCGCTTCCTCAGCGCAACCTGCACCGAGCGTACGAGCTTGTCGCGATCGAAAGGGGCCCTGCGGCCGCTCTTCTTGACGACCTGCAATTCGCGCAACTGCACCCGCTCGAAGGTGGTGAAGCGGCCGCCGCAATCGGGGCATACGCGTCGGCGCCGAATCGAGGAGGCGTCTTCGGTCGGCCGGGAATCCTTCACTTGCGTGTCGAGGCCGCCGCAATAAGGGCACCGCATCGCAAGCCGTCCCTTTCAGGCCCTCCCGATCCCCTAGTAGATCGGGAACCGGCGGGTGAGTGCCGCGACCTCTGCCCGCACTTTCGCCTCGACCGCGACATTCCCCGATTCGCCGTTCGCCGCCAAGCCGTCGAGGGTCTCGACGATCAATTCCCCGACCTTGGCGAATTCCGCGCGCCCGAAGCCGCGCGAGGTCGCGGCCGGCGAGCCGAGGCGGATCCCTGAGGTCACCATCGGCTTTTGCGTATCGAACGGGATCCCGTTCTTGTTGCAGGTGATGTGCGCGCGGCTGAGCGCTGCTTCGGCGGCCTTTCCCGTCAGACCCTTGGGGCTAAGGTCGACCAGCATCAGATGGTTGTCCGTGCCGCCGGTCACGAGCTTGTACCCGCCAGCCAGGATGGGCTCCGCCATCGCCTTCGCGTTGGCCACGACTGCATGCGCGTAGTCCCGGAATTCCGGCGTTAGCGCCTCGTGGAACGCCACGGCCTTGGCGGCGATCACGTGCATCAGCGGGCCGCCTTGCAGGCCGGGGAAGATCGCCGAGTTGATCTTCTTCGCGAGCCCCTCGTCATTGGTGAGGATCATGCCGCCGCGCGGCCCCCGCAGCGTCTTGTGGGTGGTGGTCGTGACCACATGGGCGTGCGGGAATGGAGAAGGGTGCGCTCCGCCCGCGACCAGTCCGGCAAAATGGGCGATGTCGACCACGAAATAGGCGCCGACCGCATCGCAGATCGCACGGAAACGCTCGAAGTCCCAGTGCCGCGCATAGGCCGATCCGCCAGCGATGATGAGCTTGGGCCTATGCTCGCGCGCCAGCGCCTCGACCTGGTCCATATCGATGCGATGGGTCGTGCGGTCGACTCCGTAAGACACCGGCTTGAACCACCGGCCAGACATGTTGACCGGCGAACCGTGAGTCAAATGCCCCCCGGCCGCGAGGTCGAGACCCATGAACGCGTCGCCCGGCTGCATCAGCGCCATGAACACGCCCTGATTCGCCTGGCTGCCGGAATTCGGCTGGACGTTGGCGTAGCGGCAGTCGAACAAAATGCAGGCGCGCTCGATCGCGAGCGTCTCGGCGATGTCGACGAACTGGCAGCCGCCGTAATAACGCCTGCCCGAATAGCCTTCCGCGTATTTGTTGGTCAGCACCGACCCTTGAGCCTCGAGCACGGCGCGCGACACGATGTTTTCCGAGGCGATGAGCTCGATCTCGTCGCGCTGGCGGCCGAGTTCGAGCTCGACCGCGCGGGCGATTTCCGGGTCGGCTGCGGCGAGCGGAGCGGAAAAGAACGAGTTGGAGCGGACAGGCGTCTGGGCGGTGACGTTCATGAGGCGGGCCTTCCGTAAGGGCGAAGCGTCAGCTGAGGACAGCTGGCCGCGGCCTTAGCACGGGCCGGGCGTCAGCAAAAGCTGAGGTTCGACTGTCGGGGGCTAAACGTTGCGGCGTCCGACCGCCGCAGCCGGCTGCGGACGCAGTCTCGCCACAACGAAGGTCCGGCAACCACCGATGTCCAACCCGAGAATCGTCGCCGCGACGATGCTCCCGCCTACGACGGGCGCGAGCGCCGCAGCGAGGATCGGCGGATGAATGGCGTTCATGGGGCGGATGGCAAAGCCCATGGCGGCTGCTGCGGCCGCGATCGCGAGGAGATCTCGCATCGACGGATAGATCAGCCGAACGCGCACCGCCAGCGTTGCGGCGACCGCCAATCCGCTAACAAGGCTGATTGTGTAGGCCCTCGCCAGACCGTCGACGTCCGCGGAGAAAAGAGGCAACCTCGTCAGGACGAGATTGGCCAGGAGCGCGATCAAAGCCGCGACCGTCAGCGGCCAGGTCTTTCGCGCGAGCTGGAAAACCGGATTGCACATCGAGTAGACGGCGCAGAGTGCGAAAAGGCCCGGCGAGAGCAAGAGGCTGAGGCGCGCATAGTCGCCGCGATAGGCGGCCGGCACCAGAAGCGCCTCGAATGTCGGCGCCATGACCATGTAGCCGATGGCGAGCGGCGCGAGCACCGCGAAGCTCAAAACGATATTGACCGCGATCTGTCGCTCCGCGGCAGGTCGTCCCTCTTCGGTCTCGCGCTGAACCGCGTATTGGAACAAGAGGGTTTCCGGCACGAAGTTGATCGCAAAAAACAGGCGCATCCCAAGATCGGTCGCAAGCGACAGTTTGCCCGCCGCAGCCGCGCCGAACCGTTCAAACGCGAGCTGCCGATCGACGAAGGCGATCAGAAGATAGATGACGCCCGAGGCGACGATCGGCTTCGCGTAGACGATGAATCGGCCGATCGTCCGTCGATCGGCGAGCGCCAGGCCCGCGCCGGGGGTTCGCATCGCTGGTCCGAGCGCCACGACCGAAAGGAGCGTGGTTGCCGCTAGGGCCGCGACCACAGGTCCGGCGGTGCGCGTCCCGGCGGCGATCCCGATCACGACCGTGAAGGTCAAAGACTGGCGGATTCCCGCAAGCGCGGCATAGGCGCGCCCTTGCGAGCGCGCGCGCATCTGCGCGGCGGTGTAGTCGCTCCGGGCATAAGCGATCGCCATCAGCGGCGTCAGCCACAGGAGGGAAGCGCCCATGCCAAAGTCGATCCCCAGAGCTCGAAGCGCTCCGACCGCGGCGACCGCGGCGACAATCATCGCGACATAGCTCGCCTCGAGGCTTGCAGCCGTCGCCTCGCGGCGTTCGGCGGCGGCGGAAAAGCGGATCGACGACAGGCGCAGCCAGTCGAAAAACGCCATCGCCAGGATCGACGCGCCGAGCGCTACCGTTGCGTAACGGCCAAATTCCGCCGGCCCCAGGAGCGCGCTGATCGCGATGCCGAGCGCGAAATTCGCCGCGGCGTTGAGAAAGAAGACGACGGCGTAAAGCATCCTACGCGCCCGGAACAAAGGCCCCGATGCTACTGGCTCGGAGATTAAGGGCGCATTGATGCAGAAAAGGATCAGCGGGTCGGGTCAGGCGCGGTGAAAATCACCACTTCGTCCTTGAAGACGCGGTCGAGCTTCGCGTGCGCCTCTTCATCGAGAAGGTCGCGGTCGACGCTCTGGGGTTCGAGAGCGGCCACCCGACGCACCCAGCGGGCGCGCTCTTCTTTCAGGGCGGCGAGCTCGATCTTGAGCGTCTCAGCCTCAGCGTCATATTTCAACTTGGCGTTGAGCCCGTGCTCGCCGTTCGAGGCGCCCCATACGAGGTAGCCGCTCGCCACCCCGAGCACGAGATAGAACACGATCGGCAATACGATCGAGCGCAGGCGCGTCCTGACCACCATGCGCCAATCTTCCCGGGACATCATTAAGAAGACGTTACCGAACGAGACTTAGCTCGCCTTGATCGCCGCCCGGCCGGCGTAGCGCGCCTGATCGCCGAGTTCTTCTTCGATGCGGATGAGCTGGTTGTATTTCGCGAGACGATCCGAGCGCGAAAGCGATCCGGTCTTGATCTGTCCGCAGTTTGTCGCGACGGCGAGGTCGGCGATCGTCGAATCCTCTGTTTCGCCCGAGCGGTGCGACATGACCGCGGTGTAGCTCGCGCGGTGAGCCATATCGACGGCGGCCAATGTCTCGCTCAGCGTCCCGATCTGATTGACCTTGATCAGAATCGAATTGGCGACACCTTCCTTGATTCCGCGACTGAGGATCTTCGTATTGGTGACAAAGATATCGTCGCCGACGAGCTGCCGCCGGGCGCCCAGCTTTTCGGTCAGGATCTTCCATCCAGCCCAGTCCTGCTCGGCCATGCCGTCCTCGATCGAGAGGATCGGATAGGAGTCGGCGAGCTTGCCGAGGTATTGGACCTGTTCCTCGATCGAGCGGGTCTTTCCCTCGCCGGCATAGACGTAGGCGCCGTCCTTGAAGAATTCCGACGCCGCGCAATCGAGACCGAGCCCGATATCGTCGCCGGGTTTGAAGCCCGCCGCCTCGATCGCCTTGACGCAGAATTCGAGCGCAGCTTCCGCAGAGGGAAGATTCGGAGCGAAACCGCCCTCGTCGCCGACATTGGTGTTGTGGCCCGCCTTCTTCAGCGCGCTCTTGAGCGCGTGAAAGGTCTCCGTGCCCCAGCGGACGGCGTCGGCGAAGGATGGCGCGCCGACCGGCAGGATCATGAATTCCTGGAAGTCGATCGGGTTGTCGGCATGCACGCCGCCATTGACGATATTCATTTGCGGCGTCGGCAGCATGCGCGCCGTGGTTCCGCCGACGTACCGATAGAGCGGCAGCCCCGACGCCTCTGCGGCGGCCTTGGCGACGGCGAGCGACACGCCCAGGATCGCGTTGGCCCCGAGCCGCGACTTGTTGTCGGAGCCGTCGAGGGCGATCATCGTCTCGTCGATCTTGAGCTGGTCCTCGGCCTCGAGGCCCGAGACGGCGTCGAAAATGTCGTGATTGACGGCTTCGACCGCCTTGAGCACGCCCTTCCCGCCAAACCTGCCCTTGTCGCCGTCGCGCAATTCGACTGCCTCGCGGGTCCCGGTCGAAGCGCCCGAGGGAACCGCCGCTCGGCCCATCGAGCCGTCTTCCAGCACGACATCCACTTCGACGGTCGGATTGCCGCGGCTATCCAGGATCTCACGAGCCACGACGTTCACGATGGCGGTCATCAATGGTCTTCCTTGCTGTGCTCCCGCTCGGTTTCTACGCCATCACTGCAACAGGCGAAAGACGCGCCGAAGTTGGCGGACCCTGGATGTGACAGCACTTTTGCTTCCGCTGCAAAACAATTGACCACACATGCCTCCCTAAGAAAAAAATTGCATGGCAGGGCCGCTTTGCCTCGTGACAGGGCCAAGAAAGTGGATTAGCAATGCCGTGCGAAAAGGAGGCCGCTGCCAAAAAGTTTGGCGCCGGACGCTGCAAAGTCTGTGGGAGGACGAAAAACGCTCCATTGTCCCTGCCCAAGCGTGGAATGAGCGCTCGAGCAAGACAAAGAAAAGACGGGACTTGGACGCGCACGCGAGGACGGAGACAAGAGGCGAGCCGCCTGTTGGCGTCTCGCCTCTTGCATTTGGGGCGCCTCTTTGAAATTACTTGCAGGCGATCGTTTCTGCTAAATATAGCGGCGTCAGGCGTCTTCGGCCTCGCCTTCCGTCCACGCCCGTCGGGTCTTCTCGACAAAGGCGCTGAGGCGCCCTTCGCCGATCGCCCGCCGGGCCCCGGCCATCAGGTCCTGATAATAGGCGAGATTGATCTCCGTCAGTCCCATCATGGCCAGGATCTCGCCCGACTTGACGAGATGGCGCCAATAGGCGCGCGAATAGGTCCGCGCGACCGACGAAGACGACAACGGATCGATCGGGCGCGCATCATCCGCAAAGCGCGCATTGCGGAGGTTGAGGCGGCCGCGGCGGGTGAAGACCATCCCATGTCTCCCGGCGCGGGTCGGCATTACGCAATCGAACATGTCGATCCCGCGCATGAGCGACTGCAGGAGATCGTCGGGCGCGCCCACGCCCATCAGATAGCGCGGCTTGTCTTCGGGCAAATGCGGGATCACCGTCTCGATCATGTCGAGCATGACCGATTGCGGTTCGCCGACCGCAAGCCCGCCGATCGCATAGCCGTCAAAGCCCATTGCGAAGAGCGCCCGGGCGCTTGAGATACGCAAGTCCTTCTCGGTGCCGCCCTGGACGATACCGAAGACCGCCCTGCCCGGCTGCTCCCCGAAGGCAATTTTCGACCGCTCGGCCCAGCGCAGCGACAGACGCATCGCGCGCTCGGCTTCTTCGGGAGAGCACGGCAGCCTGACGCATTCGTCAAACTGCATCTGGATGTCGGATCCGAGCAGCCGCTGGATCTCCATCGCGCGCTCGGGCGTGAGTTCGTGCAGCGATCCGTCGATGTGCGACTGGAATGCGACGCCCTTTTCGCTGAGCTTTCTGAGCTTGGCGAGGCTCATGACCTGGAACCCGCCCGAGTCGGTGAGGATCGGATGCGGCCAGTTCATGAACTTGTGCAGGCCGCCGAGCGAGGCGATCCGCTCGGCTCCGGGCGCCAGCATCAGGTGATAGGTGTTGGCGAGCACGATATCGGCGCCGAGCGCCCGCACCGCCTCCGGATACATCGCCTTGACCGTCGCCGCGGTGCCAACCGGCATGAAGGCCGGGGTCCTGATGACGCCGCGAGGAGTTGCGATCGCGCCGAGCCGGGCGGCGCCGTCCCGCGCGTCGACGCAGAAGGAAAACGTTTCGCTGGACCGTGTCACGCTGCTCCTATCGCTTGGGGTCGCGAGGTCCGCAAAATCAGGCCCTTGAGAATCAACTATCACTCTCGCGAATAGCGCCTTTATGTTTGGGCAGAAAATTCAATTTGTCCTTGCCGGGATCGTATCTTTTGTAGTACACTTATCGACGCTCGACTGACAGGGGTGCGTTTGGCGGAAATTCCCGTCGTCTTCTACCGCACCGCCGCCGGCATAGAGCCGGTCAGGGAATGGTTACGTAGCCTGCCTCGCGACGACCGGCGAAAGATCGGCGCGGATCTTGCCACGGTGCAAGTCGGGTGGCCGGTCGGCATGCCGGTTTGTCGGGCCCTTGGAGCCGGGCTGTGGGAAGTGCGGACAAGTCTCGCGAATAATAGAACCGCGCGCGTACTCTTTTTCGCTGACGGCGGCCGAATTGGCGTCGTGCATGGCTTCATAAAGAAGACCCGAAAGACGCCAAATGAGGACTTGAAGCTTTCAAGCGATCGGATGAAGGAGATGAAGAGATGAGCAACGCGAAGAACCCCCATTGGGGCTCCACGCTCGAGGACTTCTTGGACGAGGAAGGCATTCGCGAGAAGGCGAAGGCGGAGGCAGTGACGCGGTTGGTCGCCTGGCAACTCGGCCAGGAGATGGAGAGACAGGGCATGAGCAAGGCCCGGCTCGCCGAGCTGATGCAAACAAGCCGCGCCCAGGTCGATCGCATCCTGAAAGCCAGAGGCAATGTAACCATCGAAACTTTGCAACGGGCCGCCGCGCTCGTTGGTCGAGAACTGCGCCTCGAGCTGATCTGAATATTGCTCGCGAGGTCTTAGAATCGCTACGCATCACGGCCGCGTGGTCAAGCGCTAGTCGGCCGCGTCAACTAATTCGCAACCTTTGATCGATTCACTGCCTTCGGCACCCTAAGGGCCTGTCAGGAATCAACCGCTTTGATGTGTGGGGTTGAAGGGGCGATTGTGTAGTTCCATTCGCCGTGGAAATCCGCGCGCTGAATGTTGAGGTTTCGCATGTC